>Ga0209810_1002565_pt1 | contig 21393 bp, 13 predicted proteins | sample Coa_R1_7_FD_187159 | JGI IMG/M metagenome (GOLD analysis project Ga0209810, IMG submission 187159) | Surface soil microbial communities from Centralia Pennsylvania, which are recovering from an underground coalmine fire - Coalmine... | ecosystem: Environmental > Terrestrial > Soil > Unclassified... | reverse complement strand
AGTCCGAAAAGGATGTTGCCGTGATGGTGGCGGCGGTAGATCGGATCCTTGGACATGTAGTCCAAGGTGTCGTGCATCCAACCCATATTCCATTTGTAGCCGAAACCGAGCCCGCCCCAATCGACGGGGCGCGACACCTGCGGCCAAGCCGTCGATTCTTCCGCTACCGTGGTCGCGTGCGGGAAGTGCCGGAATATCTCGGTATTTGTTCTGCGCAGAAATGCGATCGCCTCGATGTTTTCGCGCCCGCCGTACTTGTTGGGCACCCAGGCCCCCTCCGGCCGGCTGTAATCGAGGTAAAGCATGGATGCGACGGCGTCGACGCGGAGACCATCTACGCCGTAGCGGTCGAGCCAGTAGAGAGCGTTCGCCAGCAGGAAGTTGGCGACCTCGACGCGACCGTAATTGTAGATCATCGTCCCCCAATCGAGGTGGCGTCCCTGGCGCGGGTCCTCATGCTCGTAAAGCGCGGTGCCGTCGAAGCGTGCAAGCCCATGCGGGTCATCCGGAAAATGGCCCGGGACCCAGTCGAGCAGAACTCCAAGTCCTGCCCTGTGTAGCGAATCGATCAGATAGGCGAAATCGGCCGGCGTCCCGAAGCGACTCGTGGGAGCGAACAGGCCGGTGGGTTGATAGCCCCACGATCCATCGAAGGGATGCTCCATGACGGGCAATAACTCGACATGAGTGAATCCCATCTCGGCGGCGTAGGCTGGCAGCAGTTCGGCCAATTCGCGATATGTCAGCCAATATTCGCCGTGATCGCCTCTCTTGCGCCACGAACCAAGATGCACCTCATATATCGAGATCGGTTGATCGCGTGCGTTGATGCTTGACGGCACGGTGCTTGGTCGGGGGATTGCACTCGCGTCGACGACGACCGAAGCCGTGGCCGGTCGCATCTCCGCGCCGAAGGCGACGGGGTCGGCTCGGAGCGGAAGAAGCTCGCCCGAGCGCGCAACGATCTCGTATTTGTATTTCTCTCCCGCCCCGATGCCAGGAACGAAAATCTCCCAGTAGCCGTTCCCGCGCACGCGCATCGCATGGCGTCGTCCATCCCATCGGTTGAAATCACCGACGACGCTGACGCGCCGTGCGTTCGGAGCCCACACGACGAAGGCAACACCGCTGACACCTTCGATCGTTGTCGGATGAGCACCAAGCTTGTCGTAAAGACGCAGATGGTTGCCCTCACCGAGAAGATGAAGATCGTAGTCCGATAGCACGGGAGGAAAACGATAGGGATCTTCGAGTTCGACTTCGCTATCACCGAATCGCGCGCGTAAACGGTAACTGCGCGGGTCATCGAGCGGCCCCGCAAAAAGTCCCGCTGGATCGATGCGATCGAGCTCGCGCTCGCCGCCCGTGCAAACGGCAATGACATGACAGGCATCCGGGAGAAAAACACGCACGATAGTGCGGCCGTTCTCGTCGTGCGGGCCGAGATAGACGAAGGGATCGGCGTGGCGACCGGCAATGATTTCGCGCGCGACGGGCGAAAGGTCGCTCATGCGGCAACCGTCCTCTGCCGCGCAAGGATGCGCAACGTCGCTTCCATCGGAATGTGCGCCCAGGCGGGGCGATTGTTGAGCTCATATTCGATTTCGTAGAGTGCTTTCTCAAGCAGGAAGAGGTCAAGCAGAGCCTGGGTCTGTGCGGCGTCGGAAGGCCACAAGAGGCTGTTACCGAGCGTCTCGCGGTAGCTTTCCCAATAAGCCGCACCCAGTCGCTCGATGAAGCCGCGCAGCCGTGTCTCAAGGGGCGGGCGATCCTCCGGCTTGAGGTCGGGGGCGCGGTCGATGGCCGCGCTTGCCGCATAGTCGATGGAACGAAGCAACCCGGCGACGTCGCGTGCGGCCGGCGCCTTGGCCCGCCGCTCTTCCAGCGGGCGGCGCGGTTCACCTTCGAAATCAAGAATGTAGGCATCGTCTTTGGCGATCAAGACCTGGCCGAGATGGAAATCGCCGTGAATGCGTATTTTCAGCCCTTCGAAGCGCGCATGACGCCCGGCCTCGATGAGATCCTCGATCGACTTTCGGTCGTCGAGAAGCCGCTGCGCGCCAACCGACGCCGCCTCGCTGAGGTTATGCCGCTGCTCGAGGAGATTGAATAAAGAACGTGCGCGGACGAGGCGCGCGTCGGCCCAGCGCGACACGTCGCCAGGTGTGATGGGCTCGGGGGCGAAGTCGGGAAGAGAGGTGTTGGATGCAAGAGCGCAATGCATCTCCGCCGTGCGACGACCGATCTGCCGCATGCGCTGAAGCATGGCAGCAATCTCGACCGTATCGGGGACGGGACCGGTCGTGAGCAGCCGTAATTCTTCGACCAACCGATCAAGCCCCGCTCCGGTGACGGTCCATGCGTCTCCCTGATTTTCGACAAAGGCGTGCACGACGGCGAGCGCGCTTCGGCTTCCACCTTCCACCAGCTCGAGACTGCCGAGCAGCGCAGGCGCGTTCTGAAAACGGGCGACGTCGGTGAGGAAACGTCCCATCTCGATTTCCGGATGGATGCCAGCGCTAATGCGGCGCAGCACCTTCACGACATATTGGCCGTTCACGATCACGCTCGAATTGGATTGCTCGCGGTCGACGGCGGTGATCGTCTTGATTTCCGGCAGGGGGCGCGCACGGTATGCCTCGCTGGGTCGGAATTCGAGCCATTGCGAATCTTTGCCGACAGTCTCGCCGGCGTGGATCTTGGTCAAAAGCGCGGTGATGAATTCCGGTTCGGCGGCGGCGTCGAGAAGAGTTCCTTCCCGCGCGCCACGTCGCACGGCACAGAGGACGGTTGCTGATCCGTGATCGATGTTCGTGTGGCGCAACCAACGAATTGTCAGCGGAAGGAAATAGCGGCTGACCTTGTTGGCGCTTTTCATATCGACGATGACTGCGGCAAAGCGATCCTCCGCGTGTTCGATGCGGATGACCGCCGAGACATTGGTTGAAAACGGACGCTCCGCCTTGTCCGCGAACCAGCGTCGGTCGGGCATGAAACTTGGCAACACTTCGTTTTCGAACGTGCGGCGGGTCCAGCTTGAAATTGCATCCTCCCAATTATTGCCGAGCACGAGCGTCGCAATGTCGCGCGGCAAGACTTTCTCGGGTTCCTGGACGGCGTCTGCACGAAGCAGGAACCAGAAGAACCCGTAGGGCGGAAGCGTGATCAGGTAAGGTAGATCGCCGATACGCGGGAAGCGAGTACGCCCCAGCATTTCCTGCGGAATGCGCCCTTTCCACGGGCTGAGATCGAGCTCGACGGCCTGTGCTGCGCGCGAGAGGTTGGCGACACAAAGAATGGCTTCGTCACCGAGCTGACGCACATAGGCAAGCACGGTCCGGTTGGCCGGGCGGATGAAGGTGAGCGAGCCGCGGCCAAACACCTTGGTCGACTTGCGCACCGCGATAAGCCGTTTCATCCAGTTCAGAAGCGAGGACAACGAGCGCGACTGAGCCTCGACGTTCACGGCGGTATAGCCATAGACAGGATCCATGATCGGGGGCAGATAAAGCTGCGCCGGGTCCGCGCGCGAGAAACCGCCGTTGCGGTCGGGCGTCCATTGCATCGGCGTGCGCACGCTGTTGCGATCGCCGAGATAGATGTTGTCGCCCATGCCGATCTCATCACCGTAATAAATAATTGGCGTGCCCGGCATTGACATCAAAATTGAGTTCATGAGCTCGATCTTGCGGCGATCATTATCCATCAGCGGCGCAAGACGCCTTCGGATGCCGAGATTGATGCGGGCCCGCGGGTCGGAGGCATAGGTGGACCACAGATAGTCCCGCTCAACATCCGTGACCATTTCCAGCGTCAGCTCGTCGTGGTTGCGCAAAAACATCGCCCACTGGCAGTTCGGCGGAATCTCGGGCGTCTGCCGCATGATGTCCGTGATTGGCAGGCGGTCCTCCTGAGCGATGGCCATGTAGATGCGAGGCATGAGCGGGAAGTGATAGGCCATGTGGCATTCGTCGCCGTCGCCGAAGTATGCCTGGACGTCCTCGGGCCACTGGTTGGCCTCAGCGAGCAGCACCTTGTTCGGCGCATAAGCGTCGAGCTCCCGGCGCAGACGCTTGAGCACTGCATGCGTCTCAGGGAGATTCTCGTTGCTCGTGCCCTCGCGCTCACAGAGGTAGGGTACCGCGTCGAGACGGAAGCCATCGACACCGGTATCGAGCCAGCGTTTCATTACCTGGACGACAGCACGCACAACACGAGGATTGTCGTAGTTCAAATCCGGCTGATGGGAAAAGAAACGATGCCAGTAATAGGCGCCGGCTTCGTCGTCCCAAGCCCAGTTGGATTTCTCGGTGTCCGTAAAAATAATACGCGTGCCGGCATATTTGTGGTCGTTGTCGCTCCAAACATACCAATTGCGCGCGCTCGAACCTTTAGGGCTGCGTTTGGCGCGTTTGAACCACGGATGCTGATCCGACGTATGATTGATCACCAGTTCGGTGATCACCCGGAGCCCGCGACGTTTGGCCTCCTGCATGAAACGCCGAAAATCGCGCATCGTGCCGAAGGCGGGATTGACGTCACCGTAATCGGAGATGTCGTAGCCGTCGTCGCGCCCGGGGCTGGGATAAAAGGGGAGCAGCCAAAGACAAGTGACCCCGAGATCACGCAGGTAATCGAGCCGCTCGGTGAGCCCCACAAAATCTCCGATACCGTCGCTGTTGGAATCCTGAAACGCCTTCACATGCAGCTGGTAAATGACTGCGTCCTTGAACCACAGCTCATCGTCCGCGGTCTTATGTTCCTCGATGGCAGCAGGCATTATGTTCATGGGCGGTCTAACCTAAGCAGCGAAAAAGGAGAGCCGGATCCTGCTCGGGATCGATACGAAGCCGAACGCCTCCCCATTCGAGTGGGCGACGTTCGCCTGTCACGAGGTTCTCGATCTCCCGCACCGGGCGGCGGGCGTCCGGGGGACCGATCATTTCATCCCCGAAATGTAGCCAAAATTCCCGCGCTTCGCGGGTAAGCGCGATAGCGCAGGCGACGGCATTGGTGTAATCGACCGACTGTTTGAGAAAACCGGTGACTCCCGGGTCATCCACCGCCAGGAAACGTAGATCGTTAGTCTGCAACAACGCGGTGTTTGCACGCCGAATCGCGTTGATGCGGCGCAGATAGTCCTTGATATTACCCGGCTTGTTCCAGTCACGAATCTTGATCTCGTATTTCTCGGAATTGACGAATTCCTCGCGTCCGGGAAGCGCTTCGTGCTCGAGCAATTCGAAGCCGTTGTAGATGCCGTAGTTTGACGACAGCGTGGCCGCTAGCGCGGCACGCGACTTGAATATCCAGGCCTCGCCGCTTTGCAACTGGAACGGCAGAATGTCCGGCGTCGTAACAAAGAAATTGGGTCGGAAATACTCACGCTCGGGAAAGCCGGTGAGTTCGCTGAGATACGCCTGAATCTCGTTTTTTTCCGTACGCCAAGTGAAATAGGTGTAGGACTGGGTGAAGCCGAGCTTGGCGAGTACCTTCATCACCTTGGGTCGCGTGAAAGCTTCCGCCAGGAAAATCACATCGGGATGACGTCGCTGGACCTCGTGGATCAGCCATTCCCAGAACGGAAAAGGCTTCGTGTGCGGATTATCCACCCGGAAAATCCGCACCCCCTGGTCCACCCAAAAGAGAACAACGTCGCGCCAAGCCTGCCACAGCGCGATGCGGTCGTCACAATTGAAATCGGGGCTGACGATATCTTCGTATTTCTTTGGTGGGTTTTCCGCAAATTTGATCGACCCGTCGGGTCGGGTGCGAAACCACTGCGGGTGTTGTTTGATCCAGGGATGGTCGGGCGAGCATTGCACCGCAAAGTCGAGCGCGACCTCCATCCCATGAGCGTGGCATACATCGATCAAGCGGCGGAAATCGGCCAACGTGCCGAGCTCCGGGTGGATCGCCTCGTGGCCTCCTTCTTCGCTGCCGATCGCATAGAAGCTGCCGGGATCGGTCGGTTCCGCCTGCAGCGAATTATTCCTGCCTTTGCGGTTGGTGCGACCGATCGGATGGATCGGCGTGAGATAAAGAACATCGAAACCGAGCGCGGCAATGTCCGGTATGCGCGTGATGCAATCTTCGAATGTGCCATGTTTGCCCGGCACACGCCCCTGACTCCGCGGCACCATCTCGTACCAGGCGCCGGCGCGGGCTCGCGCACGATCGGCCACCAGCGGAACAGCCCGGCTGCGGGTCAGGTCGGGTCGGGTCTCTGATTTTTGCATCGCGGCCGCGAGCGCCTCGTCGAGCAAGATCGCGGGGTCGTTGTGGGCGGAAAAGGCGTCGATCGCGCCCATCACCGTGCTGCGCGCCTCCTCGTCCTGGGGCATGAGCTCGCCGAGGAGACGGTGTCCTTCGCGCGCCTCCAGCAAAACGTCGAGCCCCGCGTCGCGCTTGAGGAGGAAATCTCTTCGCCAGGTCGCGAACCAGTCGGTCCACGCCTCGATGGCGAAGACGTACCACCCCGTTTGTTCCGGCAGGAACCGGCCATGCCAGCGGTCATTGTCATGAAGCCGCATCGGTTCGCGGCGCCATTCGTTACTCGTCTCGGGTCGCCACAGCAGGGCTGCCGCAATCACGTCATGACCGTCGCGGATGATATCAGCCCAAACATCGACCGCTTCTCCGGCGATGCGCTTGACCGGATAGCGACCACCTTCGACGCTCGGATAGATGTCTTCGATGCGGAAGCGCGGTCCTGTCGGATCGGTCGGCGATGTGTCCCAAAGTTCCGTGCGCACCTCAGCACCGGCAGCGGGGGCTAAATAGGCTCTCATGCGGACACCCAAATGCTCCGCGTCGAACATGCTGGTTTGTCCTAATTTGGGCTTCGGGCCCGCAACAAGGAACCACAACTCAACCCCTGAGAAAAACCATAAAGATGGCCAAAGTTCCGCAAGGTCTAGCGGATCTTGTGATGCGCCTGCGGCATCAGCCGATGTCGGGAAAAAGATGCGTCCATGAACGGGTTAGCTGATGCTGCCAGCCTCTGGGGGATCGAGCCCGACTATTTTGACGTGTTCGGACGTCGCCATCGTGTGAGTGAAGAGGCGCTTGCGCGCCTGATCGAGGCGATGCGCATAGCAGGCGTCGAGCCGCGACCGATCGAGCCGGCGACCAGCCCCCTCGCCGCCTACCCGGGTGATGGGCGCCGGTATTGGGCACTCGCGGTCCAGCTCTATTCGGTCCACTCTCGCCGCAATTGGGGCATCGGCGACTTCACCGATCTTGCCTGTTTGGTTGATCTCGCTGCCGCCCGTGGCGCGGCAGCGGTTGGCCTCAATCCCCTTCACGCCCTTTTCATTGACCGGCCCGACCATGCGAGCCCCTATGCACCCAACAGCCGATTGTTTCTCAATCCCCTTTATATTGACATCGACGCCGTTCCGGAGTTTCCCGGTCGCTCTGCGCGATTGAACGCCGAGATAGCCGCGCTCCGCGCAACCGAGCGGGTAGCTTACGCGCGCGTGGCGGAAATAAAGCTTGAGGCGCTGCGGACTGCCCACAAGGCCTTTCGCGCCTACGCCAGCAACGCGCGCCGCACCGATTTTTCCGCTTATCGTGCCGAACAGGGCGAAAGCCTGTTGCGTTTCGCGTGTTTTGAGGTGTTACGCCGACGTTATGCGCCGGCCCCATGGTGGGATTGGCCGCTTCGCTGGCGGCACCCCGAGCGTCGACAGCTGGAGGAATTCCGGCATACGGAGGACGAGGCCTGTGAATTTCACGAATTTCTTCAATGGATCGCCGACCGCCAATTGGCAAGCTGCGCCGAGACTGCGCGCCGGCGCGGCATGCCGATCGGGCTTTATACCGATCTTGCGATCGGGATCGACCCCTCTGGTGCCGATGCGTGGAGTGAACAAAAATCCGTGCTGCATGCCGTGACGATCGGTGCGCCGCCCGACGAGTTCAATCCTGCAGGGCAGAATTGGGGGCTTGCCTATTTCAATCCGCATGCGCTGCCAAAGGACGATTTCGCTGTCGTGCGACGGCTCATGCGCGCGGCCATGCGTCATGCGGGTGCCGTACGTCTCGACCATGTGCTCGGACTAAAGCGGATCTTCATGATTCCCGCGGCAAGTTCAGCATGCGACGGCGCCTATGTGCGCTTTCCGTTTGCGGAGCAATTACGAACGATTGCCGAGGAAAGTCGACGCACGCGCTGCATCGTAATTGGCGAAGATCTCGGTACGGTGCCGGACGATTTCCGTACAACGGTCGGGCGCTGGGGGCTGTGGTCGAGCCGGGTTATGCTGTTCGAACGCGAGCATGACGGGCGATTTCGTTCGCCCCATGCCTACCCCGAGCAGGCGATCGCGAGCTTCGCCACGCACGATTTGCCCACTTATCGCAGCTGGACCACCGCGTATGATTTGCAAATCAAACGCGAACTAGGCCTTGATCCAGGAGAGGATCACGAGAGTCGTACGCGTGCACAACAGTGTTTGCGCGATGCGCTGGCGCAATTTTCTTCAGCCTCTCACGCGGATGATGTAACGGCGGTTGCCGCATTTCTGGCGGCAACACCGTGCCGTCTTGTTGCAATATCCGTCGAGGACGTACTGGGTCTCTCGGATCCGATCAACATTCCGGGAACGACCACGCAGTATCCGAACTGGCGCCACAAACTGCCCCTTGCACTCGAGGATTTTTACGAGCATGCCGGTTTGCGTCGCATTGCCGACGTCTTCGCTCGAGCCGGCCGCGCGATCGCGAAATAGTCATGGCAGCGGTACGTTCCATATATCGCGTGCGTAATCGCGGATGGTACGGTCGGACGAAAACCACGTCATGCGCGCTGTATTGAGAATGGCAGCGCGCCACCATTGCGGCGGATTGCGCCAGAACCGATCGACGCCACGCTGTGCGTCCCAATAGGAATCGAAATCGGCTGCCACCATGAACCGGTCGTAGCTTGTGAGCGTGTCGACGAGTGGACCGTAACGTCCGGGATCGTCTGGCGAGAAACGGCCCTCGGCGAGACTGTGCACGGCCTCCGCCAGGCGCGGTGAGACTGCGATCGCTTCGGCGCCGGCAAACTGCGCGCGCTGACGTTCGGCAACTTCCGCCGCGGTCATGCCGAATATGACGATGTTGTCAGAGCCGATATGTTCGCGAATCTCAATGGTCGCGCCGTCAAGCGTACCGATGGTCAGGGCGCCGTTCAGCGCGAGTTTCATGTTCCCCGTGCCAGAGGCTTCCATTCCGGCGGTAGAAATCTGTTCTGACAGGTCGGCGGCAGGAATGATCTGCTCGGCGAGGCTGACGTTATAGTTGGGCAAGAAGACGATCTTCAGCCGATCGCCGACCACCGGATCGGCGTTGACCACGGCAGCAACGTCATTGATCAACTTGATGATGAGCTTCGCCCGTTCATAGCCGACCGCAGCCTTGCCAGCGAAAATCTTCACCCGCGGCACCCAATTCTCGTGCGGTGCGGCTCGGATGGCATGAAACAGAGCGATCGCCTCGAGGATGTTGAGCAATTGTCGCTTGTATTCGTGGATCCGTTTGATGTGCACGTCGAACAAGGCATCGTGGCAAACGCGCACACCGGTTAGTCTCTCGATGAGTTCGACGCAGCGTGCTTTGTTCTCTGCACGGGCATTGCGATACAGCGTGACGAAATTCGGTTCATCGGCAAAGGCTTCGAGCTTGCGCAAGACCATGGCGTCGTCGAGCACATCTTCCCCGAGTGTGTGGACGAGAAGCTTCGTCAGCGGGGGATTGGCGCCGAACAGCCAGCGACGGAATGCAATGCCGTTCGTTTCGTTCACGATGCGCGTCGGCGTAAGCCGCGCGAGATCATGAAATATCGTTTTGCGGAGCAGGTCAGTGTGCAAGGCCGACACGCCATTGACGCAATGCGAGCCGATGAATGCGAGGTGAGCCATGCGAACCGATTTTGTACCGTTTTCCTGCACCAAGGAGACGTTGGCGAGGAGGTTCGCGTCGGTATATCCAGCCTTTTTCAAATTCGAGAGATACAACCAGTTGATCAGGTAAATGATCTGCAGGTGCCGTGGCAGCAGGCGGTCGAGTAGCTCGACCGGCCAGGTTTCCAGCGCCTCCGGCAACAGCGTGTGATTGGTGTAGGTGAGTGTCGACCGTGTAATGGTCCAGGCATGGTCCCAGTTATAGCCATGTTCGTCGACCAGGAGCCGCATCAATTCCGCGACGGCAATGGCCGGGTGTGTGTCGTTGAGCTGGACGGCTGCCTGGTCAGGCAGCGTATCGAGAGTTCCGTACTCCTCAAGGTGGCGGCGGACCAAGTCCTGTAACGAGGCCGAGGTGAAGAAGTACTCCTGACGCAGCCGCAGTTCCTGGCCGACCGGCGTCGACTCGTTCGGATAAAGCACGCGCGAAATGGCTTCAGCCTGCATACTGGCGGCACTTGCTCCAATCAGGTCGCCGTGATTGAGCGCGGCGAGCTGCAGCGGAGATGACGCACGCGCCGACCATAGTCTCAAGACATTGACGTGGCGGCCGCGCCACCCGCCAACAAGCGTGTCATACGGCAGCGCCAAAACGGTTTCGGCGGGATACCAAACGGCTCGCGCGGTCGCGTCGTTGCCGCCGCGATACTCGACCGCGCCGCCGAAGCCTATCGTGTAGCGCGTATCCTGATTGGCAAACTCCCATGGATTGCCCCGGGCCAGCCATTCTTCGGGATATTCGCGCTGCCAGCCGCCCTCGATGCGCTGCTCGAACAGTCCGTGTTCGTAGCGGATGCCGTAACCGTAAGCGGGGATGCCAAGCGCCGCCATCGAGTCCATGAAGCAGGCTGCGAGGCGTCCCAGGCCGCCATTGCCGAGTGCGGCATCAGGCTCCACCGTGCTCAGCGCATCGAGATCGACATCGAACGCGGCAAGGGCACGTCGAGCCGTCTCCGTCAATTGCAGATTACGCAGCGTGTCGAGAAGCAATCGACCTATCAGAAACTCGATCGAGAGATAATAGACGCGTTTCTTCCTGAGCTGCTTGATCTCATGCTGTTCCTCGATCCAGCGGTCCACAAGCCGGTCGCGCAGTGCCATGACCGTCGCCTGATACCAGTCGTTGAGGCTCGCCCTTTCGGGCGTGCGGCCCAGTCCGTAGACGAGTTTGTCGGTGATCGCCTCGCACAGCGCTTTTTCCTCAGAAGTCAGCGGCGAAACGGGTGTGGGTCGTCGTCTGGCGTGCTGCATGGCGTGTGTAAGCTGCAACTCCAAAAAACCGCAGAAATCGTTAATGACGCGGATGGGGCTCGAGTTCCCGACGAATCGGAAGGACCATTATGCGCCTGCCTTATGCACAAAAGCGGTCGGGACGACAGGCGCCCGCTATGGCAGGTTGCGAATTTCACAATATGAATTGACATGCCACGATTTCGCAAAATAGCTTGGTGGGAAGTCGCAGACCGGCGACGCGGCGTCGTAACCGCGGCCGCGCGCCGACCGCGAGGGAGGCCACGATGGGAGGGCACAACGCGCTCACTGGCGCGCAAGTCATCGTCGATTATCTGGTTCGCGAGAGGGTACCGGTCGTTTTCGGTCTTTGCGGCCACGGCAACATCCAGTTCATCGACGCGCTTTACGAGCGCTCTGCCGACATCAAAACCGTGTCGGTTCATCATGAGAGCGTCGCTGGCTTCATGGCGGACGTCTACTATCGCGTCGGCGGCCGGCCTACCGCGACCTTTACCAGTTGTGGCCCCGGTTCGGCCAATTTGCCGATCGCTCTGGCGAATGCCTTTCTCGACTCGGTTCCATTCATGGCGGTGACGGGCAACGTGCCAACGAGCCAGTTCAACCGGGGCGCCTTTCAGGAGCTGTACAGACATTACCAGGCCGATTTTCCCACGACGGTGCGCTCCTATTGCAAGAAGGTGTTCCAGCCGACGCGCGGCGAGCAGGTGCCGTTGATGGTTAGGCAGGCGTGGAAGACCATGGTGACCGGACGGCCGGGACCGGTTGTGCTTGACGTGCCTTTCGACGTGTTCATGGAGCCCGCGGCGGAGGAAGCGCCGCGTCCGGAGGATTGGACCGCCAACATTTCCAGCCGGTGCGGTGCCGAGCCCGAAGGCGTGGTTAAGGCCGCGGACATGTTGCTGGCCGCCGAGCGACCCACCATCATCGTTGGGCAGGGCGTTCGCTACGGCGGCGCGTGTGACGAACTGCTGCGCTTGGCAGAGCGCCTGCAGATTCCGGTCGCCGCCTCGGCAAGCGGCCTTGGCGCCATCGACGTCAACCATCCTCTCGCGCTCGGTCTCGTGGCCCGCGCCGGACATTACCAGGCCAATCATGCGACACGGCAGGCCGACGTCCTTCTTGCGCTCGGCGTGCGTTTTGACGACCGGACGTCGAGCTCGTGGATCCCCGGCTACTCATTCACCATTCCGCCGACCAAGCTCATCCACGTGGACATCGATCCGGAAGAGATCGGCCGCAACTACCCGGTTGCCCTGGGCTTGATGGCAGACGTTCGCACCTTCCTGCGCCAGTTGCTCGCCGAGATTGACGGCCGCAAGGACGTCGATCGCAATCTGGAAGCGCGCAGGCGGTGGCTCGCCGCCATTGACGGCTACCGCAAGGAGTGGGAAGCCTTTGTCGCACCCGGATTCCGCGATGGATCGACGCCGATCAATCCGCAACGCGCCGCGCACGAGATCGGCAGAGCGCTGCCCGACGACGCCATTCTGGTGAGCGACATCGGCGTTCATCACAATTGGCTGCTCGGATTCTGCAAGCCGAAGCGCCCCGATTCTCTCATTGGCTCCATGGGCTTCGGACCCATGGGCTTCGGCGTTGCCGGCGTCCTCGGCGCCAAATTCGCAGCGCCCGACCGACCCTGCGTTTCCGTGTGCGGTGACGGCGCCTTTTTCATGCATGCGAATGTGCTCGGCACGGCGGTCGAATACGACCTGCCCGTAGTCTGGATCGTCTGGAACAATTATGCCTATGCCTCGATTCGCGGCCTGCAGCGCGGCTATTTGGAAGGACGCGAATTGGCCACGGATTTCCACAATCCCCGGACGGGCGAACGCTACAATCCGGATTTTGCAGCCATGGCCCGCTCTGCCGGGGTCGAGGGGGTTCGCATCGATCGACCTCAGGATATCGGCGATGCGATCCGGGTTGCGATTGCCGCCGGAAAGCCCTTTCTCATCGATATTGACGTGGACGCCGACCTCAATCCGGCTGGGGCCGGCGTATGGGAATTGCCGGGACTGGGGCGCAGCAAGCCCGGCATCGGGCAACGATATGAGCCTCATTGAACGAGGCGTTTTTCCTTTCTTTCCGGCGTGAACCACTGCAGCGATCGAGCCGATGCGGCGCCGGGCCAGTTGCCCCTCCCCCCGCCGACCGTCCGAATCGCGTTCACTCTCCCCGGTAGAACGACGCGGCATCCGCGCTCAAAGCCCGGCGGGAGCCCGGATCAAGATAGAGCATGTGTCCGCCGCGATAGAGCTTGAGCGTGATGCGGCCAGGGGGCTCGAATACGGGCATGTGGTCGACGATATACCGTGACATCCCGTAGGGCGTCACGAGGTCGGAATAGCCATGTGCGATGAGCACGCGGAAGGACGGCGACAATGACATCATTACCCGTAGGTCGCCTTCCGCCCCAATATTGCTGCGGCCACCCTTCCACTCCCAACCCTGCGTCACGTCACGAGCGAGAAGCTCGTAGGTCATCTCGGTTTTGAAGCCGAGTTCGGAGCGGGCATAGGCTGCGAAGGCGCCGCCGTAAGCGCGTGCGACTCCATCCAGAACCGGATCGGGCGCATGATCGGCGCGCTGCTCGGGGAATGGGTCGTCGACGGCGAAGGTCGCATCATAACGACTCACGATCTTGTTGTCGGCCGAACGCAGAGTCTTGACCGCGCTGTCGTTAATGAAACCCCGCTGCTGTCGCACGATGTCGAGCGGCAGTCCGCTCACCTCCGCGACGCGCGCGTAGAATGTGCGCGCAAGGTCGCCATGCGGTGGGCGACCGGCGAGCGTCGTGAGGTAATCCGTTATCGCGAAGTTTTCGATTTGCGCCAATGCGGCGGGATCGAACGCGCCCCTGCGCTCGAGCGTGGCGGCCGCAAGCGAGGGAAGTTTCAGTGCCGAACGCAATGCCGAGGCGTCGTCGCCGAAGGTTAACCAGCCTTCGATGAGTGGGGAGAGCATGATGATCCCGTTGACGGCGATTCCTTGGTCGCGCTGCAGCGTCCGAGCCGTTTTCGCCGCACGCAAGCCGCCATAGCTCTCGCCGAGCAGGTATTTTGCCGATCCGGCGCGGCCGTTCTTGACGACATAGAGAGCGATTGCCTTCGCCATCGCTTCGGCATCGCTACGCACATTCCAAAAATGTTTGGCTTCGTCGGCCTTGGCGCCGCGGCTCCAACCAGTTCCCACCGGATCGACCAGCACCAAATCGGTGAACCGCAGCCATGTATCCGGATTGTCGACGAATTTGGCTCGTGCCGGATCGTGACCGATTTCAAGCAGACGTGGTCCCACCAGGCCGAGATGGAGAAAGGCCGACGCGGCGCCGGGCCCCCCGTTGAATGCGAATGTGACCGGCCGGTCCGGACCGGCCCCGTTCAGAACGTAGGCGGTATAAAAGACCGCAGCGCTTATTTCCCCCGACGAGTTGAAAAGCGAAAAAGTGCCGGCTGTCGCGGTGTAGTCAAGCCGACCCTGCGGCGTATCCACGGAATGCCGCGTCACTGAGTCCGCCGGCAGAAGCCGCAGGATGCCGCCATCCGTCTCATGCCGCGAGGCTGACCTGTCCTGTGTCGCCGTTTGCGCGGTGGCGGAAAGGGCGCCAAGCAGGAGCACGAGCGAGAGTGCGCGAAGCAGGTTACCCATGCGCCTTGGCGTGGTCATGCTTTGTGTGGATGTGCGCTTTGCACGTCAACGACGCCCGGCTAAGCCAAGCGACAACAATGGCGGATCAACGACGGCGGAAGTTGGGCCGGCGCTGCTGCGGGGACGGCGTAGGAGCATCGCCCTTGTGGCGGAAGCTGATACGTCCGCGCTGCAGATCATAGGGCGACATCTCGACAATCACGCGATCGCCGACGCCCGTGCGGATCCGAAACTTGCGCATCTTCCCCGCCGTATAGGCCAATACCTCATGATCATTGTCGAGCTTAACCCGGAAATTCCCATCCGGGAGGACTTCGGTCACCGTCCCGTCGAATTCGAGCAGTTCTTCTTTCGCCATCCAGTCGCTCCAGCTTGATGCGATGCGCCCGACCCGCCGTGTTTCACTCTGGCGACGCCAACGCATCGGAAGTGTCGTGACATTCTATGCCACTTCGGTTCTTTCTCCCATAGGCCGCGCACGCCTTGGCGGCGTCCCGCAGGGCAGGCCATGCCATGCCCCAACGGGATCGACGGCCACGGGAGCCTGTCTCGTATCCCCCAGCCTCCAATGAACAGCCCGCCGTGATCGGCGTCCCCGTTCCGTTTTGCGTTATCAGGCTCATCACATCGATTTGATCACTGAACGGCAAAACGCTATGGGACACCTGCGATGGCGGAGGGAGCTCGGTCGGTCAAGGACGATCATTGAACTCGCGCGGGCGCTTCGACCAGCGCACTGATCTGATGATGGTCTCGGTTTGGGCATTTCGGATTGCAAGTCGAACGCACGTGGCAGATCGGAATGACCCAGCTGCTTTGGCCGCGCCTTGCGCGGATACGCTAGCTAATCCCCTTCGCACGGGGCATCGAGGGATGCAATCAGGGACTACCACTCATGAAGATCGTTGGTTTTCGTGACCAGGGGCTGAGGCTCGGCGTTGTTGAGGGTGACACCGTCATCGATTTGCAGGCCGTCGATCCGAGCCTGCCCAATGACCTCGGCGCCTGGCTGAGGAGGAGCAACGGCGATCTTGCGCCGCTTGCGGAACTTGCCAGGAAAGCGCCTGCCAGCGCGCACCGCCCCTTGGCCGGCATCACCTTCGCGCTCCCGGTCGCCAACCCGGGCAAGATCATCTGCCTCGGACTGAACTACCTCGATCACGTCAAGGAAGGCCCGCAGCGTGACAACATTCCGAAATTCCCCTCGATCTTTTTTCGTGTGCTCACGTCCATGGTTCCGCATTTGCAGCCGATCATGCGACCGAAAAGCTCAATACAGCTCGACTATGAGGCGGAGCTGGTCGCAGTCGTAGGCAAACGGGCCAAGCATCTCACCTTGGACAATGCGGTCGACTGCATCATCGGCTATTCCTGTGCCAACGAGGGTTCGGTGCGGGAATTCCAACGCCACACCACGCAATGGGGCATGGGCAAGAACTTTGACCGGACCGGGGGCTTCGGTCCATGGCTGGTCACCGCCGATGAATTGCCGCGTGCCGGCCGGGGTCTCAGGATCCAAAGCCGGCTCAACGGGAAGGTCATGCAGTCGGACAATACGGCCAACATGATGTTTCCGCTTGCAGAGACGTTGGTCTACCTCACCAAGGGCATGACATTGGAGCCTGGCGACGTGATCTTGACCGGGACGCCGGCGGGCGTTGGTCATGCCCGTCAGCCGCTGCCAGTCTGGATGAAGGCGGGAGACGTCTGCGAAGTTGAGATTGAGGGCATCGGGACGTTGCGCAACCCTATTGAAGATGAAAAACCGTGATTCGGTCGGACTGCGGCGCTGCGATCGTCGCGACCGGACAAAGGGGAGATGATGACCGAACAGCTCGATGTCCTTGTCATTTGCGGTTCTCTGCGCAAACGCTCCTATAATGCAGCGTTGACACGTGCCCTGCCGGATCTTGCGCCGCCGGAAATGAAATTGATTGCGGCGCCGCCGTACCAGGAATTGCCGCCCTATAATGCCGATGTCCAAGAAGCACACGGCTTCCCACCGGCGGCGGAAACGCTAGCGGACGCCATCCGGGCTGCCGACGGCGTATTGTTCGTCTCGCCGGAATACAACTGGTCGATGCCCGGAGCGCTCAAGAACGCCATCGATTGGGTCTCGCGGATGAAAAACCAGCCATTCGAAGGCAAACCGGTGGCAATCCAGTCATGCTCGCAGGGCATTCTGGGTGGAGCGCGCATGCAATATCATTGGCGTATGACAATGACTTTTCTCAAGGCGCATATATTCGGCACGCCGGAGGTGTTTGTCAGCCAGGCACAAGGAAAATTCGACGACGAAACGCTCGAGCTCAAGGACCAAATAACGAGAGACATGGTCAGGACGCACCTGACGGCGTTTGCCAAATTCGTTGCAAGGATGAGAACGTAGCCGGAGCGGCGTTGGGGGTTTTCCTCTCCATGCTCTGAACGTCGAGGCATCGCACCCGGACGCTTTGCGAGAGCTTTGGCCGGCCGGTGATCTCTGGGCGAACAAAGCGCGTGCCATCAGGGTGACAAGGAATCTAGGCCGATTTTCGAGTTCGGAGGAACAAGCCCGCGCAGCGTGGGCGTAGGACCGATGGAGGCTGCGATGGCTGAACGGGACGTGCCAGCGCTGACGACGCCCCTGCGAGCGAGAATTCCTGCCGGGAACCGGAGACCGATTATCTTGTCGGCGCGTGCCAACACGATCAAAGGATCAGTGTGATGCCGACTGCGCGTGCGATCGTGCGATCAGCCTGCCGCCTTCGCGCGCTTGGGAAAAAGCTGCGGCCTGAGCTTCGGATGGCAGGCCATCAGTTTCGGCGCATAAGGCGTTTCGGCATCAAGCTCCTCGGCCGCGTGCCATGCCCAGCGCGGATCCCATAACGCGGCACGCGCCAGGCAGACCATGTCGGCCTTGCCCGATGCGACGATGTCTTCGGCCTGTCGGTAACCGGCGATGAGGCCGACGGTCATGGTCGTAATCCCGCTCTCCTTCTTGACCGTTTCAGCGAAGGGGACTTGGTAGCCCGGCGCTAGCGGGATTTTCTGCCGTGGATCAAGACCGCCGCTGGAAACGTCCATATAATCCATGCCGCGCCGCTTCAACTCCTTGGCGAGCACAACCGTCTCCTCGAGTGTCCAGCCACCCTCCACCCAATCAGTGGCGGAGACGCGCATGCCGAGCGGCTTGTGCTCGGGCCACACGGCGCGGACGGCCTCGAACACCTCGATCGGAAAGCGAATGCGGTTCTCCGTCGAGCCGCCATATTCGTCCGTGCGCTGGTTGGACAGCGGCGACATAAATTGATGCAGCAGATAGCCGTGGCCTCCATGCAGCTCGATGACGTCATAACCGATACGATCGACGCGTTTGGCAGCTTCCGCGAACTCGCGCAACACCCGTTTGATGTCGTCCTTGGTCATCGCTTTCGGCACAGGCCATCCCTTGTCGTAGGGAATCGCCGAGGGGGCCTCCGGCGTCCATGCGTCCGGCCCCTCCAGGATCGGTTTGCCGCCCGCCGCCGGCGGGGTAGTCGGTCCCTTGCGGCCGGCATGGGCGAGCTGCACGCCGAGCTTAGCCACGCCGTATTGCCGGCAAAAATCATGCACGCGTTTGAGTGCTCTTTCGTTTTCGTCGGACCACATTCCAGCGCAACGGGGCGAGATGCGTCCCTGTGGGCATACATTGGTCATCTCGGTCATCACCAATCCGGCGGCACCGAGCGACATGCTACCGAGATGCATCAGATGCCAGTCGTTCGCCGAGCCATTGTCAGAATTGTACTGGCACATCGGTGACACCACGATGCGGTTGGACAAAGTGAGCCCGCGCAGCGTGATGGGAGAGAATAGGATACTTGCCATTGTTACATAGTCCCTTCAGAATTTTCTCGGCTTTGGCAGTGGCCGAGTCCGTTCGACGTCGTCTCTGCCGAGGGAGCCTGCCATCGGACAGACCCCGCCGGGATCGAGTCCGCATGGCGGCACCGGTTTGTACGACGACAAGCCAGTTGAAAGAGAGTCACTCATGCGATGTCAGTGCCAGGCATGCATGGCGACGACGAGACAGCAGATTGCCCAGAACACGCAATATTCGATGCCCCCGATCACCCAGATCCAGCTCTTCGTCACCTTATAGGTGGCGGCAGCGGCAACCAGCAGGTGAATGAAGGCGATGGCGCCGATATAACGTGTGTAGATGTCGAAAAACAGGCCGATTGCAAGAACGGTCTCGATCGCACCTGCAATATACATCCACGTCGCGGGCGGCTTGAAACCTGCCTTGACAAAGAAGTCCAGCGTGGCTGGCACCGTGATCTTGCCGACGATATGCGGCACGAAGAAGACCGCGCAGATGATTCGCAGGATATTGTACTCGTTGAGCAGGCTGAATTTGTCGGCAAGTGACATCGTTCATCCCCGCGATATCCTCGCGCAGCGCTGCGGAAAAATCGCATGTCCTGCTGGCGCCGCCAAGCCCCGGTGCGTCATCTGACAAGCCGTATTTCGACGGTTGCCGGCGACGTTTTGCGGCCTTCAGCAATGTTTCAGCGCTGGGTAGTTGCGTGAGAATACCGGCTGCGCGAGAAATGCCTTGGGATCCATGGTCCAGAATTGGCTCACCTTGTGATACGTCTTGATGGTCTTGTTCACCATCCTCCCGCCTTGTTTTTCCGCCCTTCGGACGTAAACGTCGATCACGACGTTGCCGTAGTCGTCGAAGCTGATGGGGCCACGAGGAGTGTCCGCAAGGGTTACCGACCGGATCGCCTTCACGAATGCATCGGGATCATCGGCCTTGCCGCCGGTTTTGGCGAGTGCCGCCTCGATCACGAGGCCATCGACATAGAAACAGGCGGCATAGTGGCCGATGCGGACGTCGGCGCCATAGTATTGGCGCATCGCTGCGATGAAGCGTTTATTGGCTTCCGATTCGATGTCGAGCGAATACGGGTTGGTATTGATAAGACCTTCAACCTCCTCTCCATATGCGCCAATGATCGTATCATCCGCGGTGGTGGAGCCACCGACGAGCTGTTGCTTCACGCCAAGCGCCTTGGCCTGCTTGATGAATTTGATTGGATTTGATCCGGCGAGGCCGACGCATACCGCATCGCACGCGGGAATTTGTGCGATGTAAGGCGCATAATCCGGCGTGTTGAGCGGGGACCACAGTTTGCTCACGACGCATCCGCCGTCCTCCTCGAGCACCCGCTGAAAGCCACCGATCTGCTCGTAGCCGAACGCAAAGTCGTCGGCGATGGTGGCGGCCGTCTTCAGTTTCATGTCCTTGGCCACAAAATCGCCGAGCGGATAAAGGCACTGCGCCGATGTGTAGGAGGTGCGAGTCAAATAGGGATTGCGCTTGCGTTGCGTGACATCCTCCGCGCCGGCAAAAGCAAGTGTCGGCATCCTGGCCTGCGCCAGGTAGTCGAGGGTGGCAAGTAGCTCGAATGCCGCGAAGGGCCCGAGAACGATCTGCACCTTGTCCCGCTCGACCAGTTCCTGCGCCTTGGTCTTGGCGCCGACCGGGCTGCCCCCGGTGTCGGCGACCAGGAGCTCGATCTTGCGGCCGGACAGCTCGAAGTTCTTATCGCGAAGAAATGCCGTGATGCCTTCCTCGGCATGCACGCCGCCGGCGGCAAGCGGGCCCGTCTTCACGGTGAGCAAGCCAACCTTCACCGGCGGATTCTGCGCAATAGAGGGCATGGGAAGGGCAATGGCACCCGCTGCCGCCGCTGAGCCCGCAAGAAACTTCCGACGATGAAGATGACGTGTCATGGCATCCTCCCAGCTTATTTCTTGTCCGCTGAGAGTCTGCGTCAAAGCGACGGCCGCGCGCAACCGCCATGCCCCGCCGTCGCCCACTCTGCCCAACGGCGGATCCGATCTATAGCTTCTTGCCTTTCAGCCATGCGTCGCCTTGGGCATAAAGCGCCGCAAGCGCGGGTCCGTCGAGGCCGGGCAGTTCCTCCTTGATAACGTAGCCGATCTTGTGTTGCAGGTAAGCTAGGTGGCAATAGCCTTCCGGAAAGGTCGCCAACAGACGCTGATCGAGCCGCGGTGCCGTACCTGGTACGACGGAATCAAGGCGATCCTTCTCATAAGCAAGGCGGCGCAGCACGAGGCCCCATTTGCCGTTGCGTTTCTCGAGGAAATCGTAAAATTTTCCCCAGCAGGTCACATCGCAGAGCACCCCTTCGACCATGGCGCGCTGCTGGATCGCCATCCGGGTCTGGGCGATCGCGCGCTTGCCCTTTATGTCGATCGACATGCCGCCGAGCGTATGCATGATGCGCACGCCGCGGTCGTAACCTTCCTGGCTGACGCGGATGAAGTCTTCATAATGGCCCTGAAACCAGGTCGCCCACATCTGGCCGTCCTTGTGCCACAGCGTACGGAACCGATCCCACATTCGACCGTCGCGCCACAGCACCCAGTTCTCGATCAGTTCGCGGATGGCGAGACGGTCAGCAATGCGAGCGGCCATGGCGTTCTCCCGGTGACTTATCCGTGACGGACCCTTACGGCCCTTAGCCGCGCATATTCCGTG
>Ga0209810_1002563_pt1 | contig 21404 bp, 18 predicted proteins | sample Coa_R1_7_FD_187159 | JGI IMG/M metagenome (GOLD analysis project Ga0209810, IMG submission 187159) | Surface soil microbial communities from Centralia Pennsylvania, which are recovering from an underground coalmine fire - Coalmine... | ecosystem: Environmental > Terrestrial > Soil > Unclassified... | reverse complement strand
CCGCACAGCGCGTACCCCCACTGGGCCGGCCGGGCGGCGATGTGACGGTTCAGGCGATGGGCGGGGGGGTAGAAGGTGATCGCCTGCCCGTCCACCTTCTTGATCACGGCCCGGCGGGCCAGCATCTCCTCGAGCGAGTTCCCGGAGGGCAGCTGGCCGTGACGGAACTCCAGGTAGCGCAGCTTGGCCAGCGGGTTGTCCTCGTCCCGCCAGACCACGCGGACGCCGTACTCGGCGCTGAGGTCCCTCATGAACAGGGCCAGCACCAGCGCGTCGGTCTCGTCACCGCCCGTCCGCAGGAACCCGGCGGCCGACACCGACTCCCCTTCGGCCTCCCGGACGTGGCGCAGGAACTCCATGGCGAAGAGATCCCGCGAGCGGTCGCTCGCCACCCAGGGGGCATCGCCGCGCCAGGACCGGCTGCCGGCCAGATCCTCGAACTGCCGGTGGAGCCGTTCGAGACGATCGGCCGGGAGCCCGTGAACGCGATGGTGGATGACCCGAGACACGATTACAGCGTACGCGCTGAGGTCGCGGGTCGGAGGTCCGCCGTCGGGTGGGGACGATCACCCGGGTGCGGCCCGGGCGCCGCTCGGTCCGGGACGGCACGACCAGGGTGCGGCCGACGCTGCCACACGGCAACGGGCCCGGCTCTCCCACCCCGGCGCCGGCACCCGACACCGGGCGGTGACGGGTCCGCGACTCATGCCCGCCGGCGGAGCCGAAGTAGACGCACGTCGTGGCCGGGCACCCGGAGCGGATCGCCGTCGCCCAGCCCGGGGAGGTCCTCACGCTTCCAGAGGTCCCGAGCCCCGTTCACCCCCGGCGCCCGAAGCCGGATCTCCCGCTCCCCGGCCTCCCAGTTGAAGATCGCCAGCACGTCCCCACGCCGCCAGTGCGTGGGCGGCAGGTCGCGGCCGTCGGGCTCCCAGTCGGGGACCGCCACCCCCCCGCCCACCAGGGCCAGGACCTCGGGGTTGGAGAGCAGGGCGAGCCGCTCCGGGGGCAGGCGGGTGAGGTCGTCCCCGGCCAGGAAGGGGCCGCCGGAGAGGGCCACGATCGTCACCAGCTGGCGGGCCTGCGGCAGGGAGAGATTGCCCCCCACCAGAGCCACGTCGGCGTCGAGCTGGAACCAGGTGTGGAGGAAGTGCCGGGCCGCGGCGTTGCGGGCCACCACCGCCACCTCGTCGCCGAACACGGTGGGGCGGGGGAGCCCGGTCTCGGCATCGTACAGGGGGGTGGCGGTGTCGGCACCGATCCGACAGCCCTCGACCAGACCGACCACCGGCAGCAGCGGCGCCCCGCAGGCGAGCAGGTACCCGTCCCCCACCCCCTCCCGGATGGCGGTCAGGCCCGCCCGCAGCGCCCCCAGGCCCGCGTAGGCGCCGGCGTAGAGGAAATCGACCTTGAAGTAGCGCACCCCCGCCGAGCGCAGGCCCGCGAAGAGACGACGCAGGTGCCACTGCACCCCCGGCTGGGACGCGTCCAGCACGTACATGGGGCCGAAGACCCGGTGGCGCGGCTCGACCGCCCGCTCCCCGCTGCGAGGGTCGCGCACGAACCAGTCCTCGGGGGCCTGGCACGCGAGGTCGGAGGCGGCGCTGACCAGGAAGGGGGCGGTCCAGATGCCCGGCACCTGGCCCCGGCGGTCCAGCTCCCGGCTGACCGCCTCGATCCCGCCCGGGAACTTGGTGTTGGGTAGCCAGTCCCCGTACGCCACCTGCCAGCCGTCGTCGATCTGCACCACCCGGTAGCCCAGACGCCGGTAGGGGTCGGCGGCGAGGAGGCGGGAGTTGGCCAGCACGTCCTCGCGGCTCACGAAGGGACCGTAGTGGTACCAGCTCAGCCAGCCGGTGGGGACCGGTGCCGTCCGGGGCCGGTGCCGGGTCAGGGCGGCGAGACGGGCACGGACGTCGCCGTCGGCGGCGATCAGCAGGTCCTCGCTTCGCCAGCACCGCCCGGGGGCGGTGGTGAAGAGCCGGGGCCAGTCCCGCAGCGTCTCCGCCTCGCGCCAGACGGCGCGCAGCCTGCCCTCCTCGAGAGCGAAGCGGGTGCAGCAGCGGACGGCCTCGCAGGCCGCGGCGGCCAGCCCGGACCCATCCCCGTCCACCAGCCCGATCGTCCACCACGACTCCCGGGGACCGCCCTCGGCCGGGAGGTGCCCGGCGGGATCCCAGGACTGGTAGCCGTTGTACAGCACCCAACCTGGCCCGCAGCCGGCCAGCAGCGGCCGCCCCGAGATCGCCACCTGCGAGACCTCGACCTCCCGATCCGCCGTGGCCTCGGCCCACAATCGGATCGCGTCCTCCCGGGGCTCCAGACAGAGGTCGATGCGCAACGGCCCGCAGGCGGTCCGGAAGCGACCCCGCTCCCCCTCGACCACGGTCCAGGCGGCCGACTCGTGCTCGGTGCCGTCCCCCAGCCGACAGCAGGCCGCGAGCCCGCTCCAGCCGGCCAGGGCTCCCCACTCCAGGTCCAGGCGATCGCCGCGCAGGCGGACCCCGGCCGGCAGCCCGTCCATACGCATTGCGATTCTAGCCACGATCGGCGCCGCCTCCCGCCTCCCCCGGCCCATCGCGAGGCTGCGGGCGCCACCGTCGGCTACCGCTCACGGAGGTCGACGACGCGCCTGGCCTTGCCCTCGGAGCGCGGTAGCGCCCCTGGGGGGAGCACGCTCACCCGGGCCCCCAGCCCGAGGGTCTCACGGATCCGCGCCTCGGCCCGGGGGCCGAGCGTGGAGGGGTCGCATCCTGGGGCCGCCTCCACCCTCACCTCCAGCCGGTCCAGCTGTCCGGCCTTCCGGTCCACCACCAGCTGGTAGTTGCCGGTGAGGCCCTGAACCTGGAGCAGGATCTCCTCCACCTGGCTGGGGAACACGTTCTCGCCCCGTACCACCAGCATGTCGTCGGTGCGGCCGCGCACCCGGAGCATGCGCCGGAAGGGGCTGCCACAGGGGCAGGGGTCGTCGACCAGGACGGTGCGGTCCCGGGTGCGGTAGCGGACCACGGGGCTCGCCTCCCGGCGCAGGCTGGTGAGCACCAGCTCGCCCTCCTCGCCGGCGGCCACCGGCCGGCCGCTCTGCGGATCCACCACCTCGGCGTAGAAGTGGTCCTCGAAGAGGTGGAGCCCCTGGTGCTGGCCGCACTCGGCCGCCACCCCGGGACCGCCCAGCTCGGTGAGCCCGTAGATGTCGAACGCCTCCAGGCCCAGCCCCTGCTCGATCTGGCGGCGCATGCCCTCGGTCCAGGGCTCGGCGCCGAAGAAGCCGCAGCGCAGCCGCAGCTCCCCCCGCACGCCCTCCCGGGCCGCGGCCTCGGCCAGCACCAGCGCGTAGGACGGGGTGCAGGCGAGCGCGGTGACGCCCAGGTCCCGCAGGAGCATGACCTGGCGCTGGGTGACGCCGCTCGAGGCCGGCACCACCAGGCAGCCGATTCGCTCGGCGCCGAGGTGGATGCCGAAGCCACCGGTGAAGAGGCCGTAGCCGTAGGCGTTCTGCACCACGTCGCCCGGCCCCACGCCTCCCAGGCGCAGGGTGCGCTCCGTGCACTCCGCCCAGCACTCCAGATCGCCTCGGGTATAGGCGGTGACCACCGGCTTGCCCGTGGTGCCGCTGGACATGTGGACCCTCACCACCTCGGCGAGCGGTACCGCGAGCAGCCCGAAGGGGTAGGTGTCCCGGAAGTCGTCCTTGGTGGTGAAGGGGAGCTCGGCCACCTGCTCCAGGGTCTCGATCGAGCCGGGCAGGCGCTCCCGATAGAAGGGGACGCGCGCCCGCACGCGGTCCAGGAGCCGGTTCCAGAGGGCGAGCGTCTCGGCCGGGGAGACCGCCATGTCGGCATTATGCGGGCGGGAGGCCTGGTAAGGAGCATCCCCCCGGGTCCGCGGCCGGCGCCCTCCGAGCGGCTACGGGCTGCGGCGGTGGGCCTGCCAGTTCCGCTCCAGGTTCGAGATCAGGGCCGGGCTGTAGAGGCAGCGCGCCTGTTCCCGGGCGTAGACCGCCTGGTAGCGCCGGAAGTCGTCCAGCGCCTCCTCGCCCAGGCGGATCGCCTTGCGGTTGGCGACGGCGCTGGTCAACCCCGAGCCGAGCAGCTGGGCCACGTCCCGCTCGATCGCCGCCTCCATGGCCTCAGGCTCGACCACCAGGTCGCAGAGGAGACCGCCCTCGGGGCCGTCCGCCTCCAGCCGGCGCTCGAACACGATCAGCTGGCGGGCCAGACGGTCGCCGACGAACCGCGTCAGCCGCCGGTTGGAGGTGCCGGGGATGATGCCCTCCTTGCGCGCCGGCAGGCTGAAGAAGCTCCCCCGCTCGGCCAGGACCCGGTCCATCACCAGCAGCAGCTGGCAGCCGCCGCCGATGGCGTGCGCCTCCACGGCCGCGATCCAGGGTTTCTCCAGCGTCTCTTCCAGGTCGGACTCGAAGTCGTCGCCCAGCCAGTGCCCCCGGTAGAGCTTGCTCACCAGGCCCAGCTCGCGCGCGACGAAGAAGTCCACGAAGGTGATCCGGCCGTGGTAGAGGTGGGTCAGGTTGATGCCCGAGTTGAACACCCGCCGCCCGGCGTACCGGGGATGGTCGACCACCGCGCCCCGCAGCACGCCCACCTCGATCTCGGGGTCCAGGAGCACGAGGTCCACCGCCGTCTCCAGGTCGGCCGTGGTCCCGTCGTCCTCGGCGTTGAGGAACCGGAGGTTGGCCAGCTCCACCAGGCCGACCCGCCCCCGGCGCTCGACCCGGGCCAGGCCCAGGTCGAGGCGCCCGGAACGCCGGAACTCCTCGATCCGCTCCAGCGCCTCGCGGCGCGGCCGCATCATGGCCTGGACCAGATGCCGTCCTGCCCGGGGACTGCCCAGGACCCGGGACAGGAAGAGCGCCTGATCCAGCTCCAGCCCGCGCTTCTCCGACTGCCGTCGCCGGCGCTCCTCGGCCATGGCCTCGCGGTCGGGCACCAGTCCCGGGTAGCGCTCGGCGGCGCGGAAGACCAGCTCCTCGACCCGCACCGCCTCGCCGAACCCCCCGGTCAGCTCGGCGTAGACCTCCTCCACGTGCTCCCGCAGGAAGGCCTCCCGGCCCTCGCGGGTGCGGAAATCGGCCGTCCTCATCGCCGCCCACCCTATGCCCATCGAGCCCCGCTGGCAAGCGGCGAGCCGCCCTGGACGCGGCATCGACCGGAGCCACTCGGGGTCCGAGGGCGGTCCGACCGAGCGGCGCCCTGCGGAGGGCCCTGGTCCTCCGCAGGACCCGGGCCGCCCGACGGGCGTGGCCGAGCCACCGTCGACCCCTGAGGACGGTGGGAGAGGATCGAGCCGGGGCGTACCGGCGCCCGGGGACGCTCTGGCACTCGACGATGCCGGCCCCGCCCTACCGGCGGGCGGGGCCCTTTCCCAGCTCGATCAGCCTGGCCTGCCAGGGTGGGGCCATCACCCGGATCGGCACCCGATCCGCGCCTGCCGTCAGCAGGAACTCTCCCCGGCGTGCCGACTCCAGGGCGGTGCGCTGCCGGTCGCTGAGGTCGAAGGCTCGCTGCAGCCTGGCCGCCTCCCCCGGACGGGTGGCCCCGAAGAAGTGGATGGCCGGATTGGTGGCGACCACGGCCCCGGCCTCGGTGCTCAAGAGGTCGCCGGGATTCTGGGTGGCGAACACCAGCCCGCCGTCGTACTTGCGGATCCGTCGCGCCAGGCGCACCACGAAGCGGCGCACGGCGGCGTCCTCGAAGAGGAGCCCCAGCTCGTCGACGATCAGGAGACGCCGCCGATCCCGTCGCTTGATCCGGCCCCAAAGGGCCTCCGCCAGCAGGTAGTGGACGGGGGCCACCAGCTCCTCCCGTAGCTCACGCGTGGCGAAGACGACCAGCGGTGCCTCCAGGTCGACGTTGGTCGACCGGCTGAAGATCTCGCCCAGGCCTCCCCGGACCCAGCGCGCGAGCACCTGCCCGCAGCGAGACCCACGAGGCAGGCGGGCGGCCACGTCCGCCAGGACCGGGGAAGGTACCTCCTCGATCGTCCGTCGAACCGCCTGCTCGAGGAGCGCCCGCTCGGGCTCGTCCAGGCCACCGCAGACCACGGCACAGAGCTCGATGGCGTCGGCCACGGACTCCTCCCCGGTCGCCCCGTGCAGGTCGAGCACGTTGATCGAGCGCCCCGAGCCCAGCGCCAGCACGATCTCGACCCCGCCCAGGCGCCTGGCCAGGGCACCGTACTCGTGCTCCGGATCGATCACGAACACCTGGGCGCCGAGGCCCAGCGCCCCCATGGCCAAGGTGGAGAGCAGGTAGGTCTTCCCCGCCCCGGAGTGGCCGAACACCCCGATGTTGGCGTTGGCGTAGCGGGTGTCGTCGAAGGGATCGACCAGCACCGGCTGTCCGGTGGCCCGGCTCCGCCCGACCACCAGCCCTCGGGCGTCCTGCAGGTCGGCGTCGAACCAGGGGAAGAGCGTCACCAGCGAGGCCGTGTCGAGCAGCCGCCGGCGCCCGAGCGGATCGCGACCCAGGGGCAGCGTCGCCAACCGGCCGTCCAGCTGCCGGAAGGTGCAGGGCGCCAGGGTGCACAGCGTGGAACGGGCGGCCGCCTCGACCTCCTCGCTCGCCGCCTCCAGCTCCGCCCGTGAGGCCGCGGTGACGGTCAGGTAGACGGACACGTAGAACGCGTTCTCCTGGCTGGCGCTGAGGCGACGCTGGAAGTCGGCGGCGGCCACCACGGCACCGTCCACCTGCACGTCGCCCACCCCGTCGGCCCGATGGAGCTGGGAGGCCCGCATGCGCACCAGCTGACGCTGGAGATAGCCGGTGACCCAGTCCGTGGGCAACCGCTCCGCGTGCCAGCTGAGGGTGACCCGCTGACCGGGAGGGATCAGGCGCAGCAGCCAGCCCGCCCCCAGCTCGCCCCCCGGGAAGCGCTGCACGTACCAGGTCCGATGTCGCCCGGTCCCGTCCTCGACCGCATCCGGCGTCTCCACCCCGACCAGGGCGCCGGAGGGAGGACGCCAGGCGACCCGCCGGACGCCGGGCACGCCCATCCCACGGAGCGCCCGCTCCAGGCCGGCCGCGGCCTCCTCCCGGGTCACCAGCCACACCTCCCGCCGCTGGGCCGACGGCGAGGTGCGAAGGCCCTCGGCGAAGGCCAGGTCCATGGCTCGGCGCTCCTCGGGGGCCGGCAGCGCCTCCCCGAGGTCGGGCAGGTCGTCCCCGGCCCGATCGCCCGGCGTGCAGACGACGAGCACCTGGATCGGGAACTCCAGCCCGTCCAGCAGGCGCCGGAAGCCCGCCGTCCACCGCCGTCGGTCCTCCTCGGCGGCGTCCAGATACCCGACGGAGCCCGTGGCGACGATCGCCACCCCGGCGGCGAGCCGCGCCAGCGGACGTCGCGGCCGCCACGCCGGCCGGAGCGGGCTCATCGCGCCCCTCCCTCCCTGCCCCGATCACGGGGCTGGAGGCCCGTGGGCTGGGGCAGCAGCCACGATCGCCCGCGCAGGGCGTTGATGGCCTTCAGCGAGACCGGCCCGGGCGCGCGGCCCGGCGCCGGCCTCAGGCCCGGAGACCAGAGCGGCACCAGGCACAGGTTCCGGCCCAGGAACACCGCCAGGTCCAGCAGCCATGCGTCCGTGGCCCGGCCCTGCCACCGTCCCCACGCCAGCGCCGCGCCCAGCGCCGCCACCACCAGGGCCGAGACCACCCGGGCGGGCCCCTTCGGGAGCGCTCCCCCGTGGAGCAGGACCAGGGCGGCGAGGCCGGCCGCGATCAGGTAGGTGAAGCGCAGAGCGGTCAGGCCGTAGACCAGCTCGTCCTCGAGATCGACGTCCTGTGGCACCCGGGCTCGCACGAGGGCAGGCTAGCCCTGGGCCGGCCGGGATGGAACCCTGGCCATGAAGGCCCGTCGCCCGCCTCCGGGAACACGCACCGGGCTCGGCGGGGTACGTGCCGCCGCCGCGCCCTGGGCGCGGCGAAGGTCCGCCGGAGATCGCCTACGCGGTCGTGGGCTGCCCCTCGCGGAGGGCCAGGAACAGCGTCGCCCTCCGGTTGACCTCGTCCTGGGGGTGGACGTCGGCGAGCCGCTGCAGGTCGGCCCGCACGTCCGGCGCCAGCTGCGAGGCGTCCGGATGGTCGACCTCCACCAGGTTCCCGGAGGGATCGCGCAGGTACAGCTGGACGGCGCCGTCGGGCAGCTCCCGCAGGTGGTGGCCGTTGGTCCGGGAATCGAGCACGCCCAGCTCCCGGGCCCTTCGATAGATCGGGTCGAGATCGTCCACGGTGAGCGCCAGGTGGTGGTAGACGGGCGCCTCCACGTCGCGCTGGAACAGGTGCACCTGGAGGTCGCCGACCCGCAGCCACACCACCGGGAAGCCGAAGTTGGGCGTGGGGATCCGTTCCATCCCGAACAGCTCGCCGTAGAAGCGCGCCGACTCCTCGACGTCCCTCGCGCTGACGCTGACGTGGTTCAGGTTCGTCGCCGTCACCGGACCCTCCCTTGTCGTCGCTCCTCGCCTGTCGTCCCATCGATCGTACAACCGCCCAGGGTTCGACGGGCATCGCCTCGATCCGAAGTCGATCGCACCGGGCCCGGCGTGGGGAGCATCGCCGGCGGGTACAATCGCACCCGGCGCGGCGGCCCGCGTAGCTCAACCTGGCAGAGCAGGGGACTCTTAATCCCAAGGTTCAGGGTTCGAATCCCTGCGCGGGCACCACCGATCCGAACTCGGATCTGACAGCGTCTCACTCAGGTTGTCCCTCCCCTCCCTGGCGATCTGCCTGCTACGGTGCCTGCCCAGACCTCGACCGGGCGTCCGTCGACGAACCCCCGCGCAGGCGCCGTGACGACCGTCCCGACGACCAGCCCCGCCCCGGCCATCCCCTCGTCCCTCGCTCTCGACCGACGGCTCCTGATCCCCCTCGGACGAAAGCACTCGTCCATCCCATCCGCCGTCTGTCCCTGTCGCCCGCACGGCGCGTGCGGGCACCGGCTCGCCGTCACGTCGATCTGCGAGCGGCCGAGGACCTCCTCGCGATCCGCTCCGGCAGACCCCGCGCCAGCGGCGCCGTCGCCCGCCGCCGTCGGAGGTCGTGGCGCCGTCCATCTCCGCCCCCGGCCCGGCACCGCCCGGTGGCCTCCGCTCGCGGGTCGCCGGCGGCTCCGCCCGCCCCCGGGCCGGGCCACCCCGGGCCAACGTGGTCACGGTCCAGCGCCGTCGTCGCCCACGATCGCCCGCAGGGCGGCCACGTGATCCCGGAAGACACGCCGGCCCCGGGCGCTCAGGGAGAGCCAGGTGCGGGGCCGCTTGCCCACGTACCCCTTGCGGACCTCGACGTAGCCGGCCTGCTCGAGCGCGCTCACCTGCTTGGACAGGGTGGAGTCGTTGACCTCGATCAGGTCGCGAAGGGAGCGGAACTCGACGGTGTCGGCCGCGGCCAGCGTGGCCACGATCGAGAAGCGGACCGGGTGGGTGATGAGGTCGTCGAGCGCGTGCCGAGGATGGGTCATCGGTGCGCCCTCTCCGGGCGTGCTCGGGACGCTGCCCGCGCGCACCCGTCCCACCCGCGGGAGCAGCGGACCCGGGCCGCCGCCGGAGGGATCGACGGACATGCCCCTCGGCGCGTCCACGCCCCTCTCCGTGGCGCCCGGCCGCTCCCCATCCTCGTCCCGGCCCGGAGCCGCAACGCCCGCCGTCGGGGGCAGGTTTCCCTCCGGACCTCGGCTCGGCGGCGGAGCCGCCCGACCGCCCCCTCCAGGGATCCTCATCGCTCGCGCTCCAGCAGCGCGGCGACCCAGAACGGGAGCGAGGCGAGCACCCCGCCCGCGATCCAGCCCCAGCCGCGAGCCAGGGCGCGGGCCCAGGTCACCTCGCTGAGGAGCAGAGCGAGGTACCAGGCCGTCCACAGCAGCAGGGTGATCACGTAGCGCCGGGTGGCGCCGCGACGGACGACGACGTGGCGCCGGGCGACGAGCACGGTCCCGACCGCCCCCAGCAGGGCGAGCAGGGAGAGCCCACCACCGGCCAGGGGAGGCGGCAGCAGATCGAAGAGCGGCAGCCCGAGGAGGAGCACCCCTCCCCAGATGAGGAACACGAGCCCGCGGCCGGGGTCGGCGTGGTGCACCGCCCGGCGCCGTCGCTCCACCTCGTCCAGGGCCGCCAGGGCGTGGTCGCGGTCGAAGGTCGGCTCACTCATGGCAGCTATTATGGCATGTAATTTCCGTTTTGGAAACTAAATGCCTAAGATTCCGGATATTTCCAGAAAGGGATCTCAGGGCGTGGCCGCCGGCCACCCTCGATCGCGTGCTCGGCCGGGCCAGGGGTGGAGCCGGGCGCGGGTGGGGGTCCGGGCCCGGACGGTACGGCGCCATGAGCGTCGGCGCCACCGCCGGCGGGCCTGGATCGGAGGAGGCATCGAGCCGGTCCCGACCCCATGGGAGGCGGCGCGAAGCGCACGGCGCGCCCGCTTCGGCATCCCCGTCCGGGGCCGGCTCACCGACGCCCGGCCGGCGCGCACCGGTCGCCGATGGCCGTTCGGAGCTCGGCATCGCCCCCCGACGGATGGTCGGCGACCCCAGCCACGGCAAGGCCTCTCGCTTCCGGGGAGGACGCCCGTGCCGCCCCCGCCCGCGGCTGGCAGCCCCGGCGCGACCTGGACCCGGCGGCCCGTCGTCGGGAACCCCCTCCCTCCGCCGGCAGGGAGTCAGACCCGGAGCCGCCGGCTCAGTCGGCGGTGCGCTCCCGGTAGCGCTCGATGACCCGGGCCTCGGCCCGGTCCGCCCGACACACCGGGCAGTCGTGGGCTTCGATGGCTGCCTCCCACAGCTCGCAGCAGGCGGAGCAGAGCCAGCCCTTGCCCTCCACGACACCCCCGCAGCTGCCACAGCGATTCTGCATGTGGAATCTCCTCACCTGGGTCGCGCCGTCGTTCGGGCAGCTGCGTCGCAGCCCACGGCCGTGGCCGTGGGGTCCGTCTACTGTAGCGAACCGGCGACCCGGGGCGCCGGTGCCGTCCCGGCCCTGGTCGCCACACCGGCAACCGGGTGGCGATCATCCGGCGCGCTGGAGGCCGGACGCGAGGCCGGACGTAGAATGGCCGCATGCCCTGGCAGGTGACCTCGCGCCCGGCCCTGGCCGGCGCGCTGGAGGCCGGACGCGAGGCCGGACGTAGAATGGCCGCATGCCCTGGCAGGTGACCTCGCGCCCGGCCCTGGCCGGCGCGCTGGTGGCCCTGGCCGCGCTCGCCCTCGCCGGGTGCGGGAGCGCCCGGCCGCAGAGCTCCGCCACCCCCGGCTTCGTCATGCAGGGCACGGCGCTGCACGGCCCGGCGCCGGACTTCACGCTGACCGACCAGTTCGGCCAGCCGGTCTCCCTCCACCAGTTCAAGGGGAAGGTGGTGTTGCTGGCCTTCGTGGACAGCGAGTGCACCACCATCTGTCCCCTGACCACCCAGAGCATGGTGGAGGCGCAGTCGCTCCTGGGCCCGGCGGCCTCTCAGGTCCAGCTCCTGGGGGTCGACGCCAACCCGGAGGCGATCGAGGTGGCCGACGTCCGTGGCTACTCGGTCGCCCACGGCCTCATGGATCGATGGCACTTCGTGACCGGCAGCCTGGAGCAGCTGCAGGAGGTCTGGCGCGCCTACCACATCGCCGCTCAGATCGAACAGGGCCAGGTCGACCACACGCCCGCCCTCTACGTGATCGACCCCGCCGGGCAGGAGCGGTACCTGTACCTGACCCCGATGGAGTACGCCGCGCTCCCCCAGGAAGCCCAGATCCTGGCCAGGGACGCCTCCCGGCTGCTGCCCTCGCACCCGCGGGTGCTGCCCCCGGCTCGGCCCGGCGGTCCCGCCATCGACGCGCCCGCCGACCGCGTCCAGCTGCCGGCGTTGTTCGGACCTCGGGCGACGGTCGAGCTGGGCCGGGGCGCGCCACGCCTGACCGTCTTCTGGGCCAGCTGGCTGCCCGACGCCGGTTCCAACCTGCGCGCCCTGAACCAGTACGCCCAGGACGCCCGAGGGGGCTCGCTCCCCGCGCTGAGCGCGGTCGACGTGGGCAACACCGAGCCCTCCCCCCAGGCGGCCAAGAGCGTGCTCGACGACGTCGGCTTCCTGCTCTACCCGGTCGGCGACGACGCCAGCGGGCGGGTGGCCGACGTCTACCAGGTCCAGGACCTGCCCTGGCTGACGCTGACCGACGCCAGAGGGAGCATCGTCTGGCAGCACGACGGCTGGATGCCGGTCCCTCAGCTGGAGCAGGCCGTGCGCCACGCGCTCCAGCAGAAGGCCCGCTGACCCGGCTCCGAGCCGGCGCTCAGCCGATCGAGGTGACGATGCTCTCGAGGACGGCCGGCAGCGCCACCAGGTTGGGGAGCACCGCCTCCGCCAGCCGGCAGTGCTCTTTCTCGCGGCCGCGGGCTACGTAGACGCCGCGGACGCCCAACTCGCTGGCCGGGACGATGTCGTGGAACATGCTGGCGGCGACGTGCACCCAGCGGTCGGCGGTAGCGCCGGTGAGCTCCTGGAAGCGCAGCAGGTGGCCGGGGTGGGGCTTGTAGGAGCGTACGTCCTCGGCGGTCACGATCAGGTCGATCTCGACCGGGATGTGCCGCAAGGTGCCCGCGATCAGATCGTTGTCCACGTTGGAGAGGATGGCCAGCTTCCAGCCGGTGCGGCGAAGCCCCTCCAGCGCCGGGACCACGTCCGGGAACACCGGCCAGTCGGGCAGGGTCCGACCCAGGACGTCCTCGTCCCCCGGGGCCAGCGCCACCTCGGCCTCCGCGGCGGCGCGGCTCAGCGTCTCCCGCATGATCTCGCGGTAGCGCTTGAAGGCGCCGGGCTCCGCCTGCACCCGGGGCTCCAGGCCGTGGTACCTGGCCAGCAGCTCCTGGCCGTGGCCCGGGGCCACCGACTCGATCGCGCTCAGGATGCCGGTGTCCCAGTCGACGAGGGTGCCGTAGCAATCGAAAGTCGCCCACCGGTCGTAGCTCACACGCGGATCGTAGCGATCTCGAGCCGCACCGGCGGCCGCCCGATTCGACATCGTGATCGATGGTCACCGCCCGCGTCGGGGCGGCTACCGGGAGCCGCCCGCGCCGGGGAGAGGTCCCGACCGGCCCACCGCCGGCGGCGCGGGCGACCCCGACGGTGAAGCCGGCCCCTCAGGACCGGACCAGGAGCGGCGAGGGTGCCGCAGCCCTGGCCACGAAGGCGGCGAACAGCCGGCCCGCCCACGCCCAGGCCATGAGCTCCTCGGGATGGCACTGGACGGTGAGGACCTGGCCGTCCTCCGACTCCAGCCCCTCCACGATCCCGTCGGGGCTGGTGGCGCTGACCACCAGGCCGGGGGCGATGCGGCGCACGGCCTGGTGGTGGAAGCTGTTGACCTCCACCTCGACCTCGCCGATGGCCCGATGCAACCAGGTGCCGGGCTCGATCCTGACCCGGTGCACGAGGGCATCCCGGCCGCGGTCAACGGGGGTGGCGTGCTCCACCTCGGAGGCCCCATCGGCACGGATGTCCTGCCACAGGGAACCGCCCAGGGCGACGTTCACCACCTGATGACCCCGACAGATGCCCAGCACCGGCAGACCGCGGTCGATCGCCGCCCGCACCAACGGCAGCTCGAGCGCGTCCAGGTCCTCGTCCACCTCCCCCAGGCACGGTCGTGGCTCCTCCCCGTAGCGAGCGGGATGGACGTCCACCCCGCCCGGGAAGAGCAGACCGTCCACCCGCTCGAGCAGGGAGGTCAGCATCTCCTCCGGGCTGGGAGGGAGCAGCAACACCGCCGCCCCGGCCTGCTGGAGGGCGTTCACGTAGGCGCGGTTGATGGCCAGCTTCGCCGGCTTCGTCTGAGCGGTCCCAACCGGCACGCCGATCACGGGCCGTGCGTTCGTCATCTCGGGGACCAGCTTACCGGCGGCCGCCCGGCCGGCCAACGGCGCCGACCGGAGCGCCGCACCGACCGCCGGGCAGGGTAAGCTCGGGACGTGAGGTCGTCGCGGTCGGCCAGGCGGGCCGTGGTCGCGCTCGGCATCGTCACCGCGGTGGGCATGTTCTTGGTCCTGGTCATGGGGGCGACCGTGACCTCGACCGGCTCGGCCACCGGCTGCGGGCGCGACTGGCCCCTGTGCCGGGGGCAGTTCATCCCCCAGTTCGCGGTCGCGACCGCGATCGAGTTCAGCCATCGCGCGGTCACGGGGGTGGAGGGCCTCCTGGTGGTGGCCTTTGCGGCCGCCCTGCTCTGGCTCCACCGCGGCCGGCGTCCGGCACTGGCCCTGGCCGCCCTCATGGTCGGGTTCCTCCTCCTCCAGGCCGGCATGGGCGCCTGGGCCGTGGTGCAGCCACAGGACCCGCTGGTGCTGGCCCTCCACTTCGGCATTTCGCTGGTCGCCCTGGCCTCCACCGCGCTGGCGGCGGCGTACGCGGGCCGGGCCGAGGAGATCGGCACCGTTCCCCCGATCCCGGTGGGTCTCAGGGCCGCGACCTGGGGCTTCCTCGCCTATGTCTACCTGCTGGTGTACAGCGGGGCCGCCATCCGCCACCTGGGCCTCGGCCCCGCCTGCCCGGGGTGGCCACTGTGCTCGGCGACCGGCACCACCACCGCCCAGGCGCTGGCCGTCAACCTCGCCCACCGGTCGGCGGCCGGCCTCGCCGTCCTGATGGCGGCGGCCCTGCTGCTGGCGTACGCGCGCTCGGCGGGGTATCGGCGCGACCTGGTCACGGCCGGTGCGCTGCTCGTGGCCGCCCTCCTCACCCAGGGAGCGGCCGGAGCCTATCTGGTCTTGTCCCGCTGGGATCTCTTCGGCGAGCTGCTGCACGCCGCCGTGACCGGCGTGGTCTTCACCGTGGCCGCCTACCTGTGCCTGCGCGTCACCCTCCAGGCGCCGGTGGACGCGGCATCGATGGTCGACGAGGGACGCGCTCGGCGCGACCGGCTCGAGCTCCCCGTCCGGAGCCGGTAACGGCCGGGATCGTCGCCCAACGCCCGTCTGCGCTATAGTTAGCTCCGGCTAATTGCAAGATTAGCCGGAGCTATCTCGATGGTGCAGAGGGGTCGAGAATCGTCGTGGGACTGACCAGCACCGCCGTGATCGGAGCCCTGGCGGGCTTCACGGTCTTCTTGGGGCTGCCGGTCGCCCGCCTGCGCGGTCTCTCCTCCAGCCGCCAGGGATTCCTGAACGCGATCGCGACCGGCGTCCTGATCTTCCTGCTGGTCGAGATCCTCGGCCACGCCAACGAGACCGTCGAGGACGCGCTCCCCTCTCTCCACCGGGGGCGCCCCGGGGAGTTCGCGCTCCTGGCCGGCGTCTACGTGCTGGGCGTCGCCGTCGGCCTGCTCGGTCTGGTCCGGTTCAATCGGGCCCTTCGCCGCCGCCTCGAGCGCGGGCGCGAGGGACCCGGGGCCGCGTCCGCGTATCCGGTGGTCGCCTCCTCCCCGCGCACGCTGGCCCTCATGATCGCGGCCGGCCTCGGGCTCCACAACCTCAGCGAGGGGCTGGCCATCGGCCAGTCAGCGGCCATGGGCGCGCTCTCGCTGACCGGGCTTTTGGCGGTCGGTTTCGGTCTCCACAACGTCACCGAGGGATTCGGGATGGCGGCCCCGATGGCGAGCGACGACCCGCCCAGCTGGGGCTTCATCGGCGCCCTCGGCCTGGTGGCGGGGGGGCCGACCCTGGTCGGCACGCTCATCGGCCGCGAGGTCACGGCCGACTGGGCCTTCGTGCTCTTCCTCGCCCTCGCCGCCGGGGCCCTGATCTACGTGATCGGCGAGATGCTGGCCGTCTGCCGCCGGCTCAACCATCCCAGCCCGCTCGCAGGCGGCCTCCTGCTCGGCTTCCTCCTCGCCTTCGCCACCGAGCTGGTGCTCGGCCTGGCCGGCGGCTGAGGACCGGCTCAGTCCCGCTCGTAGAAGGCACGACGCCGGCCCGTGATCAGGACCCCGAGCTCGGCGCCGACCACCCCGAAGCGCTGCAGCGTATGCCGGATCACCTCGACCCCGGCCTCGAACTCCGGCTGCACCACCTCGTTGGCGCCGGCCCGGTGCAGGCGGCCGACCTGCTCGGCGTCGCGCGCCCGGGCGATCACGTCGAGCCGTGGGTTCAGCTCCCGGGCGACACGGACCATGGCCTCCACCTCGGCGGGGTTGGGGACCAGCGCCGCCAGCAACCGGGCCCGGTCCAGCCTCGCGTGCTCCAGCACCCCCGGGTTGGACGCGTCCCCGTAGACCACCGGCACGCCCTCAGCCCGCAGCCGGCCCACCACCTCCGGGTCGTACTCGATGACCAGGTGGGGCAGGCCTCGCCGGCGGAGCGTCTCCACCAGCTCCCGGCCCACCCGCCCGCAGCCGGCGACCACGACGTGTCGCCGGAGCCCGACCGCGCGCGGGTCCGGCTCGGCCGGATCCTCGAAGCGGGCCCCGAGGCGGGGCAGGTGACGGAGGACCCAGAGCAAGCCGGGCCCGGCCCGCAGGACGAAGGGGAAGAGGATCACGCTGGTCAAGGCGGTGGCCAGGACCAGGTCGAAGAACAGCCGGGGCACGGCCCCGGCGCCGACGCCCACCTGGGCCACCACGAAGGAGAACTCGCCCACCTGGCCGACGGCGAGCCCGGCCATGATCGCGACCCTGCCCGACAGCCCGAGCGCCAGCAGCGCCACCGCCACCACCAGGAGCTTGCCCAGGATCACGGCCGCGGTCAGGAGCGCGATGGTCGAGGCGTGGGCGAGCAGCACGGCGGGGTCGACCAGCATGCCCAGGGAGAGGAAGAAGAGCGAGGCGAAGAGGTCCCGGAAGGGCAGGGTCACGGCCACCACCTGGGCCCGGAACTCCGACTCCGCCACCACCAGCCCGGCCAGGAAGGCCCCGAAGGCAAGCGAGAGGCCGATGGCCTGGGCGGCGAGGGAGGTCCCGAGCACGAGCACGACCACTCCCAGCAGGAACAGCTCCCGGGAGCGGGCCCGGGCCACGTGGGCCAGGACCCAGGGCACCACGCGATCCCCCAGCACGTAGGCGCCGACCACCAGCCCCGCCGCCTGGCCGGCGATCAGGGGCAGGCGCCAGCCGATCTCACCGCCCTGGGCGGAGGCGGGGAGCGCCACCACCATGGGGATGGCGGCGAGGTCCTGCACGATCAGGACGCCGAGCGCGGCCCGGCCGTGCAGGCTCTCCAGCTCCCCCCGGCCCTCCAGGACCTTGAGCGCGACGACCGTGCTGGAGAGCGAGAGCATCGCGCCCAGGAAGAGGCCCTGGAGCCCCGGCGCGCCCAGCAGCCGGCCCAGGGCGGGGCCGAGCGCGGTCAGGAACAGGATCTCGGCCAGGCCGGCGACCAGGGCCACACGGCCCAGACGACGTAGCTCGGTACGCGAGAGCTCCGCCCCGACCACGAACATCAGGAACGCCACCCCGATCTCGGCCAGCAGCTCGATGGCGCCCGGTCGCAGCCGCAGGCCGGGGGTGAACGGCCCGACGGCGACGCCCGCCAGCACGTAGCCGACGACCACCGGCAGGCCGATCCGCTGGGCCACCACCCCGCCCAGGAAAGCGGCGAGCAGCGCCAGCACCAGATCCAGGAACACGCCCGTGCTCATCGGCACCCAGGCTACGTTCACCCCGCTCGGCGCCCTCAGGGGAAACGGCGATCACCGCCGGGCCCACGGATCGCCTCCGGCCGTCTTCGTTCGCGGCCGAGGCGATCACCCCGGCGTCGATCGGGAGGTGGGGTGGAGGACGGCGTTGAGCTCGGCGCCCAGCATCGTGATCACCCCCAGGAGGTAGAAGAAGGCGAGCAGCACGAAGAGCAGGGCGAAGCCCCGCCCGTACTGGTTGATCTCCCGGTTGAGGCGCACGTAGAGGGGGAAGAGCTGGGTGAGCAGCTCGAAGGCCACGCCGGCGAGGAGCGCGCCCGGCCAGACCTGGGCCGGCCGCTGGCGGCGGTTGGGCACCACGAAGTAGATGGCGAAGAAGAGCACGAAGCCGGAGACGACGCCCACCACGACCTGGAGCGCCTCCGCCCCGGTGGGCAGCCACGGGGGCGTCCCGGCGATCCCACCGATCTGGCGCAGCAGGGCCAGGAGCACCGAGGTGCCGGCCCCCACCAGCACCAGCACGGTGAAGAGGCCCATCATGGCCAGCGACATCAGCTTCTGGCGCAGGAAGTCCCGCCCCGGGGTGCCGAAGACGGCCTGGAAGGCGCGCTCCATGGAGCCGAAGAGGCCGGAGGCGGTCCAGAGGAACCCGACCAGGGCCAGGAGCCCGAAGATCCCGGTCGACTCCTGCACCCCCTCGATGGCCTGGAGCGCCTCGTCCCGGGCGCCGCCGGCGGGGAGGACCTGGAGCACCAGCTGGTAGACCGCCTGGCGCCCGACCCCGGCCAGCGAGAGCATCTCGCCGCCGATCGCGGCCAAGGCCAGCGTGATCGGGAAGATGGCCACCAGCCCGTTCCACGCGATCACGACCGCATGACTGCCGCCTCCGTCGGCGCCGAACTTCCGCAGCACCCGGAGGGGCAGGCTGGCCCAGATCCACCCCGGCAGCCGCCTCATCGCGGGTATCCACCCCCATGCAAGCACTCGGGCGCGCCGCCGGCCGAGGCGCAATCCGGCCAGGCCCCGGTCCGGGAACGGCGATCGAGGCTCAGGGTCGCCTGAGCACATCCAGCCCGGCCCACCGGCGTCGCCACTCCTCCTGGGCCTCCTCGACCTCCACGGCGCGGAACCGCAGCCGGTCGCCGGGCAGCAGTTGGGCGGCCACCGGCAGATCGGCCCGCGCCACCCCGAGCACCACCGGATAGCCCCCCGCCGTCTGGTGGTCGGCCATGAGCAGGATGGGCTGGCCCGACGGGGGCAGCTGGACGCACCCGGCGGCCAGCCCGAAGGAGACCATCTCCCCCCCGCCGATGGGCAGCTCCGGACCCTCCAGGCGGTACCCCATCCGGTCGGCGTCGCGGCTCACCGTCCAGGACGCGGCCAGGAGCCGCTCACGGGCCGCGGGCGGGAGCAGGTCGAGGTGGGGGCCGGGGATCGCCGCCAGCACCGGCCGGCAGGAGTACGGCGGCCGGGCGACCTCCGGCAGCTCGCGCCCCGCCACCACCGGCCGGGGCGGTGGGTTCGCGGCCAGCACGTCACCGGCCTTGAGGGAGCGGCCGTGGAGCCCGCCCTTCCCCACCAGGAGGTAGGTCGAGGCCGACCCCAACCAACGCTCGCCCACCAGCCCCCCGGCCACGGCCACGTAGGCCCGCGCCCCCCAGCGCCGCGCGGTGAGGGCCAGACGATCGCCCTCGGCCAGGAACAGGCCGGTCCAACCGGGGACCGGGCGGCCGTTCAACTCGGCGCCGAAGTCGGCCCCGGTCACCGCCACCACGCAACCGCGCATGGCCACCAGCACCGGGCCGGCCAGCGCGCACTCCAGGGCCGGCGCGTCCTCGGGATTCCCCACCAGCAGGTTGGCGGCGGCCAGAGCGAAGGCGTCGACGGCGCCGCCCGGGGGGACGCCGGCCGCCCGGCGGCCGGGCCGGCCCAGGTCCTGGATGGTGCAGAGCGTGCCCGGCCGCTCCACCCGGAGGACCGGCCGGGACGCTTCCCCGGTTCGGCTCCCTTCCGCGCTCACGGGGCCGGCAGGGGGAAGAACTTGACCCGGTCGCCGGTGCGGAGCAGGCAGGGAGGGTCCGATTCGGGCAGGAACAGCTTCATCGTGGTGCGGCCGATGAGGTGCCAGCCCCCCGGCGTGGGCAGGGTGTAGATGCCCGTCTGGGCGCCGGCGATGGCCACCGACCCCGGCGGCACGTGGGTCCGGGGCACGCGCCTGCGGGGCAGGCGCAGGCGTTCGGGCAACGGTCCCAGGTACGCCCATCCCGGGGCGAAGCCGATCATGAAGCAACGATAGGTGGGCCGGGTGTGCAGCTCCACCACCTCCTCCACCGTGAGCCCCAGCTCCGAGGTCACGTACTCGAGGTCGGGACCGTCGTAGACGACGGGGATGCGGTGGAGCCGCCCGCCGGGCGAGCGCGCCGGGACGGTCCGCGCCAGCCGCTCCACGGCTGCCGCCAGCGCACGATAACCGGTCCGCTCGGGATCGTAGTGCACCGCCACGCTGGCGTAGCCGGGCACCGCTTCCCTCACTTCCCGACGCCGCGCCAGCGCCGCCGCCAGCGCCAGCGCTCGGGCGTTGAGCCGGGGATCGATCCGGTCCCCGAGCTCGACCAGCAGGGCCGCGTCCCCCAGCGGTGCGATGCGCAGACCCGGGTCGGGCGTCCGGCGGGGCCGGGGGCGGGCCGTCGCCATCAGCCCCTCAGCTCCCCGACCAGGTAGAGGGAGCCGCAGACCAGCACCCAGCCCTCCTCGCCCACCGCCTCCCGGGCCGCGGCCAGGGCGGAGGCGGGCTCGTCCGCCTCCCGGGCCGGCGCCGACGCGCCCAGGTCCCGCCAGGCGGCCCGGAGCGCCGCCGGACCCAGGGCGCGATCGCCAGCGCCGGCCGCCCGGGTGAAGACCACCAGTTCGGGCTCCAGTCCCCGGAGCCCCCGCAGGATGTCGACCACGTCCTTGTCCGCCATCACCCCGAAGACCACCGCCGGTCGCTCCTCGCCCAGCAGCTCGCGCACCGAGGCCACCAGGCGCCGCATCCCTTCCGGGTTGTGGGCGCCATCCATGAGCAGGCGCTCGCCCACCCGCTCCAGCCGCCCCGGCCAGGCGGCCGAGGCCAGTCCGGCCCGGACCGCCGCCGGCGTGGCGTCGCCCATGGCGTGGGCCGCGGCCACCGCCAGGGCCGCGTTCTCGGGCTGGAAGCCGCCCAGCATGCGGATCTCGAGGCCGCGATAGGAGAAGCCCGGCCCGCACAGATCCAGCTCGCTCCCCCCCCAACCTCGACCGCGCGCCTCCAGCTCGATCTCACGGCCGAGACGCCACAGCGCCGCCGCCCCGACTCGGGCCGCGAACCGCTCCACCACCCCCAGAGCGGTCCCGGTGGCGCCCGTGATCACCACGTTCCCGGGCTTGATGATCCCGGCCTTCTCGGCCGCGATCTGCTCCACCGTGTCACCGAGGTGGCGGCGGTGGTCGAGGCTCACGTTGGTGATCACGGCCAGGCCCAGGTCGAGGACGTTGGTGGCGTCCAGCCGCCCTCCCATCCCGACCTCGATCACCAGGCGATCGGAGCGCGGGCAGAGCCAGTCGAGGGCCAGCGCGATCAGCAGCTCGAACTCGGTCGGCTCGCCCAGGGCGGCGATCACCGGCTCCAGCCGTGGCCGCAGACGGTCGACGGCGGCGGCGAACTCCGCCTCCGAGATCGGCCGACTCCCGAGCTGCACCCGCTCCGTGTACGAGCGCAGGTGGGGGCTGGGCGTGGTCCCCACCCGCAGCCCCCGCTCCCTCAGGATGGCCTCCAGGAAGGCGGCGGTCGAGCCCTTGCCGTTGGTGCCCGCGATCAGGGCCCCGCGACGCCCCAGGTGCGGGTCG
>Ga0209810_1002561_pt1 | contig 21406 bp, 26 predicted proteins | sample Coa_R1_7_FD_187159 | JGI IMG/M metagenome (GOLD analysis project Ga0209810, IMG submission 187159) | Surface soil microbial communities from Centralia Pennsylvania, which are recovering from an underground coalmine fire - Coalmine... | ecosystem: Environmental > Terrestrial > Soil > Unclassified... | reverse complement strand
CAACTGAACATGCCGAAGGTGAGCGGGCCGCGGCGCTCGACCTCGGAGCGAATTCCCGCCGCAACGCAATCCAGAGCTTCCTCCCAGGTCGCGGGGCGGTGCGTTCCGTTTTCGCGGATTAAAGGAGCGGTGAGCCGTTCGTTCCGGGCATTTGGCACGATGTCACCTCGTCTGAGGCAGCGCGCTCGGGGCGGACTTCTGAAAGTCCGAGCAGTACACAACCGTAGTCCGTCCGGGCTGCAAGTAGATGGTAACTCCGAAGAAGGCAGGCGGGAAATCAAATCCGCAGCGACTGATTGTTCAACCGGCAGACTGGGATGCCTCGGGTGGTCAAGCCTCGCGCTTACGGAACGTTCCGGTTGCTGCGCGCTTGAATGTAACTGGAATTTAGCGCCGAAACGGAAGTACAGCCGAGTAGCTTGAGAGTGCGTTCCACGTCCTCCCTCAGGATAGCCAGCGCGCGTGCGACTCCGCCTTTGCCGGCGGCGGCCAGGCCGTAGGCGTACGCGCGGCCAATGAGCACGGCTTTTGCCCCGAGACAAAGAGCCTTCACAATGTCGGCGCCGCGCCGAACGCCTCCGTCCATCAGCACTTCCGCTTGTCCGCGGGCAGCCGCGACCACCTCCGGCAGCGCGCGAAGGGTCGCGGAGACGCCATCGAGCTGCCTTCCACCGTGGTTCGATACGACGACGGCGGCAGCACCCGCGTCAATCGCATGCCGGGCATCATCGCCCGTCAGGACGCCCTTTACGATGATTGGCCCGGGCCAGATCTCGCGAAGCCAGCGCAGGTCTTCCCAGGTGACCATGGCCTGGGCCAGCGCCGCTCCCACGTCCATCAGAGGCATGGGACCCTTGCCGGGGAGCACGACATTTTCGAGAACCGGCAGCCCGCCATCCAGCAAAAAGCCCAAAAGCCAGGAGGGGTGAAAAGGAAATTGCCGCAAGTAAGGAAGTTTGGGAAAAACGGAATTTCCAAGCAGCTCTTTCATCCCATTGCGGATGTCGCGTTCGCGCATTCCGGCCACGGGAGTATCGATCGTGACGACGAGGGCCGAGTAACCCGCTTTCTTTGCGCGTTCGAGAGCCGGCTCGGCCACCTCGCGGCCACCCACAAGATAGAGCTGATACCAAGCGGGGCCATTCGTGGCGTTGCGAACATCTTCGAGCTTGTGACCGGAGATTGTGGACAACGTGTAGATGGTCCCTGCCGCGCCGGCCGCAGCGGCGGCGGCGACTTCGCCACCCGGATGCATCACGCGGCTGTACCCCACGGGTGCCAGGATGGCCGGAAAGGATATTTCAGAGTTCAAAACACGCGTGCGGAGATCGCAATGCGGAGTCGCGACCGCTTGCCGCGGCCGGAAAATGACGTCTTCAAAGGCGCAGCAGTTTTCGCGCAGCGTGATTTCTCCCTCCGCCCCGCCGTCGAGATAGTCGAAGACGACTTTGGGGAGGCGGCGGCGCGCCATCCGGCGCAAATCCTCGATGTTCACGGCGCGGAAAAGTCGCCCTTCACTCATAGGCCGGTCTTACGATGTAAAGAAAATCGTGCACGAAAGACCCTTAGGAATTTAACGATGTTTGCAGCCCGCGCCCCGCATGATCTCGCCAGTTCACGAGTCACGGACTGAGCGCCAACGAATGTTCATCCTTAAGGAACGCTTGCTCGGAGCGGACAAAGCCTGACTAGGGCGAGAACTCCGAGGAGCGGGAAGATGATGCTAGACGCGCGAGGGAGCGTCAAGACGGAAAAGCCGAAGCAGCGATGAAAACAGAGACTCGACTCTGTGCTTCTCCAGTGGGGAGAAAAAATCGATTGGCGTTGCCGAATCGCAACGCTCGTCGCTGGACTGCGCTTTTAGTGCTGGCTGTGCTTGGCGCTTGCGCCGCGTGCCAGCAGCTTCGTGACATTCCTGCCGTCCGGCTTCCGGATACGCTTTTTCATTAACTCACCAGGGTGATAAGAAGTTCGTCCACTCGCTCGATACTTCCCGCCCGCTCACGTTGGCCTTCCCCGGCCTCACCTCTGCTGCCGAGAGCGGGCAACTATCTTCATCCTGCTTCGCAGGCCTCGTCGCGACTGACTCCTTCCTATTTGGGTAGGAGGAAGCGCTCGACGATCTCCGGCATCATCGGATCGACGGCGAGCGTGTAGTGGGTGGCGTTCGGCACGATTGCGAACTGGTTTGCGGGCCGCAGTGAGCCATCAATCCCGGCATCGCGCTGGCCGCCTCCCAACGTCTTCCAGAATTCGACCATGCGTTCGGGCGGGATGTAGTCAGCGTCGGCGAAGACCAGCAGTGTGCAAGTCTTGAGCTTGGCGATGTCGGCGCTCCAGTCAAAGGGGCGTTTGGTCATGTCACCAACCTTCCTGAAGAGGTTCGTCCAATCGACATGGGGATAGGCCTGCCCTAACGGCGATGCCTTAACGCTACCGCCAAGCATCGCAGCGTTGGCCTCCAACTGATTCAGGGAGGCCACCACCTCTGGAAAAGCGTCGTCCTGCCTCATCCTCGCGGCCAGGAGCACGAGCCGGTCGACTGCATCCGGATGGCGGATGGCCGTCTGCAGCGCGACGAAGGATCCCAGCGAGTAGCCCATCACGTCAGCCTTGCCAAGCTTCAGATGGCTGATCAGAGCGGCAACGTCGTCGCCCATCGTTTCACAGCGCAGTGGCCTGTCGGTGTCTGGCGTGCGCCCATGCGCCTGAAGATGGACGGCGATCACCTGCCGGCCTTTGGCCAGTTCGGCCACATTGCTCCCGAAGCTGTCTGGGTTGATGCCGCCGTGAAGAAGAATAAGTGGCTTGCCGGCGCCATGCACGCTGTAAAAGATATGCTGGCCATTGACGTCGGCAAAACTCTCTTTTGCCATCGTGGGCGTCTCCTTGGATTGAACGGGAATGGTCGCAGTCAGCACTGCGGTGGCTGTGGCAGTCTTCAGGAAATCGCGTCTCGTGTGTGTCATCATCATCCCTTCCACGCACCGTAGGTCGCGGTGTGTCACGACCTGCCTGCGAGCAACTCATCCAGCTGCGCGAACTGTTCGGGCAGGCCTTGCGCCGAACCGGCGAGGGCTTCCTCGAGGGCCGCTGTTGTGGGGTAGAGTTCGTGAAAGGTGACCAGGGTCTTGCCGCCATTTTCTTCGAATGTCACCGTGGTCACTGCGCCCTGATCGCTCTCTTCGTTCGTCCAGACGATGCGTTTGTGTGGCGTCACTTCTTTGTACGTGCCGAAGAACGCCATCGGTTGGTCGAAGGCCGGATGGCGGAACACCAAGCGATACCCGCCCCCGGTGCGCACGTCCATGTCGCATGAGACCAGCGACATGCCCGCCGACTTCGGAACCCACCAACGCTTGAACAATTCTGGTTTGCTCCACGCTTCGAAGACAATGTGCGCCGGGGCATCGAACGTTCGCGTCACGACGAGTTCGCGGTCGGACTTGCGTTCCACGGTGGTGCGGTTCATGGCGGCGCGACTACCTTCTTTTCCTTCGGGCATCTGCCTTCTCCTTTGATTTTAAGTGCTCGACAATCTTGTCCAGTTCGTCGAAGCGTGCGCTCCAGAGCTGACGTTGCCGCTCGATCCAAGCGGCCTCTTCTTCCAGCGCGCGCATGGCAAGCCTGCAGATTCTGACGCGCCCGGCCTTTTCAGTAGTGACCAGCGCCGCCCGCTCCAACACGGCAACATGCTTCTTCATGCCCGTCAGAGTCATGTCGAACTTCTCGGCTAGATCCGTTATGGAAGCATCGGCCCGCCCGAGCTGCTCCAGAATGCCGCGTCGCGTGGCGTCCGAGAGCGCGGCGAATGAGACATCTAGTTGGGCTGGCTGATACTGAACCATGTGGTTCAGTATATGACACCGCCGGGCGGGATGCAAGGGAGCCGAGCGCGAGATGCTTAGGCCCGGCCAATTCACTCTTGGGCGACCCTTGACGGTGTGCGCGGCGATGCGAACGACTTTGGCCAAAGGTAGCTCTGGAGCCTTTGAGGGTAGGCACTGAGCGTTCTAGGCATGGCGTAACGCGATATGGAGTCGTCCAAACGAAATCTGGCAGACATGACCAGAGTGTGGGCCAACCCATCGCTGGGTTGGGCTTACCTGGTCAGCGTGATCGACTGTTGCACGCGAGAGATCATGAGCTGGAACCTCTCACAGCGCTGCCGGGCCGAGGACGCCTTAGCCGCAGTCGATCAGGCAGTGCTCGAACGGCTACCGTCAGGCAGTTGTGAAGGCAACCTGACGCTGACCACCGACAACGGCAACGCAGCTCACTTCTTCCCGGTTCCTGGAAACGCTGGCTCGCCTCCGCATCACGCACCGCCGCACCGCTTACCTTCACCCGGATAGCAACAGCTACATCGAACGGTTCCATCGCAGGTTGAAGGAAGAAGAAGTCTGGACCGCGGAGTATCGAAGCTTGGAAGAGGCGCGGGCCGCGAGCGCTCGTTGGATCGAGGAGTACAATCACGACCGGCCTCATTGCGGAGCCGGAAATCGCACCCCGCACGAGGTCTTCTTGAGTTTTGCAATCGACCTAGAAAACGAGGCACTGACTGTCTAAATTAGCGGGGTGCACTACAGGAACTGTTGACAGTCGTGACCTCATTCAACAGGTCGCACTTTCCATAAACTGGTGAGATGAGGTGCACAAGGACCGCCTACTTGGGACGCACTGTCGCAGGCGGCCCGCTCTTCATCTCAATATTTCCAGTTACTTGCGCTAGCTTACGCGACCTCTGAAGACTATTTTCGGCTTGAACGTTCCCAAATGTTCCCAAGTTTGCACCAGAATGCAGCAGGGCAAAGATTATGCTCTGTAAGTCTTTGTGCGAAAGAGGTTTGGTCGGGGCGCGCGGATTTGAACCGCGGACCTCCTGCGCCCAAGGCAAAAACAATTAACCTATCTTGTTGGCTCGCTTAGCATTGTTCTGCGTCATGGTACCCGGTTTTTCATCTAATTTGGCAGCACTTGGACCCAAATTGGACCCAAAAATTAGGCAGTGGACAGGCAGGCGCGGAGTGAAAAAATCAGTTGTCTTCAGGTCGGAGCGGATTCTATAGTTGCGCGTCTTCAAGGCAGGAGCTCGGTGCAAGCATGAAGATCACGCCTTCACTGGTTGCTGTGATAGTAGTCGTGGCTCTAGTGTTGGTTTTCGTGCTCAAGTTCTGGGGGCAAGGCGGAATTCTCCCGCCGCATGAATTTGCGTACGGCACAGCACTGCGAAATTCTGACGCGATCCCCGAGCGAATGGACCAGTTTCTTTCACTGGAGGCTTTGGACCTCAAACAGGTTCAAATCCAAACCTTCGTCGGCAATAACAGCGCAAAGAACCTCAGTCCGTTGATCAGCTACATCTCATCTCAGCGCGGTCACGACTTTAGTGCCTTGGTAGCCGCGCTGAAAGAAGTAGATCAATTGCCAGACCAAAAAGAGAAAGCGATTCGGCTCGTCAAAACACTCCTCCCTTACAAAGAAGCTCTAAGGAACCAAGCGCAACAGGACTCAATCATCGTTTTTGTTTACTACGCTCTGAGACAGCCGTCGGAACTTTCCCCCGAGGCAAAGGGGAAGATCAGTGGCTTAGTGCGGCAACTTGACACGGCGGCGCAGGCGAACAAGTTTGATTCTGGTACCTGTCCTAGCAACTACCTCAGAGGCAACATAAACGTCTATCCGCTGGCCCTCGATAATACGTCCTGGCACGACACTGTTGAATTTAACTCTCCGAAAGACGCGCCAGTGTTGGAAATCAGATTCATGGGACTCAAGGGCATATTCGGGTACCTGTTGGATCAAATGACGGCGAAGACCGGTGCAGCATTCGTTCATGTGGATGGTGAGTCCCTGTAGATCCCCTGTGCTCCGTTGTCTTCCGCTTGTGACCTTGCCGCACCCTATACCAATGCTACTTCGCGGTCAAAATTTGGCTTCTTTTCGGCATGGAGCTTTAGGGCCACTCCGCAGGTCGTAGCGATTCGCTCCAACATCGTGAGCGAGTGCCCGGTATATTCCGCGTCCTCAAGACGGGCAATCACGGACTGTGTGGTGCCAACCTTCTTGGCAAGTTCGGTCTGGGTCAGACCCGCATCCTCTCGCATCTCGCGCACCAGGAGGGCCAGGTCAATTTGATGCAGAGTGCGCGCGAAGGTCTTTCGGTAGGTTGCACTCTTGCGCATGCGCCGCTCGACAATCTCACTGTGTCTGTCGTTCTTGGCAGTTTGTTTCACAGGCCCAACTCCTTCAGGATAGCTTCTCTTTCCTTTTGCGATCCCGTGTAACGGTTTCGGTACTTCATCCAGAGCTTTCTTAACTGCCCTGCCCTGGCAATCTCAGCCGGCGGTGTCTGCTCCGTTTTCTTCTGAAACCCCGACGTGATAACGATCAACATTCCCGGTTGGTAAAAATATAGAACTCGAAAAATCCGGTCGAATTGTTTGACACGTAGCTCGAATATGTCGTCCGTGAGCTTCTTGACGAACTTGCCCTGCATCCGGTTGCCGTAGATACGCAGGCGCTCGATAAAGGCATCTATTCTGGCAGCAGCCTTATCGTCCAGCGAATCCACGAACTCCCGCGCGGGCACGCGCCCGTTCGGCAACTCCACATACTCAATCCTGAATTCGCTGTTCACTGCACCCTGAAAATTATCGCATTATTGCGATATACCGTCAACACCCGGAAGGGTTGCAAACTGGAGAGGGGTTTGCGACGATCCCTGTGGTCCCGGACTTTGGTATTATGGCGCCATTCTGGAGATCGACAGCTCATTCCGCTTTTAGGGCAGCCGAGAGACAATTGACATCGATGAAAAGCAGCAGGAATCGGATGAAAAGACTTGTGACGCTCTGGCACCAGGGAAAGATTTCTGGACTAGAATTCAGCCGAAGAGCTAACAAACTAACCCAAGCAAAACCATCGATTAACAAGAGCTTGAAGAAACGCCTCGCCAAAATTGACGGCAAGTATAATCCGCGTCCCCAGAAGATGGTCTCTGGTGGCCTGCCAGAGCTTGGCAAGCGCCGCTAGGGGGACAGCGTGAGACGCGTTTCCTGGCCGCGGCGCACAATCATCAGGGCTGACCAGCCTGGAGGTGCTGAGCCTTTTTGATTGCGTAATGGCAGGCCATGACACAAGCGGCGTAGCCGAGCAGGGCACTATTTTCATCGCCCTTTCCGTGAGCGCCGGAACTCAATAGACCGTAAATTCCGTCAAAACCCTTCTTCTCCTCTCGCGTAAGAAAGCCCTTGTTTTCAAGATAGTCGCGCAAGTCTCGATCCTCCTTGAAGGAAGGCAGTTCCTCATTGCGCTGTTCTGCGAAGCGGCGGGCAATAATCCGCAGACACTGCTGGAGGGCCAAGCGAAATTCGTTCAGTGACTCATTGTACTTGTCACTGCTGAGCATTCTACTTCCCGCCGATAGATGGCTGCGAACTTTCTCAATCTCAGGGAAATCGCCGGACTCGAACGTCTTTAGTAGACTTTCGTCAGCTCGCTGGGCTACTGAAGGAACTGTCTTTCCGTCGAGAATTTCGAAGCCGTCAAATTTGTAGCCGCCGTCGAGAAGTCGTGCCTCAAATTGCGCTACCTCGTCAAGAAATCTCGACGAAGGGCAGTTATCGAGAGGATGTTCGTAGAACCAGTCCGTGTCGTTCCTTCGTCGAAGGACCTCACTGCACAGGTTACGCAGTTGCCCGCTCTTCTTTTCCGTCGCGTCAGCGAGGTCGCGTTTTAGGTCCTCCCATGAGGGCTTCCTCGGATGCGGAACGTCATCGTCATAGTCCACATAACTATTCGGCGCAATCAGACCGTGATTTTCGAGAAGCTTTTCCGGCTGGCGCAGCGCGTGCAGCGCGTTGCAAAGATGCCTTCTGGCATCATCCGAAGGAAGGAACATGGTCAAAGTTTCCTTTTTCTGAGAGCGGAAGACAGCACCTTTTGACTTCGGCTCAGCCTGGTTACTCCAATTCCGCAACCGTCGACAATCCCTCCCACTCTCCGAATCGCGCTCCCTTCCGTATCAAGATTAGTATCTTCTGGAGCTTCGGCAACGGAACTTTCACCAGACGGCGCCAGCCTCGGTATGCCAGAGGTTGGCGAGTCTCAAGGGCAGTGAATATGTCTCGGATCCTCTGCCACCTTCGTTGCACGCGAGGGTTTCGAGAGTTTTCCAGGTTTTGCTCAATGGCTCGCCAGGCGAGCAACTGTGCGAGAGATTCATGCACGCGCTCGTCAATCCGGCTGTAATTCCTGAGGTCGCACTCCCGGCCATCCCTGTCCACGCCAGCGTGTAGGATTGCATGTCCCCACTCATGGTATCTGACCACATGTTGAAGATCGTCGGCCTCGCACTTCAGGATGTTTGCTGCCGCCGCAATCCCGCGCTGGAATAGCACAATTTGCTTTCTTCTCGGGTTGTATAGTCCAAGGCATTCATCGATAGCGATGATTTCGGCATCCGGCGCAATCTCCTTTGGGGGTTTTCGGTTGGACAGCTGCTCTTCTACCCCGCCCCTGGCAATCTGCAGTCCTGTGATTTCCTTCAGGGCTTCCCGGGGGTGAGTTGACGTAAACTCCCCTATCGCTCCAACGACTTGGTCGATTTCTTCGCTGGACATTTTCTCGAATTGTGCGCTCGACTCTCCCGTCATTCCACGGCCTTAATAGTGCATTTGGCTCCTTCTTCTAAGAAGAAAAAAACCTCAACCCGCTCCCGGTGGTGGCCATGTTGCGCCGCAACCGCCCTGGAACCGTTCAACCTCAGGTGCTAGCCGCCGCCTTCTTTGAGCTCGAAGAAAAGGACACCCTTTAAGATAGGGTGCTGGAGGCATCGCTCGCAGACTTCCCAACCGCGGGTTAGGCCCCGACGAGGGAGTTGTGTGCCGCAGGGGGCACCGCTATCGGATGCCTTTGCTTGAGCTGGGTCCTCTCCTTCCCACACGATGAACTTCGCAGGCCTTGAACATTCCAACACCTCATTGATCTCGGCCAGCTCTTCGTTTGAGAGCTGTCCTTCTTGCAAATCGGCCATAGGTTATTGGGCCCCCAGCACGGGTAATTAGATGCGATCTGTCCCTTTGCTGCAATCTAGGTCACGAGCTCGAACTCAGCCCGGGGCTAATCGAGGTGGCCTTGTTTTTGACATTCCGAGGAAGGAAGAGCGTCCCGAAAGGGAGAAGATAGCGGAAGCGCTTGTGTGGCGCCAGGGATATGGTTTTAGCTAGGGATGCACGCGAACGGTCCGCGACGCCACATAATTCCTACCAAAGAGTTCGCAGGGACCTGAGCAGAGTTTTCACGAGGCCTTTTGGTCTTCTTCTAGCGAGGTGTGAGCCGCAGTAAGGGTCATCCCTGCCTCTTTCAGAATGAGAGGCAGGTGGTCAGCTGGTATTTGACCGTACTTCACGATGGCTCCAACCCGATGTGCGAACGTCGGATGTGTCATGAGCAATTCGGTAAAAGCGTCAGATGCGGTGGATAATTCACGAGATTGATGAAGCTTGGCCAAAGCGTGAACGCCAATCTCTGGGGCATGAGTAAATTTAATCGCTTCGCGGTCTGCCGAATACTCGAATCGACGCGAGCAGTAATAAAGCGCGATGAGCGGCCCGAATATGGCGAGTAGCTGAAAGAGCGGGTGAAGATTTTTCGTTTGGAACGAAAAGAGAAAAAGGGAGAGGGCTGTAATTGTGAAAACCGTGACGACCAGCAGCAAGTGTTTACGCCCGTGCTTCAGTTTGACGTGGGCCACTTCATGAGCAACTACGAAATCCATTTGCCTGTCGTTTAGATGCTGCCCTAAACTGTCGGTCAGAGCGATTGCGTTTGACATTCCATATGCATTCGTCAGATGACCTTTCCCGGCGGGCACAACGAAAACGTTACGGAGGGTTACGTCCATTCCGCGAGCAACCCTAAGCGCTCGGCTACGATATTCTCCTGATTTCAGCGTATTAAATTTCAGGCCCTCTGCCCGTCTCAGAAATCCGGTTCCGATTTTCGAGACGACTCCAGCAGCAAGAAGCCATGCTATTCCACGTATCTCTCTATCTAGGATGAGCTCGAAGCCAGCAGCGAGCATCAACAACGGAATGACAAAGCTTACGAGTCTCCACCATGCTTGCCGCACTGAGTCTGCGGCTGTCCACTTTAGTCTGAGCACAGTCTTATCGACTTCGGAACACAAGAGCAAAAAGAGACCTAAGCTCACAACGGGCGTCAGCCAGAAACGCCAGCTCTCGACGGAAGACTGAGACTTGCCAGCTAAATCCCAGAGCACCCACCAAGCCGCCACGATGGTGGTCAGAATGAATCGTCCGAAGCTACGAAAACTGCCCCAGATAACCCTCTGTTTTGCTTCGTCGGCGCGGAGCGCAGCCCAGCGAAACCAAAGAGTCGCAGCAGTGGGCAAGAGCAGGACGGCACCCGAGACGGTCGATAGATTTGCCAAGTTGGACAAAATGGGTATTCTCTTACCGATGCGAGTACGGAAGGAAGTGTACCTGAACGGCGATAGATGTTGAGTGATTCCATAACGCGCAGGAACCGTTAAAGTTGCATCCGCGAAAAGATAACTTATCGGGCCGCAAATGCAATGAAGACCAATGCCAATACAAGAATCAGACTGGAGGCCACGTTTCAGCTTATGTGGTGCTTTTCTGCAAAATTTCGCTTGGCTAGATCGCCTATCAAAGTCAGCGACACATAACGTTCACAGCCACATACGAAGCCAAACTAGATGAGAGGCGAGACGGGGCGGGCCATCCTGGCTCGCCCGTCTGTTGTCGCGCAAGTCAAGCCGTCGGCATACGCTATCGCATGGGTTAGGCCATTTCAACTGCGGCAAGCGACTTGACGGAAAGTCTGTATGCTGGCCTGCATTCCCAGCCCAAACTCAGAAGGGCTGCCATCGACCTCTCGCTGGCGAAGATTTGCGCACCGAAATGTTAGGTCTTCCATCGCTCACTAGCGGCCCACGGTGCTGTTGCCCGACCGATGACTCGTTAGGCTGAATCGCAGACATGTCATCTGCGGCACGGGCCGTCCGTCGTCTGCCTCACTCCAGGCTACAATTCCGGTACACGGGCGCCTGCCTGTCGGCAACAAGATGGGCTAGGCAGGCACCACGGGTTCGCTGACGGCGCAGTCGTGGCGGACAAGCGGGGAGGCCCCACACAGACCGGAGAGCCGAAGCCTGTCTACCGGAATGGAAAGACTACCTCGGCTGCCATAGCGCTGATGGACTCTACTGCTAGGGGCGGCAAATCTCGGTTGAGATTTGCTGCCAAATGGGGAGGCCTGTTTTCCCTTTATACCATTCCGTTATGGCACCTCCTTGAGGACGGGCCGTTTTGTTAGCTGTTGGGGAGGGCGTTGCCCTCCCCAACGACGTCGTCGCCGCGCCGCCGTGCATCGGGTTCCGCCACGCATAGGACAAGCGGTGGTCGAACTGCACCGAACGTTGCGTCATAGCGACGCAAGCCTGGGTTTGCCAGCGAGCCTGGGGTGTCGTCGGCCCTGACGCGTCCCTCCTGTCAAGCGATCCCCAGTATCCAGCCTTCGATTTCGGCGACCTTCCGTTCATGGTCGGTCAGGCTGGGGCTGAAGAACCGTTCGAGAGTGCCATCCAGGTCGCTCCAGCGAAGCCATTCCGCGGTGGCGTAGGCGTCTTGCTGATGGGAATCGCGGCCATCACGTGGGAAGCTGTGGCTCCATAGGGCCGGATAAACCTCGACGACCGCTGATTTGCCCGGCGGCACCATCCAGCCATCGAACGGCCAGAAATGGACTCGATTTCCTGATCGCATGCGGATGAAGCGCAGCCAAGGAATGCCAGCGTGGGTGGATTTGGCGACGGAGCCGGGCACGTCGAAATGAAACACAGATTTCGCGCCAGCGCGCACTTCCGTGATCCGTCTCCAGCGAGAATCTCCACAGCGGGCGGCACCGTTTCCGCACTCGCCTTCACGGACGAAATCGACGTAGGTACAGGCCTCATCTGTTGGCCAATGCTTTTGAAAATCGTCCAGGAAACACGGCCAATCGTGCGTGAGATCGTACTTCTCGTAATACTTGAGGGGGAAAGAAAAACCGTGGTCAATGCCTACCAACGTGGTGACCGGCTCGGAGAGACGTTCTACGAGCCAGTGAGCAATCGCCTTGCGCGTCCAGTTTTTGCGGGGGCTGGCAGGCGGCGCGACTTCGCGCGGCTCGGTCGCGCGATCCCCCATGTAGACGCGCAGGCCCTTGAGGCCGGACTCACACGTCTCCGCCCCGGAATAGTCAATCCCGACATATCTCTCGAAAGCTGCGCCCATCCTGACAGTTTCACTATGCTTGCTTACGTGCGTCAAGCTGCGCCGGATTGCTCTTGGGTTGTCAGTCTTGAGTTCTTTTGGAGTAGCCGCCATTGGCCGGGCGAAGTCCCTTCCCAGTGGTGGAAAGCCCGGAAGAAGGAATTGGCGTCTTCATAGCCCAAGAGGTAGGCAGTTTCGTTCAGTTCCCGAGATGAGTGGAGCAAGTAGTGGCGGGCCAGTTCACGACGTGCTTCGTCCAGCAGGCGCTGAAACGTGATGCCCTGCTCGGTGAGGCGGCGCTGTAACGTCCGGGTGCTTAGATGCAGCTCTCTTGCGAGGTCCTGTATCCCCGGACGCTGGCCCGCGAGCAGCTGCTTCAGAATGCCTTTGGCTTGCTCCGTAAAAGTCTTTTGCGCGAGTTGTTCAGCCAGCTCTGCCTCAAGTTGCGGAGCAATTGCAGCCAATAGATCCGCGTTGTAAGTGACGAAGGGCAATTGCAGGTCTGCCTTGCTAAATACTAGGGCGTTTTGGTTGGACTTGAATTTCACGGGGCAGCGGAAGTGCGTCTCGTACACTTCGCGATGGGCCGGAGGCCGCTGAAACTCCACCCGCTTCGGATTCAGAGGTCGTCCGGTGCCTCGGTGACCAATGCCAACAATCCATGCGAAACACACATCCACCAGCAATGGAGGCTCTTGCTCATGGGCGAGAACCCAAACGAACTGAATCGCGGATTCAGTCCCTCGTTCGACTATGCGGATTTCCTCTGGACAAGTGATCTGCTTGTAGCGCGACAGGCGCTCGACCGCGTCACGGAACGATCTTGCTGAGAGGGCGGCCATCTTGATCGGGTCGTAGCGCTCGACACGCTCTTCGGTGCCCAGCTTCAGGCCAAAGCCAGGATCACTAGATTCAGCGATTCCTCGGTAAAGCGCGAAGAGCTCCTCGGTACTCACCAGGATTTTCTCCTGGTTGAACAACGCCATTGGCAGACCCGCTTGTCGCAGCACGGCCTCAGGCGAGAGGCCCAATTCTTCTAGCTTTCGCGGCAGCGTACTCGAAACTCGGAATCGATTCGTCATGGCTTACCTAAAGAGCATAACTCTTCTTTCGTTATTCCCCGCTTCGTTGCCGCCCACGCATCTGCTCTATTGTGTTTCACGACTTGGAGAAGACTTCTTTTGTCACCGTCACCGCATTCACGGCCGTGGGCCAACCGGAGTAAAACGCCAAGTGCGTGATTTCTTCGATGAGCTCCTGCCTCGTGACTCCATTTTCGAGAGCCCTCTGCACGTGAAACCGCAACTGGTCAGTGCGATTCAAAGCAACCAGCGCCGCCACGGTGATGAGACTGCGGTCACGCTTGGAAAGTTGTTTGCGCTCCCAGATGTCTCCGAAGAGCACCTTGTCGGTTAATTCGGCGAACTTGGGCGCGATGTCGCCCATGGCCTGTTGAGCCGCGGAAGGTTCTCTATTCATGTTTGTCGCTCCTATCAGCGATATATGTTTGACCTATCCTATCGACGGCCTGTGGCCCATCCCGATTCGTGACGAGTTCACAGGTCATTCACATCGTATCCAGGCTTCTTATAGAGGTTGTCCCATTTATTTTGAATGTCAGGTTTGTACACCTTTTCTAGCCAATCTTGAGATTTGACTTCTTCCATCGCGACCGAAACCGACTCGTCCCCGTATTGCAAAACCTCCATAACATCTTTCGTTATGGCCTCTGCGAGACGAGTCTTTTGCTGTTCTGATTTGCCGGGCCATAACTTCACGATTACATGAGGCATCGTTTTCTCTTTCCTCTCCGATTTTTGGTCAGCCCTCGCAGAAAACCGCCACTCAGCGATTGCTCATTTGCTCTATATGTTCAGGGTACCGAGCCCCTTGCACCGTAATCTGTGAAGCGGCGCTTTCGATTTCACGGAGATCATCAGGCGTCAGTCTGATCGCCGTTGCCCCGATGTTCTCTTCCAAGCGCGCCAACTTCGTGGTGCCGGGAATGGGAACAATCCACGGCTTCTGGGCGAGCAGCCAAGCGAGTGCGACCTGAGCGGGTGTCGCTTTCTTCCGCTGTGCGATCTTGCCCAGCAGGTCAACCAAGGCCTGATTCGCCCTCCGAGCCTCCGGCGTAAACCGCGGGAGTTGATTGCGGAAATCAGAACTGTCAAACGCAGTGTTTTCGTTGATTTTTCCCGTAAGGAAGCCCTTGCCGAGAGGGCTGTAAGGAACAAAACCGATCCCCAGCTCGTCTATTGTCGGCAACACTTCCTTCTCAGGATTGCGATACCAAAGTGAGTATTCGCTCTGCACTGCTGCGACGGGCTGGACTGCATGTGCGCGGCGGATCGTCTTGGCTGCTGCTTCCGAAAGGCCGAAATGCTTCACCTTTCCTTCCCGAATCAAGTCCTTCACCGCACCGGCTACATCTTCGATGGGCACGCTGGGATCTACGCGGTGTTGATAGAACAGGTCAATGACATCGGTCTTGAGCCGCTTGAGGGAAGCTTCGGCTACCTCCTTGATGTGCTCTGGGCGGCTGTCCAGCCCAGCCAAACCTCTCTCCGCCTTGGGGTCAATTTTCCATCCGAACTTCGTGGCGATCACCACTTGGCTCCTAAGTGGAGCAAGGGCTTCGCCTACAAGCTCTTCGTTTGTGTACGGACCATAGACCTCGGCCGTGTCGAAGAACGTGACACCGCGTTCGACGGCCGTGCGGATCAGTGAGATCATTTCCTGCTTGTCTTTGGGCGGGCCGTAGGAAAAGCTCATTCCCATGCAGCCGAGCCCGATGGCCGATACTTCAAGGCTCTTTCCTAATTTGCGTTTTTGCATTGAACCTCCGTTCGAATCCCTTTGTCTGCTCCTGTTGCTATCTCGCCCCATTCAGGCGCAGAAGCGTTTTGATTGCGCGGCGCTCATCCATCGCGCGATAACCCTCAGCTACCTGATCGAGAGGCAGGGTCAAATCGAAAACTTTGCCGGGGCTGATCTTCCCGTCCAACACCAGCTTGATTAGTTCAGGCAAGTAGCGGCGCACCGGAGCGGGTCCACCGTGCAGATGGACGTGAGAGAAGAACAATTGCTCACCGTCGAGCGAGACACCATGCGGCACGCCGACGTACCCGATGTAGCCGCCGGGACGCGTGGACTTGATCGCCTGCATCATGGACTCCTGTGTCCCAACGCACTCCAGCACCGAATCGGCACCGATTCCATTCGTAACTTCCTTGATGCAGCCAACGCCTTCGTCACCTCGCTCGGTCACGATATCGGTAGCGCCGAATTCGCGTGCGAGCTTCTGGCGAGATGCGTGACGGCTCATCGCGATGATGCGTTTCGCGCCCATTTGTTTTGCGGAGAGCACGCCGAGCAGTCCGACCGCACCGTCACCAACCACCGCCACGGTCGAACCAGGCTTTACATTGGCGGCATCCGCGGCGAACCAGCCAGTACCCATCACATCCGAGAGCGTCAGGAGACTCCGGATTAGGTTCTCCGAAGGCGCGTCAGGTGTGGCGACCAGCGTACCGTCCGCGAGTGGGACGCGCAGGAAAGGAGCCTGTGCGCCGCCGACGAGTTCGCGGTGCTGGCAGGACGACTGGTAGCCGATCCGGCAGGTGGGGCAAACGTTATCCGATGCGAAAAATGATCCGATCACGAATTGACCGCGCTTCACCGACTTAACTGCGCTTCCGACTTCCTCGACGATCCCGCAGTACTCGTGCCCCATTGGAGTCGGTTGAGCAATCGGTTGGATACCGCGATATGGCCACAAATCAGACCCGCACACGCACGCGGCCGAGATTCTGATAACAGCGTCCGTCGGGTTGGTAATTCTTGGCTCCGGCCGATCCTCGAAACGAATGTCACGCGTGCCGTAAAGCATAGTTCCTTGCATTTTTGATCTCCTTTGCCGTGTCACTCTCCGCTTCGTGGCTGAGCGCTAGGGTGCAATGGTCATTCCGCCGTCCACCGTGAGCGCGTGACCCACCACGTAGCTCGCCGCAGGAGTGCAAAGCCACAGCACGACCGAGGCGATCTCCTCGGGCCTGCCCGCGCGGCCGATGGGAACGTGCTTCGCTATCTCGCCGTACGCCTGCTCGTCGCCGCTGACGACATCACGGGCGATCTGCGTGTCGATCAGGCCGGGATTGACCGCGTTCACGCGGATGCCGTGCTTGATGTATTCCAGAGCGGCGGTCCGCGTCAGGCCGACCACGCCGTGCTTGGAGGCGATGTAGGAACCAATACCAGGATTGCCGGTCAACGCGCCGACCGACGCATTGTTGACGATCGCGCCGCTGCCCTGGCGTTCCATCTGTCGCAGCTCGTGCTTCATGCAGCTCCACACGCCGCGCAAATTGATCCCGATAACGCGGTCCCACTCTTCGCGGGTGCTCTCGGCGGTCGGCGCGACGCGGGCCATCACACCAGCGTTGTTGAACGCGGCGTCGATTCGTCCAAATTCGGCGACCGTGCGGTCCACCATTGCCGCGACTTGGGCGTCGTCGCTCACGTCACAGCGGACGGCGATGGCCTTGTGACCAGTGGCTACCAGCTTTTGTGCTTCCGCTCTCACTGAGTCTTCTCTAAAGTCCGCCAAAGCAACGGCCGCGCCTGACTCGGCGAACGCCTGCGCTGTCGCCAGTCCCATGCCGGATGCTGCCCCCGTCACCAGTGCGACTTTGTTTTCAAAAGACAGATTCATGAGTTTTCTGAGCCTCGTTCTGATTCACGAGTTTAGATGTCAGCGGGCCCGAGAGGCACTAGCGAAATGCGCCAATCTACTTGCAAGATGCGCCATTTGAAGTGAGCGATAGAAAGCCGCCCTATCGCTCATGATTTTCAACTGGCCAAGAGAGGAGTGGCTCATTTCCCAAGGGGGCCGCGCACGCCTGGAGGGAGGTCGCGGGGGAGCTCCATGTCAGCTAGGCGGGATTCTCGGCACCGTTCGGCATTTCTCAGGAAGCGGGGGATCCAGCGGTTGGGACACGGTCTTTTCACGTTCGGCCAAGGATCATCCCTGATAACCGCAGTCGCAACGTCCGGTATGTAAATTTTTCTAAGGCGAAATTTTCTTGAGGCGAGGCGACCATTTTTGCCGACTCAATGGGCATTTAGTAGAGATAGGAGCCAGTTACCTTGCTGGGAGGGGCCGCAGACAGCGGCGACCTGCCGAACAATTTTTTATGGGCAAAGGCGGTCGTTTTTGCCGAGTTGATGGGCATTTAGGAGATTTGAGGGCCCAGCCCGTAACCGGGCCGGAGTGCCCCCCGACCGGCAGCCGATTACCGACCCGAAAAATATTTTGGGGGAGGCGCAAACTTTTTCCGACTTGATGGGCATTAGGAGATATAGGGAGAGCGTGTCCCTGTCAGCAAGCGGGTGGTGGAAACGGGCAGACTGACTCGCGGATGGAGGGTTCCGCTACGGGTGGCAACCATTTTCACGACCCCGATGGAGGGAGGAGCTAGGCAAAGCCCAAGGACCGGGACAAAACGGACGGCTCGAAGCGGCGAATATTTCTGCTCCGGGGCAACTATTTTCACTGACTCGTGTTCATAAAGGAGAGCACCAAACCGCGAACGAACCAACGCGACTCCCAAGCCACATCGCTCTACCCTAATCCAGAACTGAAGTTTTAACGCCTCACACATTTCGGTCACCGCCCACCCACGCCCCGGCAGCAACCACCCTCCGGTCCAATCCACGTGAAACCCACGGCTTAAGACACCCACACCAAATTTGAACTGGGAGGTGTCTGAAATGGAGCGGTTTAGCAGTCGGTTGATTTATATACACGAAGGCTTGCACAGATTTTTACGGACGCTGACCTCGCTAGGCGGGTATTGCACGGCCCAGCAGGCCAAGTCCTTGCAGCTCGCCGGATGGGATAGGGGTGTGCGGGGACGTCTGAGGATGTTAGAGCGGCTGGGGTTTCTCCGGCGGATAAGCAAATACCCAGTGGTGTATCAGATCACGAAGGCGACGACTCGGCTGCTCGGAAGGGATTTGAGCAGCCGGCGGCGGCATACGTTGGAGACCGTCCAGGCGCGTCTGTTAGGCGTGCATTTTTATCTCGAAGCCTGCGCCTGGCCAACCGATTTCATCTTCAAGCACGAAGAGAAAATCGCGATCTTCGCAGACGCGGGCTGTCCGCTTGGGACCTTGCCACAACGCTACGGTAAGCCGTACCTGCGGGAACACTTGGTGTTCTGGCTTCCCGAAGGGGGTATTGGCATCGCGACCGTCGATCAACCGGTGCCGAGCGCATTCGTGCGCTTGCGGCTTTTTCTTCGGCAGTTCCTTCCCGTTCTTCGCGCGGTACAGGAGCGGATTGACCTTTTCATCGTAACCCCGGACCAGCGACACAGATTCGAGTACGAAAAGCTCTTACGGCGGAGCCGGGCGATCCATAAGCTTGGGCTGGGCAGCTTGGCCCCGCGAATCAGGCCCTATACTGTGCGACCGCCGGTGCCAACGATCATCGAGACAATCTGGCCTGGCACCGAGAAGTACGACGAGTCTGCCGATCTCATCGACGGTCCCGACGACCTTAGCGACGGCCACTCCAGCCACAAGAGGGTCTTCCGGTTGATCGGCGAGTGATGCACTGCCGGGGCTATGCCGCCCAGGTAAAAGCAGTTCGCTCGGCACGGCACACACAAAGTCGTGGCCGATCCAAAAAAGGAACAAAAGTCGCAAACGTAAATTGACGTTTGTGACTTTGCCTAGGGCAGCGGCGGACAACGGCTTCGAACGGAGCTCTGACGGGGCAGTTGCTTCACGGCAGGAAACTCAAAAAAATCAAGAATCTCAATTCAGGTTTTGAGTTTCTTGAGGAATGCTCGCGTGGCCGCACAGCTCGGCAAAGGTCCAAAATCCGCATTAGGCATCGCCGCAGGCCACAACCATGATCCAGAAGCAGGCCGGATGGAACAGATGGAACAAACGGAAATTCATTTGTTCCATAACGGCCACGGACACACACCGCCCGGTTGCGGCGCAGCCGCAACCGGGCGGCCCTTGCGGTGAACAGGGCGGATTCCATTCCTTCACCCATTCCCCATTAGCCATTCCCCTTACCCACCTCCCCTTATCCATTCCAATCCTTTGTCCCTTGGAGTGTGGAAAATGTCGAAGAAATACGGGAAACCTACTGAAGTGGCACTGGCTCATGGCGGCGTTTCTCAGTTACTGCGAAACGTCACCCCGCCAATCAGCGCACGCTCGGAACTCCTCATCCCCGCAAGAAGCTGCCATGCAAACGAAGACGAGGCGTTCGATTCTCAGCCGCATGATGCCCCATCCCGCGCGGTCTCGGCGGGACAATTCGAGGTTAACTCCAGCCACTTGCTGACGATCCGTCAGGTGGCGGATCTGCTGCAAGTACCCGTCTCGTGGGTTTACGGACGGACCCGCACACGCTCCCTCGAACGGATACCCGGCTATCGCTTGGGCAAATACTGGCGCTTTGACCGCAGCGAAGTTCTCGTCTGGGTTGCTCGCCACAAGACCACACGCGAGGCCGCTTGACATGCGCACTACACTGAGAAGTGACTCAGAACAAGCTGGGCGGGCCATCGAGAACCTCACGAAGGGAGGAACGATGGCTCGAAGAGGTTTCCAGCAAGGCTCACTTTTCCAGCGTGGCACTCGCAGGAAAGTCTGGGTGGCGCGCTGGTGGGAGGATGTAATTCAAACGGACGGCACACTCGGCAGAGTTCGGCGATCCGAAGTAATCGGTACGGTCGCAGACTATCCGACGCGCCGCCGTGCAATGCAGGTTCTGTCTCAGAGGCTAAGCTCAATCAACAGCGGCAAGGCGCGACCGCAGTCGCTCCGCACCTTTGGCGATTTCGCTAAAGATGACTGGATGCCTGTGGTTTTGCCGACGCTCAAGTACGCGACACAGCAGCATTACAAATATGTGCTCAATGTGCATCTCATTCCGGCATTCGGCAAAAGGCAGCTTCGCGACCTAACACGCGAGGAACTGCAAAGCTTCCTCAGCCGAAAGCTCAACAGCGGGTTGTCGTGGGAGACGGTACACCACTTCAAATGTGGCCTGAGCAAAATTCTAGGAGCAGCCGAGGAGTGGGGCTACATCGACGAGAATGTTGCACAGAGAACGAAACTCCCGCGGCGGCAATATGGGGCGGAGCGCGCTGTACTAACTCCAGCCCAGGTGCGAAAACTCGCTGCGGCTGTGAATGAGCCAACGCGCTCAATCACGTTGCTGCTTGTGCTGACTGGATTGCGTATCGGGGAGTTGCTTGCGCTGCGTTGGGGGAGTATCGACCTGAATGCTCGTTTACTACGTGTTTGCGAAACGGTGTATGACGGGCATTTCGATCAACCCAAAACGAAGCGCAGCATGCGAACCATCCCGATTGGAGCGGAGACGGCAGAAATTTTTGCCGTGCTCCGTCCCGCTGCCGTTGATCCGAAAGCTTTGGTATTTGCCACACGTGAGGGATTGCCATTAGCGCGATGGAATCTCTTGCGCAAACACCTGAAGCCTGCCGCGAAGAAATTAGGGCTTCCTGGTGTCACGTGGCATCTTCTGAGGCATAGCCACGCGACGATGCTAGACTCCGTGGGCACGCCGATTGGAACGATTCAATCGCTCCTCGGTCATTCCACGCCGGAGATCACTCGCGAGATTTATTTGCACGCGATCCCGCAAGAGCAGCGTCGCGCAGTGGAAAGCGTCGAGAGGCTTGTGTTTGGACCCAAATGGACCCAAGTTTCGCCTCCGGCGCTACCAGCGACAACAAGAGTGAATTGAAAAATCAGGAGTTAGTGGTCGGGGCGCCCGGATTTGAACCGGGGACCTCCTGCGCCCAAGGCAGGCGCGCTACCAGGCTGCGCTACGCCCCGACGTGCGGCGAAGACTTAGTTTAGCGTATTTCCTCAGCTCGTTCCTTAGAGAGATATCCTCGTTTCTCCGACAGGCGCACTGTCTTCCTTGCCAGTCGCGCCACTTACGAGGCGCGCCAGATTTTAGACCGTTTTGTCCTTGGAATAGCAAAGCGTCTGCAGATTGCACACTTGGCATTTCGGCTTGCGCGCGGTGCAAACTCTGCGGCCGTGCC
>Ga0209810_1002558_pt1 | contig 21433 bp, 22 predicted proteins | sample Coa_R1_7_FD_187159 | JGI IMG/M metagenome (GOLD analysis project Ga0209810, IMG submission 187159) | Surface soil microbial communities from Centralia Pennsylvania, which are recovering from an underground coalmine fire - Coalmine... | ecosystem: Environmental > Terrestrial > Soil > Unclassified... | reverse complement strand
TGGAAGACGTCGAGGCCGCTGAAGTCGAGCAGCTCGAAGGGTCCCATGGGCCAGTTCAGTCCCTTCTTGACGGCCACGTCGATGTCCTCCACCGAGGCGTAGCCGCCCTCCAGGAGGCGGAACGCCTCCTCCAGGGCCGCGAGCAGGATCCGGTTGACGACGAAGCCGTGGATCTCCTTGGTGATCAGCACCGGCACCCGGCCGATGCTCCGCACGAACTCCATCACCCTCCGCACCGTCTCCTCCGCCGTCCACGGTCCCCTGACCACCTCGCACAGCTCCAGCACCGTGACCGGATGGAAGAAGTGCAGGTTGCAGCACCGCTCCGGGTGCGGGACCAGGTCGGCGAGGCGCGAGATCACGATGGTGCTCGAGTTGGTGGTCAGGATGGCATCGGGCCGGGCCCGCTCCCCCATCTCCTTCCAGAGCGCGCGCTTGGCCGCCAGGTCCTCGAAGATGGCCTCGATGACCAGGTCGGCGTCGGCGAGCGGGGCCGGGTCGGTCCCGCTCCGGATGTGGGCCAGGGCGGCCTCTGCCTGCTCGGCCGTGAGCCGGCCCCGCTCCACCGCTCGGCGAACGAGCCGCTGGTGCTGGGCCCCCGCCCGGGTCAGCTGCTCCGGGTCGGAGTCGATCAGGGTCACCTCGTACTGGCCGCCGTAGGCGGTCTGCAGCGCGATCTGCGAGCCCATGGTGCCGGCGCCCACCACTGCCACCCGATTGATCCGTTCCATCCCTGTGACCCCCGATGCCGGAATCCGACCCACGATCGGCCCACCGGAGTCCAACGGTAGCGCGTTCGGTCCGCCCCTGGCCGGCCCGGGCCGGGGCGCTCTATGATCGGGGCGGCGGTGATCGTGGTGGTCGCGGACCGGCGCCGAACGGCGCCCGGCGCCGGAGGGTGGCCGTGCGGGTGAGCAGGGCCCGCTTCGAGGAGGCGGTCAGGGCGGCCATCGACTCGGTGCCGGCACCCTTCCAGCCCTACCTGGAGGAGATCGAGTTCGTGGTGGCGGAGCGGTCGAGCGAGGGTCTGCTCGGCCGCTACGAGGGCGCCGGGGCCCTGGCCTCGGGCGGCCTCCCGGCCCGGATCACGATCTACAAGCGGACCCACGAGCGGGCCTGCTCGAGCTGGGAGGAGCTGGTCGAGGAGGTCCGCAGAACGCTGCTGCACGAGCTCGGCCACCACTTCCACATGGACGAGGAGGAGCTTCCCTACTGAAGGGGTACCACTGCGCCCCGGCCCCGGGCCGCCGCCTTCCTCACCGCTGCGTCAGCACCCGGATCGGGGCACCGGCGAGGAAGGCCGCGATGTCCTCCACCGCCTGCCCGTAGAAGACCCGGTACCCGGCCTCGGTGACGTAGCCCAGGTGCGGAGTCAGCACCGTGTTCGGGAGCGTCCGCAGGGGGTGGTCCGGAGGCAGCGGCTCGACCTCGTAGACGTCGAGCGCCGCGCCCGCGATCCGGCCGGAGCGGAGGGCCGCGACCAGGGCCCGCTCGTCCACGATGGGGCCGCGGGAGGTGTTGACCAGGTAGGCGGTGGGCTTCATCTGCTCCAGCTCCGCCGCCCCGATCAGGCCCCGGGTCCGCTCGCTGAGGACCAGGTGCACGGTGACCACGTCGGCCCCGGCCAGGAGGTCGAGCTTGTCCAGCCGGCGGGCCCCGGCCGCCCGGGCCGCCTCCTCGGTGAGGTTCTGGCTCCAGGCCGTGACCTCCATCCCGAAGGCGCGTGCCACCGCCGCCACCTGCCGGCCGATCCTGCCCAGCCCGATCACCCCGAGCGTCTTGCCGGCCAGGTCGACCCCCAGCGTGTGCTGCCAGCCCCCCGTCCGCATCGAGGCGTCCTCCTCCGGCACGCGCCTGAGCAGGGCCAGGATCAGGGCCCAGGTGAGCTCCGCGGTGCTGGTGCCGATCCCGTCCGTGCCGCTCACCGTGATGCCGAGCTCGGCGGCGGCGTCCAGGTCGATGGCGGCGTTGCGCATGCCCGTGGTGACCAGGAGGCGCAGGCGCCCGAGACGGCCCAGGAGGGAGCGCGGGAACGGGGTGCGCTCCCGCATCGCCACCACCACCTCGAAGTCCCGGAGCCGTTCCGCCAGGGCCTCCACCCCGACCAGGTGGTCGTGGAAGAAGACCACCTCGGTCCCCTCCGGCAGCGACCCCCAGTCCGCCATCCGCCCGGCTACCCGCTGGTAGTCGTCCAGCACCGCCACCCGTGTCATGCGGCCATGATGCCGGGTGGGGGCCGCCGGGCGCCGCCGGCGCCCGACCGCATCAGGCCAGGCTCCAGAAGGAGCGGTCCCAGAGCACCAGGGGGTCGCCGCCCCGGCGGCCGGCGACGGTCACCTCCCCGAGGGCGAGGTCGTGGTCGCCGGCCGGGTGCAGCGCCCGGAGGCGGCACTCGAACCAGGCCACGCAGCCGGCCACGATGGGCAGGCCGTTGGACCCCAGCTCATGCGGCACCGCCCGCCAGGCCGGGTCGACCAGGGGGGCCCGGCCCGCGAAGCGCTCGGCCACGAACTCCTGCCGGCGTTCCAGCACGCTCACGTTGAAGGCGCCCCCGGTCGCTACCGCCTCCCGGGTCCGGCTCAGCCGGTCGAGGCAGACCAGCACCAGCGGCGGCTCCAGCGAGGCCGAGGTGAAGCTGGTGGCGGTGAGGCCGCGGAAGCCGCCGGCGTCGCGGGCGCTCACCACCACCACCCCCGCGGCCACGGCCGCCATGGCCTCCCGGAACGGATCCGACACCTATGGGAGGGTAGGCCATGAGGCGGTAAAATCCCCAGCGCAGAAGGTGGCGACGTAGCCAAGTGGTCAAGGCAGGGCTCTGCAAAAGCCCGATCCCCAGTTCGATTCTGGGCGTCGCCTCCATCCTTCGTCTCCATCGTCTCCGTGCCACCGTTCCCGAGAGGAGGGTCCCCGCATGGGCGTCGTCGTGATCAAGATGCCGCAGCTGGGCGAGTCGGTGACCGAGGGGACGGTGGAGCGATGGCTCAAGCGCGAGGGCGACTACGTACGCCGGGACGAGCCCCTGGTGGAGGTGGTGACCGACAAGGTCAACGCGGAGATCCCCTCGCCCTACGAGGGGCGGTTGACCAGGATCTCGGTCCAGGAGGGGACCACCATCCCCATCGGCCAGGAGCTGGCCTTGATCGAGGTCGCGGGCGAGGAGGCGGGGGTGGCGGCCGGGGCCCCGGCCGTGGAGACGACCCCGTCCGCCCCGGCCGCTCCCCCCGCGGCGGCGCCGGCGACCGTCTCCGCGCCCGAGCCCGTCGCGCCCGGCCCCAGGCGGCTGAGCCCGGCCGTGCGGCGGCTGGTCGAGGAGCACGGCCTCGACCCCGGCCAGATCCCGGGCACGGGCGAGGGCGGCCGCGTCACCCGGGACGACGTCCTGGCCTTCCTCGCCCAGCGGGAGCCGGCGGCCGCACCGACGGCGCCGCCCTCTCCCGCCCCGGCCGCGGCCGAGGAGCTGGTGCGGCCCACGACCATGCGCCGGTCCATCGCCGAGCACATGGTGCGCAGCCTCGCCACCGCCCCCCACGCCTGGACCCTGCAGGAGGTGGACGTGAGCGAGCTGGTCCGCTACCGGGAGGCGGAGAAGGAGGGGTTCCGCCGCCGGCACGGCGTCCCGCTCACCTACGTCCCCTTCGTGGCCCAGGTGCTCTGCGAGGCCCTGGCCGAGTTCCCCTACCTGAACTCCAGCTGGACCGAGGAGGGCATCCTGCTCAAGCGCTACGTCAACCTCGGCGTGGCCGTGGCCGTCCCCGACGGCCTGATCGTGCCCGTGGTCAAGGACGCGGCGCGCATGGGCTTCGCCGAGCTGGCCCGGGCCATCGCCGACCTGGTCGAGCGGGCTCGGGCCGGGCGGCTGACGCCGGAGGAGGTCCGGGGCGGCACCTTCACCCTCAACAACACCGGCGCCACCGGCTCCATCGCCAGCCAGCCCATCATCAACCAGCCCCAGGCGGCGATCCTCACCATGGAGGCCATCACCCGACGCCCGGTGGTGGTCGGCGAAGGGATCGCCATCAGGCACATGATGAACATGTGCCTGTCGTTCGACCACCGGATCGTGGACGGGATGATGGCGGGCTCCTTCCTGGGGTTCATCAAGCAACGGCTGGAGGGCTGGACCCCGGCCTCCATCCGGATCTAGGAGAGACGCGGTGAGCGAACCGTTGATGCCGGGACGCCGCATTCCGGAGTGGATCAAGGTCCGGGTGCACGAGGGCGAGAACTACCGCCGGCTCCGGGCCCTGATGCGGGATCGGCGCCTGCACACGGTCTGCGAGGAGGCCCACTGCCCCAACATCTTCGACTGCTGGAACCGCGGCACCGCCACCTTCATGATCCTGGGCGACGTCTGCACCCGTGCCTGCCGCTTCTGCGCGGTCACCTCGGGGCGGCCGACGGAGCTGGACATCGGCGAGCCGCTGCGGGTGGCGGGGTCGGTGGCGGAGCTGGGCCTTCGCCATGCCGTGATCACCTCCGTGGACCGCGACGACCTCCGCGACGGCGGGGCCACGATCTTCGCCCGCACCATCCGCGCCATCCGCCGCCGCAGCCCGGGCACCTCGATCGAGGTGCTGACCCCGGACTTCCAGGGCGACCGGGACGCGATCCGCACCGTGGTCGAGGCCCGACCCGACATCTTCAACCACAACACCGAGACCGTCCCGCGACTCTACCGGCGGATCCGGCCCCGGGCCGTCTACGAGCGCAGCCTGGGCCTGCTCGCCTACGTGAAGGAGCTGGACCCGGACATGGTGACCAAGTCCGGGGTCATGGTGGGCCTGGGCGAGACCAGAGAGGAGCTGCTCCAGGTCTTCCGGGACCTGCGCGACCACGGCATCGAGGTGCTCACCATCGGCCAGTACCTGAGACCCAGCCGCAAGCACGCCGAGGTGGTCCGGTTCTACCCTCCGGAGGAGTTCGTCGAGCTGCGCCAGGCGGCGCTGGAGATGGGCTTCGCCCACGTCGAGTCGGGGCCCCTGGTCCGTTCCTCCTACCACGCCGAGGAGCAGATCCCGGCCGGACGCCGGGTGGCCCGGGCCGCGTCGTAGCCCGACGGTGCCGGCCGGGGCGTCGCGTGCCACCTGGTTCGCCCCTTCCCTCGCCCCCTGGCGGCCCGTTCTCCAACCGGCGGGCGCGAGGCCGGGATCAGGCCGGCGAGCGGATCTCCAGGCTCCGGAGCCGGGCGGCGGCGAACCGGCCGTCGTAGGTGATCGACGCATCGAGATCCCTGGCCAGCATGCAGGCGGTGGCCAGACGGATGACGTCGAGCGACCGTAGCTCCACCGGGGGGAGGGTCTGCGCCTCCGCCAGGATGGCCGGGGTGACCGCGACCTGGTCCACGCCGTTCAGCAACGATCGGGCCGCCGACAGCAGCTGCGTCGCCTGACGCGCCACCGCCCGCAGCGTCTCCACGCCCAGCAGGGCCGAGGAAACCGGCCTTGCCCCCTGAAGCCGATGCCTCAGGGAGTTCGTCTCCGCCTCGGGCACGATGAGCTTCACGAGCGCCGAGGCGTCGCGGTAGATCAACGGTGCCGGTCCTCGTAGTAGCTCTCGCGTTCGGCCTGCACGATCTGACCGAGACCGGCCCCATGCCCCTCGGCCGGCGGTGGCCCGAGCTGCTCCATGAGCGCGACGAGCTCCCCCTGGCGGGCTGGATCAGGCCCTGGGCGATGAGTTCGTCGTCGGGGCTCCGCTCCGGGATCGGCACCAGGGGAGCGACGGGGCGGGTCGGTGACCTCGATCGTCTCACCGGCCCTGACCCGATCGATCGCCTTGCGGCCGTGCAGCCTCAGCTCGCGGATTCCGACCCGCGGCACGCGAAGGCTCATGTGACACGTCGTATCACATGGCGTCCGCGCTCGCTGGCGCCGCCACCGGGAGCGCCGGGCCTCGGGGACGGTACCCCGCGCCCCCGGGCGGCGGGCCGTGCCTCACGTGGTGCGCAGCTTCAGGTACCGCCTGATGTCGTTGGCGTTCAGCGCCATCACCCCGGCTCCAAACGCCGCCACCCACAGCCACGATCTGAGCTTCACGTCATCACCTCCTGCCGTTCGGCGTCGCACGGCCGCTCCCGTCGCGGATCGTCCCGCAGCCGGGTGGGAGGCGGTGGGCCGGATCGCGGAGCAGCCGGTGCCGCCCCGGCGACGAAGAGCCTCGGGCCATGGGCATCAGCCTACGCCGCCCGGGAAGCGGCCCCCCGAGGTCGCACCGGGCTGGTCGCGGCCGGCGGGCCTCCCGGGCTCCCTTCCCCGGGGCGGAGGAGGTGGACCGGTGGAGCAGGCGACGGGCCCGGGCGTGGTGGATGGAGCCGCCGTCACCGGTGGGCCCGGCGCTCGACGTCGAGGGTGGGGTCGGGGCGACGGCCGAGGCCCGGAGGCCGGGCATCGAGCGGGAGGAGATGTGAGTCGGGCCCCGGGCGTCGAGCCGCCGATCGGGGGTGAGCCGGGGGGCACAGGCGCCAGGAGAGCTCCGGGCGGAGGTCGGCGAGCTCGGGCGCCCGGTGGCACCGCCGGGCGGGACGAGGGGGGACCGAGACCTCCGGGACCACGTTCCGGTCGGGCGCGTGGGGGGCGAACCGCCCCGTCGCCGGGGCGGTCGCGGCCGACGCCCCCACCTCCCGACGCTCGCATCCGGGGTCCGTGCGCCCCGCGCGTGCTCGTCCTCGCCCGGGGCCCGCCAGGGTGGGCGATGGGCCGCGGCCGGGGGCGAGGGAGGCCGTGGCCCCTCTCCCCGGCTCGAGGGGCGGACCGAGCATGCCGGCGCTCGACCGCCCGCTGAACCGGCTCGGCGGCCGGGCCCGCCAGGTCCGGAGCCGGCTCCGCCACCTGGCCTGGCGGCTGGCGGAGCTGCCTCGGTTCCTGCGCCCGCTGGCCGTGCAGTCGCTCAAGATCGCGCTCGCCTCCGGGCTGGTCTGGTACGCGGGACGGGCGCTGCACTCACCGCGGCCCTTCGCCGCCGTCCTGACGGCCATCATCCTCATGCAGGGGCACGCCTATGGCTCGCTGCTGAACGCCCTCGAGTTCCTGCTGGGGATGGTGGCGGGGGTGATCCTGGGCATCCTGGCCGTCCGCCTGCTCGGGGTCTCCCCGGTGATCATCGCCGCGGTCATCTTCGTGTCGATGCTGATCGGGGGCCGGCTCAAGGTCTCGCCCCAGGGGCTCAACAACCAGGCCGCCGTGTCGGCCCTGCTGGTCCTGGCCTCGGGCGACGCGCAGAGCGTGGAGCGGCTCTGGGAGACGGTGCTCGGCGGCGCCGTGGGCGTGGTGGTGGCCTTGCTCTGGCCCCCCAACCCGGTGCGCGGACTCCGGGAGGAGTACCGGGAGATCCGCCGTGGGCTCGAGGAGGACGTGCGTCGCACTCTGGAGCTGGCCGGCGGTGACGCCGACCTGGAGGCCAACCGGCGTCGCGTCCGCTCCAACGCCGAGCGCGCCGACGCCCTGGTGGCGACGATCGGTCCGGCCGAGGAGGCGCTGCGCTGGAACCCCTGGCACTCGGGCCAGGTCCACGACCTCAGCGGGCTGGAGGACCGCCTGCGGCTCATCGCCTACCTCTACCGGACCGTGCGCGCCCTGGCCCGGCAGGCGGCGGAGGCGCCGCGCCCGTCGGGCGACGGCGAGCACCACTGGGAGCCGAGCCGTCCCCACCTGCTGGCAGCCGGGGCGGCGTGCGAGGCGATCGAGCGCCGGCTGGAGGGCCAGGACCCGCGGGAGGCGGTGGCGCGGGGGCGGCTGGAGAGCTCGCGCTTCGCCGTGCGGGGGCCGCGGGAGCGCCACGCCCTGGCCCTGGCGGCCGCGCTCGACGACCTCCTGACCGACGTCGAGAGCTGGCGTCCGCCCAAGCAGGTGGACCCCGAGCGGCGCTTCGCCGCCCGCCTGCGGAGGGTCGGCCGCCGCCTGGGCGAGCAAGGGACCACCCGGCTTCCCGCCGTTCGGCGGCTGCGCGTCCCCCGCCCGCAGCGGGCGCGATGACGGGGTCAGCCGGGCCGGTCCGACCCCGGCTGGGGCTCGGTCGATCTCACCGGAGCCTCGGGTTCGGCCCGGGGCGACGCGGCCAGCGCCGCCAGGGCGCGGTCGCGCTCCCTCGCCCGCTCCTCGGCCAGGGCCACGGCGGCCCGCGCCCGCTGCTCCGCCTCGGCGCGCCCCCGGCGTTCCTCGGCTGCCGCGGCCTCGGCCTCCCGCAGCTCCCGGTGCAGCGCCTCCAGCCGACGCAGGTGCTCGGCCGCCTCCCGGCGCCAGCGCTCGGCGAGGTCCGCCAGCCGGCGCTCGGCCTCCGCCCGCCGCGCCCGCTCGGCCGCGAGCGTGACCTCCAGGCCCCGCGCCCGTTCCGACCGCTCGTGGGCCAGCCCCGCCTGCCGGCTCGCCTCCTCGGCGGCGCGCCGGGCCCGCTCCTCGGCCTGCTCCAGCCGGGCCTCGGCCTCGGCCACCGCCCTGGCCGCCCGCTCCTCGGCCGCCCGTTGCGCGGCCGCGACCCTCCCGGCGGCGTCGCGCTCGGCGGCGGCGACCCGCTCCCGGGCCTCCCGCTCCGCCCGCGCCGCCCGCTCCCGGGCCTCCCGCTCGGCGGCAGCCGCCCGCTCCCGAGCCTGCTCGACCTCGGCCAGGGCCCGGGTCGTCCGCTCCTCGGCCGCCGCGGCCCGTTCCTGGGCCTCGTGCGCGGCCGCCTCGGCGGCGTCGGCCAGGGCCTCGGCCTCGAGGCGGCGGCGCTCCGCCTGGGCGCGCCGCTCCTCGGCCGCTGCCACCCGGCGCTCCGCCTCGGCCTCCACCTGCTCACGCAACGCCTGGGCGGTCTCCAGGTCGGCCGCCTCGGCCAGGGCGGCGCGGAAGACCTGGAGCTGACGTTCGAGGGTGGCGAGCGTGGCCCGCAGCTCGGCGTTGAGCGAGCGGACATCGCCCGTCTCCTCCTCCCGGGCCTCCGCCCCGCGTCGCTGACGCTCGCGCCAGAAGCGCAGCCGATGCTCGTCAGAGCAGAAGAGCCGTCGTCGTCCGCCCCCTCTGGGCTGCTCCACCGGGGCGCCGCAGTAGCGACAGCCGCTCGCCCCGTCGACCTCTTCCTCTTGCCGCACGGCTGAATCGTAGTGAAACGAACGATCGAACGCTAATGAACCGACGTTAATCACTATTAACCGCGTACAATGTCCCCGTGGAGACCGCACCCGGACCTCTGCCCCCCTCGCTCGCGCTCCCGGCCGGGCTCCGCGAGGCGCCCGGCGGCCGCGACCCGGCCACGCTCTACCTGGAAGCCCTGGCCCCCTCCGGCCGGCGTTCCCAGCGGGTGGGCCTGGAGCGGATCGCGCGCTGGGCCTCCGGCGGCGCCCTGGGCTGGCGGGAGTTCCCGTGGCACCGGATCCGCTACCAGCACGCCTCCCGGATCCTGGCCTGGCTGCGGGACACCTGCCGCACGCCGGCGACCGCCAACACCTACCGGGCCGCCCTGCGCGGCGTGCTCCGTCGCTGCTGGCTGCTGGGGGCGCTCCCCGCCGAGGAGTGGCAGCGCATCCAGACCATCGAGCGGGTCAGGGGCACGCGGCTCCCCCGGGGTCGCAACCTCGAGGACGAGGAGCTGGCCCGGCTCTTCGCCCACCTCGTGGCCGAGGGGACGGTGGTCGCCGCCCGGGATGCGGCCGCGATCGCGGTCATGGTCTCCAGCGGCGGGGTGCGGCTGGACGAGCTCACCGGGCTCACCCTGGATCGCTACGACCCCCGGGAGCGCGCCTTCCGCCTGGTCGGCAAGGGTAACCGGGAGCGCAAGGTCTGGCTGAGCGACCGGGCCGAGCAGGCCCTGGCGGACTGGCTGCGACGGCGCGGCCCGGAGCCGGGCTACGTGTTCCTCCCCGTCGCCCGTGACCGAACCACGATCCTGCACGGTCGCCGCCTGGCCCAGAGCACCCTACGCGAGATGTGCGCGCGGCGCGCCAGGCAGGCCGGCATCCCCCACTTCTCGCCCCACGACCTCCGGCGGACCTCGATCAGCCGGGCGATCGAGCTCAGCGACCTCTCCATCGCCCGCGAGCTCGCCGGCCACGTCCACACCGACACCACCGCCGGCTACGACCGGCGGGGCGAGCAGACCCGCCGAGCGGCCGCCCGGCGGCTCCAGGTGCCCTACCCGGGAGGCAGCTCGGGCTGACGGCGCGCGGGAGCAGAGCCCGCGATCGGGCCGGGCGCCGGCCGGGACGGGGCCTACCGCCCGGGGGCGGCCGGCTCCGAGAGCAGGTCGTCCAGGGCCGCGCGCAGGCGGGCGAGGCGGTCCTCGTACTCCACCTGGAGCCGGGCCAGGGCCTCGCGCTTGCCCGTGATCAGGCGGAGCTGGCTCGAGACCGAGGCGATGGCCTCCCGCAGGAGCGCCACCCGCTCCTCCGTCCCCGCGCTCCGCCGGTAGCGCTCCTTGACCCCCTCCAGCGCCGCCTCCGCCTCCAGGAGCTGCTGGATCTCGACCAGGGAGAGCCCGACCGTCTCCCGCAGGGCCCGGATCTTCTCCAGCTGCCGGATGTCGGCCGGGGTGTAGCGGCGGTGACCGGACTCGGAGCGGCCGGTGGGCCGGATCAGCCCCAGCTCCTCGTAGTAGCGGATGGCCCGCTTGGTGAGGCCGCTCCGCTGGGCCGCCACCTCGATGCGGACCTGCTCCCGGTCGGTCACGGCCGGCTCTCCCGCTCGGGGCCGCGTGCGCGAACGCCGCCCGGCGCTCCGGCTCCGGCCATGGAGGGTTTCCGTGCCCGGCAAGGATCTGGGGTCACCGCTGGCCTCCGAACGTTCGTCCTCCTCCCCTTACAATGGTCAGGAGTTTACGCCAACGGAAGTTTCCCCGAAACGATCCCAGACCCGGGAGGAGCTGATGGCACGACCCGAGCCACGTCCGGTGATCCACCCGCGATCGTCCCCGCACGGCCGCTACCGCTGGATCGTGCTCTCCAACACCACCCTGGGGGTGCTGCTGGCCACCATCAACTCCTCGATCATCCTGATCTCCCTGCCCGCCATCTTCCGCGGGATCCACATCAACCCGCTGGCGCCGGGCGAGACCAGCGTCTTCCTCTGGCTGATCATGGGCTACATGGTGGTCACGGCCACGCTGCTGGTGACCATCGGCCGCATCTCCGACATGGTCGGCCGGGTCAAGATGTACAACCTCGGCTTCGCCGTCTTCACCCTGGGCTCGATCCTGCTGGCGGTCACCCCGGGGTCGGGCAACGTGGCCGCCCTCCAGCTCATCGGCTACCGCATCGTGCAGGGCATCGGCGGGGCCTTCCTCTTCGCCAACTCGGCCGCCATCCTGACCGACGCCTTCCCCCACAACCAGCGCGGGCTCGCCCTGGGTCTGAACCAGATCGCGGCCGTGGCCGGCTCCCTGGTGGGCCTGATCCTGGGCGGCGTGCTCTCGGCGATCGACTACCGGCTGGTGTTCCTGGTCAGCGTGCCGGTGGGCGTCCTGGGCACCATCTGGGCCTACATCGCCCTCCGGGAGATCGCGGCCATCGAGGCGGGACAGCGCGTCGACGTCCTCGGCAACGTCACCTTCGCCGCTGGGCTCACCCTGCTCCTGATCGGCATCACCTACGGGCTCCTGCCTTACGGCGGTGCCCCCATGGGCTGGAGCAACCCGCTGGTGATCCTGGCCCTGGTCGGGGGCGTCGTGCTCCTGGCGGTGTTCACCGTGGTCGAGACCCGGGTTCAGGATCCCATGTTCCGGCTCGACCTCTTCCGGAACCGGGCCTTCGCCGCCGGCAACCTGGCCGGGCTGCTGGCCGCCATCGGCCGCGGCGGCCTGCAGTTCATGCTGATCATCTGGCTGCAGGGCATCTGGCTGCCCCTCCACGGCTACGACTACCAGCAGACGCCGCTCTGGGCCGGCATCTTCATGACCCCGATGCTGGCCGGGTTCATGATCATGGGGCCGATCTCCGGCTACCTCTCGGACCGGTTCGGAGCCCGCGGCTTCTCCACCGCGGGCATGGTCGTCAGCGGCGTCGCCTTCGTCCTGCTCACCCTGCTCCCGGCCGACTTCCCCTACCTGGTGTTCGCCTTGCTCATCCTGCTCATGGGGCTGGGGATGGGCCTCTTCTCCTCGCCCAACACGGCCTCGATCATGAACGCGCTGCCTCCCCAGCACCGAGGGGTCGGTTCCGGCATGCGCGCCACCTTCATGAACTCGGGCACGCTGCTCAGCATGGGCCTGTTCTTCACCATGGTGGTGCTGGGGCTGTCGGCCAGCCTGCCCAGGGCGCTCTTCGACGGCCTCACCCGCAACGGGCTGCCGACGCAGGCCGCGGCCGCCGTGTCGCACCTGCCCCCCACGGCGGCGCTGTTCGCCGCCTTCCTGGGCTACAACCCCATGGCCAGCCTGCTCCCCGCGACCGTCCTGGCCCACCTTCCCGCCGCCAGCCGGTCGGTGCTCCTGGGCAAGCACTTCTTCCCCACGCTCATCGCCCCGGCCTTCATGGATGGCCTGCACCTCGCCTTCGGCCTGGGGGCGGCGCTCTGCGCGGTGGCGGCGGTGGCGTCGCTCCTGCGGGGTGGCCGCTACGTCTACGGCGTGACCGTGGGGCGGGCGGTCGAGGAGCCGGGCCAGGCGGCGGTGGGCGGCGGTGCCCCGCTGGCGGCCAACGACCCCGGCTACCGAGACGCCTCGGACTAAGAGGGGGTGCGACCGGCCTACACTGGACGCGTGGGCCGGTGGAGCGGGTCCCGCCCCGATGCCGCGGGGGCGGGCACAGGAGCCGAGGTGACGTCGAGCGGGGCCGAGGCCCTGGAGCTCCGGACCTACTGGCTCTCCTCGGTCGCCTACCGCAGGGCCTGGCAGCTCCAGCGGGCGGTGGTGGCCGCCGTTCGGGCGGGGCGGCAGCCGCCCAGCCTGCTGCTGCTCGAGCACCCGCACGTGTTCACGATCGGGCGCCGCGGCGACGGCTCGACCCTGCTCTGGGGCGAGGAGGAGTGCCGCCGTCGCGGGATCGAGGTGGTCTGGACGGATCGGGGCGGCGACGCCACCTACCACGGGCCCGGCCAGCTGGTCGGATACCCGATCGTGGACGTGGCTCGTCTGGGCACCGACGTGCTGCGCTTCATCCGTGGTCTGGAGGACTCGCTGGTGTCCTACCTGGCCACGCTGGGCCTGGAGGCCGAGCCGGGCGGTCAGGGGCTGACCGGCGTCTGGAGCCGCGGGGCCAAGGTGGCGGCCATCGGCATCAAACTGACCGACCGGGTCACCAGCCACGGGTTCGCGCTCAACCTGACCACCGACCTGGAGATCTTCAACCGGGGGATCGTGCCCTGTGGCCTGGTGGGACGACGCGCCACCTCGGTGCTCGAGCTGAGCGGCCTGCGGGTGGAGGTCGCCGACGCCGCCCGGGCCTACGCCCCCCACTTCGGGCGTCGCTTCGGGGTCAGGATCCGGTGGGCCGATCCGGCCGAGCTGTGGACGCTGCCGGTGGCGGAAGGGGACCCGGAGCACCCGGCCGGACCGGCCGGCGAGGCGCGTTCCGAACCCGCGGTGAGCCAGGGACGAACCGGTAGGTGAGCGTGCGAGCGGGCCGTGGCGACCGGCGCGGCCCGGATCGGGATTCGGGTGGAGTGAACGGCGGAGGAGCATCGAGACGAGGAGGGGGTTCGCCCTCGTCGTCGGTGCCTGCGGTCTGCCCGTGCGCCCGGCGGCGGTCGCCATGCCGCTGATCGCGCTGCCAGGCTGGTTCGGGGCCCCCCACTGGCTCTGGCCGATGGCGCACACGGTGCTGCACCTCATCCGTCAGCACCAGGCGCTGGGGCTTTTCCTGGTCATCTTCGCCGAGGAGCTGGGCGTGCCCCTGCCGGCCCCCGGCGACGTGGCGGTGGCCTTCGGGGGTTTCCTCACCACCACCGGCGACATCCCCTACCCGCTCGCCTTCCTGGCCGTGGTGGGGGGATCGGTCACGGGGAGCTTCTGCCTCTACAGCCTGGCCCGACACTTCGGCCATCCTTTCCTGGTTCGCTTCGGCAAGTACCTCGGTCTCCACGAGGAGCGCCTGACGGCGGCGCGACGCGCCTTCCGCCGCTGGGGACCGTGGGCCATCGTGCTGGGGCGCCTGATCCCCGGCATGCGGATCGTCCTCTCCGGGTTCGCGGGGGTGTTCGACGTCCCTCGCCACCTGTTCGTGCTCTCCGTCACGGCCTCCGGCATCATCTGGGCCGCGACCTTCCTGGAGATCGGGCGGCTGCTCGGCCGCAACAGCCGGAGGCTCTTCCACGTGCTGCCGCCGCACCTGTTCCCCCTCTTCATCGCGGCCGCGGCGTTGCTCTGGGTGTCGTGGCTCGCGTACGAGAACCGGGGACGACTGCGGCGACGCTTCCGGGGTCCCGCCCCGGGATCACCGCAGTCTCGGGTCGAACCGGCACGGCCGGGCGTCCGAGCACCTGGCTGGAGTGCGGATCGACCCTCATCCAGACGCTGATCGTCTCCAGACAAAAGCAAGGCATCACATGGCTAAGATGTGATATTCTCTCTGTCATGTCGGAGAACGATGCCGAGCGGCTGGTGTCCCTCGACCAGGTGACGACCGAGCCGGAGGTGGTCATCCTGCCGGACTTTCCGGCGGTGGTCGATGGCAAGCGGGTATGGGTGACCGCGGTGCTGGACCGAACGGCCGTCGTCGAGCCTGCGCCGGGCGAGCCGAAGATCCTGGTGAGCAGGCAGCGGTGTCTGGTCGACCCCAAGGACATCCGGTTTGGCTACGTCGCCCAGCGCGACGCCGCGCGCCGCGGTCGCGAGGCCGCCCGCCGCAATCGGGCAGCCCAGGGAGCACGCCCCCGGGCTGCCTAGTCGCAGCTACTTGATCCGCAGCTACTTGATCCTTGGTAACATTCCGGGCGCCGACCTGGCGGTCGGCGCTTTTTTGTCTGCCGCGACAGCCCAGCCGGAGGTGTCGAATGGGTCGAGCCGCTGAACTGGTTCCGCTGGCCAGCGTCGTTCCCCCAGCCAACCACGAGGTGGCAGCGGGTTTCGACGCGGTGGTAGACGGCGAGCCGGTGCGGGTCCGGGCTGTCCTGGAGCGCACCGTGGTGGTCGAGCACGCCAACTGCGAGCGCAGTGTCGTCCGCAAGGAGCTGTGCATGGTCGACGCGGAATCGGTTCCGTTCGTGCCCGGGAACCTGGTCGCGGGGGTGGGGCCCCGGCAGTGGCGGCGGCTGCCGGGCAAACCGCCGAAAACCTAGCCGCACGACGACGAGGCCCGCCCCGAGGGCCTCGTCGTCGCCTCTGGACCCACGGCCCTCCACCGCGCCGGCCATCGCGATCAGTCGATGAGCTGGTAGGCCGGCAGGGTGAGGAAGTCCACGAACTCGTCCGAGGTCGCCACCTGATGGAAGACCTCGCGTGCCTCTTGGAACCGGCCCTGCTCGTACAGCTCCTGGCCGTGGAGGTCGCGGATCTTGCCCAGCTCCTCGTCCTCCACCTGCCGCACCAACTCGGCCGTGATCTCGGGGCCCTCCGCCAGGCGCGCCCGGTGGTGCACCCACTGCCAGACCTGGGAGCGGGAGATCTCGGCGGTGGCGGCGTCCTCCATCAGGTTGAAGATCGCCGCCGCCCCGACGCCGCGCAGCCAGGACTCGAGGTACTGGATGCCGACGCTGACGTTCTGGCGAAGGCCGGCCTCGGTGATGCGACCGCCCGGCACGGTCGTGTCGATGAGCTGGGCTCCGGTTACCCGAACCTCCTCGCGCAGGCGGTCGATCTGGTTGGGCCGGTCCCCGAGGACGGCGTCGAAGCACTCGGTGGCCGTGGAGACCAGGTCGGGATGGGCCACCCAGGTGCCGTCGAAGCCGTCGCCGGCCTCGCGCACCTTGTCCTCGCGCACCTTCTCCAGGGCCACCCGGTTCACCTCCGGGTCGCGCCGGGAGGGGATGAAGGCCGCCATGCCGCCGATGGCGAAGGTGCCGCGCCGGTGGCAGGTCCGCACCAGCAGCTCCGTGTAGGCCCTCATGAAGGGGACGGTCATGGTCACCTGGGCGCGATCGGGGAGCACCTTGTCCGGAAGGTGGCGGAACTTCTTGATGAGGCTGAAGATGTAGTCCCAGCGGCCCGCGTTGAGCCCCAGCGAGTGGTCGCGAAGCTCCCAGAGGATCTCATCCATCTCGAAGGCGGCGAGGATGTTCTCGATCAGCACCGTGGCCCGGATGGTCCCCCGGGGTGCTCCCAGCTCGTCCTCGGCCAGGGTGAAGACGTCGTTCCAGAGCCGCGCTTCCTGGTGGCTCTCCAGCTTGGGCAGGTAGAAGTAGGTCCCCAGGCCTCGACCGAGGCGCCGGCGCAGGTTGTGGAACACGTAGAGGCCGAAGTCGAAGAGCGATCCGGACACCGGGGCGCCGTCGACCAGGACGTGCTTCTCGGGCAGGTGCCAGCCCCGGGGCCGGACCAGGAGGTAGGCCGTGCGCGGGCCCAGGCGGTATTCGCGGCCATCTGGCCCGGTGAAGTCGATCGTGCCTTCGATGGCGTCGATCAGGTTCACGTGTCCGTCCAGGTTGTTGGACCAGGTCGGGGAGTGCGCGTCCTCGAAGTCGGCCATGAAGACCCGGGCCCCGGAGTTGAGGGCGTTGATCATCATCTTGCGGTCCACCGGACCGGTGATCTCCACCCGCCGGTCGAGGAGATCGCTCGGGGGGGAGGCCACCTTCCACTCGGATTCGCGGAGCTCACGGGTCTCGGGGAGGAAGTCGGGCAGCTCCCCCGCCACGATGCGGCGCTGCCGCTCCTCGCGTTGCTGCAGCAGCTGCTGGCGCCGGGCGCCGAACCTCCGTTGCAGCTCGGCCACGAAGGTCACGGCCTCCGGGGTCAGGATCTGTTCCTGCCTGCCCTGGATCGGACCGCGGATCTCCACTCCTTGCACGTTGACCACTGTCCCGTCTCCTGCTCGAGGATCCTACTGCTGCGTTCGAGGGTACACGCCGGACGGCACCGCGCGGTCGAGACCGCAAGCGGCCGTCACCGCCCGCCTCCCCGGTGATCCGGCGAGAGCGGCGGGTAGAGCAGCCTGGCCGGCCCCCTCAGGTAGCGGGGCTCGGCCGCGGCCTGGCTCCTTCCCGGCGACGCCCCGGACCGGCCGGCCGGGCGCAGGAAACCTCGCCGGGCGAGGGCACGGCGTCGGAAGGTCTCGGGGTCCTGGGGTTCTCCCCAGATCTCCTCGTACACGGCTTGCAGCGCCGACAGCGTGAACGGCTCCTCCAGGAAGGCGGTGGCCAGGGGGGTGCACTCGATTCGGGTCCGGACATACTCCAGGGCATCGGCGACGATGCGGTCGTGGTCGAAGGCGAGCGGCGGCCCATCGCCGGCCCGCAGCCGGTGAACCGGCCAGAAGCGGACGCTGGCGGCGTCGGACCCGGCCCTCGGCGCCAGGGGAGGGGCCAGGATGGCCAGGTAGGCGATCGAGACCACGCGCAGCCTGGGGTCGCGCCCGGGGGCTCCGTAGGCGCGCAACTGCCGGAGCGTCACGTCTGCCGACGGGAGGGAGGTGGGTGCGCCGAGGAGGTCGTCGGGAAGGCCGGTTTCCTCCTCCAGCTCGCGACGGGCGGCGGCGTCGAGGTCCTCGTCCGGCTCCACGAAGCCCCCGGGGAGGGCCCAGCGGCCGAGAGCCGGATGGTTCCGGCGCCGGATCAGCAGCACGCTGAGCCGGCCCTCCCGCATGGCCAGCACCACGACGTCGACCGTCACCGCCATGGGCGGGAAGCGCCGGGGATCGTAGGCGGCGAGGAACTCGCGCTCGGTCAACCCGGCCTCGTCTCTCGGCTCGGCCTCGTCGCTCACCAGCTCGTCTCCTGGATCACGTCTCCTACCGCAAGCATGCACGCCCCGTGGACATACGGTCGGCGCGTGCCCGATCCCGCTCACCGTCGTCCCTCGAGCCGTTGGATCAGGCCGGCCACGGCCACCGAGATCGCCTCCAGCTGGTGCGCCAGGGCGCCGGTTCGCTCAGCCAGGTCCTCCAGGGCAGCGCGATCACGATCCGCCGCCGCTCCCCGGTAACTGGCGTGGGCCAGCGCCCCGGCGATGGCGGGGACGTGCGCGTCCAGCTCGGCCGCCCAGGCCCGGAGCAGGCCGGGCAGCTCCCGGGACCAGGCCTGCGGGTCGGCGCCGAGCACCATCAGCGCCCCCGGCCCGCCCGGCCATGGTGAGGGCCGGGCGCCGACCGCATCGCGGCCGCGGCCGCCCCGGCGGCGGTCGCCCCGGCCGCCGCAGTGGCGGCCGCCGCCTCCCCGGCCAGGCGGACGGGTTGCACGTAGCCACCCTCGAGCGGGAACGAGACCGATCGGAGGACGTCTCCGGTGGCGTAGGTCTCCGCCAGCATCTCCTCCGCGTACCGCCACAGCTGGGACGTACGGTAGAGACGGACCACCGCGATCCGGACCACGGGCAGGCGAAGCCAGCTGTGGATGGCCTCGTGACGGAGCGTCTGCTCCAGATCCCTCCCGGTCAGACCGCGCCGGATCAGAACCGTGCCGTCGTCCAGGGTCTCGCCAAGCACGATCGGCGGCAGGTCGGCGTACCGCCAGCCGTCGCGCACGAGCCGGGCCGCGGCGCCGGCAGGCGCCGCCCCCGCTCCTGCGTCCATCGCCACCGTGGCCCCCTCGCGGGCAGCCCGCACCCCGAGCGCCAGCCCGACCAGGTCGGCGCCGGCCGCCGCCAGCGACACCAGCCCCGCCCGCGGATCGTCGCGGGCGAACTCGATCGCCGCCGCGGCCAGGTTGAACGGGAGACCCCACTCGGGGACCATCCCCAGCAGAACGCAGGCCAGCTCCAGCTCCTCCGCCGGCATCCGGCTCGCGGCCGTGCCGAGCAGCTGGAGCAGCCGGTCGCGCAGGTGACCCAGCTCGTGCGAAGCCGGCGGCGGCGGCGGAGCGGTGGCCAGGAGGCGGGGCGCCCACGCCTCCGGGCGCTGCGACTCCTCCGCGCGTCGGGCGCGGGCCAGGAGCTCTCGGGCCAGCCCCTGCAGGTCGTCGGCGAGCCGGGCCAGGCACCCGGCGACGGCGTCGATCTCGACGCCCAGCGGCCAGGTGAGGGGTGAGGGTGACAGGCGGCGCAGGCCCGCGGCCAGCGTCGCCTGCCTCTCCCCGATCGAGGTCAGCCGGCCGGCGGCGAGCCTCAGGTGCTCGGGTTCGATCACGATCAGCCCCACGCTCATCGGGCCGGATCGTAGGCGCCCGGGGCGGACGGGAGACGGACGGTCCTGGGGCTGGTGAGGCGACGCCTACCATGGGAGGTGCTCATGCCCCCCGACGTCAGCGCCAGGTCCCGGCGGCCACGGTCGTGGCTGGAGCACGTCGGCCTCATCGCCGAGCGGGGCCGTGAGGTCTTGAACCTCACCGCCTCGGGGCGCGCCAGGGCCAGGCCGGGCGATCTCTCCCGTCGCTTGCTGGCCCAGCGCGGCGAGGCCTCGGGGCTGGCCCTGGCCAGCGAGCTGGTGAGGCGCCTGTCGGCCATGGACCCTGGAGAGCTCGACGCCTACCTCGAGATGCTGGCCGCCGACTTCTCCCCCGACCCGCGGGAGGTGAGGCGGGCGGTGGAGCGCTGGTGCTCCGCCGAAGGCGACGTCGACGCCCTGCTGGCGCTGGCGGCGACCGTGGAGCCGCCCCGTCAGGAGCTCTTCCGCCGCCTGAACATGGCCCCCGGCGGCACCGCCGCCATCCTTCGTCTCCGGGCCAGGCTGCTCGAGCTGCTGCCCCAGCGCCCGCACCTGCGGGCGGTGGACGCGGACCTGCGTCACCTGCTCCACTCCTGGTTCAATCGTGGATTCCTGCGCCTGGAGGCCATCGACTGGCGCTCGCCCGCGGCCCTGCTGGAGCGACTGATCCCCTGCGAGTCGGTGCACCGGATCAGGGGCTGGGAGGACCTCAGGCGACGTCTGGAGCCCGACCGCAGGTGCTTCGCCTTCTTCCATCCCGCCCTGCCCGACGAGCCCCTGATCTTCGTCGAGGTCGCCCTGACTCGGGGTCTCGCCACCGCCATCGCGCCCCTGCTCGATCCGGGACGGCCGCCAGCCGAGCCCGCCCAGGCCACGGCCGCGATCTTCTACTCCATCAACAGCTGCCAGCCCGGGCTGAGGGGCATCTCCTTCGGGAACTTCCTCATCAAGCAGGTGGTCGACGAGCTCTCGGCCGAGCTCCCGAACCTGACCACCTTCGCCACCCTCTCCCCCCTCCCCCGCTTCGCCGAGACGCTGCGTTGCAGCGGTCCGGAGGGGTTCACCGCCGCCCGCCTGCGGGCGTTGCTGGGGGACCAGGCGGCCGTGCTCCACCGGCGGGCCGGCACCTCCGATCCGGCCGCCGCGGTGGAGTGGGCCCTGCCCCGTGCCGACCTGGATCGGGCGACGGCGCGCGCGCTGCGGCGGGTCGTGCTCGCCTACCTGACCGAGGTTCGGGTGGGAAACCGGGTGCTGGATCCGGTGGCCCACTTCCACCTCTCCAACGGAGCGCACCTGGAGTGCATCGACCTGGGGGCCGACCGCTCGGCCAAGGGGCTCCGCGAGTCCCACGGCGTGATGGTCAACTACGTGTACGACCTGGATCGGGTCGAGCTCAACCACGAGCGCTACGTGGGATCGGGGGTCGTGGCCACCTCGCGCTCGCTGGCCTCCGAACGGGCACGGGTCCAGGCCGCCTGGCGGGCGTCCGGCTGAGGGTCCCTACCCGCCGGCTGGCCGCAGCCGTCCCCGCCTGACGCCCGCCGCCAGGAGTTCGGCCAGGGCCACCGCGGCCAGCCCCACCAGCAGGTGGAGCACCCGGACCACCCAGTGCGCGTCCCCGGGCAACAGGCCCTGCTGGGTGATGCCCAGCAGGATCACGACCAGCCCCCAGGCCACCGCCAGCGCGGCCGTCCCCGTCCGCGTCTGCGCCAGCGCGGCCAGGACCGCCAGCGTCCACAGCGCCAGAACCAGCAGCAGCCCGACCAGGACGTGGGCAGCGAGGAGCCCGCCCGAGGCGCCGGCCCAGAGGAGGGCGCCGAGCACGATCAGGACCAGCGCCGCCAGACGGACCACGGTCTGTGCCACCAGGGCGGCCGCCCTCACCTTCGCGCGCTCCCGGGCACCGCTGCCGGCTTCGGCGAGGGGGCCACCGGCCCGTCGGAGTACAGGAAGGCGCGCACGCGCTCCATGGCCGGCCGGCGGTCGTAGCCCGCCACCTCGGCCTGGGCCATCCGCACCGGATCGCCGAAGAAGAAGAACTCGTATACCTCCTGGCGCCCGGCGAAGGCCGAGGCGGAGGCGTCCCAGGCCAGGCGGAAGAGCCGCACCCGGTCGATCCCGTCCAGCGTGGCGCACTGCAGGAAGCGATCGACGTCGGCTCCGCTCTCGCCCAGGGCGTCGGCCTCGGTGGGCAGCCCGAAGAGGCCGCTCGCCGCCAGCTGCCACACGATCTCCTTGAGCCGGGGATAGGTCCGCGGGAACCAGTTCCGGGCCATGTTGAGCGGCGCCCAGGCCGGGGTG
>Ga0209810_1002556_pt1 | contig 21467 bp, 19 predicted proteins | sample Coa_R1_7_FD_187159 | JGI IMG/M metagenome (GOLD analysis project Ga0209810, IMG submission 187159) | Surface soil microbial communities from Centralia Pennsylvania, which are recovering from an underground coalmine fire - Coalmine... | ecosystem: Environmental > Terrestrial > Soil > Unclassified... | reverse complement strand
CCTCTCGCCCCAGGTGGCCAACCGGCATCGGACCCCCCTACAGCTGCGTCTTCGCCGGCTGGCGATAGACGCTGAGACGCCGTTCCAACCTCTGCAACAACCGGGTGAGGACGATGCCCGCGATGGAGAGGATGCAGACCGCGACGAACAGCGTGGCCATGTCGAAGACCTGGCTGGAGTTGTAGATGAGGTAACCGAGTCCCGCCCGCGCACCGAACAGCTCGCCCACCACCACGGCCGTGAGCCCGCGACCGACGCCCAGCCGCAGCCCCGACACGACGAAGGGAAGGGCGGATGGAAGCGCGACGGTGAGGAAGATCTGCACCCGGCCGGCACCGAAGGCGCGTGCCATCCTGATCAAGTTCTCGTCGGTCGAGCGGATGCCCGCCTCGGTGTTGATGATCATCGGGAACACCACCAGGATGAAGACCACGACCACCTTGGACAGGACGTCGACCCCGAACCAGAGGATGATCAGGGGGGCGAGAGCGATGATCGGCGCCGCGTAGGCGGCCGAGATCCAGGGGTCCAGATACGCGCGCACCGTCCGAGATACGGCCATCAGCGCGCCCAGCAGGATGCCGACCACGCCGGCGAGGAGGAAGCCCCAGAGGAACTCCTGCCCGCTGACCAAGCACTGGTACAGCAACTGACCGCTGAGCAGCATCTCCCAGCCCCGCAGCAGCACCGTCGAAGGTGGGACGAGGAAGGCAGGGTTCCGCAGCACGAAGCGCGCGATGATCTCCCACAGGAGCAGGCCCCCGACGATCGACACCACCGCGTGCCACTGCCACCGGCCGCGACGCCTCGCTTCCGGCCGGATCGCGATCGGCTCCCCGACCTCATCTCCAGGCGCCGAGAGCGATCGCCAGCTCGGCCACCGCCTCCTATCGGGCTCTGCTCGGGGCGGCCGCACCCGGGGTGAGTGTGCCACGTGAAGCCTATCCGGCGTTGGCTTGCCGGACGTACGAGGGGTCGTACAGTGCCGATGAGGTCGGAGCTTGCCGGACCGTGCCCTGCTGGACGACCGCTCCGACGACGGTCTGCAGCGAGTCCTGGGGGATGCTCAGGGTCTTGCTGAAGGCATGCCACTGCGTGAAATCGAGGTCGTATGCCTTCTTCACCTCGGCCACGGGGACCTTGGACCGCTTCGCCATGATGGAGATGGCATCGTCGGGGTGGGCATAGCCATACCCGATCCCCTGCTCCAGGGCCTTCAGGAAGGCGACCACCTGCGAGCGGTGGTCCTTGGCCCAGTTGGTGTTGACCCCGATGGTGGTGAAGATCCATTTCGGCACGTACTGCTTCGAGGTCGCGAGCACGTGCATGCCCTGCGACTCGGCCAGGATGTCGAAGGGCTGGGTCAGCATGGCCGCGTCCACGTTGCCCGACTGGAGGGCTGCGTACCTGGCGTTGGTGGAGCCGGCGGTGATGATGGTGAAGTCGCTCTGGCTCAGGCCGTGGGCGCGAGCCATGGCGCTGAAGGAGATGGCCGTGACGTCGGTGGTGGTGCCGAGGATGACCTTACGGCCCTTGAGGTCGCTCCAGGAGCTGATGGAGGGCGCGGTGATCAGTGAGTAAGGGTCGGTGATGAACTCTGGGGCAACGATCGTGACGGGCAGGTGCTGGGCGACGGCGCGAATCCAGCTGTCCGTCCCATCCGAGGCCAGGTCGACGGCTCCGGTGGCCAGCTGATCGGCGGACTGGGCCGGCCCTCCCGTGATCACCTCCTGGACGGCGATCCCGTGCTGCCGGAAGAAACCATGGGCTTCGGCCAGGAAGACGGGCCAGTCGGCGGTGTTGGTCGAGACCAGGCCGACCACGACGGTCGAGAGCTTCCCGCCGGACGAGCCCGACTGACCGCCCGCACCCGCCCCACAGGCACCCAGGAACAACGCCAGCGCCCACATCGCCGCCCACCGAGGTGGGCCGCGCCTCACGCCCCCCATTCGAGCCACCCCAGAGTTCAGGATCGGATTGGACTAATGGTCCGATTGTAGTCTCGACCCACCGCCTCGTCAACGCTCCCGAAGGGGCGCGAACCCGCCCCGGGTCGATGGATGGGCGAGGGCAGGCACGCCGCAGGCCCTCCGTCCGCGGCGTTCGGCGGAAGCGCCCGCTCCCGCTGCCGCAGGGTGACGCCGACGTCGTGGCTCCCGGCGATCCTCGGACGACTCGCCCAGGTCAGGGGTTGCCGTGGACCCTGCCCCGGGCGGTGCCGAGGTCAACGTCGCCCCCATCGCTCCATCTCCACCCACCGACCCCCTCCCACGGCGCCCGCGGACCGTCGCCCACCTTCACCTCCGGGGCGCGCCGGCGCCAGCGGCGAGAGCGTGGAGCCCCGCTGGGCCGGCGCCGACGGGCGCGGGAGGCCAGGTCCGAGCTGGCGAGGGCAGGTCCGGAGCGAGCCCGCCTCGACCGCGTGCGGGCGGCAAGGTCCGCCGCCGGTGACGCCCCGGGCAAACCCGTCGCTCGGCGACGGGGGTCGATGGACCGGCCGACGGGACCAGGCCCTCGTCGAAGGACGAGCGGCCGACCGATCACCGGCGGAGGCAGCGGGGGTGCGAAGCGCGTCGCCCGCGGCTTCGGAGGAGTGTCCCGGGACCGGCTCCGGTTCGGAGCCCGACAGGACCTCCCCGGAATGCGCATGCTGGGAGAGATGGCCGGCGGGGCAAGGCGGGAGGCCGGCTCGGACCGCTTCGCCCCGTCGGCGCCCGAGCATGAGACGAGGAGGTCGAGACCATGAGTGACAGAACCCGCGACGCGACCCGAACCGATCTCCACCGGCAGCTCCTGGATGCGCTCGACGCCCTCTTCGGCGTCCACCCCGGATACCGGCCGGTCCATGCCAAGGGCATCGTCTGCGAGGGCACCTTCACCGCCGCCGACGAGGCCAGGGAGCTGTCGCGGGCGCCGCACCTCCAGGGTGCCCCCATCCCGGTCACCGTCCGCTTCTCCGACTTCACCGGCCTCCCCGACATCCCCGACGCCGATCCCAACGCGAGCCCCCGGGGGATGGCGGTCAAATTCCACCTTCCGGAAGGGAGCGAGACGGACTTGGTCGCGCACTCCTACGACGGCTTCCCGGCCCGGACCGAGGAGGAGTTCCTCGGCCTGCTGCGCACGCTCGCCGCCGGCGCCTCCGGCGCCGCCTCGCCCTCGCCGGTCGAGACGTTCGCGGCGACGCACCCGGCGGCGAAGCGCTTCCTGGAGGCACCCAAGGCGCCACCGGCCAGCTTCGCCACCGAGTCGTACTTCAGCGCCGACGCCTTCCGCTTCGTCAACCGGGAGGGAAGCGGCCGCGAGGGCCGCTACCGGATCCATCCGGCCGGCGAGGAGCGGCACCTCGACCCCCGGGAGGCCGCCGCCAGGGGCCCGAACTACCTCTTCGACGAGCTCAGGAGCCGGCTCCAGCGGGGTCCCGCCCAGTTCCGGGTGATGGTTCAGCTCGCCGCGCCGGGCGATCCGACCGACGACGCCTCGGCCGCCTGGCCGACCGACCGGCCGCAGGTGCGGCTCGGCACCCTGAGCGTCGAGCGGCTGAGCGATGCCGACGAGCGGCGGCTGCTCTTCGACCCGGCCCGGCTGGTGGACGGGATCGAGCCCTCGGGCGACCCGCTCATCCCCGCGCGCTCCCGGATCTACGCCATCTCCTACCAGCGCCGGTACCGGTGACGGGACGGGAGCGAACCGACCCGAGCGCATCCCCGGAGCCGGCCGTGCCCCCCGAGCCGCGCGGCCGGCGGCTGGGTGTGACCTGGGAGCACGAGCTGACCGACGCCGGCGGCCTGTGGCCGGAGCAGCTCGGGCTGGACACCTGCGGCGAGTGCGAGGCCCCGGAGGAGGAGCCGGGTAGCTGAGCCGCGACCGGCGAGGGCTCATCGGTCGCTGGAGATGCACCGGACCATCCCGGCCGGACCTTCACCAGGGCGTGGTCGGTCGGGGCCGAACCGGCCCTGACACGGCCTCCGAGCCCCGGGAGGGGCAGGGATCGCGAAGCCCTGCCCCCTCGCCCAGGTACCCGGGGCAGCCGGGGTCGCATCGGCAGGCTCGCGGTCGGGCGTCGGTGACGGGCGTGCTCGACCTACCCGCGGTGATCCGGCGGCGCGCCAGCGCGGCGACCGGGCGGTCTCTCCGCCGCCCCGGCGGCGTCCGACCCGGGTCCGCACCCCTCGACGGGGTCCCGGGGCGGCCTCCGGGGCCGGCGCGGCCCTCCCGGTGAGGTCGCCTCTGGCCCGAACGACACGGGCGACCAGGCTCCGAGCGGCGCCGCCCTCGCGGTGACGCCGCCGCCCCGGCCCGGTCGCGATCCGCGGCGCGATCGCGGCCCCCGGCCCCGCCTCAGCCGCCGGGCCGGACCGTCACCACCCCGGCGTTGCCGTCCACCCGGAGCCAGTCGCCGTTGCGCACCACCCGGGTGCCGTGCACCGTGCCCACCACCGCCGGCAGCCCGTACTCACGGCACACGATCGCGGCGTGGGACATGATCCCACCCGTGTCGACCACCGCCGCCTTGATCTTGCCGAACACCACCCCCCAGGTGGGCGCGGTGACCGGGCAGACCAGGATCTCGCCCTCGCGAACCTCGGAGAGCTGCTCCACGGACAGGATCACCCGGGCCGGTCCCTCGACCGTCCCGGGGGCGCCGGCCACGCCGCGCAGCTCCCTGCCATCCCCTCCGGCGGCGGCCAGCCACTGCTCGATGCGCTCCGGGGTGATGCCCCAGAGCATGACCGTGAAGGGCTCGTTGATGTTCTCCGGGATCGGCCCCAGCGCGGGCTCCGGCGTCCACTCCTGGATCGCCTTCAGCATCCGCTTGTGCCTGGCCACCTTGCCCTTCCAGTGAACGGCCCGGGTCGGCCCCCCGTGCGACCAGCCCAGCACCAGGTCGTAGAGCGCCTGGGCCACGTCCCAACGGTTGAGGTAGAAGAGGTCCTCCGGATCCTCCAGGATGCCGCCCGCCACCAGCCGCCGGCCGAACTCGCGCATGGTGTTCCAGAAGATCGTGTGGTGCCAGTTCTCGATGTAGAAGTTGTGGTCCTCGACGTAGGGCGCGACCATCCGGGCCATGGCCACGTTCTGGTCGAAGGCCTCCCGGTCCGATTCCAGGGGCAGCAGCTCCCGGTACTCGGCCACCAGCCGCTCGCGCCGTCGCAGGATCTCCTCCCGCGGCCGCCGAATCTCCTCGCCGCGCTCCAGCCGCTCCAGCTCGGCCAGGAGCGAGGCCCAGGGTCGGGACAGGTCGTCGATCCAGGAGCGCTCGTGGTGGTAGAGGCCGGTCCCGTTGGAGAAGTGGAACCAGGGGTCCTTGGCCGCTCCAGCGCCTCCACCCAGGTCCGGCCGGTGGGGTCGGTCCGCAGCTCCTCCACGATCGCCTCCGGGGACCGGTCGGCGCGCAGGCGGTCGGCGATACCCAGCTCCAGCGCCTTCCGGGCCAGGGCCTTCAGCTCGTCCCCGGGCCGGAACATCATGATCTCCGAGCCGGCCACCATGTTGGCGATCGTCTGCTGGGCGATGCCGGGGAAGGCGGTCTGACAGAACTGGAAGAGGTTCAGGTACGCGCCGTACCCGCAGAGGTGCATCTCGAAGTGGTACTGGTAGGCGAGGAAGACGTTCTCGATGGCCCGGTCGTACGCCTTCAACAGCTCGTGCCCGGCGGTGACGCCGCTGGCCTCCCTCACCTCCGACTCCGGCACCAGCTCGGGTAGCTCCGGCACCTCCAGGCGCTGCAGTTCGCGGATGCAGGCCTCCATCTTGGCCTTCCAGCGGTCGAACAGGTCGGGCCAGTTCTCGAAGTAGAAGCCGGCCCGGGGCGCGAAGATCGGGCCGCGCCGTGCGATCTCCTCGGGATCGTCGACGAGGATGACGGACTGGTAGAGGCGTCCGTTCAAAATACGGGCCATGAAGCCGTCGGAGGCCGGGAGCAGGAACACCCGCCGCGCGAAGGCGTTGGCAGCGATGGTCCAGGCCTCGTGCACGATGGTGTCGAAGGGGTACTCGACCTCCGGGCGGTGCAGGCTGTCCAGGAACCAGAAGGTGCGCTCCTCCCGCTCTCGGTTCTCCTCCGAGAAGAGGAGGTAGGGCGGGTACATCGAGGCCCAGTCCTCGGCGCCGGGCGGGGGCGGCACCTCGAAGGGGCTGGGGAACCGTCGGGCGGCCTGCTGCACGGTGCTCATCGGCTCACGCTCCTGGACGATGCGGGCGGAGGACGCCCCCACCCGCCGCGGTCGACGCCATGACGCGAGGCGGACACGGTCGCGTCGCCGGCCCTGCCCGACCGTCCTCGAAGGCAGCCCCTCCGGTCGCCGCGGGCAGGTCGGCCAACGGCCCTGATCGAGACGGCGGCGCCACTACGGCGTTGCCCATCCTCGCCGGCCGATGATCTCATCCCGATCCGGCTCTGACCAGGGTTTCTGGCCGTGCGCCCCGGGCCGCCGACCGCACCTGGCCCCAGGCGGGGGTCGATCGGGCACGGAGGTCCCAGGTCGGAGGGTGACCTGCCGGCGGGTCCGCCGAGCGGCGGCACGGCGGCCGAGGCCGGCGCGCCCGGCGGAGGCATCGCCCCCGTCCACGACGCGGCCACGGAGAGGGACGGTTGCCGACCGCCTCCGACCGCTCGCCCGCCTCAGCCGGGGCGCGAGGGCACGGCCGGCGGAAGGTGCAGCCCGCGCCGGGGCTGCCGGCGCCGATCCCCGGCCGGTGAGCCCCTGCCGACCGCGGCTCGAGCCTCCGCTCCCATCCACGACCCGCTCCCGGACGCGGTCGGGCACCCCGCCCCCGGCGCCGGCGGCGCCGGCCACACCCTTTCCACCCGCTGCCGGAGCCGGAGCGCCGGCTGCGGCCGGTCCGGTGCCCCCACCCGCCCGTCGGGCGGGCCACCGCATCGCCACCGCGTCGGGCACGGGGAGGGGAGGTCCGGCTCCAGCCGGGGGAGGCCATGGCCCCCCGGTCCGTCCGGGCCCGCGATCGCGGCCACCCCGCCGCCCGGCCCACCGGCGGTTACCGCCTCCAGGCCACGGCCCGCCTGGGGGCGACGGTCGAGGCCCGATGACGGCGCGGGCGTCCTCGCGACGGGGCGAGCGCGGCCCGGGCTGGGACCGTGGCCGTGCCCCGGTGCGATCCCGGCCCTCGGACACCCCGCGAAGCGGCTCGGCGGGACCCCAGTCCCTGAGCCGGGCACCGGCCCCAGGCTCCCGCCGCGGCTTCACGACCGCAACGGTTCCCCTCCGGCAACCGGTGCGATACGCTGCGCCCGGGATGGACGAGTGGCGAGCCCCGGGTCCGGAGGCGGGGACCGACCGGCGCCAACCCGGCGCCGGCGAGGGCGCCGGGCTTCCCCCGGCCCTCCACGCCGGGCCGCCCACCGGCTGGTGGGTCGGGCGGCGCGGCCTTCGGATCGGCGCCCACCGAGGCGACTGCGAGACCGCGCCCGAGAACACCATGGCTGCCTTCGCCGCCGCGGCGGCAGCCGGGGCCGACTACGTCGAGTTCGACGTGCAGCGCAGCGCCGATGGGGTGCTGGTCGTGATCCACGACCCGACCCTGGAGCGCACCACCGACGGCCACGGCCCGGTGGCGGACCGAACGGCGGCCGAGCTGCTCCGGCTGGACGCGGGCGGCTGGTTCGCCCCCGCCCACGCCGGGGAGCGGATCCCGCTCTTCGAGGCCGTTCTGGAGTGGCTGTCGGGCCTCCCCTCGCTGGCGGGGATGGTCGAGATCAAGGCGCCGGGCCTGGGGGCCGAGATCGCGGGGCGCCTGGCTCGCCTCCCCTTCCGGGACCGGCTGGCCGTCTGCTCCTTCTCCCCCGAGGAGCTGTCCGCCGCCCGCAGGGTAGACGAGGGGCTGCCGCGATTCCTGATCGCGCCCCGCGGGCCCCGCCCGCCCGAGCTGGCCGGGCTCGTCGCCTCCGCCCGGCGCGGCCACGCCGACGGCGTCAACCTGCCCTGGTCGTGGCTGGACGCCGACCTGGTGGCACGGCTCCACGACGCCGGCCTGATGGTCGGAGCCGGCACGGCCAACCAGGCCGAGGTGGTGGAGCGGCTCGTCCGCCTGGGCGTCGACTTCGTGGATTCCGACCGACCACGACTCGCGGTCGCGGCCCGGGACGGCGCGCCGGTCGGACGAGGTGGCGACCGTCATCCCGGGCCCGATCACCCCTGAGCGAGGTGTGAGCATGAAGTTCCGTCCCTGGACCCTGGCGGCGATCGCGGTCGTGGCGCTGATCGGGGCCGCCTGCGGCGGCACCGGCACCACGGCAGCGCCCGGCCCCAGCGCCTCCGGCCTCTCCGGCTCCTTCACCTTCTACCTGAGCGGGGACGTCAACATCCAGCATCTCTGGCTGGACACGCTGATCCCCGACTACCAGAAGGCCAACCCCGGCGTGCACGTGAACCTGGTCTTCTCGGCCCACGGGGTCGAGGACGTGACCACCCTGGCCAAGCTCTCCCAGTCGGCGCAGTCGGGCCAGTACTCCGGCTTCGACCTGATCGAGGGCGGGCTGGTCAAGGACGCGGCCCAGTCCAACCTGCTCACCCGGATCACGACCGCCGAGGTGCCGCGCTCGGCCGAGATCGACCCCAACCAGTTCACCGCCGTCCAGCACAACGCCATGCCCTATCGAGGCTCCAAGGTCCTGCTCGCCTACGACTCCTCCCGGGTCAAGAACCCGCCCCGGACCCTGGGCGACCTGCTGGCCTGGATCAAGGCCCACCCCGGCCTGTTCGACTACAACGTGCCCAGCGGCGGCGGCTCCGGGCAGGCGTTCGTCGAGGCCGTGCTCAACCAGTACGTGCCCAAGGACGACCAGCAGAAGATGGGCCTGGGCTACGTCCCCGAGCTGGAGGGCGAGTGGAACCGGGGCTTCCAGCAGCTGAAGTCGCTCGGCCCCGACATCTACCAGCACGGCGTCTATCCGGCCTCGCAGGACCAGGTCTATCAGCTGCTCGGCAACGGCACCATCGCCATGTGCCCGGTCTGGTCGGACCAGGCACTGACCGCCCTCAAGAGCGGCCAGTTCCCGCCCACGGTGAAGCTGACCGAGATCTCCCCGCCGCTCTACGGCGGCCCCGCCTACCTGGGGGTGCCGAAGGTCACGCCCCACAAGAAGCTGGTCTTCAGCTTCATGAACTTCCTGCTCGGCCAGGCCGAGCAGGTCAAGATCGTGGACCAGATCCAGGGCCTGCCCGGGATCGAGATGTCGCACATGCCGGCCTCGGTCCAACGCCGCTTCTCCTCCCTGGGCACCACCCAGTCCCTTCCCTACTCGGCCAAGATGGCGGCCGACCTGAACCGGCTCTGGCAGAGCTCGGTGCCGGGATGAGGGTCTGGTCGAGGGAGCGGAGATGAGCCCGGGTCGGGGCGGCGAGGGCGCCCTCGGACGCCGGCTGGTGGGGCTGGCCATGGTCCTGCCGCCGGTTGCCCTGGTCTTCTTCCTGGTCGGCTTCCCCATCGTGGTCGCCATCGGCTACTCGCTCGGCCACGTGGGCGGCCTCAACTCGGCGGTGTCGGCCATCGCCCAGCACCAGGTCGCGGTCGGAGGCGGGATCGGCACCCTGGAGGCGTACCGCGAGGTGCTGACCAGCCACCAGTTCCTGACCGACCTGGTCGCCACCCTCTGGGTGACGGCGCTCTCGACCGCGCTGGTCGTGCTGCTCGCCTGGGGCATCGGCCTCTACCTCCGCCTCTCCGAGAGCCGGGCGGCGAAGGCGCTCTCCGCCCTCTCGGTGGTGCCGCTCTTCATCCCGGTGGTGATCGCCTCCTACGCCCTGCTCGCCTTCTGGTCGGGCGGTGGTTTCGTCCGCAGCGCCGCCGCCCATCTGGGGATGGCACGGTTCCCGATCCTCGGCTACACCCTGCCCGGGGTGGTGATCGGCCAGGTCTGGGTCAACCTTCCCTTCGGCGTGCTCATGATCAGCTCGGGTCTGCAGCGCGTCCCCACCGCGCTGATCGACGCGGCCCGCGACGTGGGTGCCTCGCTCGCCCGCACCACCCTGAGCGTGCTCGTCCCCATGAACCTGGTGCCCACCGTGATCGTGGTCACCTTCACCGCCATCGCCGTGCTGGGCAGCTTCACCGTGCCCTACCTGATCGGCCCCACCGCTCCCACCCTGCTCGGCCCCCAGGCCACCGTCACCTTCCAGTCCTTCAACGAGCCCCAGCAGGCGGAGGTGGTGGCCATGGTCCTCTTCCTGCTCGCGGTGGGGGTGGGCTCGGCCTACGTCCGGGCCACCATGCGGGGCGAGCGGGTCCCCGAGCTGGCCTCGTGACCACAGCCGGCAGCGCGGCCGCGAGGGCGGCCCGGCGTCCGGCGCTCCGGGCCGGGCCCCTGGCTCACCGTCTGGCGGCCCGCGCCCTCACCGGCCTGGTCGTGCTCCTGCTCGTGTTCTTCGTCCTGGGCCCGCTGGTCTGGCTGACGCTGTGGGCTTTCGCCGGCCCCTGGACCTACCCCTCGCTGACGCCGCAGAGCTGGACCCTGAACTGGTGGCGGCTGGTCTTCTCCACCCCGGGCCTGGAGCGTTCGATCGAGCTGAGCCTCCTCTTCGCGCCGGTGGTGACAGCGGCCTCGGCACTGATCTGCCTGCCCGCGGCCTACGCCTTCGGACGGCTGTCCTTCCCCGGCCGCCGCCTCCTGCTGGTCTCCCTCTTCGCCACCAACGCCTTCCCCAAGATCGGCCTCTACATCACGATGGCCGGGCTCTTCTTCAGCCTCCACCTGATGAGCACCTTCCTGGGCGTGGTCCTGGTCCAGCTGATCGGCACCGTGGTGTTCATGACCTGGATCCCGGCCGCTGCCTTCGCCTCCGTGCCCCGGTCGCTGGAGGAGGCGGCCCGGGACGTCGGCGCCGGCCGGCTGCGGACCTTCTGGCAGGTGACCGTGCCCCTGGCCCTGCCCGGCATCCTGGTCGCGGTCATCCTCTCCTTCCTGGCCTCCTTCGACGAGGCACAGGGGACCTTCCTGGTCGGCACGCCCACCTACGTCACCATGCCCATCCAGATGTACTCGTTGGTGCTGAACTACCCCCAGCAGGTGGCGGCCGTGTTCTCGATCCTGCTCTCGGTGCCCTCGGTCCTGCTCATGCTCCTGGTGCGTCGCCACGTGATGGGCGGCCACCTGGCCGAGGGCTTCCAGCTCAGGTAGGGGGTGGGGAGGTGCCCGGTCTGGTTCTCGACGGCGTGCGAAAGGCGCTCGGCGGGCAGGCGGTGATCAGCGGGCTCGATCTGACCGTCGAGCCCGGGGAGCTGGTCTGCCTGCTCGGCCCCTCCGGCTGCGGCAAGACGACCACGCTGCGGATGGTGGGCGGCTTCCTCGCCCCGGATGCGGGCCGGATCCTGATCGACGGCGAGGACGTCAGCCGCATCCCGCCCGAGCGGCGCCCCACGGCCATGGTCTTCCAGAACTACGCCCTCTGGCCGCACATGACGGTCTTCGAGAACGTCGCCTTCGGGCTACGCCTGCGCAAGCTCCCCCGGGAGGAGGTCCGCTCCCGGGTCGAGTCGGTGCTGGAGATGGTGGGCATGGGCCGGCTGCGCCACCGGCGCCCGGCCCACATCTCCGGGGGCGAGCAGCAGCGGGTGGCGTTGGCCCGGGCCCTGGTCCTGGAGCCCAAGGTCCTGCTCCTGGACGAGCCGCTGTCCAACCTCGACGCCAAGCTCCGGGCCCAGGTGCGGGAGGAGATCCGTGAGATCCAGCAGCGGCTGGGGATCACCACCCTGTTCGTCACCCACGACCAGGACGAGGCACTCTCCATCGCCGACCGGGTCGCGGTCATGTCCGAGGGCCGGATCGAGCAGTTCGCCGATCCCCCCACCCTCTATCGCCGACCCCGCACCCGCTTCGTGGCTCAGTTCGTCGGCACCATGAACCTCTACCGGGGGGAGGTCGGCGCCGGCGGGGTGCGCCTGGAGCCGGACGGCCTGGTGGTCCCCTGCCGCGAGGCGGCGACCGGACGCCACCGGGAGGGGCTGCCCGGAACCGGTTCCGCGGACCCCTCTCGCGGCACCGGGACCTGGGAGATCGGCGTCCGGCCGGAGGAGGTGCGGGTCGGTCCCGCCGGCTCAGGCCGGGGTGTCGCCGCCGAGCTGGTCAAGCGCATCCCCCGGGGCCACTTCACCGAGGTGGTGGTGGGCTTCGGCCGGCACACCGCCCGTGCCTTCCTGCCCCTCGATGCGGAGCTGGAGGGTCCGGTCGAGGTCAGCTTCGGCCGGGTGCTGCTCTACCGCGACGGCCGCCTGGCCGGGGGATGGCCGGAGGCCGTGGCCGACCCCGACGCCGCCACCGTCACCCCGGGGCCGTGAGCCGGTCGTCGCCCGCCGCGGCCGGCGGGGCCACCGCGAGAACCGCTCCCGGCCCTGCGGGCCACCATCTCCCGGGGCCACCGGGCTCCACCTCGCCGAGGTCGTGGCCAGCCCGCGACGGGCACCGCGCTCGCTCGGCCCGACTGGTTCCCGTCGAGTGGCTCGGCCTTCAGGTCTACTCCTCGTCGGCCGGGCCCGAGGGGCCGCCGCCGCCGTCCCGCACCCGGGTCGTGGGGCGCGGCCTCCCTCCCGGAACGACGACGGAGAGGAGGAGAGCCGCCTCCAGGCCGCTCGCGACGGGCGGGACGATGGCGGCGTAGAGGGGGCCGTAGGCACCGGCCTCGGCCAGCCCGACGACCAGACCGCCGGCGACGCCGAGCGCGTACAGCGTCGCGGGCCGGCGTGGCCGGCCTCGCCAGATCGCCGCCGCCGTCACCGCGACGAAGAACGCCGTCGGCACGATCGCGGCGACCAGGCCCCTCGCACCGACGGGCGTCGGGTGGGGCACCGCCTGAGCCGGCAGCACGAGGCGAATCACCAGGCCGGCCAGCGTCGCCGCCACGACCCCCAGTCGGGTCCGGCCGCGGCTCCGCAGGAAGGCGTCGACCACCAGCCCGGCGCCGAAGACCAGCATGAGCGCTCCGATGAACAGCTGCACGTATCCCCTCCCCCTTCATCATGGAGCGGCACGGTCGCGTCGGCATCCCGACCAGCCGCGCCCCGCCGGATCGCCTCGCCGCGCCCGTCCGGTGCCCCGGCCGCGGGAGCGAGCGCGATCACCCGGCGCCGGGGCGCGGGGCGACGCCGGAGTGCGGTCGAGCTAGGGACGCACCACCGGCGAGGTGCGCTGCGACTCGATCCAGCGCCGTCTCGTTCGGTCCACCTCAACCGGAGGCACCACGGACGTGTCGAGGACGACGACCTCGGTCACGCCCGGAAGGTAATCGATGATCATGTCGAGGACTCGCGTCGAGAGGGTACCGAGTCGTCCCGGGCCTGGCTCTTCCTCGTCGATCGTGAGCCGTACGTCGAGCTGTCTCATCGCATCCTTCCAGCCAGTTTCCGGCCGTCCCGGGCCCCCAACGGCTCGCGGACCGACCGAGAGGGCGGGTGCTGGGCGCGAGCCCACACCCGCGGCCTACGGAGAGCCCCGTGTCCTTCCCTGGGCCACACGCGTTCGTCAGCCATGCCGGACAGCCATACCATGCCAAGGCGAACGCGGCCGTGCAAGCCCGTGCGCGCCCAGCCGGGCCGGGAGCAACCGGGGAGTCGATCCGCCGTGCCAGCCGGCAACGGGATGGAGAGCTGCCCCGATCGCGCCGTGGTCGGGCGCCAGCCCGGCGCCCCGGTGTGGCGGCGGCTTCGGAATCGCGGTCTGTGGGGAGCCGCCGCCGGTCGCAGTCTACCAGCTCCAGGAACGCATGTTCGGCGGATGCGCGGACGGGATCACGTCAACGATCCGTCCCCCGACGGCGTCGCCGCGCCTCCAGCAGGCGGGCGGAGAGCGCCTCCTCGTCGCGCTTCGGCGGTGCGCGACGATCGCCGCGACCTGGGGCGGCCCGAGTCCCCGTCCGCGGCTCGGCCCCCGGCGGAGCTGGACCGGGCCGGGCCCGTGGCCGTGCTTCCTCCGGCGGGGGCCCCGGGGAGCGAGGCCCGGAGGAGGTCACCGGCGGCGGGACCGCGGCGGGCCGCCGTCGGGCACGGCTCACCCGCTCGCGGAGCCGCACCAGCTCCTCCGGCACCGCCACCTCCAGGTCGGGCGCCCGCCGCCGACGGGCCAGGGCCAGGGCGTTGTCGAGGATCTGGCGAGGGCCGAGCGTGATCCGGCGCAGCGCCACGTCCAGCGGCCAGAGCAGGACCGCGATCAGGATCAAGGGCCAGAACACGTCCGTGCTCACCGGGATGGGCAGCGGGGGCTGCTCCCAGGCCAGCTCCGGCCTGGCCAGCACGGTCCCGGCGCCCGCCCGGGCGATCTGGCGCAGGAAGCCGTCGTCACGACCCAGCTGCAGGTACTCGGGGGAGTACGGCACGGCGATGGCGGCGTCCCCCTGGTCCATCACCTGGCCGTTCTTGCTGAGCGCGCCGTGGAGCAGGTAGATGCCGACCGTCGTGCCGCTGATCCGCCCCTGCCAGTGGCCAGGGGCGACCTGGACCAGGTCCAGGTTCGAGCCCTGCAGATCCGGGCGCTCCACCCCGACCTGAACCGTGGCCCCGGGCACCTGGGGCCCGGTCACGTCGACCTGGAGCCCGTCCCCGCTGGGCCGGGCCTGGACCTGGAGCTGCTGCGCGGTCGTGGGCAGGGTCCAGGCGACCATGCGGGCGAAGAGGACGCCGGAGACGGGGGAGGACAGGAACCCGGCCGTCCAGGTACCGGTGGCGTCGCTGGTCCAGGCCACCGACCGCCCCAGGCCGTAGTTCCAGGCGGCCAGGACCGGGTCCTGCTTGGGGCTGATCAGGTACTGGTCGGCGGCGGGCTTGGGGGTGGTCACGACGTAACCGCCCAGCTGCGGGAAGGAACCGGTGGGCACCCCTTGGAGCAGGTCGCCGGGGCTCCCGATCTTGGGGAAGAAGGGCTCCTGCTCGAACCAGGGGCGCAGCGAGGCCACACTCTCCCGGAGGAAGAGCTGGGGCACCTGGGAAGGGTCGTCGGACTCGTAGAAGCGCCCCCCGCCCCAGCGGGCGATGTCCTGCATGTAGGACATGTACTGGGCGACGCCGTGCACGTTGACCCCCACCGCCGAGGTGGTCACCCCCTTGGCCAGGGCCTGCTGCAAGAAGCTCTGCACCGCCTGCGGCGGGTCGCTGTTGGCGTCCCCATCTCCGAGCACGACGATGTGCTTGACCGGGGCGTCGGTCTGCTGGAGCGCATTGAACGCCATCTGCAGGAAGCTCAGGTAGCCGGGCGGGTCCCCCAGGGTGGCCGACTGGAGCTTCTGGTCGATCGACTTCTTGTCGGCGGCCGAGGTCATGGGCACGACGAAGCCCTGGCGACCGTCGGTGACCCCGACCAGGTCGTTGGGCGAGAGCTGGGCGATCACGTCCTCGGCCGCGCCCAGCGCCACCTGGTCGGCCTGGGGGTCCTCCATGGTCTCCATGACCAGCACCACCGCCACCTTGGGCTTGTTCTTGCGGTTGGGGATGTCCATCGAGACCGGCAGGGCCTGCTCCAGCGCCGTCCCCTGCCACCCGCCCGGCCCGTAGGAGGTGGGACCGCCGATGGTCACCAACCCCCGGCCGAGGTCGTGGACGGCTGCGGCGATGGCGGCCATCGACGAGCTGGGAAAGCTGTCGGCGGGAGCGTCGACGATCACGGTGGAGTCGTACCGGCCCAGCGTCGCCGTGTCGGTCGGGGCGCCCGCTGCCGGCCGTTCGTCCACCTGCATGCCCGCCGCCTGCAGGGCGGCGGCGACGTTGGCGCCCTCACCCGGCTTGCCTTCCAGCAAGAGGATCGAAGGCCGGCCCAGGACGCGAACCACCGCCTCCCCGACGTTGTTCTCGGTGTAGGTGTCGGGCTGCACCGTGAGCTCGGCCTGAACCTGGTGCAGCCCGATGGCGAGACCGGGCACCTGGAAGACCTGGCTGGAGCTGCCGGCGGGCAGGGAAACCGACCGGCTCGCGACCTCCTGGTCGTCGACGATGAGCGTCAGGCGCCCGGCCGCCTCGCCGGTGGACTGGAGGTGGACGGTGATGGTCGCCGTCTGTCCCTCGCGCAGGCTGGAAGGGGCGTCCACGGCGGTGACCATGGCCTCCGCCGAGGGGGCTTGGCCGACCGGGATCACGTCCACGCGGTCCCCTTCTGCCCGTAGCGCCGCCACTGCGCTGATCGCGTCACCCAGATTCTGGCGCCCGTCGGAGATGAGCTCCAGCTGATGAGCGTAGCCATCGGGCAGCATGCCAGCTGCCAGCTGCAGGGCGCCGGCGATGTCGGTGTAGGAGGGATCGGGCTGGGTCTGGAAGCCGTCGAACTGGGGCGTCCGGGTGAGCGGCAGCTCCACCGAGGCGTCGTGACCGAAGGTCACGACCCCGAAGAGGTCGTCGGGCCCCTTCGAGGCGGCCAGCCGGCGCACGATCTCGGACTCCTGCTCCAGGTTCCCGTGCGCCTTCACGCTGGCGGACACGTCGACCACGGCCACGATCGCCCGGCGGGCGGGCGCGGTGTCCAGACGCACCCCGGCCAGGGCCAGGGCCAGCAGCACGATCATGAGCAGCCGGGAGCCCAGCGCCAGCCGGCTTCGGGTCCTCGACAGCGGCGGAGGCCAGCGCCGCCAGGCCAGGTAGGCGAGCGGGGCCAGCAGCAGGAGGGCCAGGAACTCCGGGTGCAGGACGGAGAGGCCGATCACGTCCTCGCCTCCAGACGCCGGCGCCACCGGCCCCAGGGGTGGAGCCGCCGGGCCGGGGCGCCGAGGTAGACCAGCCATTCCAGGAGCAGGGCGCCGAGCCCGGCCGCGACCAGCCAGGGCCAGATCTCGAGCGTCCCCCGCGGCGCCGGCCCGGCTGGCCGCGAGGCGGCCTGGACCAGGGGCGCCGCCCCGGGGGCGATGCGGGAGATGCTCGGGTCCTGGAGCTGGACCACGAAGCGGCTCACCCGCGTGCCCGAGGCGAGCCGCTGGCGAACGGTGTAGACCCCGGGCCGGGTGGTGTCGGTGAAGGGGGTCGAAGGCGAGGGCAGCGCGACCGTGCGCCCGTCCGGCGTCACCACCTGAACGGAGCGGGTGCCCGACTCCACCTGCAGGTTCACCGGCTGCCCCAGGGGGAAGACCTGGTTCTCGAAGCCGCCCGGCATCAGGTACTGGAGCAGGTTCTGGATCAGGATCGGGAACGCGGCCCGGAGGGGCAGGTCGGAGTGGTGGAGGTCGAAGGTGAGCACCGCCTCGGGCTGCCCTCCCTCCCGCACCAGGAGCAGAGGGTCGGCGGCGGCGGCGATCACCGCCCGCCAGCCCGGCGGCACCGTCCGCACCGCCCCCGCGCTCTGCACGTGCACGTCCTGCAGGTCCACGTCCTGGAGGATGCGGTCCTGGGGGTTACCGGGCAGCACCTCCCCCGGGTCGATCTGACCGCTCACCGGCACCGGCCCCAGCCCGGCGGGCGGGTCCACGATCAGAGCCGGCTGGGGGATGCCGCCGGGAGGCAGCCAGCCGTCGAAGACGTACAGGTCGTAGCGCCCCGGCCGGTAGTCAGCCGGTTTCTCGGTGGTGAGCTCGAGGCCGGGCCGGAGCTGCAGGGCCCGTTGCAGGAAGGCGTTTTGCGAGGTCACCAGCAACACCCGACGCTGGGGTGGGGGCGCGGTCAGCAGCCAGGCTGCATCGTCCAGGGCGAAGTCGTCACCGGGGGTCAGGCGCGCCTCCAGCACCCGGGTGCCGACCGGCAGGTGGTTCCAGGTGAGGTCGGCGGTCGTGTTCCCGTCCAGGTGTACGGGCAGGACGTCGGCCAGTCGGCCGTCCGCCAGCATCTCCACCTTCAGGTCCCGGGCCTCCCGTCCGTAGTTGGCCAGCTCGAGGAAGATGGTGCCGTTCGCCGTCTGGCTGACCGACTCGATGGCGGCGTTCTCTCCCGTGACCCCGATCGACTCGTAGGCCAGCGGGGCCAGCGCCCGGGGTGGGGTGGGCGGGGGCAGGCTGTGGCCGTCGCTGAGCATGACGATCGAGCCACCGGCACGGCCGGAGAGGACGGCGTTGGCCAGCGAGATGCCCTCGGCGAAGTCCCCTCGCCCGCCGGCCGGGTGAGCGCGATCCAGGGCGGCGCGCAGCACCGCGGGGTCCCCGGTGGGCGGGGCCAGCAGCTCCGGGTGGGGACCCAGCAGGACGACGGCCATCTGCTGGCCCGGACCGAGCTGACCCGCCATCTGCTTCGCCCTGGCCACCGCCGCCTGGAAGCGGCTGGGGGCGACGTCGGTCGCCTCCATGCTGGGGGACGCGTCCAGGATCACCACCGTGGTCGAGCTCACCCCGGCGGCCCCGATCACGCCCGGCCTCATCAACCCCAGCGCCAGCAGCGCCGCCGCCAGCAGCTGGAGGAGCAGCAGCAGGCTGGGGCGGAGCCGCTGCCAGGGAGCGTTGGCCTGCCGGTCGGAGACGTGCGGCCGCCAGAACAGCAGCGAGGACACCTGGAGCTGAGGGCGGCGGACCTTGAGGAAGTACAGGAGCATGATGGCCGGCAGGGCCAGGAGGGCGAGGCCGGCGAGCGGGACCAGGAGGGACATCAGCTCCGCTTCACCAGGCCCACCCTGAGACCGGCCAGCATCATGGTCTCCAGGTCGTCCGCGCTGGTCGAGTGGAGGAAGCGACCGGCGGCGGCGCGGGCGGCCCGGGCCAGACCCTCCCGATGGGCGGCCAGGGCACGCCGGTACTCATCGACCAGTCCGGGGGTGATGGTCAGCTCCCGCGTGGCTCCGCTCTCCACGTCCACCAGCCGGACGTCGCCGGAGGCCGCCGGGCGCTCCTCGTCCGGGGCCAGGACCTGCCACAGCACCGCCTCCTGGCGCCGCGAGGCGAGGTCGGCCAGCGGCACCGCCCAGGTCCCGGCGGCCGCCTCGGCCGCCTCGACGCCACCGGTCGAGGTGCCCTCCACCAGGAAGTCGGAGACGACCACGGTCAGACCGGGCCGGGTCCAGCGCTGCCGCCGCAGGTCCTCCGGCCTCGCCCCGCCCTCCGGCTCCAGACGCTCGAGGAAGGTCCAGACCCGGGAGACGCCGTCCCGTCCCCGCAGCGGCGGCAGCCGGGCACCGGCCAGGGTGCCGACCTGGACCCGGTCCATCGCGGCCAGGCCCAGGAAGGCGAGCGCGGCCACCAGCCGGCGTGCCGCCCCCCACTTCGCGGGCTGGCCCAGCCCCATGGATGCGCTGGCATCCAGGAGCAGGTTGAGGCAGGCCTCCTCCTCGGCCACGTACAGGCGCAGCACCAATCGTTCCAGCCGTGCGTACGCTCGCCAGTCGACCTGCCGGAAGTCGTCGCCGTGGACGTAGGGGCGGAAGTCGGAGAACTCGGGCGAGCGCGCCGAGCGGGGCGAGCGCCGCTCGCCCGAGTACAGGCCGCTCTGCGGCCGCCGATAGACCAGGTCGAGGCGTCCCAGGAGCGCGAGTTCGCCGGCGGTCAGCACCGCCGGGCGCCCGTTGCTCCCGGCCGGCGAGGGCGGGGGAGGCGGATGGGCGAGGCCATCACGAGGTCGCCTCCAGGATCGCGGTCACCACCTGGTCGGCGTCGACCCCGGCGGCGTCCGCCTCGAAGTTGAGGAAGATGCGGTGACGGAGCGCGGGCAGCGCCACCGCCCGGAGGTCCTCGATGGCCAGGTTGTAGCGCCCCTCCAGCAGCGCCCGGATCCGGCCGGCCAGGACCAGCGACTGGAGGCCGCGGGGGCTGGCCCCCCAGCGCACGTACCGGCGCACCTCCTCCGGCGCCTCCGGCCGCTCGGGATGGGTGGCCAGCAGCAGGTTGACGGCCGCCTCCATGACCGCCTCGGCCACCGGCACCTCGCGGGCCAGCGCCGCCATCTGCGCCAGCTCCTCGGCGCCGGCCACCACCGCCAGCTCGGCCTCGACCGCTCCCGTCGTCCGCCGGGCGATCTCGGCCAGCTCGGTCGGCCCCGGGAAGGGCACCAGCAGCTTGTAGAAGAAGCGGTCCAGCTGGGCCTCGGGCAGGGGGTAGGTGCCCTCCAGCTCGATCGGGTTCTGGGTGGCGAGCACGAAGAAGGGACGGGGCAGGGGTCGGGTGCGTTCGCCCACCGTGACCTGGCGCTCCTGCATCGCCTCCAGCAGCGCGCTCTGGGTCTTGGGCGTGGCCCGGTTGATCTCGTCCGCCAGCAGGAGGTTGGCGAAGATGGGGCCGGGCTGGAACTCGAACCGCCGACGACCGGATTCCTCCTCGGTCACGATGTGGGTGCCGGTGACGTCCGCGGGCATGAGGTCGGGCGTGAACTGGACCCGGGAGAAGCTCAGGTCGAGGACCCGGGCCAGCGACCGCACCAGCACCGTCTTGCCCAGCCCGGGCTGGCCCTCGAGCAGGACGTGGCCGCCCGCGACCAGGGCGATCAGCACCGAGCGGACCAGCTCCTGCTGGCCGACGATCAGCTTCCCCAGCTCCTCCTCGATGGCCCGAGCGATCTCCTGGAACCGCTCCGGCTCCATGGCCGGGCTGAGCTCGGCCGCCCTCACCCGCCCAGCCCGCTGAAGTACTGCTGCACCAGCTGCTGCTCCTGCTCGGGGACGTCGGTCCGTCCCACGTCCGCGATCGCCTGCTGCTCGTACTGGGACAGCACCTGACCGTAAGGCACCAGATCCTGAGCCTGCCCGGGGCCGCTGCCCTGGTTCACTCCCTGGTCGCTGCTCTGGGCCTGACCGGGCACGTACACCGGCTCCGTCCCGGCCGCCGGCCGGGCCCTGGAACCGCCGGCGCCGTTCCCGGCTCCGCTCCCCCCCGTCCCCTGGCCCTGGCCCTGGCCCTGGCCCTGGCCCTGGCCCTGACCCTGGCCCTGACCCTGGCCCTGGCCCTGGCCCTGACCTTGACCCTGGCCCTGACCTTGACCCTGGCCCTGACCTTGACCCTGGCCCTGACCTTGACCCTGGCCCTGACCTTGGCCCTGGCCCTGACCTTGGCCCTGGCCCTGACCCTGGCCCTGCTGCTCGAGCGGCTGCTTGGCCTGCTGGAGCCCGTTGATGGCCTGGTTGACGTCGCCCTGGAACTGATCCTGGGCGCCGGTTGCCTGCACCTCCTGGGCCGCCCGTTGCAGCGCCTGCTGCGCCCCCTGCACATCGCCGCGCTGGAGGGCGTCGGCGGCCTGCTGCAGCGACTGCTGGAGCTTGGGGTCGCCACCGGCCGCGGCCGCGGCCTGGGAGAGCGACTGCGCGAGCTGCTGCCGCTGCTGCTGACCCATGCCGGGCAGGGAGTTGGCGAGCTGCCGCAACCCATCGGCGCCTCCCTTCAGGTCCTGGCCGGCCAGGGCGTGACCGGCCGCGGCCGACTGCGGGTTCTGCGCCAGCTGCTGGCCGGCGGCGGCGGCGGCGCCCTTCTTCTCCGCCACCCCCGGGTCCTGGAGCTGCCGGATCGCGTCCTGGGCCTGGCTCAGGGCGGCCACGGCCGAGCGCGCGTCGGGTGCCTGGCGCACCGCCTGGGCCGTCTGCTGCAGCTGCCGCACCAGCGCCTGGCGCTGGGCGGGGTTCTCCCCGGGCCGGGCCTGGCCCG
>Ga0209810_1002555_pt1 | contig 21469 bp, 10 predicted proteins | sample Coa_R1_7_FD_187159 | JGI IMG/M metagenome (GOLD analysis project Ga0209810, IMG submission 187159) | Surface soil microbial communities from Centralia Pennsylvania, which are recovering from an underground coalmine fire - Coalmine... | ecosystem: Environmental > Terrestrial > Soil > Unclassified... | reverse complement strand
CCCCGGCGCCAGCAGGCGAAAGCGGCGGTCGAGCTGGATCAGCTTGAACGCGGCGCGCGAGCGGTAGCCCTGGCGCCGCGCCTCGGCGACATAGGGGTCGTTGAGCTGGCGCTGCAGCCATTCGGTGGAGGACGGGCGGCGGCGGCGCGCCGTCCTGACCCGCACCGTCAACCGCCGCCCGCCGCCGCGCGCCCTCGCCATCGCGACGCGGTCACCGCGCGGGCGCCGGTCCGCCCCGGGTGCGGCCGGTGTGCCGGCTAGCCATGCATCAGGTCGAACAGGATGCCCTCGCGCACGCCGCGATCGGCGACGCGCAGGCGGCCGACCGGCCAGGTCGCGCAGATCGCGTCGAGAATGGCGCAGCCGCTCAAGACGAGGTCGGCGCGCTCGCGGCCGACGCAGGGATTGGCGGCGCGGCCGTCGAGGTCGAGCGCGGCGAGGTGGCGCGAGACGCAGGCGATCTGCTCGAAGGTCAGGGTGCTGCCGTCGACCAGGGCGCGGGTGTAGCGCGGCAGGGCGAGGTGGACGCCGGCCAGCGTCGTCACCGTGCCGGAGCTGCCGAGCATCTGCACCCGGCGGGCGCGGATCAGCCGGCGGATGCCGTGGCGCGCCTCGAACGGGGCCAGCGCCGCCTCGGCCTCGGCGACCATCGCGCGGTAGGCCGCGGGCGGCACGTGCTCGCCGCCGAAGCGCTCGGTGAAGGTGACGACGCCGAACGGCAGCGAGGTCGAGCCGAGGATTTCCGGCCGGTGCGGCGCGCCGGCGCCGCGCTCGCGGCGGTCGCGGCCCTGGCGCAGCCAGACGATCTCGGTCGAGCCGCCGCCGATGTCGAAGACCAGCGCGTAGGGGATGCGCGGGTGGAGCAGCGGCGCGCAGCCGCCGACGACGAGCCGGGCCTCCTCGGCGGTCGAGATGATCTCGAGTTCGAGGCCGAGCGCGGCGCGGGCGCGGGCGATGAATTCGTCGCAATTGGCGGCGCGGCGGCACGCCTCGGTGGCGACGTAGCGCCCGGCCGCGGTGCGCCGGTAGGCGATCTTGTCGGCGCAGACCTTGAGCGCATCGAGGGTGCGCGCCATCGCGCTCTCGGACAGCGCGCCGGTCGCCGCCAGCCCCTCGCCGAGCCGGACGATGCGCGAAAACGCATCGACGACGCGGAACCCGCCGGCGGCGGGGCGGGCGATCAGCAAGCGGCAATTATTGGTGCCGAGATCGAGCGCGGCATAGGTCGCCGCGTAGGGGCGCGGCACGGCGGCCGGGCTGCCCGACGCGGCCGCGCGGCCCAGGGCGACGCGACCGGCAGAAGCGGGGCCCGGCTGCGGAGTGCTCGCGATCAAGTTTCTTCCTCTCGCCTGCCGGAGGCATCGTAGCGCACAAACCGGGCAAACCGAAGGCCCGCGACCGCCGCGGCTTTGCCCGCCCTACCCAATCGCGGCCGGCTGTGCTATCACCACGCCGCCCGAACGAGCCCGGTGGGGGATCGTCTAACGGTAGGACAGCGGACTCTGACTCCGCCAGTCTAGGTTCGAATCCTAGTCCCCCAGCCAGGTTTTTCAATGAGATAGGAACGGATTGTGGGCGCCGCTCGGCGGCGTGTCGGCACCATGTCGGCACCGCGGCGAAGATCGGCGGGCGAGGATGTCCGCCGGGGTAGCCGCGGCGAGGCGCCGACCGGAGGCGAACCCGGATCGCCGTCCGGCGGACTGTCCCGCACCTCCGGGCGCGCGCGACGCCGCTCGCTGCGATCGCGCGCGGGCAGGCTGGGCCGGTACGGTGTGATTGCGATAGCCGTGGCCACCGATTTCGCGCCGCCTGGGGGGCGACACCGGCGGGACAGACTCCACGTGGAGTCGACGCGGTTTCAGATCCGCGCCTCCGCGAGGGGGGACGATTCGTTTGGGGAAGAATATGGGACAGAGCGGGGGGAATTTTACCCGTAACCTCCTAATCTGCCCTGGATTTCGTGACCCCCTCTTCCTCCGGCGGCGGTCCCCAAGCCGAGGACGTCACCTTGGTATTCGCTCTCCTGGAGCGAGGAGGCTTAATCTGCGAAGATAACCGTGCTGGATCAGGGCTTCGATGTGCCCCTCGACAGCGCCGGCGATCGACGCGTCGGCGGTCATAATGCCGATCTCAAGATTCCGCAGTTGGGCAGCCTCGGTGAAGTTGGCCGAGCCGACGAAAGCCCTGAGGCCATCGACGACGACGCACTTGGCATGCAAGGCGGCACGCTGGCCATCGGCGTCGGCTACTAGGCTGCGCGGGTCGTAAAAGATTTCCGGCAGCCGCGGTCCCGGCCACTCGTGGTGTACAAAGCGGCCGGCGAAGCGGCGGAGCAGTGCGTCCGTCCGAGTCGTATCGCCTGTCGTTCGTCGAACATCAAGGCATAGCCGTACCGCCAGATCTGGGCGCTCGCACATGCGGATGGCGAGGGACGCGAACACCTCCCGACCTTGATGCACCGCGAAGCCAACGAGGAGCACCCGCCGCTCCGCCCCAGCGAACAGTTCGCGTAGCACGGCCCCTGTGTCGCGGGTCGCACCGATCATGTCGGGGCCGCTCGTCACCAGTTCGATAACAGCAGCGCGCTGTTCGGCGCGCTGCGCTGCCAGCGCCTCGAGCAGCAGCGCCGCGTGCTGCACCGTCAAACCCGACGCTAGGAGCGAGGAGAGTTCCGCCGCGGCGGCTTCGTCAAAACCTGGAATAGCATTGCGCAGTGCAAAGGGGGAAACGGGTCCGCAAAAGCGACCGCCAGCCAGCGCCGCTGCCAGATCGTGCAGCATCCTTTCGGGCAGCGCCCGGATCGCCGACAGCGGGCCGGTGATCATGGGAAGCGGGCCGGTGATCATGGAAAGAATGCCGCGTCCGCGGTGGCGAGCGTAGGCACGACCAGCGCGCGGTCGAGCCAGTCGTTGCGCTGCTCGCAGCTCGTCTCGGCGATCAGCAGACAGCCGTGACAGGCGGCGCCGTGTAAATGCATCGGGTCGTGATCCGCACTCGGATCATGCTCAGCGCAGACTGGATCGTTCGAGCACAGGCGCGCCTCGTCGATGACCGCAAGCAGATGCTCACCGATCCGGCGGCCTGTCTCGACCAGGCCGCCGAGCGTGCCTTCGGAGTCAGACGTCCCGGTGTGGATCAACAGCCCGTACATGCCGGTATCGGCCAGCGCATAGATGCGCTCACGTAACGCCGCTGCCGGGTAGCCGCAATCAAGGGCGATCCGGGTCAGGAGCAAGTGCGACAGCGAATGCAGGAGCATATAGGGCACGCCGAGCCAATGCCGGTTGCCCGAATGCTCGGCATCCCAGGCCAGCATACCGCTGATCAATTGACGTTCGCGCTGTTTCACGCTGTCGCGGCTGCGCCAGTGGGTAATCGCCTCGGCCGAAAGTACGATGAAAATTCCCTCGCCGCGGTTCTCGACCGCCGGAAACCACTCGGGCTCGGGTGCCAGCGCCGCTGGGGTTATACCCTCCAAATCGAGTTCGCCTTTCTCGTCGGTGCCGGCGGCCTCGAAACGGGTAAAACCGACCAAAGCCAGAACTTCGCGCAGGCGGTGTACGAGGACGACGCGCTCGACCGCTCGCAGACGCGGGTCGCCGGTCGGGTCCCAGTTAGCCCGCGGCAACGCCTCGGCAAATAATGGGCTGTCGGGATCATCCCTGCCGCGGGTTCCCGTCGCAATGTTCAGGATTTCGAACTCGACCTGCCTGACGGGCACCGTGCTGGCGTCGCCGGCTCCGCCAGCGCGCCGGCGCTCGATCAGCCCGATCGCGTCGTCGTCAGTAAGGCCTTCAAGCGCCCTGGCCACGTCAGGGATCATGCGAAACGTCGGCAGCGTCGCGAGGGTGGCGTTTTCAAGGATATTCCACACGGCGTCGAGGCGTGCCGTGATCCCGGGATCTTCTTCAGGCAGCGACAGCACGCTGAATAACTGCGGGAAATACGCGTTGCTGGCGCTGCGCACCAGCAGGCGGTACCGCTGTTTGCAATCTTCTTCGGTATTTGGCCCAAGCCAGGGGCGTCTACCCTGACAAACGCCGAGCGCGCGTGTCTCGATGCCCAGCGCTTCGTACAACGGGCGCGGCGCGATCCCGCAGTCGCACCCGACGACGGTCTCGGAGATGTCGCCGCTGGTGCCGCGCTCCTCAAGCCACATGCGCCGATGGCATTTGGCCCCAAGATCACGGTCCCGATGCACGTAGGCCCTCCAGTCGATGTCGTCGAGATGGCCATGCGGACAACCGCAAACGAACCGCACCGGCAACACCTTTCGCGGCCGGTGCGACCGCTCCTCGTCGTCGATAAAGCCGCCGCGAACCAGTTCGCTCCAGCGTACGAGGCGCCGGCGACGCCATTGGCCTCCGGGTCCGGTGGGCCGCGTCTCTTGCACGAGAAACCAGGTCGGGAAGATGCGCGCGCCGATCGAGCGGTGTGATGCGCCCGCGCGCTCGTCGAAAGCCGGCGGTTTCACCAGCCGCACCGAGGGGAGACCTAAGCGTTCACGCAATTTCGCGACCAGCCGCGGTTCCACGATCTCCTCGCGACTTTTCCCGAAATGCCAGCTCTGCAAGCCCTCGATCAGCACCGCGCGATCCGGCAGATCCACCATCGCGCCCGGGCCAAAGGTCGTGAGAATCTGGCTCTGCCGAAGAAACTCCCTCACGGCACGTCCTCGTCGATCGCGGCGCCGTTCGGGGCGACCTTGCGCAGCAAGACGCTGGGTTCGACATCGCGGAGCGAGCGCGGCACCCGAAAGCGTTGCTCGCGCGGGTCGGCAAGCCGCAGGTCCGGGTCGAGCACCTCCCGTAAGAGCGTCTTGGTAACGCCCTGATCGCGGGCATAGCCGAAGGCGGTCCCGTCAGCGTTGCGCTCGTGGGCAAGAGATGCCCAATCGTCGAGCAGGCTCGCCGTGCGCCTCCGTACAGCCGCAGTGACGCTCGGCGGCACGTTCGGCCGGTGCGAAGCGGCCCGTGCTGCGACGACATTGGCCACCTCGTCCAACTCGGCGCGCCGGGTCTCGGCCGCACCGGCCGCGCGGTTCGGGGCGAACCCGTCGTGACCGAGCCTAGCCATCGCCACCGCAACTGCGGCGAGGCCACGATCGAGCGCGCGCGGCGCGAACGGGGTGATGCTCGTCGCCTCGACCGCCCGGTAAAACCCGGCGTGCCAGTAAGCGAACCGCTCGTAATGAGAGCGATCGCGCGGCTTGTGGATGTTCAGCAACGCGACCACGAGCCCCGGTCGGTCAGCATCGCGCCCGACCCGGCTCGTTGCCTGGATGTATTCCCCGACAGTCTTTGGTTGGCCCGACACCAACATCAGGCCGAGCCGAATGATGTCTAGGCCAACCGAAATCATGTTGGTGGCGAGCGCAACATCGACGGGGTCTTTCTGGTTAAAGGCGTTGCTCAAGCGTACCTTCGTGTCCGCGACCTCGGCGGTGCCGACGCGCGAGGTCAATTCGAGAGCGTCGCGCAGCGTACGGTTGGCAAAGCGGGGCGCCTCGCCGATGCGCTGCCGCGAGCCGTATCGGGACGCGCGCAACCGCACCTCGTCATCGACGATTCGGCGCGCGCTGCCCAGCTCGCGCAGTGCGTTGAAGTACGCGACAATCGTCATATACGGGTCGGCTGGGTTGACCTGCACCGGACCGTAACCCTTGACACCACCCGCCTCCTCCCATGCCTTCAGCGCCGCGGCGGCCAGTGTCGTCGCTGCGCGCAGGAACAGCACCTTGGGGCTGCGCCCAGGTGCCGCCAGACCGAGGTAGAGGCGCGAGCGCTGCGGCGCGTCTTCGGCACGGGCGAAGAAGGATTCCGCTCGGCTCGGCCCGGGCGGCGGGAAAATTGCCGTCTGCAAGCGATCGAACAGAGCCTGGATCTGGCTCTGCGCCCGCCGCACCGTCGCCGTCGAGGCGATCAGCTTTGGCCGGATTGGCTTGCCGTCACCTTGGGCCGTGCAGAGAGTTTCGAGCGCCGTTTCGTAAAGGCCGGCCATCGAGCCGAGCGGACCCGAGATCAGGTGCAATTCATCCTGGATGATCAGCTCCGGCGGCGGCAGCGGCGCCGGCAACGGAGCGCCGCGCCCCGGCTCTGCCGGGCCGTAGAATCCATCGGCATCGGCACGATTGACGCGCCCGAAGAACGCTGCAATCTCGCCGACCCACGGCATCATCGCGAACTTGTCGCAGGTCGCGATCAGGAACCCCGGCAGGCGCCGATAGATCGGCTCGTCGACAGTCAGCACCGGCAGGCCCGGCACCATCGAGAATTCGCACCGGCGGTTGGAGCAGACGAGCAACAGGTTTTTTGGGCGCTTCGTATCCGGTTCAAGTCGGAAGCCGTCGGGTTTGAGTTTCGTGCCGCACCAAGGGCAGGCATCGATCGGGATCGGCGGGAAACTGGCGCTGTCGCGCTTGAATTTGAGCACTCGCGCACGCGCGGAATTCTCGTCGCGGTCGCCCTCTTCGCCCATCCTGTTCGGCGTCGCCCCGCGCCCCACCCAGAGGCCGATTTCGAACGGCCAGTCGCCGAGTTTTCCGGGATCGGCGCGGCGCGCCAGTTCGAGTGCACAGACGACCGCCGCCGCACGCCTAAGCTGGTCGAGGGTCAAGAGCCGCAGCGTGTACCGCATCAGCACCGCAATGCCGCAGCCGCTTCGGCCCGGGTGGGACAGCCGCCGCCAGATCAGCACGAAGGCGGACAGGCCGAGATAGGCTTCGGTCTTGCCGCCGCCGGTCGGGAAGAACAGCAGTTCCACCACGTCGCGGTCGGCATGCGCGGGCGTCACCAGGCTGCGCAGGTTCAGCAAGATGAAGGCGAGCTGGAACGGGTACCAGCGCGGCGGCTCGCTTGGTCGGCGCCGACGCGCGGCTTCGGCCATCACCCGGTTCATCAGCCGGAAAGCGTCGAGGACCCGGGGGTTCGCGAGGAGGGAGATGCCATCCTCGATGCGGGACGCCGCGCGTCGCGCCTCGCCAAGCAGGGCCTCGGCCACCTCGCGGCGGCGCGGCGAAAGCGCCGCGAGGCCGGCACGCTGCCGCTCTATCCAGGCTCGATATTGTGTGGGGAGGCCGCTGAGCGTAACCCGGGCCGCGGCCTCGTCGGCGAGCTCGGCGAGCGCCTCCATGCCCAGTTCAATCCCTTCGATCGGACCGGGGACGAAGCGCGGCACCAATGCCGTGGGGACCCAGCAGGTGCGCACGCGGTAGCACTCGCCGTTCTCGACATCGGCAGCGACCGAAACGTTGTGACCAACCGCCCAGTCGGCCACGTCGCGGTAATGCAGGTCGGCGATGCGGGCGTCGACATCCTCGCCGTCATGCCCGGAAAGATCATAACGGGCGACGAGCGGCGCCGGGCTTTCGACCTCGATCTCCGCCTGGAACGCGACGGCCTCGTCCTCGTACTCCGGCTCCGGATGCGGCGCGCGGCGGTTGACCAGAAACAGCGAGACGGCGAGCACCTTGCGCCCGCCGGTCTCGCTGCGGATCTGCGTTTCGCGTATTTGCCGGGCGATCTCGAGCCCCTCGGTATCGGCCAGCGGGATCGGCGAGCGCCCTTGCAACGGCACCTCGACGATCGTCTCACGCTGCGTCCGGCGCCACCGTGGAGCTGCGACCTCGCCGTCGTTTTCCTCTTCCTCGACTTCACGACGGTAGTCGCCCCAGCGCGCCGTGACGCGGAGGCTCTCGGTCCCCGGCTCGACGAGCAAACTCAAACCCACCGACGACGGCAGGAAGCGCGGCCGCGAGGGACCCCGGTCCGGCGTCGCATCGTCGTCGGCGCCGCCTTCCTCGATGCCGTCCATTTCCTCCTGCGGATCGGGCGCCTTCTGCCGCGGCTTTGCGCCGATCGGGACCAGAAACCCAGTCAAATACCAACGCGACGGCGGATCGGGCAGAACCTCGTTGCGGAGCGCCTCGTCGTCCCGATGGCCCGGGCCGATCAGATCGAGGCGCAGCTCGTCGGCCAGCCGTTCGCGGATTTCGGCGCTGCTCGCCATGCCTGCGCCTTGCCGTCGAAAGCGTCAGCCGCCCGCCTGCGTTGCGCCGTCGGCGCACAGTCGGGTCATCGCGTCATGTACCCGTCGGGCAGCGGCCGGTGTCTGGTCCCGATTTACCATGTTGTCCTTTCTATCAAGGCTGATAACGCGTCGGCCGCAATCTTAGGTCTTCCCGCAGAGAAACGAGGCTACCGTATGGGGTGAAATATGTCGATATGGCGACCGCGCATCGCGCGGGCAGCGCCGTACTCGCAGGTAGCGAGTTGACAAGGCAAAAGAAAGCGTTCCGGCAGCGCGCCGGGGAAGGCGAGGGGACCTTCTGTCGCACCTCCGGTTTTCTCGGATTAAGAGAACGCTAGGGTTTGGGGTCTACTGTCAGGCAGAAGCGGACAATAGGAGGAGGCGCTTCATGCAACAGCAAGAGTTGCCGGTGATGGATCTCAGCCAGGTGAGCCGGTCGGTGCTGCGGCTCGACCAGAACGACCTCATGGTTGCGATCGCGAGCGGCGGGATCGGATTGCTGATCAAAAAGCTTTACCAGGCAATGTTTCCCCCGCCGGCCTCAATCGCCGAGCAACTGGACGCGTTGCGGCGGCTGATCGAAAGCTGCCGCGCAGCCGGCGTCAAAAAGCTGTCGGTCAAGATGTCGCAGCCCGCATTCGCGCAATTTCGACTATCGGCAAAAGATCTGAAGGTCGAGGTGGTACAAGAGTACCAAGAGGCCTGCATGTTCACCGTCGAATTGGCCTGATTCTCTCTGGCGAGCGCCGCCGCTCATCGGCGATTTCTTTCGGCTGCGGAAGAGGATCAGAACCGTGTAAGGGCCGGCTGCTCTTCCGCGCGGCGCTCTTCCTCGGCGCGCTGGGCGTTGAGGGCGAGGAGACGGGCCAGCACCTCGTCGCGCACCGGCTCGGGCCAGCGGTAGCGCCACGGCTTTTTGCGCCGGCTGCGGCCGTTCTCGGCCTCGTCGTCCTCCCATTCCAGTTCGAACTGGCAGGTCGGGCGGATGTCGCTCCAGCCATAGGCGTCGAGCACGGCGCGGTCCATCGCATCGTGCAGCCGCCGCAATTCGCCAATCGCGTTCGACCGCTCGTCGGGATCGTGGAAGCGGTTGTAGATCTTGGTCAGCCCCTCATTGTATTCGGCCATCAGCGCGGCGCGGAATTCGTAATACTCGCGCCCGGTACATTCGAGGCGGCGATCGGTCTCGAAGCCTTCGGGAAACGCGAAGGTCTCAAAGCAGTCGCTCGGGGTGTAGCGGAGGTCGTCCTTCATCGAGGACGCGAAGAATCGCGCCCAGATTTCGTGGACGCGGGATTGAAGGACGGAGAACGGACCCAAGTCGTCAAACGCGAAAACGACTAGCTGCTCCGAGTAAGTCATTCCCGGCGGTAGGAAGGTAAATGCACCTCTTTCGCCCACTCTTGCAATGGTCATGACCGAGGGGAGCAGCTTTATCGTCGCATAAAGTGTAGTCCGCCGCATGGCAAACTGCCACCAAAACTGCTTTATCTGTCTGTCGATAGGGCTGTTATTAAGCGCCGCACGCTGAGGCTTAACCTTTTCTTCTACAATGGACAGCAGATCGGGCCAGTCTGCCGCGACGGGATCAGGGTAGTCGGCAGGGACTACGCCGGTCCGTAGCATGTCCCTGCGCTGCCGTTCAACGCAGTCTTGCCACCGAGGCAGAGCAGGGTCGCGCCGCAACGGGAAGTCCTCGAAATTGATCACATAGCGGTGGTGGGCGTGGGTCGGGCTGTCGTTGACCTCGTCGCCGCCGATATAGGGGAAGATGCGTTCGGCGTTGCGCGGGTCTTTCGCGATCAGTTCGTGCATCAGGCTGATCGGGCTGGCCACGCCTTTCTTGTCGGTGTCGTCGAAGGTAAAGCCCATGCCGAGAACATAACTTCCGATAAAGGCCTTGTTCGCGTTGGCGCGGAGCGGGTGCGGGTCGTCGTCGCCGCCGTCGTGGAACAAAAATGCGGTGATGACCGGCACCTCGCGGCCGTCGAGGCGATAGGGGCCGGGCACAGCGCCCTTCGCGATGTGCACGACCGAGACGACGACGGCGGCTTCGCCAGGCCATTTGGTGCGGCGGCGGGCGGTGTAGATTGTGCCGCCGGCCTCCCGGATCGGCCGGAGGCCGGTGGCGCGGGTGTCGCCCTGGCGGATCGTGTTGGTGGCGAGCAGGCCGAGGCAGCCGCCCGCGCGCAACAGGCCGTAAGCGCGGCGGAAGAAATGCGCGACGATGTCGGAATTGCCGTGCGCGCCGGGATGGAGCGTCTGAAGCCAATCGAGATAGTGCTCGGCGTTGACCGCGATCGTCGTGTTCTTGCCGGCGAAGGGCGGGTTGCCGACGACCGCGTCGAAACCGGGATTGTCGCGGTCGAACACCTCGGGGAATTCGAGCGGCCAATGAAACGGCACCACCGCCGGCGTACCGCCGCGCAACGCGGCGACCCGCGGCCGCAGCCGGTCCTGCCAGCCGAGGCCGGCCTGCTCGACCTCGGCGCGGACGTCCAACCGCGCCGCTTCGCGCGCCCGTGCCGTGCCGGCCGAGAAGAATGCTGCGATCACCGCATCGCCGACCAGTTTCGGGTCGGCGAGCGCCCGTTCGGCCCGGGCCAACACGAGGCGCTGCTGGTCCTCCGGCTCGCTGTCGAGCGCGGTGCGGATGCGCTCGCGCTCGCGTTCCGCCTCGGCCAGCCGGTCGCGCACCAGCATCTGCATCAGATCGACGCGATCGGCCGCCCGCGGCGCCCAATGGAGCGCCTCGATCTGGCGCCGGTCGAGCCCGACCAGCGAGTCGCCGTGGCGGATGCAGTGGTCGAGGAAGGTGAACTCATGATCGCGCGCCAGGGTCGCCAGCCACAGCGACAGCTTGCCCAGCTCGGCGGCGAGCTCGTTGCGGTCGACGCCATAGAGGCAGCGCTGCACGACGAGCCGTTTGGCATAGAGCAGCGCGTCCTCGTCGGGCGGCACCGGCGGGCGGATGCCGTGCACCTCCCAGGCCTTGACCAGTGCGTCGGCGAGCTGCCGGCAGGCCTCGACCAGAAAGGCGCCGGAGCCCATCGCCGGATCGAGCACCTTCAGCGCCAGGATATCGTCCGGCGTCGCGCGCGGGCCGAGCCGTGCGAGGATCGGCCGCAGGGTCTCGGCGACGACCGGCTGGGTCAGCGAGCGCGGCGTGTAATGCGAGCCGGAGCGGCGGCGTTCGTCGGTCGCTTGCAACAGTGGTTGACCGGGCGGCGCCGGGGCCGGCGTCGCGTCCGTATCGACCTTGCCCGACAGCGCTTCGGCCAACTCCTCGACGGTGCCGGCCGCGGCGACCGATTTTTCCTCTTTCGGCGTCAGCGTCGCGACGTCCAGCTCGCCCAGTCGTTTCTTGCGCTCCGCCGGTTTCACCGCGAGCAATGCATCGACATCGACGATGACGCCGGCGCCGTGGTGGCCTTTGCTGCGCAACACCAACGCGCGGCCCGCACGGCGTTCGATGCGAAAGCCCATGACCGCCTGATAGACCGAGCCGATCTCCTCGACATCGAGCGTGCGGTATGACAGCCGCTCGCCGTCGAGCATCAGCAGCCGCTCCAGAACCCGCCAGATCGTGCCATCGGACAACAGCGGCAGGGCGCCCGGCGGCTCGCCGGCGCTGGCGCGGCCTTCGAGGAACGGGAAACGGTCGGGGTCGAACAGGCGGCCCTTGCGGGCGGTGAAGCGGAACCCGTCGCGGCCGCCGCCCGCATGGATCAGGCGGAACAGCGCCAGGAGGCGAGCCCAGGCACCATAGCGGCGGTCCATCAGGTCGTCGCCGTGCCGCGCCGCGTCGTCGCGCAGTTTCTTGAACAGGCCGCGGATACCGTAACTGTCTTCGTAATGGGCGTGGGCCGGCATCAGGTTGCGGTCTTCGGCGTAGAGCACGAAGACGAGCCGCATCAGCACGGTGACGAGACCGGCATAAAGGCGCTGCGGATCGTCCGCGGCGAGCTGCGCGATGGGCGCCTGGCCGTCGTGTCGCAACGCGTCGGTCGCGACGAAGCCGCGCAGCAGCTCGTGCAGGGCGCCAAGCACCTGCCGCGCGAGGCGCGTCGATACCGTGTTCTGCGCCTCGCGGCTGGCGGCCAACAGCCCGTTCGGGCCGCTCAGGCGCTCCCGTGGCTCGGCACGAAACATCCGGTATTCGCCGAGCAGCAAAGTAAAGGCCGCCAGGATCGGCCGGCCCATCGCCTGCGCCATATCGGCGACGCGGAACGTGATGTGCCCCGATGTTTCGCCCGCCGGGGCATAAACGAGGCGTATTGCTTGGGGGGTGCAGAGGAGGCCGGCCGGTATGCCGGTCTCGCGCAGCAACCGCTCGAAGCGCACTTGAGGCGCCGCGCTCCAGCCGTCAGCCGGCTCCGAAAGCGGCTGGTCGAGATCGGTCCCCTCCGGCTCGACGCGGATCAGCAGTTGCGTCGCGCCGTCCCGGTCCTTGACCTGCCAACACGGTTCGAGCGTCGCCTGCAACTCGGGCAGCCGGACGCGATGTTCGGAAGCCGGTGCAGCGAGATCGTCCGCCTCCCAGCCAAGCACCTCAGTGAAGACTGCGCGGATGTCGGCGACGGCGGTTTCGTCGTCGTTCAGCAGCGCAGCGAGGCGTTCCTGATGCGGTCGGGTATTGCGGTCGATGACGACGCCGCGCTCGACCAGCAGGGGCGGTGCGACGACGAGTCCAACCGGCTGCACGAACCCCCGCCATTCCTCGTGAGCGGCGATCGCGGCGCGGGTCTGCGGATCGTTCGCCATCAGACCGTTGCCGGCCATAGATAGACGATGCCGACCGGCTCCAGCCGACGTGCGCGGACATCGTAACCGGCCAGGATGCGTGCCGGCTGATCACCGATCTCGCTGGCGATGTTTTCGAGCCGATCGCGCCAGGCGCGGATGTCGAGCTCCCGCTGCCGCTGTTCCTCCGGCGATTCAAGAGCGAGCCGGAACTGAGGGTCGTCGAGCCGCGCGAGTTCGCGTTCGATGCGCCGGCGCTGTGCCGCAATCAGCGCGCGCAGCGCGGCGGCCTCTTCACGGCCCCGGGTGTGCAGCCGGTTGCGCGCGGACTCGGCCGCCGCTTCAGCGCGCCGTTCCAACTCAGGCAGCAGCTCGGCGACATCGCGAGACAGCGTAGCCAACAACCGTGCCCGCACACCTTCCGGCACATCGAAGCGGCGGGGCTCGTCGAGCGCGCGGTCGAGCGAATCCATTGTCTGACGCTCTGCCTCGCCGCTGTAGGGTCGCAATTTGGCCCGCCGGATCTCGGGTTCGACCCAGCGGGCGGCGAGCCGCACAATCTCTTCATGCAGCCGCGCCGCGCCGCTACCCCACAGCGACAATCGCCCCATTAGCACAACCCGTGGCACCGCATCCGGCGCCACCGCAAGGCAGGCGCGGGAAAGCTGGTGGTGAACGAGGCCCTGGTTCGAGAAGCGATCGATCAACCGCGTGACAAGCGGGTGTTCCAGATGGAGTTGCACCGTTCTGGCGTCTGTATCGGGCGGCGGATCGAACGAGATGGGCCGTAGCGGCCCCGTGCCGAAACGATCGGTCGGCTCGCGTAGCGCGGCGACAATGCGCCCGAGCGCGGCGTCCTTGATTTCGGCGACTTCTTCGGCGCGGAACTCGAAACGCTGCGGGCCGCCATTCGATGTGCTGACATGCAATGGCGGCGCGCCGGCAAGCTGCAAGCCGTATGTTACGACGCGTTGCAGCTGCACGCGGTCGACGCCGACCCGCCGGCGCGAACGCTCCAATTGCAAGCGCAACTCCTCGATGCGCTTGGCGAGCTGCTCGTCGGCCTCACGAACCGGATCGAGATCCTCGCGGGCGCGGCGCTCCTTGTCCGATTGTTCGATGCGATCGATCTCGGCGGCAACCTGATCCGCGCGGTCCCGCTCGATGCCTCCGGCAAGCAGCTCGGAAATGCGCGTTTCGATGACCGGCGACGCGCTGCCGAGCTGCTGGCGAATGATCTCGGTTTTCTCGACCAGCCGACGCAGTACGCGGTCCTCCGGGCGCTGCGCGTAAATGAAATAGCGGCAATAGACTTGCCTCGCCGGTTGCAACTTGCGGTCAATGCGCCCGTTGCGCTGCTCGAGGCGGCTCGGGTTCCACGGCAGGTCGAGGTGGAACAGATCATGGCAATAGCGCTGCAGGTTGAGCCCCTCGCGCGCCGCATCGGTCGCGATCAGGATGCGCAGGGGATGCTCGCCGGGCGCCGTATTGAAGGCGAGCTTGATTTCTTCGCGCCGATCGGCACTGGTTGAGCCGGTGAAGATGGCGATGCGTTCTTCGGCGCGTTCGGTATGCGCCACCGCCTCGCGGAGCAACCGCTCGACCCAGCGCCGTGTGTCTTCATACTCGGTGAAGATCAAGAGGCGGCGATCCGACCATGCCGTCCCTCCGGCGCGCAGTTCCGGCACCATCTCGCGTTCGATCCAGTCGATCAGCCGCTCGATGCGCGCATCGGGCTCAGCGCGAACGGTTTCGGCCAGCGCGCGCATCTCGGCGACAAAGGCGAGCTCCGCCTCGATCTGCGCCTCCCAGCCCTGGCCGATGCCGACCCCGCCGGCCAGTGTTGCGATCTCGACAGCGCTTTCCTCTTCGGCCTGCAATTCCTCGCCGCCAAGCTCGGCCGCATCGTCATCGGCGCCAATCCCGGTGAGCAAGGTCAGAACGCGTTTGGAGACGCGTTGCCGGGGCGGCGGGCCGTGCTCCACCACCCGCTGCAAGGTCGCTTCGTGCACCCGCAAAGTTCGCGCGAACGCTTCGATTGACGACAGGAGGCGCTGCTGCAAGCCGATCCAGACGAGCTCGGCCTGGGCGCGCCCGCTGATGGTCTCCGATTGGAGTCGCTTCCGTCGCAGCTCGCGATAGGCTGCCAGCTTCTCGGTCAGTACCAATTCGGGCGCGTCGAGCGACAGGCCGTCGATAATGATGGGCTCAATGATCCGCTCCGGGAAGGTTTGGCCGAGCCGGCGGAGATCCTCTTTGAGCCGCCGCACCATGACCGGCTCAAGCTGCGCCGGCTCGATCGGCATTCCGCGGATGAAGCGCTGCGGGTCGAGGATATCCATCAGCGCCGCGAAACTGTTCCGGTGCCCATTGTGCGGCGTCGCAGTCAAGAACAGGCGATGCTCGAAGCGTGGCGCAAGGTCGCGAACGGCCTTGGTGATTTGTGAGTCGATCGCGTATTTCCGACCGCTTGCCGGCGCGGCGTGGTGCGCCTCGTCGAGGATCAGCAACGAGCCCGGCCGGAATTGGCCCAACGCGTCGACCAGCCCCGCGGTGTAGGTCGGATCGACGAGCAGCCGGTGCGACACGAGAAACCGGCTGCCGGTCAGCCAGGGATTGACCGCAAAGCCGCGTTCGCGGCGGATTGCGGCCAGGAACGCCCTGTCAAAGATCGTGAAGCGCAGCCCGAAACGCGTTTCAAGCTCGTCTGCCCATTGCGCCAGCATTGACGGCGGCGCCGCGACAACGACGAAATCGATTCGCCGCCTGAGCAGCAACTCACGCAGGATCAGACCGGCCTCAACTGTCTTGCCGAGGCCGACATCGTCGGCGATCAGCAGATTAACCCGCGACAGCAGCAGCGCTTTGCGCAACGGTTCCAGCTGATAGGGGTCGAGACGGATGCCGGCGCGAAACGGAGCCTGCAACAGGTTCGGGTCGGTGGCCGTAACGCAACCCCAGCGCACCGTACGGGCATAGGCGGCGAAGAGATCGGGGTCATCGAACCGCTGCTCGCCGACGCGCTTCCAGCCGGCGTCATCGATGACCCGGGCGTCGAGCTCGTGCTCCCAAAGCACCGAAACCAGCTCTCCCTGCGCATCATCGTCGACGCAGGCGGCGTGGACAAGCGTGGCTTCCCCCAACCGGGCCGCCGCCTCAACCCCCTCGACGAGCCAGCGTCGCTGACGCAAGTGAACGAGGTGTCCAGGCTTAGGCGTTCCGGATGCTGGGTTCACCTTCGGCAAAGCAAAGACGAGAACTTAGGCCAGACACTAGCATCACGGGTTTCCACGTCAACGTGTCATTGCAGCCAACTTTGATCGCGCCGGCCGTTCAGCTCCGTGTGCGCCCGCTGCTCCGCTTCGGCCCGCGGATAGCCGCCGTCGTATTCGAGGATCGCCGCGCGCTCTTGAAACTCATCATCGTTCGGCATCGGGGCCACGAAAAACGTCCCAGCGCCACAAGGCGCGGAAAAGCTGGCCATCTCGGGCGATTCCGAAACGTCACAGCCGTTCTCCTGTGACGTTTTGAAATCGGGCGCAGAACCGCGGAAATCCGGGGCTTGTGACGTTGTGACGGTTTCGGCGGGGAGGTATCTGGCGAACGCGTCTCCGAATGCCGTCAGGTAAATATCCCTTCAGCGTGCCGCCGTCGGGCAGCCGGATCGTTCCTGACGATACCCCGAGCGGCTTCAACAGGCGCGCAACCTGGCTTTTGCTGATCGGCTTCCCGGCGCGGTACTCGGGCCAAGGGCGATCGTCGAGACTGCCGAGGTAGGATGCCAGCTCATCGCTCGACAGCCGGTCAACCCCTTTTGCGGTGAAAGCGGCCCGAACGTCCGCCAGCAGCGCAGCCCGGATGCTGCCCTGATCGCTGTTCTCGGAGAGCTTGGCTGCAGCGCGGCGCGCGCGCTCAGGCCACTCGCCGCCGGCCAAATCCGCGACAGCCAACAAGGGCCGCCAGTTGTCGGCGGCCCGGTTGATGATCCCTTCCGGCATCGCCGGGTCGGCTGCGGCGAGTTCGCCCGCATATCCGCTGCCCAGCGGCCGCCTTGCGAGGCAGTTCCTCGAGCCTGCCTGCGCGATCGAGCCGCAACGGTTCAACCGTTTCATCCGGCCGGCGTCGCCGTAACCCGATCCTGATGCTGCGATCCTCGATCGTGCCGGGCAGGCGTCCGATCGCAGCAAGCGCGACCGGCGCCCATGCGGAGAACTGGCGCGGCTCGTGATTGTCGCCCACCGTCCGGATCACGGCGCCGTCGCGCCGGCGGCCGGCATCGAGCACGCCGCGCAAATCCTCGTTGTCGCGCGCGTAGCTGTCGGCTTCGTCGAGCAACAACGTCGGGCGCGCCGCCTCGATCACGCGGAACAATGCCGCCGGCGTGATGCTCGACGCACCGAGCGGCTTCGGGACCAAGCGCGACAGCACGTCGAGCAAGGTGCTCTTGCCGCAGCCTTTCTCGGGCGAATTGACGAACAGCCGTGGGAAGACCGGCCACGCGTCGAAAGCGTGCACGGCGACGACCCACAACGCTATGGCGCCCGCTTCGGCAATGCCAAGTACGACGTGCCGACGGATTGCCGCAGCCAGGTCGGCGATCAGCGCAACGCCATCCACCGGCTGCGGCCAGGGCTGCGGTTCGGGCAGATCGAGCGGCCGTCCTTGACCGACGGCGGGGCCGCCATTGCTTTGCTCAGCCGCAACGGCTTTGTCGAGGATCGCAACGGGACAACCGAGCCGCTGGGCCGCCGCCTTGCGTTCGCGGCCGTATTCGATCAGCGGCAATCTTGCGAGCCGCATGATCTCAGTGATGCTGTCGACATCGACGCTCGGCTCAGTCGGCGTCACTGGTGTCCACGGGATCGCGGATTGCAGTAGCTCGGCAAGCGCATCCGGCGCAGCGTCCTCGGGCGGCGCGTCGGCGATATCCCATCCGTGTGGCCATGCCGCAGGCACCTTGACGATCGCAATCGATGCCGCGCCCACCGCCATTGCGAGCCTTGCCACGTCCTCCGCGTAGCGCCGGCCCGGCTCGTCGTGGTCGGGCCAGATGACCACCTCGCGACCGGTGAGCGGCGCCCAATCGGACTGCTTTGCGGCGCCAGCGCCGCCCATGGACGTTGTGCCGAGGTAGCCGGGGAACGTGCTTGGCACCAGGTCGGCTTTCTTTTCGCCCTCCGTGACAATGACCGGCGTGCCGGGATTGGCGATCAGCTCGGGCAGGTGGTAGAGCGGGCGCGGCGTCGGCAAAGCGCTGGCACGCCATGCGCAGCGCTGTCCCTCGATCCTGCAATAGGTGATCGGCACGACATCCTTTTGCCGCCTGCCGTCCTCGCCGACGAATTCGACGCGGGCTGCATAGGCAACAAGCCGTCCCTCAGCGTCAAAGTAGAGCCATTTCGCCACCGGGAAGCCGTGCGTCGGATGCCGCCACGTGCACTCCGGTGCATTGTCAGGCACGGGAACGATTGGCACGGGCTTTGGGCGCGCCGCCTCGCCGGGCCGCATTGGAGCGCCTCTGCCGACCGGGAGCGGCGCAAACATGCTGTTGTCAGGCATCGGCCGTGATCCCGAGCATCGCGGCCAAGCGCTCCGCCGCCTCGACCTTGCCAAGTCAGGCGCGCATTCTTGTGAACGTTCATCCGGGACCTCGTGGGGCTGCAGTTGGTCGGTGTGGCAACCACAGCTTTCCAGTCCTACCCCGGATGAACAACCTTCATAGCTTCCACAGCTAGCGCAGTGCGGGCGATTAAAGAAAAGTCAATCGGCGCCTCGGGCCGCCGCCTGCGACGGCGCATGCGGATTGTCGCCCGAGTCATCGGGGCGGGGGCGGCTCGCTCGTGCTTTCACGGGCGGCGCCCTCGATGAATTCCAGGATGTCGCGCCGGCAATACCGGATCGCCTTGGAAAATTTGCGGAATTTCGGCCCCGTCCCGGCCGTCCGGTGGCGCTCCATCGTGCGCTCGCTCAGCCGCAGCAGCGCAGCGGCCTCGCGGGTCGTCAGCAACTTGTCGGAATCCTCCATGTCGTCATCGTCCTGTCGGCAGCGCCGTGCGGCGCGGTGATCTTCGCCCGCATCGGACAGCGCCCCCCATCCCGCCATGTCGGCACCATGTCGGCACCGCAGATCGCAAACCCGGCGGCCAGTGTCGGAGCCGGTCGGGATAAAGTAAAGAAAATCTTAGAGTTATGGCGACGCTATCGGGCTGCGGGCGGCGGCTGTCGGCCCCACCTGTCGGGCTCTGATCCGCCAGTCTAGGTTCGAATCCTAGTCCCCCAGCCAGGTTGATTCATCAGGCCGGCAGAGGCCGTAACGGTCCGGCTCTGCTGCCGGGCCGCTGCCGGGATGGTCCGGCGATCGCTCATTGTCTCCTGCACGGCTCGGCTTCGTGCCGGAAGGCGGCCTTGCGGCCGTGTCGGCTTTTGAGGCGCGCGGCACAGGCTTCGTGCGTCGGGAAATCGCCGGAGTCCGGGATCGGTGTGGCAAGTCTGCCGCTCTCCGTCAGGTGCCGCCCGGCATGGCGATAGCCGCGGGTTACCTCGAATTGGTATAGCACAAGACGATGGCGAGGGCGGGCAAATGAACGCAAAGTAACAGAACGGCTCAATTCCTGAAAATCTTGCTGCGCACCGGGCGGGTTACACGGAAGATCGCACGGGCCTGGCTGGAATTTGCCGGCGGCGTCGGTTAAAATGGCGATGCACGGGGCAGGACAGGCCGATCACCGGGCGGCGCCAGCGCTTGCCGCACGGCAACGACAATCCGCGTTTCGCTAACGAGGAACAGCTTGTCGACGTCCGAGAGTTTGCTGCGGCCTGCCGCCCCGCCCCGCATCGCGCCGCGAAACGACATCGAAGCCAGGCTCGCCGCGCTGTGGGCCAAGGTGCTCGCGGTCCCGGCGATCGGGGTGAGCGACAATTTTTTCGCCAGCGGCGGGGATTCGTTCCAGGCGCTGCGGCTGGCGGCGGAGATCGAAAGCGCGTTCGCCCGGACGCTGCCGCTCGGCGTGATTTTTTCGCTGCCGACGATCGAGCAGCTCGCGGCCCTGCTCGACCACAACCGCCCGGCGAGCGCCGGGTTTTCGCTGGTGCCGCTGCAAACGGCCGGCAGCGGGCGGCCGATCTTCGTCGTGCATTGGACGCTGCGCGAGCTGGTTCGCCATCTCGGCGCCGAGCGGCCGATCTATGCCCTGTCGTTCGGCCTGGCGGCGCAGACCGCGCAGCAGCGGCCGGCGCTGCCGCCGCGGCTCGAAGACCTCGCGGCGCAATATGTCGGCGAGATGCGGCTGGTTCAGCCGCACGGCCCGTATGCGCTGATCGGCTATTCCGCCGGCGGCGTGGTCGCCTTCGAAATGGCCCAGCAGCTGCTCGCAGCGGGCGAGACGGTCGGCTTCCTCGGCCTGATCGACACGATCATGCCGCGCGAATATTTCGACAAAACCGTCAGCCGCCATCCCCTGCACCGGCAAGTCGCCAACCTGTTCCGGCTGCCGCCGCGCGAAATCTCCTACAGCCTGAAGCGCTATTATCTGCGCCCGCTCGGCCGCAGGCTGCGATCGCTGGTTTCGCCGGATGCGGGAAACCAAGCCGACGATCAGGTGTTCGAAGACGGGTCCAGCCTCGAATTCTGGACCGCCTATACGCCGCGGCAATACCCGGGAAAGCTGACGCTGTTCAAGGCAAGCGGGCTGCCGTCGGTGCGCAACCGGCGGGTCCCGCCGGAACGCGCCTGGCAGGCGCTGAGCGAGGGCGGGGTGGAAATTCACGAAGTGCCCGGCCGGCACTTCTCGGTGGTGGCCGAGCCGAACGTGCGGGTGCTGGCGGCGAGGCTGCGCGCCTGCCTCGACCGGGGGGACGCCTGACGCGGGGGGGAGACGCCGCAAGCATGAGGATGGCCCATGTCTTCGCCCGAGGATCGCCGGCTGTACGACGCGCCCCATCTCGCCGCCAACGCGGCGAACTTTGCCGCGCTGACGCCGCTGAGCCTGCTGGCCCGCGCGGCGACGACCTATCCCGACAAGCTCGCCGTGGTGCACGGCGCCGCGCGCTACTCCTATCGTCAGTTCGACGAGCGCTGCCGCCGGCTCGCCGACGCGCTGCGCCGGCGCGGCATCGGCCGCGGCGACACCGTGGCGGTGCTGGCGCCGAACGTGCCGGCCCTGCTCGAAGCGCATTACGGCGTGCCGATGGCGGGCGCGGTGCTGAATGCGCTGAACCACCATCTCGACGCCCGCGCAATCGCCTTCATCCTGGCGCACGGCGAGGCCAAGCTGCTGATCGCCGACCGCGCGTTCGGGCCGACCGTCGCGGCGGCGCGCGAGGCGCTCGCCTCGCCGCCGCCGCTGGTCGAGATCGCCGACGGCGCCGGCGGCGCGCCGCTCGGCGGTACCGAGTACGAGGCCTTTCTCGGCGAAGGCGAAGCCGCCGGCTGGGACCTGCCGGCCGACGAATGGGACCCGATCGCGCTCAACTACACCTCGGGCACCACCGGCAACCCGAAAGGCGTGGTCTACCACCACCGCGGCGCTTTCCTCAGCGCGATCGGCAACGCCATCACCTTCGGGCTCGGCGGCGGCTCGGTCTATCTGTGGACCCTGCCGATGTTCCACTGCAACGGCTGGTGCTACACCTGGGCGGTGACGGCGGCCGCCGGCACCCATGTCTGCCTGCGCCGCGCCGATCCGGCGTCGATCTTTGC
>Ga0209810_1002553_pt1 | contig 21487 bp, 30 predicted proteins | sample Coa_R1_7_FD_187159 | JGI IMG/M metagenome (GOLD analysis project Ga0209810, IMG submission 187159) | Surface soil microbial communities from Centralia Pennsylvania, which are recovering from an underground coalmine fire - Coalmine... | ecosystem: Environmental > Terrestrial > Soil > Unclassified... | reverse complement strand
CTTTCGTGGCGCGGTACGCGTCGACGCGGGCGGCTCGGTGCTGCTCGACCGGGCGTACGGCGAGGACGGTGCAGGCGTGACTCTCACCACCGACACCGCGTTCCAGGTCGCTTCGGTCTCGAAGTCGTTCACCGCTGCGTGCGTGGTGCGCCAGATCGAGCAGGATCGACTGTCGCTCGACGACAGGCTGGTCTCGTTCGTCGAAGACGCGCCACCGACGTGGCGCGAGATCAGGATCCGCCACCTGCTGACACACACGAGCGGGCTGGCTCACTGGCAGGATCTCCCCGGGCACGACCTCTACACGCCGGTTCCTCGCGAGGAGCTCATCGCTCGCTTCGCCGCCACTCCCCTCCGGTTTCCCACCGGGAGGGGCTGGGGCTACAGCAGCCCGGGCTATGTGCTCCTCGCCCACATCGTCGAGACAGTCGCGGGGGACCCATACCCATCCATCCTCGACAGCGAGGTCCTGCAGCCACTCGGCCTGCGTCAGACGCGGGCAGCAGAACCCGCCCCCGGCGTGGTCGCAGCACACGGGAGTCGCGCCGGGGAGCCGGCACCCTCCTTCGATCTATTCGCCAACGCAGGCACCGGCGATGTCTGGTCGACTACAGCCGACCTCGCCCGCTGGCCGCGCGCGCTCGCCTCTTTGAGTCCAGCGGTCTTCACGCCGCGGGCTTCGGTCGCCAGGGAGCAGGACGGTCTCACGGACGTCGGCTACGGCTATGGCTGGTTCAGCGCCACCCTCGGGAATGAGCGGCTCGTCTTCCACCCCGGCGACAACGCAGGCTTCGTGTCTCTCCTCGTCTGGGCGCCGGAGCGTGATCTCGTCGTCGTGGTTCTCGCCGCGGACGAAATCGACCTTCAGCCGATCGCGGCACCTGCGCTCGCGGCGCTCCTCACGCGCCGTGGCACTTCTTGAACTTCTTGCCGCTGCCGCACCAGCACGGATCGTTGCGGCCGAGCTTCTCATGCGGGCTCGCCTGCACTGTCTGGGCGACGACGCCGGCCGCCGACGGGACGCCCGCCGCGACCGCCTCGCCCCCGCCTGCCGCCGCGATCGCCGCCGCGCCGGCCGACGTCTCGTGCTCGTACTGGAGGTTCCCGTTCGTGGTCTGGCTCTGCGCGAGCTGCTGCTGCGCCTGCTCGGGCGCAAGCTCGGCATGGAAGAGGTGGAGCACGACCTCGCTGCGGATGTTGCGTCCGAGCTCGGTGAACATCCGTTCGCCCTCGGCCGTGTACTCGACGAGCGGGTCCTTTTGCGCCATCTGGCGCAGGTGGACGCCCTCGCGCAGCATCTCCATGTTCTCGAGGTGCTCGCGCCAGCGCATGTCGACGACCTGGAGCACGATGAAGCGCTCGAGCTCGCGCATCAGGTCTGAGCCGAACTCCTCCTCCTTCGCCTCGTACTCGTCGCGCGCGTCGGTCTGGAACTCCTCGATCAGCGCCTCGCGCGAGATCTGCCCCAAATCCTCGCGCAGCTCGGCGGCCGTGATCTCGGTCCGGTACAGCTGCGCCATGGCCTGCGTCAGCGCCTCGAGGTCCCAGTCCAGTTCGGACTCGTCCTGCGTGAACAAGAGGACGGTGTCCTCGACGACCTCCTCGATCCAGAGCTTGACCTGGTCCGAGAGGTCCTCGCCGTCGAGCACCTGGCGCCGCTGCTCGTAGATCCGCCCCCGGTGCCGGTTGAGGACGTCGTCGTACTTGAGGACGTTCTTGCGCATGACGAAGTTCTGCTCCTCGACCTTCTTCTGCGCGCCCTCGATCTGCCGGGAGAGGATCTTCGCCTCCATGGGCTGGTCCTCGGGGATCTTGAAGCGCTCCATCACGCCCTTGATGCGGTCGCCGGCGAAGAGGCGCACGAGGTCGTCCTCGCCCGAGAGGTAGAAGCGCGTCTCGCCCGGGTCGCCCTGGCGCCCCGAGCGGCCCCGGAGCTGGTTGTCGATCCGGCGCGACTCGTGGCGCTCCGTTCCGAGGACGTAGAGGCCGCCGAGGTCGACGACGCCCTCGCCGAGCTTGATGTCGACGCCGCGGCCCGCCATGTTCGTCGCGATCGTGACCGCGCCGCGCAGGCCCGCGTCCTGGATGATCTCGGCCTCGCGTGCGTGCTCCTTCGCGTTGAGGACGTTGTGCTTGACCCCCTTGCGGGTCAGGAGCTGCGACAGGTACTCCGACGTCTCGACCGCGATCGTGCCCACGAGGACGGGCTGCCCGGCCTGGGACCGCTCTTCGATGTCACGCACGACCGCCGCGAACTTCCCCTCCTTCGACTTGAAGACGAGGTCGTTCTCGTCGGCGCGGGCGACCGGGACGTTGGTGGGGATCTCCACGACCTCGAGGCCGTAGATCTCGACGAACTCCTTCTCCTCGGTCTTCGCAGTGCCGGTCATGCCGGCGAGCTTCTCGTACAGGCGGAAGTAGTTCTGGAGCGTGATCGTGGCGAGCGTCTGGTGCTCCTCCTGGATCTTGACGCCCTCCTTCGCCTCGACCGCCTGGTGCAGGCCCTCGCTCCAGCGCCGTCCTTCCATGATCCGGCCGGTGAACTCGTCGACGATCTTCACCTCGCCGTCCTGGATCACGTAGTCGACGTCGAGGTGGTAGAGCGACTCCGCCTTGAGCGCCTGGTAGAGGTGGTTGACGAGCTGCGTGTTCTCCGGTGCGTAGAGGTTGTCGATCCGAAGCGCGCGCTCGACCTTCGCCACGCCCTGGGGCGTCACGCCGACGGTCTTGAACTTCTCGTCGAACTCGAAGTCGGCGCCTGCTTCCTCCGCCGCCCCCTTCGGGTCTCCGGGCGAGGAGCGGAAGGGGATGAGCTGCTTCGCGACCCGCGCGAAGTCGTAGTAGAGCTGGGCCGCCGTCTCGGGCTCGCCGGAGATGATGAGCGGCGTTCTCGCCTCGTCGATGAGGATCGAGTCGACCTCGTCGACGATCCCGTAGGCGTGACCGCGCTGCACGATTCCGTCGAGCGCGACTGCCATGTTGTCGCGGAGGTAGTCGAAGCCGAACTCGGAGTTCGTCCCGTATGTCACGTCCGCGGCATAGGCGGCTTTGCGTGCGTCGAACGGCATCATCGTCTCGATGTAGGAGACGGTCATCCCGAGCGACTCGAAGACGGGCCGGTTCCACTCCGCATCGCGCTGGGCGAGGTAGTCGTTGACGGTGACGAGATGCGCGCCGCGCGCGGCGAGGCCGTTGAGATAGAGCGCGAGGCTTGCGACGAACGTCTTCCCCTCGCCCGTCTTCATCTCGGCGATGTCGCCCTCGTGCAGCACGATCCCGCCCATGAGCTGCACGTCGAACATCCGCTGGTCGGACGCGCGCTTGCGCGCCTCCCGGACGGCCGCGAACGCCTCGAAGACGAGCTCGTCGAGGCTCTCGCCGTTCTCGAGCCGCTGCCGGAACTCCGCGGTCTTGCCCTGGAGGTCTGCGGCGGAGAGCTGCTCGAACTCCGGCTCGAGCGAGGTGATGTAGGCCGCCTGCTCCTGGAGCCGCTTGAGGCGGCGTCCCTCGCCGACGCGCAGGACCTTCTCGAGGTTGCCGATCTCCACTAGTTCCCTTTCACCCGGGGCAAGGGTAGCGGCCTACAAGGCTGTGACCTTGACCTCCCAGAGATCGCCGTCGATGCGCTCGGCCTCGGCGTAGAAGTCCTCGCCGGCACCCTCGCCGAGGCGCTCCAGCTCGAGCGGGGCCGGCGCATTGCTCGGTTCGCCGTCGACCCGGAGCTCGCTGTGCTCACCCTGGCGCCGGGCGAGCTCGAGCTTCTCGCCCTCGGGGAACGGGATGCGCGCCACCATGATCCGCCTCGCGCCAACGGCCCAGAGGTCGCCGTCCTGCCTCGTGGCGACCGCGCGGTACGGCGGCGTGACGTTGCGCTCGACCGCGTCGGCGAGCGGAGAGAGGTCGCCGTCGCCCGCGTCCTCGTCGACGATGAGGTCGCCGTTCGGGAGCGTCGTGAACACGGCCCGGTCACCCGCGAGCCCGGGCGCCCGGACCGCGGCGGTGGTGTCCCATTCCTTGGGAGGGACGCGGGAGCCGTCGGGGACGCCGACCGTTGCGAGGACCGACGGGGTGGGCTCCGGCACTGGCGGAAGCGGCTGCTGATCGCCGAGCACCTGCGCCGGATCGAGTCCCGCCTCCCGCAGGAGCTGCTCGTTCAGCGTCTCCTTGTTGCGCCGGAACAGCGCCACTAGCTCTCGGTGATCTCCGCTTCGACCGGGTTGTCGAGCTCCGGCTCGGGCGCTTCGAAGTGCTTGCGGCCGTCGACGCGCTTGTCGTGGAGATCCTTGACCTGCCGGACGAGCTTGTCGGCGAGCTCGTCGATCGCGGCCTTCATGTCCCGCGCCGCCTCGCGCGCCCGCAGCGTGTGCCCCTTCAGATGGACGGTCGCCTCCGCCACCTGCGACTCGGCGATCGACGGGTTCCGCTCGACCGCGAGCTCGATCTCGACCCGCGTCAGCTCGTGGACGCGGCGGTCGAGCTTGCGCAGCTTCCGCTCGACGTAGCTCCGGATGGAGTCGTTCACCTCGAGGTTCTTGCCCTTGACGTGAAGCTGCATCTGGCGCCTCCCCTGTCGCTCCGTTGCGGTGCCCTAACCCTACTCGGGCCCGGCTCGCTAGCCGCGGCGGAGCGCGCGGGCAAACGCGATCGCGTCCACGCGGCGGGCACCGGCGGCCCGGAGCGCACTCGCGGCGGCCGCGGCGGTTGCGCCCGTCGTGTAGACATCAGCGCTGTTACGACGGTCGGCCAGTAGGTATTCCGACCCAGGATCAAGCGGGGCACAGACCTCCACCGCGCAGGTGCCGGGGCCGGTCAGGGTGACTCGGATGTCGAAAGCCTCGAAGACGCGCGCCATGAGGTCGAGGTCGGGGCTGTTCATGAGCATCGCGTAGGCCTGGAGCCGATCCAGCGTCTCGCGCTGCGACTCGACCTTGGCGGCAGTCTCGGCCCACGACCGCGCGGCTGCTAGCTCGGACTCGGCGGTCGTGATGTCCTGGTCGATCTCGTGCAGCACCTGCTGGATCGCCGCCTTGGAGTAGCCGTCGCGGAGGCCGCGAGCCTCCTTGTCGATTCGCTCCTTGCGCAGCTTCGCTACCTGCTTGCTCAGGCGCTCCATCGAGGCGTTCGCAGCCTCGGAGTCCGTCGGGCCATCCTCGCGCAGCTCGAACAGCTCCTCCATGCGCGGCGACCGCAGCTCGCTCATCAGCGCGTCCCAGACGGCACGCTCGATCTTGTCGGCGTGCGTCTCTTTGTGCGAGCATGCCGCACCAACACGACCCGCGCTCGACTGGTCGTAGCGCTGGGCGCACCGATAGCGCCGGACCTGGTTGCTCGTGTCCCAACGGCCGGTGAAGAAGTGGCCGTCGTCGGTGACGATGCGGCTTGAAAGCGGATACGTGTGGGCGGTTTTCTTGGTCCACTTGACCTGCGAGAGCAAGTTCTGCATTGCGGCGAAGCGGTCGGCTGCAACGACGCGCGGTACCTCCGACTCGTAGCCCTTGATCGCGTAGTGCTCGGCGTCGTACTTGGTTTTTGCGCGGCGATCCTTGCCGTAGACGAATCGCCCATCGAGCGTGTCGCGCGAGAGCGACTGAATCAGGTTGCGACTCGTCCAGCGCGCTCCGCGCTTGCGGAAGCCCTCGGCGTTGAGCCGTGCAGCCGTCTCACCCGGCGAGCAGCCCTCGTCCAGCATGAGGGCGAACGCGCGCTCAACGATGGCCTGTTCGTGGGCGTCAACCACGAGAACCGAGCCGCGCTCGCCCGGCTGGATGCGGTGACCGAAGGGAGCCACCCCACCAACCCACTTGCCGTCGCGGACCCGAGCCGCGCGCGAGGCCATGGACTTCTTGACCGTTAGTCGGCGCTGCTCCTTCGCGAAAGCCTCGTACATGTCTGCCGGTAGCTCGCGCTCGTCGTCGGCGGTGTCGATCACACCGTCGGCGGTCACGAGGCGAAGACCGGCGCGCTCCGCTGCGTCGGTTAGCTGCCGCCAGACGCCGCGCGAGAAGCGGTCGAGGTTGTAGGCGACAAGAACCTGAACCTCGCCGCGCTGTGCGGCTGCGAGTGCCTCAAGAAGCTCCCGGCGCTCGAAGAAGGCTGCGCCCGAGACGCCTGGGTCACTGAACTCGGCAACGACCGTCCAGCCTTGATCCTCGGCGTGGCGGATGCACCGCTCGCGCTGCACGTCGAGAGACGCGCCGTCGCGCTGGTCGTCTGTGCTGACTCGGGTGTAGATGGCTGCCTGCATGTGTCCTCCGATTCGGTTCTGGTTCCCAGTATACCTCAGGTGCCATAATATTACACGGGTTCCCTCTATAGTCCCATTTAGTGCTACTATGGAGTCACACCAGCTACAGGAGGAGCACATGCACCGCTTCAGCCCTACCAAGATGCAGCGCCTGCGCTTCGAGCGCGGTCTGTCGCGCGAAGCTCTGGCCCAGGCGACCGGGGTTCACTACTGGTCGATCCAAGCGTGGGAACGCGGCAAGCACGTGCCTCGGGGCATGAGCGTCGCGGCACTCGCCCGCGCGCTCGGGGTCGCCTACGACGACCTGCTCGAAGAGCAGCGGCCCGCCGCCGCAGCAGCGACGGGTCGCGTTCAGGAGATACATGCAACGGCGGCAACGCGAGGTGATAGCGATGCCGTCCGCTAACACGAAGAATCACCGCAAGACGCACACGATCCGGGTCGTGTTCTCGGAGTACGACAAGTCGAGCCGTGGCCTCGGTATGGAACGGCTTCACGGCTTCGAGATCGAAAGCCGCCACTGGTACACCGACGAGGACGGCAAGCGGCTGTTCCGCATCGACCGCTACCGCAACGCGGCGGGCGAGAAGGAACTCAACACCGTCTACGCGCTCAACCTGGACGCCTCGTACCACGCGCGCCGCAACCCGGAGCGGGGCACGAAGAGGCGTGAGCGACGTCGCGTCCTCTACCGCCTGCCCAAGGTGCTCGCGGCGATCAAGCGCGGCGCGACGGTCTGGCTGTGCGAGGGCGAGAAGGACGCCGAAGCACTAGAGACGCTCGGGATCGTCGCAACAACCGCTCCGTACGGCGCTCGGCACTGGGCACCGGAGTACACCGCCCAGCTCCGCGGCGCGGATCTCGTGCTCGTAGCTGACGACGATGAACCAGGCTGGCAGCGCGTCGAGATGCTCAAGAAGGAGCTCGACGTGGCCTCGCTGCGGATCGTCAAGGCAGCCGAGGGTAAGGACGCTTCCGATCACATCGCGGCCGGCTACGGCCTCGCGGACTTCCAGGAGGTGGCGTGATGGCCGACACGAGGCGCGCAACCATCACGTGGGCGGACGAGGTCGAGGAGGACATCGCGGAGTTCCTCGTCCCGAAGCGTGTCCCGCGCGGCGCTCTGACGCTGCTCGCCGGAATGCCGGACAAGGGCAAGACGCTCTGGCTCTGCGAGATCGCCGCCTGCATCACTCGCGGCGACTTCGGCGACGAACCGGCGCGCGTGCTCATCACCTCGACTGAGGACAGCATCGCGACCACGCTCCGGCCCCGCCTGCGGGCGGCCGGTGCAGACCTGACGAAGGTCGGCTTCGTCAGCATGCAGGTGAAGGACGAGGACGCGGGGTTGATCCGCTTCCCGGATGACGTCGAGGAGTTCCGGCGGATCATCGAGGAGGGCGACTTCCGGCTCGCGATCATCGATCCGATCCTCGGGCACATCAACTCGAACCTCATCGCCTCGTTCAAGGACGAGCAGCTGCGCGACGGGCTGATGACACCGCTCGCGCAGATCGCCGCCGAGAACGACTGCGCGGTGATCGGCTGCATGCACTTCAACAAGCGCTCCGAAGGCGAGGCGTTGCTTCGCGTGTCGGGATCGCTCGGGGGCATCGTCGGTCCCGCTCGGTCGGTGCTGTTCATGCACGAGTCGCCCGACAACGACGCGCAGCGCATCCTCACGCACGAGAAGTGCAACCTCGGCCCGAAGGGCGCGGCGCTGCTGTTCGAGATCGATCGCGTGCCACTCGAGATCAAGGGCCGGACCGTCCCGACCGCGCATCTGCGGTTCGTCGACGAGTCCTCGTACACCGGCGCCGACTTGCTCTCGGGCAAGGCGGACACGCCTGCGGCGGTGGCGGCAGCGGTCGAGTTCTTCCAGACGGAGCTTGCGGACAGTCCGCGTCCGTCAAAGGAGCTTCGCGCGGCGGCGAGAGAGATCGGAATCAGCAACTACGCGTGGGACGCGGCGAAGGCGCGGCTCGGAATCGTTGCGCGCAAGACGGACTTCGGCGGCGGCTGGACGCTCGATCTACCGATGCGGATCACGGTCCGCTCCCAAGAGCCCGGTGCGGGTTCTACGGGTTCTTCGATAGCGGGGGATTCGGGTTCTTCGTCTTCTTCGGACGAAGAACCCGAAGAACCCGACCCGGGTTATTCGGCAGGAACCTAGAGAGGGGATGACGATGGAACAGACGTACAAGGTCACGGAGAAGGGCGCGCTCGCCAACGCCGACAGCAAACTTGCTCGCGCGGAACGGGCGATCGAGAGGTCGTACATCGATGTCGCAAGCCGCTTCGACGCCGCAGAGGCTGCGGAGGAAGCCCTCGCGTTGATCGCAGAGACGCGTGCGATCCTCCGGGAGCTTCGCACCGACTCGAAGTGGAGCACGCCCCGAGACACTCGCAAGCGGTCGCAGGATCCTTCGTCACAACCGACCGAGGGAGATGACCGTGATCGACGTGAGGGACGTGACTGACGTGGACAACGAACTGCTCCACGTGTCGCTGACCGCTGATGAGGTGACGCGACTGTTCGAGGTGCTCGGCGATGACCCCATCGCCGACCACCTCGAAATGGAGATGCGCTGTCAGGGCAAGTGGGACGAGCGGCCTAGCCTCCTCGCGGAGTTGGAGGACGGGTTCGATGAGGCGGCTTGATCGACTACAGCTCTTGAACGAGCAGGGCGGCTACCGGAACTACTCGGCTGGCGGCGACGTCGAGCGTGCCGTCCGCCAGTTCCTCACGAACAAGCACCCGCAGTGGTTCCATCGCACGCAGATCGGTGCGGCGACGAGCACCAGCCCGGCGAAGCTGGAGAACGTCCTATGGCGCATGCTCCGTCGCGGCGACGTGCAGATGAAGAGAGACGAGCGCGGCTACTTGCAGTGGCGCGCGCGCTGACCTCGTCACTGGCGGCCCCGCCCTGTCAGGCGGTACCACGACGTGTTCAACTCGCCCGTCTGGTTCAACGTCGGGTTCGAGTTCCCGAAGTTCTGGTAGCAGGCATCGTCACGCATAAGTACTTCCGCGGCCATTTTCGCGGAGCGTGTGTGCAGAAAGTGACCGGCCCCGACCGCACGAAGGCTGCCGGGGCCGGGTCGTCCGGGGCGCCGCCTAAGATCGGGCTCGTATCAGTCCACCCAAGGCGCTGAGCTGGAACTCAGTGCCCCGAACGAAAGGGGAGGCTACATGCCCCCTACGCATAAGACGGGCGAGTACTGCCCGCGCAACGAAGGCGGTCGCTGGAAGTGCGCCAGCGGCCACGTGATCCATGTCAAGGGAGGCGACGTCTTCCCGCCTTGCCGGAACTGCGGCAAGAACCAGACGTGGACGTACGTCGGGCCGTAAGCATCCGGCCGTAGTTCGCTGCGAAGGCTCGTCGTCCTGCGGCGGGCCTTCGCGGTCTTCCACAGGGTTGTCCACGCGCGCTCCACAGGTGCACCGCACCTTAGGGAGAGCGCCGGACGGCATCACGTGCACGACCATGACAGGAGGCAACGATGAGAGTGGAAATCGCACTTACTGACGGAACCAAGATCGTTGTGCGCGACGCCAACATCAAGGAGGACGACGTCCTGCGCAAGTTGGAGAACAACCGCGGCATCGGTGGCTTCGTCACATTCGACACCGAGCACGGTGCGTATCGCGTGAATCCTGCGCACGTCGTCTACGTGCGTTACGCGTAACAGTCCCCGCGCTCACTCATGGCAGCCGGGGATAAAAACCCTCAACGTCTGCGTGACGGGGTACCTGAGTCGCGGGTACCGGGTCCACGCTCAACGGCCGCATGACGGTGCGGCGTCGAAGTCGTAGGTCGAGGTCGAATGTCACGCCGTAGGCGCGGGCAGCTCGCCATTCGCCATTCGACCTAGAACCGGAGGCGTAGACGCCCGGCCTCCCCCCGCGGTTGTTGAAACCGGGTGGCGTTCGCGCGCGGTCCCCCCGCGCTCACTCATGGCAGCCGGGGATAAAAACCCTCAACGTCTGCGTGACGGGGTACCTGAGTCGCGGGTACCGGGTCCACGCTCAACGGCCGCATGACGGTGCGGCGTCGAAGTCGTAGGTCGAGGTCGAATGTCACGCCGTAGGCGCGGGCAGCTCGCCATTCGCCATTCGACCTAGAACCGGAGGCGTAGACGCCCGGCCTCCCCCCGCGGTTGTTGAAACCGGGTGGCGTTCGCGCGCGGTCCGGGATTCGACACCGTGCCGGCCGATGTGAGCAGGTGGACCTACGAGCGCTTCGGAACGGCCTTGCGCGGCTTCGCGGGCTTCTTCGCCCACGACGGAAGCTCGGGAGCATCGTCGGCGCCTTCAACGGGCCGATACAGCAAACCGTCCTCGGTCAGTTCGGGCGCAAAGGCAATGTCGTCGGGCAGAGCCTCAGCGATCTCCGGTGGAACCGTGAGCCTGTAGACCTTCCGCTGACCTGGACCTGCCACTGAGTTCCTGATCTTGTATGTGCGTGCCATATGTGTACCTTAGCTGGCACTTAGGTGTAAGTCAAGACTTTACTCTGGCACCGAGTTCCCATACTGTGCACGTGTGGATTCCGATGCCATCCTCGTCGGCTGCACGAGCAGGAAGCTCAGTCGGGCTGCATCTGCCCGCGAGCTTTACGACTCCCCGCTTGCGCGCTGGCGGCGCGAGTACGCCGACGCGCAGGACAAGCCGTGGTTCATCGCTTCCGCGAAGTACGGCCTCTTGCATCCGGATCAGGTCGTCGAGCCGTACGACGTGCGGATCGAAGACTTCGACCTCGCGAAGCGTCGCGTCTGGGCGGGACGCGTCATCGCGCAGCTCGAAGCTGAACTGGGCTCCCTGATCGGGAGGCGGATCGAACTGCACGCGGGAGGCAGCTACCGCGCGCATCTCCGGAGTGCGTTGTTGTCGCGCGGTGCCGACGTGCTGATGATGGTTCACGAGGGCGATGCTCGCGGCATGGTCAGCACGAAGCGGTGGTACGACGACCCCGGCCGGAAGTGGGCGCTCGCTCAGTCCGCGCGCGAGCTACGGCGTCCGATGACGCCCGCCGAGTGGCAGGCGGCGCGTCGAGCCGCGCGTGAAATACCCCGCGGTTAGCCATTTTGTCGCGCGCCTCTACGCGCGTCTAACAAGCGAACGCCGCGCTACGCGACGAGCTAGATAGGCGAACAGCTGGTCCCGCGCAAACAGCGCAGATTTTTCGGGCCGGGCGGCGATCCGAACGCCCGGGCGCTTGCCACGCAACCCGGCCCCGAGCGGACGCTACGCCGCTCCTCCAGCTACCGCAATTGTCCGAATCGGCCAGGGCTTCAGCCGTAGAGCTGCGCGTTCAACTCGCCGAGGTAGGTGGCGGAAGGCCAGAGCGTTTCAGATTGGGGCAGACGCGCCCTCGCAACCGGACCTTCGTACTGATCGAAGAACGAGAGATCGAAGCCGGTGGCACGCGCCTCCTGTCGTGCGCTCCGAGGAATCGAGATGACATAGCTCCGCCCGCGTTGGCGGTAGTCCATGCGCACGATCCCGTTGTCGAAGGCCCAGTGGCAAAGCTTGCAGAGGCAAAGGCCGTTGATGACTTCATTCAGGTCGTAGCGACGATACGGAAGTATGTGCGCCCCATCAACGCCGGCGGTCGCGGCGCTATCGAGCTTCGGGTACCGATGGCTGCAAACGACGCAGCGGTAGTCGTATGCGGCCTTTACAGCCTCCGCGAAACGCCTTCCCGCAGCATCGCGTACGGCCTGCTTGCGCCACCTTGAGATGACTTTGCGTATCGCCTCAGCGGGGTCGGTCTCCTCAGCTCCCTCCTCCGGCACTTCGTCGACGATGGTCCCGCCGTCCAACGACTGCTCATCCAAACCGACGCCGAGCCCGGCAGCTACGAGTGGCAGAACATCGGTGCCTGTGCCGAACTCACCGCGGATTGCACTCGCTGTCGTTCGGATCGCGCCGTGGTCGCCGCTCTCCACTGCGTCTTCATGAGCGCGGACTAGCCGTGCGAGACGACCGTCCTCGTCGCGGGCGGCAGCCCATACGGCTTGAACCATCGCCATCCGCTCTGAAAACTCGACGCTTCGCACGAGGCCCTCGGCGTTCGTCAGCCACAACCGCATCGGCCTCAGCTCCGCCGAGCCGTTGGTCGCACCGAGCGCTACGTCGATATCCGTCATGGAATACCCGCGGTCGCGGACGAAGTCCGGCCCGTTTGCAGTGGCGCGCAGCTCGCGAATCGGCACCGGCATCAGGAGCACGTCGGCAAGCACGCCGTATGCGTGGCGACCACCTTCCTCGAGTCGAATCCGGGGTTTCCCTTGCACACGGCGCGCACGCTGCCGCCCCGCGATCAGAAGGTCAGGCGTGAGCTGAAAGTTAAGGAGCCGATCGAACAGATCGGACGCGGCGATCCCACCGTGCTCGCCGGTTAGTTCGTACTCGCCTCGGCCACCCGAGGTGCGAAGGGCGATTCGCACGCTACGCCTGCCGCGCGGCGTGAAGTCCCGTGTGCCCGCTCATGGTGCGGCAAGCCTATCGCTCGGTCCAGATGAGCCTTGATCCGGTGAGCGAGCCACTCCGCCACTGGAGGAGTCACCGCGTTTCCGAGCGCGTGATAGCGGAGGGTGTCGTACGTCTCCTCGTCCCATTCAACTTTGCTCGGGACCGTCCAGTCCGGCGGGAAGGCCATGACGCCCTCGCATTCGTCGGGCATGAGACGCCTGACTTCGCCCTTCTTGGGATAGCTCACGTAGTTCCGGCTCCAGTCAGTCCCCGTGTGTCGCGCCGATTCCGCGTACAAGCAGTAAGCGATCGCGGGCGTTACTGCTCCTTCGCGGCCAGGATGTTCAAGGACTCTCTTAAAGGGCGAAAGAGCGGTCTTCCCATCCTGTCTGCTCGTCGCAGCATCCCTTTCGCCGCGTTCGGGCTCAAAAAGTATTTGCGCGGGACCTTCCCGGTCTTGATGACACCCAACAAGGAAGACTCGCTGTCGTGACTGGGGGACTCCGAAATCTTTGCTGTTAAGCACACGCCATCCGAGTGAATACCCGAGGTCGGCCAGCGTCCCGAGAACAATTCCGAAGTCTCTTCCTTGGTGCGAGCTGAGTAGACCCGGCACGTTTTCGATGACAAGAACTCGGGGGCGACTCTCTCCAACAAGTCGAGCAAACTCGAAAAAGAGTCCAGACTGTCGCCCTCGGAGTCCGTCGCGCTTTCCCATTCGCGCAAGAGAGACGTCTTGGCATGGGAAGCCGGCAACCCAAACATCCGACGTTGGGATATCTGATCCATTGATCTCCTTGATGTTCTCTGAGCGTGGCACGCCTGGGAAATGTCGTTCCAAGATCACGTTGCAAAAGTGGTTGAGTTCGCACTGGAACGTCACGCTGAACCCGGCGCGGCTGAACCCGAGGTCAAAACCGCCGATGCCGGAGAACAACGACGCGACCGTATGTTGAGGTCGCAGTGAGACGACGTTGCCGTTGAGCTTCTCTCGGTCCACACGAGGCAGACCCGCGTTTGTGGGCTTCTTGGCGGGCACGAGATCGATTATGTCGAGGGCTCAGGACGGACACGCGCGGGCAGGGTCGCGCGTGCATGAGCCTCGCGCACTCTCTCGATGCATGAGGTGAGGTCTCGTCGAATCTCGAAGTCCCAGAAGCGCAAAACCGTCCAACCAAGCTCGCGCAGGGCTTCGTCCGAGGCGCGGTCACGCGCCACATTGCGCGCGATCTTGAGATCCCAGTACTCGCCCGACTTACCGGGGGTGTACGCCGACGGATGGCCATGGAAGAAGGCTCCGTCTACGAAGACGGCGACCTTACGGCCGATCCAGACAACGTCAGGGTTTCCTGGAAGGCGCTTCACGTGAAGCCGGTAGCCAAGTAGCCCTGCCTCGCGCAGTCCCCGGCGGAGCGTGAGTTCCGGCTGCGTCTCGCGGGATCGAATTCGCGACATCGCCCGCGACCGCTGTTCCTTGGTCAGGTTGTCCGGCATCGGATGAGCGGCGAGTGTAGACGCGTTCCCGCTTCGCCAGATGTACTGCTCCGCGTGATCGAGCACTGCCGCAGCTACATCAAGTCGCGCATCGCCTTCGTCGAACAGGCCCTGATCTTGGAGACTCAGGGCCTGGTCGATTAGAGCGTTCGCGCGAACGATTTGCTCTTCAAAGGTCACCTCGCCTGGACCTCGGCGCGCGTCTCCTCTGGCGCCGGGCGCAGTCCTTCGACCTTGAACTCGCGAAGCAGCCACTGCCGGACCGTCTGCGGCCGAATCTCCTTGCCCGAGGCGGATTGGTGACCCTCCTCCATGAGCTTCTTTGCGATGGTCGGCAAACCGAGGCCTTCGTTGCGCAGTTCGACCGCACGCTTCACCGTCGCCTCGGGCGTGCGCGTCTGCTTCGCCGCCGGAGCCTGCTTCGTCACCTTCGCGTCGACAGCCTTCGCTGCCTGCTTCACGTCGGCGTCATGCTCGTCTGCGACCGGAGCGTCGGTCGCGGGCTGCTTACGCGTGCGTGGCATGTGATCCTCCTGCTCGGTGGTCGTTGTCCATGTGGACAACCTTCTGATCTAATAATCCGCCCACCTAACGCAAAGGGCACGGGGCACACGTACACATTCAACAAATCGTCATGAAGTGAACTCCCAGGGCACAGCCGGATACGAGGTTGGCGCAGGAGCGTCGTCCGGCGCGTTACGCACGTCGTTGTTGCCCGCGCGCTTGATCCGCTGACGCTCCTTTTTGCGCTCTGGGTCGTTGACGACAGCCCTGATCCACTCGTTGAACGTCGGCGCTGCCGCAGGCATGTCCGTCTGCTCTGTTCGCCCCGCTCCACGGTCAGCACTACCAGCCGCGGAACGAGCGAACGGATCGACGCCACGCGCGAGAAGCTTGTCCGCGACTCCGCTGCGAATCAGGGCGATGTCACGCTGGCGACGTGCTTCACGCTCTACCGCGCGAGCAGCCGCACGGCGAGCGAGCCGACTCGGATAGACGCGAACCACCTGCCGCTCAGCGGCCATCGTGCCTCCGGGTGATCCGGTCGAGGCGGTCCAGCAGCTTCCGCTCCTCCTCCGCGGGATCGACCTTCTTCTCGCTTCCGAGCGGCGGTGGAACGAGGCCATGCAGCATCTCATTCATCGACTTGTGACCCTTCTTCTCGCTGTCGTCGATCGACCACTTCTCGATGTCGTGCAGCGGCTTGTGCCTGTTCCTCATCGCACACCTCCGAGTTCCTCGTATCGCGGACAGTGGCGCAGCGGCGCCAACTCGTAGCGGGTCGCGAGGGTGAAGAAGCCTTGGCCGTTCGGCGGCGGGGGCTGCATGACACCCATCCCGTTGCGGTAGAGCGGCTCGGGCACCTGACCGAGCAGCATCAGCAGCTCATCTCGCTTCCGCATCAGCTCGTCGTAGCCCTGCTTCAGCTCCCGCTTCCGGCGCTCCGCCTCTGACTCGATCTCGGGGACGAGCGCCTCGTATTCGGCGAGCAGGCTCGCGATCTCCGCGGCGAGCTTCTCCCGCTCCTGGGGGTACGCCGTCGTCCACTTCTGCTCTAGGTGGTAGATCCGCGACCTGAGCGTGTGGGCGTGAACGGCGATGTCTAGCTTGGGCATCGTCCTCTCCTCTCACGCGGCCAGTTCCAGCTCGAAGCTGAAAGCCAAGCCCTCAGACCGTCGTGAGAGCACCGACGTGTAGACGTCGTCGATCACCGCGGTGCTGCCGGGTGCCCGGCGCGTCGCCCGGAAGGCGCCGCGCACCGTCCGGCGCTCGGTGGCCGAGCTACCGCGCTGGCGACCGCCGCGCGTCCGCTCGAGCAGCGGCAAGCACGGCAAGTCCCAGACCACGGCAAGCTCGTGCGCCAGCCGCTCGGCGGGGTTGTGGCCGCGCTCGAGACGCCGCCTCCGGTCGGCGGGGACGAACGTGAGCGCATCGACCTCGGGCGGCGGCAGCCGCTCCGCGACGAGCTGCGCGGCTTCCTCGGCGAGCCGCCGTAGGCCGCGCTCCTTCCACGCGTGGACGACGCGACGCGCCGCTGCGTCGTAGCCGACGGCCGCTCGGGCGGTCGCGAACGCGAGCCGGCGTCCCGCGCACTCACGGCAGCGTTCCACCGGCCACGCCGTCGGCGCGCCGCAGCGGGCGCAGAGCGGAGGCTCGATCCGCGGCAGCTGCTCGCGACAGGCGGCGCAGAGCTGCGTCGCTCCGCAGCCGCAGACGACGCAGCGCTGCGGCAGGAGCAAGTCGAGCACATCTCCACGGTAGGCCGACGAGTGTGCCGGAACGGTGCCGACTCAGTCGAGGCTGTACGTCTCGCGCTCCGGCAGACCGGCCTGCCGCCGCAGCCGGTTGTCCGCTTCGAGTAGCTGCTCCCGGTCGCCGATGTCGAACCACGCCCCCTCGAAGCGATAGCCGTAGACCGGCTCGCGCGCGGCGAGCCAGCCGAGGAAGCTGCCCGCGTTGTCGGGGCTCTCGCCCTCGTCGAGGTAGGTCCGCACGAGCCGCACGTGCTGCGCCGGCAAGAGGTAGATCAGCGTCGAAGCGAGCGTCGACGACGGGTCGCTCGGCTTCTCGACGAACCGGACGATCCTGTCCTCCCCGTCCGTGTCCGCGATGCCGTACTGCGTCGCGAGCTCGAGGTCGCCGACATCGTGCAGCGGGACGGCGCTCGCGGGATGCGGCTTGGCGCGCCACCACTCGAGGAAGCGCGGCAGGGAGAGCTCGAAGAGGTTGTCTCCCGCCAGGACGAGCAGCGCGTCGCCTTCGAGGCCGGCTTTCTCCACGACGAGGCTCAGATCGCCGACCGCCCCGAGCCGGTCCTCGTTCGAGGTCGTGCCGTCGTCGTGCACCGAGACGTCGTGCGCCTCGGCCCAGCGCGCGAAGGCGGGAGCGAAACGACTGTTCGTGACGAGATGGATCGCCTCCACCTCGTCCACCTCCCGCACCCGGTCGAGGACCCAGTCGAGCATCGGCCGGCCGCCGACCGGCAGCAGATGCTTCGGCACGTCGTCGGTCAGCGGGCGCAGCCGGGTCGCGTACCCCGCAGCGAGGATGACGGCCTTCAACGGAGCGAGTCGGCGTAGGGCGGCCGGTGGACCCCGTTCTCGGTGACGATCGCGGCGATGAGCGAGGCGGGAGTCACGTCGAAGGCGGGATTGCGAGCCGGGAAGCGCCTCGTGAGCTCGGCGGGGTCGCGCTCCTCGATCGGGATCCCCGAGCCGTCGGGCGTCTCCCGGTCCAGGGTCGACGTGGGGGCGACGACGTAGAACGGGATTTCGTGGTGTGCGGCAAGCACGGCGAGCGAGTATGTCCCGATCTTGTTGGCCGTGTCCCCGTTCGCGGCGATCCGGTCGGCGCCCGTGACGACGAGGTCGACCTCGCAGCGCGCCATTAGGGATCCGGCCGCCGAGTCGGCGATGACGGCGTGCGGAATGCAGGCTTTCTCGAGCTCCCAGGCCGTGAGGCGCGAGCCCTGCAGGAGCGGCCTCGTCTCGTCGACGAGAACCCGCTCGAGCAGGCCGCGCTCGGCGGCGGCGCGGAGGGCGCCCACCGCCGAGCCGTAGCCGCCGGTCGCGAGGCCGCCGGCGTTGCAGTGCGTGAGCGCGCGTGTCCCGGGTTGGAAGAGCTCGGCGGCGTGCGCGGCCATCCGGCGGCAGCGCTCGACCTCCTCCTCGTGGAGTGCACGGGCGTGCTCCGGAGTCGGGTCCTCGCGCATCCGCGCGAGCGCCCACGGCAGGTTGACGGCGGTCGGACGGGAAGCCGCGAGGACTTGCTCGGCCTCCGTGCGGTCGTCCCCGCGCAGCGCGGCCAGTGCGAGGCCGTATGCGGCTGCGACTCCGATCGCCGGCGCACCGCGCACGACCATGGTCCGGATGGCATCGGCGACCTCCTCCGCTGTCCCGCAGCGCACCTCGACGACCTCGTCCGGCAAGCGGCGCTGGTCGAGCAGGACGACCGCGGGGCCGTCCTCCTCGAGGCGCACGATCTGCTCGGGGTCCAGCTCAGCCACGTTTCCGCGAGCCATGTCCGATCCAGACAGGGTCGGATCAGGTGCCCTCGTCCCATGAGGCGAGGTAGCGGGCCTGCTCCTCCGTGAGCCGGTCGATCTCGACGCCCATCGTCGCGAGCTTCAGGCGCGCGATCTCGCGGTCGATCTCCGGCGGCACGGGGTAGACCTTGCGGTCGAGCTCGCTCGCGTGCTGCGCCGCGTACTCGAGCGCCAGGGCCTGGTTCGCGAAGGACATGTCCATCACGAGAGCGGGATGCCCTTCGGCAGCGGAGAGGTTGACGAGCCGGCCGTCCGCGATCAGGTACAAGCGCCGCCCATCCGCGAGCGTGAACTCCTCGACGAATTCGCGCGCCCGCCGCGTCTCGACCGCCATCTCCCGCAGCGCCGGGATCTCGATCTCGACGTTGAAGTGGCCCGTGTTGGCGAGGATCGCGCCGTCCTTCATCCGCTCCAGGTGGTCGCGCGCGATCACGTGCTTGTCGCCGGTCGCCGTGCAGAAGAGGTCGCCGACCTCCGCCGCCCGCTCGAGCGGCAGCACCTCGAACCCGTCCATCAACGCCTCGAGCGCGCGCAGCGGCTCGACCTCGGTGACGATCACGTGCGCGCCCATGCCACGGGCCCGCTGCGCGACACCGCGGCCAACCCAGCCGTAGCCGCACACCACGAACCGCTTGCCCGCCAGGAGGACGTTGGTCGCGCGAATGATTCCGTCGATCGTCGACTGCCCCGTGCCGTAGCGGTTGTCGAACATGTGCTTCGTCTGCGCCTCGTTCACGGCGATGATCGGGAAGCCGAGCTTTCCCTCCGCCTCGAGGGCCTTGAGCCGGATCACGCCGGTCGTCGTCTCCTCGGTGCCGGCGATGATCTCGCCGAGCTGCTCCCGCCGCGCCGAGTGCAGAACGCCGATCACGTCGGCGCCGTCGTCCATCGTGAAGTGCGGCTTGTGGTCGACGGCCGCCTCGATGTGGGCGTAGTACGTGTCGTTGTCCTCGCCCTTGATCGCGAAGGCGGACACGTCGTACTCGGCTACGAGCGCCGCGGCGACGTCGTCCTGCGTCGAGAGCGGATTCGAGGCGCAGAGGACGACGTCCGCCCCGCCCGCCTGGAGTGTGCGCATGAGGTTCGCCGTCTCGGTCGTGACATGCAGACAGGCGGAGATGCGGTGGCCGGTGAGCGGCTGCTCGCGCTCGAACCGCTCCCGGATCGCGGCGAGCACCGGCATCTGCCGGTCGGCCCACTCGATCCGCCGCCTGCCCTCGTCCGCGAGGGCGAGGTCTTTCACGTCGTAGCGCTGCGTCGCTGCCATGGAGTCCTTTCTCGGTTATGCGGCCCTCAGCAGCCGCTCGTGCTTTCGCTGCTCCCACTCGACCCAACCGGGTTCGGCCACACCGGCGAGCCAGCCGTCGACCGCCGTGCGGAGCTCGGGCTCGCGACGGAGCCGGGCGGCGAACGCGATGTCGCCGATCCCGAGCCCGAAGCGGCTGCGCAGCTCGGCGAGCGAACGGAGCTGGTTCAGCTCGCGCAGGCCGTAGAGGCGATAGCCGGCAGGCGTGCGGGAAGGCACGACGAGGCCGGCCTGCTCGAGGTAACGGAGCATCCGAGCCGACCAGCCGGTGTGCTGGGCGGCGTGACCCACGTGGAGTCCATCCATCGGGACAACCCTAACACGTTTGTGTCAAGGCTTGCGCGCGCGCACACGCGCGGTCGCCTTGCTCACGCGGAACGAGCCGCGGGACGCGATCTCCTCCGCCGCCGCGCGCCGCAGCGCCTCGAGCTCGTGCTCCTCCACGTCGCCGCGCGAGCGAACGAAGTCGAGCAGCGGCGCGATCTCCGTCACTTCGAGCGAATCCACATAGGGCTCGATCTCGACGTCGAAGAAGAACGGCGCGAGCTCCGCCGGAACCTGCTCGATCGTGAAACGCTCGCGTGTCTTCTCCCATTGCCCGCCTTCGCGCGGCGGAACGAGCTCGCGGAGCCGGCGCAAGTGGTCGAGCCCCACCGTCGTCGCGCGGAAGGCTCCGCCCGGCCGGAGCACGCGCGCGATCTCGGCGAGCGCCCGGGCGCGGTCCGGGACGTGAAAGAGCATGTGGTTCGCGATCACCGCGTCGAACGACGCGTCCGCGAATGGGAGCTCCTGCGCGTCGGCGACGACGTACTCGGCGCGGTCGCCGAGCGCGTCCCTGACGATCTCGACCATCCCGGGCGAGAGGTCGGTGAGCGTGAGGCGCCACCCGTCAGGGATCCGGTCGCGGTTCTCTCGCCACATCAGGCCGTTTCCGCAGCCGACCTCGAGGACATCGGCCTCGGCGCCGAAGTCGTAGCCGTCGAATACCCAGTGTGGATACGGAATTGCGCTGGTGGAGAAGCGTTCGTGCAGCTCGATTCGGGCGCGGAGGTTCGCGTCGGTGGTGGCGTACTGCTCGCGCACGAGATCCTGCTCGCTCACCCCTCGCCCCGCAGCCGCGCGACGAGCCGGTCGAGCGCGGCTTCGTCCGCGCCGGCGCCGAGCAGGCGAGCGCGGATGCCCTCCGTCTCCTCGATCTCCTCCAGCACCTCGGCGAGGGTGCGGCCCGCGGGCTGCAGGACCCGGCGCCGGCGCTCCCGCTCCTCATCGTCCGGAGCCTCGGCGAGCCAGTCGTCGTTGTACGGCGCCCAGCTCTCGTCGCTCAGCGCGTGGTCGTCAGCGATCGCGTCGGGCTCCACGCCCGCGAGCCAGAGCGCCATTCCGCAGGCGATGCCGGTGCGGTCGCGCCCGCCTGCACAGTGGATCGCAGCAGGAGGCTCGGCCGCGCCGAGCAGGCTCAGCGCCTGGGCGAGCTGGGCGCGGTAGTGGTCGGCGAGCGCGAGGTACGCCTCCCGCATCGACGGCCAGTCCCACGCAGCACCCGCCGGCCGCGGATCCATCCCCTGGTTCACGACCGGTACCGGGAGTGGGTCGAGGCCGTCGTCCTCGTGCTCGTGCTCTGGCCTGAGGTCGACGACGAGCGAGACGCCGTAGTCGACGAGCGCCCGGCGGCCGGCCGCGCTGAGGCCGGGCAGCCAGTCGGCGCGCACGACGACGCGGTACGCGGTCTCGCCGCCGCCGGCGAGCGGCAGCCCGCCGAGGTCGCGGACGTTGACACAGCCGTCCCACCGCAGAACCCGCTCAGGCGTCGCTGGTGCCCTCGCGTCCGTAGGCGTCCTCGAGCCGGACGACGTCGTCGAGGTGCGGCGTGGAGACCTCGAGGATCGTCGTGTCCTCGAGCGCCGTGATCCGGTGCACCGT
>Ga0209810_1002550_pt1 | contig 21514 bp, 17 predicted proteins | sample Coa_R1_7_FD_187159 | JGI IMG/M metagenome (GOLD analysis project Ga0209810, IMG submission 187159) | Surface soil microbial communities from Centralia Pennsylvania, which are recovering from an underground coalmine fire - Coalmine... | ecosystem: Environmental > Terrestrial > Soil > Unclassified... | reverse complement strand
AGACTAAGCAACAGGCTCCTTTCATCAAGAGGAAGGGGGTCTGATAAAGAAGAAGCTTGCTCAGGGTGTATATCGTTCATGCGTCTCTCCTGGGACTAAATAAACGTAACCGCTCGAATACAAATCCAGGGCATGAAGTCCTCATAAGTAGCAAAAGATGTGACAAAGGCGCTTCCCCAGCAAGCGGTATTATACAAGAGCATAATCAATTACAGAAATACCTGTCAAGTGTTCTAGAAAAGAAAAAAGCATACATTGCTTTTCTGCAATATATGGAAACTATTCCGGTACTGACCAATTTACCTGACCAATCTTACGACCGAGGTAGCATTCAACAATGCCGAAATCTGGTCGCTTTAATAAACGAGATAGTGTACAAATTACACATAAAAAATGCATAAAAATGCTGAGAGTTGGATAAATTAATGAATAAAACGCTTGAAATTGGCTAAAGGATAGTGTATGCTCTTTTCCGGTATCCGATCTCGGTCTCGCATACAGTGTTCGTCCAGAGGCAATTAGTCCCGCGCTGCTTGGGGTGACGTACAAGCTGGTGACTCTGCAAGGATATGGACCAGAGGAATACCATCATATCACAAGGAGGTCTCTAGTTGAACTTCGTTGACAAAACCCTGAAGTGTCGCGAATGCGGAAATGATTTCGTATTCACTGCCGGTGAACAAGAGTTTTACCAGCAGAAAGGGCTGATGAACCAGCCTGGCCGTTGTCCTTCTTGCCGTGCAGCGCGGCGTAATGCTTCCGGCGGCCCCAGCCGCTCGGAGCGCGGACCACGTGAAATGCATGACGTGATCTGCGCCGAGTGCGGAGCGCAGACACAGGTGCCATTCCTGCCCAGGAATGACAAACCTGTCTATTGCAGTTCCTGCTTTGAAAAGGTTCGCGTTGCGCGCAGCTAACTAGCATCACCTGGCGGTTTCAGTACTGCTAGAAACTGTGCGTAAAGCAAGCAGAACAAACATATAAAGAGCAAGAGTTCCCTATTTGTTACTCTTGCTCTTTTCTATCCAATATAGCGAGCCTATAGCCAGAAGCCCCCCGCAAGGGGGATGGCTCTACCATATGAACCCTCTTGTAGAGCCATCCTCTTGCGGGGGCTTCTGGCTATATACTGCTTTCCGACTAGTTTACATTTGAGATACGCCCCCTTGCTACGTCTATATAACCAGGGATGGGAGCGGGAATATACATATGTCCTCACGTGTTGTCATACATATATCCCAACTATGCCCTGTAAGCTGTTACATTCACCCTATACTGTACGTAACAACTTATATCTATGAATGTTTGACATCTGTATGGTTGTGTATATACCATGTCTTACAATAGATTATAGCAATAGCATTTTTCTTATTCCGGGGTTTTTCGTATGATGACCATCAATCCAAAAGAATCGATCACCGTTTCACGGGTGACGCTGGAAGATCTCTTAGCAGAGACCCGCCAGTACCTGTGCCCGCGTGATCTGGAGCGGATCGAACACGCCTACTATGTCGCGAATGACGCGCACATGGGCGTGGTGCGGCGCTCTGGCGATCCGTACATTCAGCATCCCCTGGAAGTGGCGTTGCTGGTGGCGGATATGCGGATTGATGCGGATGGTATCGTGGCGGCCCTGTTGCACGATGTGGTAGAGGATACCGATTTCACCCTGGAAGAGTTGCGCAATGAATTTGGCGACGCAGTTGCAAATATCGTGGATGGCGTCACCAAATTTGATACGCTGGCAGGCAAGAAAGCCGGGTTGATGCCCGATCATGCTCCCCTGGATGGCAGCATAGAGACGCCTGAACAGAAAGAAACGACGCAAGGGCTGACACGCGAATTGAAGCGCCGCCAGCGTTCAGAGACGGTGCGCAAGATGCTGCTGGCAATGGCGGAAGACCCGCGAGTCGTAGTGCTAAAATTGGCCGACCGCCTGCATAACATGCGCACCCTGAGCGCGATGAATCCGGCGCAGCAAATCAACAAGGCCCGCGAGACACGCGAGATTTACGCGCCATTGGCCCGCCGTCTCGGCATGGCCCAGGTACAGGCCGAACTCGAAGACCTCGCATTCAGCTACCTGGAGCCAGAACGCTATCAGCGCCTCTTAGAGGAAGTCGAGGAAGAGCGGAGCAAACGCCAGCCAACCGTTGAAAAAATTTGTCGCGCCCTCAAAGAAGAGATGGAGAAGGCGGGTATTCATGCCGACGTGCATGCATGGCAAAAGCACCTGTCGAGCATCAACCGCAAGCTCCAGCAGAGCGGCGGCGAGTTGAGCCAGATTCACGATCTCGTCTCGTATCGCATCCTGGTCGATTCGGTGCATGATTGCTACCTCGCGCTGGGACACATACATGCGCTGTGGCGGCCCAAAGATGGGCGTATCAAAGATTTCATCGCCACGCCGAAGGTCAATGGCTACCAGTCCCTGCATACGACCGTCTTCTGCCTGGATAACCAGCTCGCGGAGATTCAAATTCGCACGCACGAGATGGAGCGCATCGCTGACTATGGCATCGCCAGCTACTGGTACCTGAAAGAGCGCGGCGGAGCGCGTCTCTCTACACGCGAGATGCTCGCCTGGATTGAGCAATTGCGCGAATGGCAGCGCGAACTGCCGCAGAACGCCGACGAATTTGTCGAAGCGGTCAAGGGCGACATCTTCCAGGAGCAGATTTTCGTCTTCACGCCCAAAGGCGAGGTGAAAGACCTGCCGCGTGGCTCGACCCCACTCGATCTGGCCTACCGTATTCATACCGATATTGGCGATCATTGCGCCGGAGCGCGCATTATTACCAATATGGAAGACAGTGGGCGGCTGGTGACACGCATCGTCCCGCTGGATTACGAGCTGAAAGGCGGCGAAATTGTCGATATCATTACCGACCCTGAGGTTCATCCGACTCGCGAATGGCTGGCCTTTGCGCGCACCACTTCGGCACGCGCAAAGATTCGCCGCTATCTGAAGACCTATGAGCGCGAGGTGAACCTGCAACTGGGACGCGAACGGCTCGACCTGGCCTTGAAATCGATCGGCGCGAACGGTATACGCGCAATTGATGAGCAGGATTTACTCGGCATTTCGACCGATAAAAAATATGCCACGCCGGATGATCTCTTGATCGCGCTTGGACGCGATGACCTGCCTATCGGCACCGTACTTGAAAAACTCTCTCCGCGTTTACAAGAGCGCGGGGAGATGAAAGCGGAGAGCGAGCAGAGCAAAAACGGCCACGACAATGAATTGCCGCAGGTCGTCGTCAAGCTTTCTCATTGCTGTTGCCCGCTGCCGGGTGATGCCATTGTAGGGGTCGTTCATCCAAACAAAGGCATTATGGTGCATCGCAGCGATTGTCGCACGCTGCGCCGCTATCGCGGACACGAAGCGGAGCGCCTGATTGAGATCAACTGGCTGCAAATCGAACCACAGCACTATCTGGCCCCCATCATCATCGTCGCGCATGATCGCGCCGGACTGCTTCGTGACGTGGCTGCCGTTGTCACCGATGCCGGTATCAACATGACGGCGGTGTCATCCACCACCAACGCCTCGCTACAGAAAGCGGTGATTACCGCCACATTGGAGATCGAGCGGGTTGACCAGCTTGAACCACTCTTTGAGCGGCTGCAACAGGTCAGAAACGTTGTGACGGTCAGCCGGGATCGTGGTCGCCGCGCCAGTTACTCTGCATAATTTTGAGATAGCAATAATCGGATACCGTTATGATAGATATGCCCGTAAGCAACCAGACCGTAACAAATGCATTTGCCAAAGAACAGGCCAAATACCTGTTGACCATTGCGCAAAGTTACATGCCAAAGCAGGATGTCGATCAACTTGCTCGCGCCTTTGAGCTGGCTCAAGCGACGTGCAAGGAGCTAAAAGGGGAGCGCGAGCTTCCCCTGCTTGAACATGCCCTGGCCGTAGCAACCATTTTAGCTGAGATGCATATCGATGCCGTTGGCGTTGCTTCCGGCCTGATCTTCGAGGCTGTGGACGCCGACCTGCTTTCATTAGAGCAGGTTGAGCGTATACTTGGCACGCCCGTAGCCCGCGTGGTTGGCAGTATGCTGCGCATGAACATTCTTGAGCGCAAAAAGCGAGCGGGAGCGCAGGTTCTTGCCCCCGATAAGCCTAACAACGCGGGAATGGGCGACGCTGAGAGCAGCCGCGAACAAAAGAAGCAGCGCATACGCGAGGTGCAGCGCCGACAGCAAGCGGAAACGGTGCGCAAGATGTTTTTTGCCATGTCGGAAGACCCCCGCGTGGTGCTGCTCAAACTGGCCTACCGCCTGCACGCCATGCGCCTGATCTCGCAGAAGGTCTATCACGCCGACCCGCAAGAAATTCTGACGATGGCGCAGGAAACGCGTGAGATTTATGCGCCCCTGGCCGGGCGTCTGGGCATCTCGCGCATGGAGAGCGAACTGGACGATCTGGCCTTTCAGGTGTTGGAACCCGAAAAGTGGGCCTGGGTGCGCGAACTGGTCGAGGCCGAAAGCAAGCAGTGGCGTGCCTATGTCGATCGCGTCTGCGCCATCCTGCGTGATGAGATGCGCAAACTTGGCTTGAAAGCGGAAGTCTCGGGGCGCGTCAAGCACCTCTACAGCTTCTATAAAAAGCTGCGGCGCAACGCCGGAGATGTCGAGCGGCTGGATGAACTCAAGACGGCGGCAGACCTCGGGCAGATACACGACCTCGTTGCCTTCCGCATCCTTGTCGAGACCAAAGAGGATTGCTACCTGGCGCTCGGACATGTCCATAGCATGTGGAAGCCAAAGGACGGGCGCATCAAGGACTTCATCGCCAACCCCAAGCCCAACGGCTACCAGGCCCTGCATACAACGGTTTTCTGCCTGGATGACCAGCTCGTGGAGATTCAAATTCGCACCTTCGCCATGCATGAAATGGCTGAATATGGCGTCGCCATGCACTGGCACTACAAGGATGTGGGCGATCACGCCTCAGCTTCCGCGAAGGAACTGCTCTCCTGGCTGCGCCAGCTTGCCGAGTGGCAGCGCGAACTGCGCAACGCCTCTGCCAGCGACAGCGAGTTTGTCGATGCTGTGCGCGATGAAATTTTCGATGAGCAGATCTTTGTCTTCACGCCAAAGGGCGAGGTAAAAGACCTGCCCGTAGGCTCAACGCCGCTGGACTTTGCCTACCGCGTGCATACTAAAATTGGCGATACCTGCGCGGGCGCGCGTGTGATTACCGAAGGCGACGGCGAGCGACTGGTGACGCGCATGGTGCCCCTGGACTACGAACTGAAAAGTGGCGACATCGTTGACATCATCACCAGCCGTACAGCGCACCCGACCCGCGACTGGCTGAATTTCGCACGCACCGCTCAGGCGCGCAGCAAGATTCGCCGCTACCTCAAAATACACGAGCGCGATATCAACATTCAAATCGGGCGCGAACGCCTGGACCGCGAACTCAAGATTTTCGGCATGCGCGGCATCGAGGTGGTCAATGAAGACGCGCAACACTGGCTGCGCGATGAATATCACAAGGAGTCCTTCGAGGATCTGCTGGCCGCGATAGGCGGAGACGAGATTCGCCAGCATGCAGTTGCGGTCAAGCTGATGGACTACTGGCAGCAGCGCGAGCCACGCGAGACAAAAGAAACGAAGGAAGAGGCCGAGCCGATCGCGCTGACCACCACCAGCAAATCATCGTCCTCAGCTAACTTGCAGGTGGCGGGGGTGAGCGGCCTGCTGACTACGCTGGCAAACTGCTGCTGTCCCTTGCCGGGCGATGAAATTATCGGCTACATCAGTCGCGGTAGGGGCGCGGTTATCCATCGCGCGGATTGCAAAAATATCGAGCGCTACCGCGAACGCGACCGCGAGCGCCTGGTTGATGTAAGCTGGACAAACATGGGCTACCAGCGCTACCTGGCCCAGGTCGTCATCCTGGCGCATGACCGTTCAGGGCTGATTCGCGATATCGCAACCGTTATCAGCGAATGCAACGTGAATATGACCTCGGTCAACTCTACCACCAGTCCACGCAAAGAGATTGTCACCATCAGCGCCACGCTGGAGGTAGAGAGCCTGGAGCAAATGTACCGCGTCTTCGCTCGCCTGGAACGTGTCAAAGGCGTGATCGAGGTAGAACGCGACCTGGGCAAGGTCAAAAAGAAAACGGCACAAAAAAAATAGGGACGCTCGCCCCCTGTCATCCTGAGCGCAGCGAAGGATGACAGGGCTGCATATCCACTTGTCATGTCTGCTCAAAAAAATGTAGGGACGCGATGAATTGCATCCCTACATCATTTTCTATTTACAATTAACCGCGCAACCGTTCAAGCACAGGTGGCTGGCGAAGTTTGGCAAGCGCCCCCGCCTCAATCTGGCGCACACGCTCGCGGGTGATGCCGAGTTCGCGTCCGACCTGCTCCAATGGGTGAGCCTGGCTATTGCCGAGGCCGAAGCGAAGTTGTAAAACCAGGCGCTCGCGAGGAGTCAGCACAGACTCGAGAACGCGCTGCACTTCGTCTTTGAGGGTCTGAGTGGTCGCGATATCTTCCGGCGAAGCGGATTCGGTATCGGCCAGCACGTCGCCCAGTTCCTGCTCCTCGTCCTCCCCTACCGGCAGTTCCAGGGAAACCGGAGCGCCAGGGGCAGACTGCAATTCAACCATGCGTACAGGATCGAGGCCCGTCGCGGCTGCCAGTTCGAGATCGGTCGGCTCGCGCCCGAGTTCCTGCAAGAGGCGCTGGCGTTCGCGGCGAATGCGGTTCAAAGCGGTGTTGACATAGACAGGAAGACGAATGGTGCGGCCTTTGTCGGCAACGGCCCGGCTGATAGCCTGGCGAATCCACCAGGTCGCATGAGTGGAAAAGCGATGCCCGCGCCGCCAGTCGTAGCGCTGTACCGCACGGATAAGGCCAATATTGCCTTCCTGGATCAGATCAAGCAGTGTTAATCCACGCCCAACATAGCGTTTGGCAATGCTCACTACGAGACGCAGGTTCGCCAGGATGAACTGCTTCATAGCCTCGCGATCACCGGCCTCAATGCGCTGAGCCAGTTCGATTTCGCGCTCGTGCGTAATCATCGGCACGCGGCCAATCTCACGCAGGTAGGTCATCACAGCATCTGATTCACCCGCATCTGATGGATTGAGCGAATGCTCGTCTCCATCTTCAGAGCGGCGTCGGCGCATAGGAACACGCCGGGGCTGCGGCAAATCCTCCGCCTCCAGCGCTGGCAGCGATAAGATCGATGTTGTCTCCATAGCCGGTGAGTCCGGCAGTGGAGACAGTTCCCCGCGCATATCTTGTCCATCTTCCAGCTCTAGAGGCGCTGTATCCAGGGTAGCGATATCCTCGGCCTCCTCCTTGTCAGCCTCCTCCGCTCCCTCGTCTTCAATATAATCAGACGTTAGCAAACGATCAACAATTTCTTCGTATTGCTGCGTCAGTTGATCGGTTACAGGTTGTTTGACATTATCAAACTCAAGCGTAGCACCAGGGGTGGCTCGCTGTAAGTCAATCATATCGCGCCCTCCATGAACAGTAGTATCTTAAGCAGCAAGATAACAGTATCTTCCATCGGTTCGGTCCTACACTCAGGGAAAGTGGTCCGCCGATCTGGACACTGAGTTTGAATACCGAGTGGGAGGAAGTGTATTGACGTACATGCACTGTCTCTCTATAGTTAGAAACACAGAAAGAACGGAAAATATTTCCTTCGCCACTCTAATTATAACGCAAAAGCCTCCTTTCATCAACTCCTAACGGCCCCAAAGCCCTTCCCAGGCGCTTTTTTCGTCCTTTTTCGTCGATCAACTGCTTTCCTTTCGGAAGTATCTTAATAAATATACGTTTGAACGTCACAAAGGTGGCAACTGTCCCGACGACTGCGGTTTCACCGAGGGATCAAGTGGCAGCGCACCCGAGACGGAAATCTTCTGTCCTCCCGATTGCAAAGCATCCACTTTCGCCCGCCTTGCGGCATAAATGCGGCGCGCAAGCCTTACTAACCATACACCTGATATAAAGACGATACACAACGCGAGAATCAAAAGTGAGAGCGAACCAAGCACATCACCCACAGCATCCCAACTTGCGCCAAAGACAAAGCCCAGGGTGAGCGGGATTACCGCTCCCAGCGCTTCACCTGAGATGTCGAGGACGAGGAATTCGCGGTACGGATAAAGTTCCGCTCCCGCTAACAGGTTAATCACTCCACCCAGGGCAGAGACCAGAAAACGACTCAGGAACACTGCCCAGCCACCCCGGCGAGCAAAATACTGGCGAGAACGCTCAAGCCTGGCAGGCGAGAGCATACGCTGGCCCGATTTTGACTGCGCCAGCCACAACAATGCTTTACTGCCCCAGCGGCGACCAACGAAATAGCCAAGATTATCGCCCGCGACCGAAGCGGTGATCGAGAGCAACGCCAGTGCCGCGATATTGAAATCTCCTAGAGCGGCGAAGGCCCCGGCAGCCAGCAGGACAAGCGCGATTGGTAAAGGCGCGCCAAACGAGGCGATAAAAACCGAGACCCAGAGCGCAGGATAGCCATACTGCTGTAAAAAGTTCAGCAGGGTGAGGAGCAGTTCATTCATGCCTTCCTCCTCCTCGCTGGCGGCCCATGGGTTGGCGCAGGATGCAAGGAGGATTTCGGATGCGCCTTGCGATACGAGAGGATCGCCGTTTGCACCTCTTTCACAAGAGCATCTAACGGACGATTAAAACGCGAGGCCAATGCTTTTAGCGACACATGACGAATCGTCTGGGGGTTTGAAATATGCAGCCACTGGTACAGATAGGATTCCGGCACGTGGTAAACGCGAGAGATGTAGGGAAGGGTCATCCAGGGGCGAAGCGTACTGATATCACCAGCCATAGCAAGCTGGCGTTCCCTCTGGAAACGCTGCACTGCCTGCACCGTTTGTATCGTGCAGAATATCGCCAGGCCCAGCCCTACGCTTAATAACAGGCCCACAATGAACAGTTTTACGCGCTCGCTCACTCGTCTCTCCCGCGTGGCTCCGCAATGGTGGAATGCAAAGGCAATGTTATGGTGCGCCGGAAAGGCACCCGCAAGGGGATGCCTCTACATGACTTGACGTTGCAGAGCTATGCTACTAGAATAGCAAACATGGACACACCCATGCAACCATTAAACGTGACAATCAAGCGTATCGATCCAACTTTACCGCTGCCTACCTATGCGACCGCAGGCTCGGTCGGCTTTGATTTGATCTGCCGGGAAGATACTGAGATCGAGCCGCGCACGATTGAACTGATCCCCGCCAACGTGATTGTGCGTATCCCTGATGGGTATATGCTATTATTAACGATGCGTAGTAGCACGCCTATAAGAAAGGGCCTGCTCATTCCCAACGGCGTCGGCATCATCGACCAGGATTATTGTGGTGAAGGCGATGAACTGCGGGTGCAGGTCTTTAACTTCCGCGAAGAGGCAATCACCGTCAAACGGGGCGAGCGCATTGCTCAGGGTATCTTTGTTCCCGTCGCCCGCGTTTCCTGGCAGGAAGTTTCCGAAATGGGAACAGGGCGCGGCGGATTCGGCAGCACAGGGGCATGAGTGTCTATGCAGGATTATTATCAGATTCTCGAAGTTTCACCCACCGCGACAGAAGCAGAAATTAAACGCTCCTATCGTCGCCTGGTGCGCCTGCATCACCCCGACCTCAATAAGCAGGCGCGCGATATCCACATCAAACGCCTGAACGAAGCCTATGCTGTGCTGCGCGATCCGGCCAAACGAGCCGCTTACGACGCAGAACTGGCCGAAGCTCGCCGTCGTGAAGAGGAACACAAACGCCAGCAAGCTCAGGCCAAACGGGAGGCCGAGATGACCTGGATCGAGGGTATTTTTGGCTTTGTGCGCGAACTCAAAAAAGAATTAAAGGACTAGAGAAGCTAAAGGGACTTCCGATACGTGAAGATATACAGTACAATACTGTATCTCACTTTACCAGGAGGCATTTTTTATGGCAGATCCATTCGATCAGGGTTTGGATGTCGTTCGCGGCATAGAAGGCGGTCAGCAGGAATTGCCTGGACAGAACGAGTGGGGGCCGCAGTCAGGTCAACAGGGTTCACCGCAGTATGGCGGACAGCAACAGGGCGGCGGTCTGCTCGGCGGCGCGCTAAATGGTGTACGCGGCGATGTACAAAATCAGATTAACCAGGCGATCGACCACTTTGCCAGCCAGATTCCCGGCGGCGAACAGCATTCGGAATTCGCAAAAAATGCGGTCAACGGCGTCCTTGATGAACTACAGCGCCGTCTGGAATCTCAGGCAGCGAGCAGCATGGGCGGCTTCGGTGGCTCCCTTTTCGGAAATAACCCCGGAAGCACCGGAAATCAGGGTGGCTCGCTCTAGCATTTCTCATACCGATCAAATAGGGAACCGGAAGCCACCCGCAAGGGGATGGCTCTACAATATACAAGGGCCTGTAGAGCTATCCCCTTGCGGGTGGCTTCCGGTCATACCCCCATCACAAGCAACTGCACTTGCCTGTCACTGGCGGAGGCCAGATATCCCCCGTCAGGTGAACAGGCAAGCGCCCTTATCCACTTATCGTGCATGGAATAAGTGTTCTGCGGTTCCCCCAGCAACGCCTGCCAGACTTGCAAACTGGCATCATCCCCACCTGAAGCAATAGACCTGCCATCCGGCGACCAGACGGCCACCTTGACCGGCTGCGTATGCCCCCGATAGATTGTCATCGTTTTTCCGTCTGCGCCGTTCCATACCCGCACCGTTCCATCCTGGCCTGCCGAAGCAAGATAGCGTCCATCCGGCGACCAGCCAACCGCGTAGACTGGCCCTGCATGACCCATATAAGACAGACGGATAGCTCCTGTAAAGGCGGCCCATATCTGGACGGTGCCATCGAAAGCGCAGGAGGCAAGCTCCTGTCCAGAGGGCGACCAGCCAACCACAAACACGCGATATTGCCCTGAATGCGTATATACATGCTGTCCGGTCATAGCTTCCCATACCTGCGCTGTGCTATCACCGAAATCGCCAGACGAGGCAAGATAGCGCCCATCTGGCGACCAGCTTACGCTGCGCACAAAGCGTGTATGCCCACCATAGGTAAGGATTGTGCGCGAAGGAAATGCTTCCCAGACATGCACCACTCCATCCGTGTCGCCCGAGGCCAGATAGCGACCATCCGGCGACCACGCAACGGAGAGAAGATAGCCGGAGTGTCTGGTGTAGATATCTATCGTTTCCCCTGTCGAAACGCGCCAGATGCGGACCGTTTTATCCCGTGATGCAGAGGCAAGATAGGTTCCATCCGGCGAGAAGGCGAGGGAAAAAATGTAGTCGCTATGCCCCTCAAAGGTCAGAATAGGCGCATTGTCGGACATAGCCTAATGCTCGCGAGGGCCTTCGGTAAGCAGGTTGATGGCATGTGGCAAAACAGGCAGGATGCATTCGAGGCACTCCCGAACGGCCTTAGGACTGCCGGGCAGATTGATAATTAACGTGCGTCCTCGCGTACCCGCCACGCCCCGCGAAAGCATGCCAAAAGGAGTATGTTGCAGACTGACAGCACGCATAGCCTCAGCGATGCCTGGAGCCTCGCGCTCGATCACCGCCTTCGTGGCTTCAGGTGTAACATCACGTGGCGCGAGTCCGGTGCCGCCAGTTGTCAGCACGAGATTGATGCGCTTCTCATCGCTCCATTCACGCAGCGTCGCTTCAATCTGGGCGCGATCATCGGGAATAATGGCTCCCGCTTCGATTACCGCGCCTGGAAGCTGCGCCACCATTGTGCGAATCGTTTCGCCACTGGTATCTTCTCGCGCTCCTACCGCGCCGCTATCGCTAATGGTCAGGACTCCAATTGTAATCATCTCTATTTTCCTGCGTATTAAGTTCGAGCCGCCAGTTCGCGCATCAACGCTCCTATCTGGCGGCGCGAACCATACACCCATACGGTATATTCATCCGGCAAATCTTCAACCTCTATCTGGCATTGCATCTCCTGCGCCAGCTTGCGCGCAATCAACAACAACTGCCCGCGCTCGGCCTCTTCGCGGCTGCGTGTATTAAGCGCCAGCTTGCCAAGCCGCTCATCCTGGCTTAACACTGCGTTGATGAGTTCGCTAAGCTGATCCAGGCCAAAAACGACCTGTAGCGGAGGCATCTCTGGCGTTTCGCTGTTGCTGGCGATAACTTGCGTATTTTCTTGCGCATCCTTTGCGCCGTTCCCATTTTCCTGCTGCCCATCCTCATCCTGCTCCAAGCCAGAGACAATATTGGTATAGGCATCGCGCAACTTTTCCAGGATGAGCATTCGAGCCTCTTCCGGCGCGTCGTTACGCGGGTGAACATAGGCCAGCAAATGATGCGCCGGATCAGAATAGATGAACGGGCGCGAAACCGCTGAGCGCCGCCCGCATATGGGGCAGGTCGCCACATTTAACAATCCGGCCAGCACCGTATATTGCAACTGCGGGTCCTTCGCCACATTCACATAATCGTAAACCTGCGCGCTAAAGCTCTCCCCGCAAGGACAATTTATGTTGTACGTAGTTGAACGAGACATACGAATTTTTTCTAGAACGTTGGTTACAATGCGAATAAACAATCGGACGCAAAGAAGTATATCACATGATTTACCTTCTCCGGCTCTTACTCACCGACTTCCTCGAAAACGTAAATTCCAACCCCTGCCGTTTCATGAAATCCTGGAACTGGCCATAGAACTCGGCGCGGTCTTGCATAGAAATGACGGCTACGGCATCGGCAGTTTCAATGGCGTAAGGATAGCCATTGCCCGCGATAACTTCTGCGCGTACCACATCTAATACGGGTTCGAGGATGCCATCATCTAGCAGCCAGCGCGGGAATTCCAGGCGGGCAGGTGGTTGTGTTGAGGTGGTTTGCAAGTAGCAGAAGGCCACGCTTTCGCGATATTCGCCATAGCCTTCGAGAACATCGCCCCGAGCGCAGATCATGGCTGGTGTGCGGTCGCCCCAGCGCATACGCCCCTGCCAGAGCAAGGCATCATGCACGCGCTTGGTTTCACGCAATACCGGCCTCTCCTGTGCGGCGTCCAGGCGGCGCAGCATGGTAATGATATCACGGGCGTAACTCGTATCGATATAGCCGATCAAGGGAACGCGGCATTGCTCTGAAGTTTTGAGCAGGGAGACGGCGGCGGAGATATATCTTTCACGATAGGGACTGGGCATGGTCAACGCGAAGGAGACAACCAGCGAACCATCGAAGAAGACAACCGGACTATGCGCCGGGTCTTCCTGGCGTCGTTCTCGCGCATAACGTTCCATCAGTTCACCCAAGGTCTCCACTTCGAGCAGGTAGCGGCGCAGTGTGACCTGCAATTCGGAGTAGGGGTAGCTGTCCGGGTCTTTGCCCTCGACACGCGACTCTTCCATGATCTCGTCCGGCGAAAGCACTTCGATGCGCACGTCTTTAGTATAGGGGCGTCCCTGCAGGTGCGGGTTAGCAAACAGGCCGACCTGAATCAGCGCGACCGGAATTGAGGCATCGCGCCAGGGCTGCAGCTGGCTGCCATCGACCGCCACTGTGGTAATACCCTCGATACATTCCGCCCATTGGCGCGCCTGTTCGTGATTGGCAAACTCGCGATTAAAAGGATAAAGCGGGCCGGTATATTCGGCCTGGGCCGCGCCGACCAGCCAGCGATCAAATTCAACACTGGGGCGCGCTCCGGCGGGCGGCATGCCCTTCTCATCAGGCGGCAAAAGATGATCGAGTTCCGCCCCTGACGAATAGCGCTGGTAGAGATGTTCCAGGGCGTAGCGATAGGCCTTCAGTTGGTCATTGAACGAGCCATCATACGCTGTGAACTGGCCACGCTTGTTATGCAGGGCAGCCAGCAACTTGCCTTTATGAAGCATGGACGCTCACCTGCTCTCCAGAGTAAACGACCTCTTCCTCGCTCACTATGCGCGTCTCGCCGTCCTTCTTGCGCAGGCGAACCAGGCTATCCAGACTCTGCTCAAAGGTATCGTCGTGGCTTATCACGATCAACTGGTCGAAGCCGCGCACGCGCCGGATTTGTTCGGCGAGGTTGGTGCGACGCAATTCGTCCATGTTCTGCGTCGGTTCGTCAAAGAAGGCGATGTTGAGTGTAGAGAGCTTCTTGAGCAGGGCCAGCCGCACCGCCAGCGCCGCGCTCATCTGCTCGCCACCGCTCAACTGGGCAAAGGTGCGCGTCACGCCCTGGCGGCGCAATTGAATCTCGTAGTCGTTCTCCCAGCTTAACTGCGCGCTCCGGTCGCCCATAATCTCGCCAAAGATACGATTGGCCTCCGCTGAAATATCGCTGAGCATGGCCTTCAAGACGAACGGCGCGGCCTCTTTAATCAGCTTGCGGAACTGTTCAAGCATGCGGTTGAGGTCTTCGAGCGTCTGTTTCTCCTGCTCTGCCTTTTCGAGTTCCAGCCGCAGCGCCTCGGCATGGGCAATCTTCTGCTCAAACTCGTTGATTTTTTCTTGCAGGTTGCTCATATCCTTTGCCAGTTCCACCAGTTGGAAATCGAGTTCCCTGATCTGCCCTTGAATAATCTGGTGTTCCTGTTCGTCATAGGCGGCTTCAGCCTCGGAATAGGCAGCTTCGGCAGCAAGCAAATCCTGTTCTGCCTGCTGTGCCTTGCTCAGGGCTTCCTGGTAGGCCTGCTCGCGTTCAGACAGGCGTTTGGCCTCTTTTTCGTTCTGCACGTAAGTGTTATATCCGGCAGCGCTTACACGTTTCAATGCTTCCTGCTCGCCAATCCGCGTATCAAGGTCCGCATACTGCGCAAGTTCCTGCGCGAGGGTCTGCAAACGCTGCTCGATATCCGTGAGCTTGCCCTGCTCTGCCAGCAGGTTGTTTTGCAATATTGGCCCGTTTTTCAGCATTTCCTGCAGTCCGCGACTCTCCCCGCGTGGGTCGTTCAAGCGCTTCAGTTCCTGCCTGGCCTGTTCAAGCAGGGATGCGCTATCCTGCAGTTCCTCGACAAGTCTTTTGCGTTCCTCAAGCTCGCTTTCGGCCTGCTGTATCTGCGTTTCAAGTTGTTGCACTCGCGCAGATAAGACATCAAGCTCGCGTACCTGCTTTTCGGCGCGTCGGCTCTCTTCAAGCGCGGCCTTCGCCTGGACAACCTGCCCTTCAATGTACGCCAGCGTGTCCAGGTCTTCTTTAAGCTGGTACACTTCGCGTTCCAGGCGCGTGATCTCCTGGGCGGCCTGCTTTAGACGATCTGCTATATTATCCCGACGTTCCACGTACTCGCCCATTTTTTGAAGTTCATCATTGGCCCGTTTCGCCAGCGTTTTGCGCTTTCCAAGCAACTCCACTTGCCCCACTAACACAACCAGTTCGGCCTCGTCTCGCGCAATCTCGCTATCAAAGAACGATTCGAGGCTGCTGATACCGCGCCGTTGAATATTCAGGCACTGCTCCTTCAGCAAGGGGCACTGGCCGCCTGCGGAGAGCTTGCGCGAACGCTTGTAACCCTCGATATTGCCTTCTAAGCGATGCTTTTGGGCGTTGAGTTCTTCCCACTGCGTTTCAAGCTGGGGAAGTTCTACGGCTTCGGGTCGTAGAGCTTCCAGCCGCGTAATGAAAGCCTCGGCTTTTTTCAGGTTGTCGGCAAGCCTGCCGCGCTCCTCGATTTTTTCTTGTAGCTGGCGTCTGCGCTCCTCAAATTGTAGTTGCTTGCTGGTGCGCTCCTGCATGCGCTGATCGAGGCGCGTCACCTCTTCCAATCGCTCAGACAGCTTTTCTGCTAAGGGGCGCAAAGGTTCAATCCCGGCAATCTGCTGCCGTGTTGTTTCAAGCTGGTGCGCAAATCCCGCCTGCTGCTTTTGCAGGCGCTCAATCTCTCGAAGCTGCCTGTTAAACTCGCTCAGACGCTGTTGTTGCAGATCACACTCCCGCTCCAATTGGTGCTGTCTCTCAACCAGAGGCAGCAGTTCCAGGATACGCTGCTGCGCTCGCGCCACCTCATCCAAACGTCCATGCAGGTTGCGAATATTGGCCTGCAAGGTTGCGCATTCCTTTTCCAGGCTGCTTTGCTGTTCCTTGAGTTTGTTGCGCTGCCGCTCATCTTTGCGCAAAACTGTGAGTTGAGCCTCTGCCTGCTGATAACGCTGGTAGTCACTCAGGGTTTCTTCAACCAGCCTGTGAGCTTCACGTGCCAGATTTAGAGCGTTTTCGCTATCCCAAAGTTTATCCTGCGCGCCATTATGTATTGTTCGCTGGTGCCTGAGTTGTTCCCGGCAGCGCTCGCGCTCAACGCGCAGTTGTTCAAGGATAGTGGCGCGCTCCTTATATTCCACCAGGAGTTGAGTTCTGCGAGCATTCTGTTCTTTCTTTGCTGCATCTTCGCGCCGGAACGTCTGCAATGCGACGCGCCAGCTATCGAGGTCGCGTGTCTCTATCTCGAGACGTTGTATTTCGTCCTTCTGCGCCTGTATCTGCTGGTCATACTCTTTGCGCACATCGAGCAAATAGTCGAAGGCGGTCTTGAAATCTTCGATCTGTAACAGGGCATCAAAAGTCTGCTTGCGCTTAGCAGCCGTTTCGAGAAAAATAGAGGTGAAAGTTCCCTGGGGAACGCCCAGCGCGTCACGAAACAAATCGTCCAGAGGTCGTTCGCGATCAATACCAAAGATTTCGTGCAGCTTATCTATCACGTCGGCGCGCTGCTCTACGCGCAAATCGGCTTCCTGGTCATATACCATCCAGTACGAACCCGCTCCACAGCGCCGCTCTACCACATAGGGACGATCATCGCCGCCGATGAGATGCACAACTACCTTGCCATGCTTCTCCCCTTCGCGCACAAAAAGATTGCGATTGCTGTAGGGCAAGAAATCAAATAAAGCGAAGCCGATAGCCTCAACCAGCGTCGTCTTCCCCGCGCCATTAGCGCCACTGATAGCCGTTGTGCCCTTGCGAAAATCGACGTTAAACTGACGATAACTCTTGATGTTTTCCAGTTCCAGACGAGTAATGAGCATAAAAGTGCAGCCTTCCCAACAGAAAATACCTATCTCCCACTTTCGTATTCTTCTCCCCTTACAAGAAAGCGGAAATATTTGTGAGGCATTATAGCATGATTGGGGCGGAGTTTATACTACTCCCGCATTTTGTCCCGCATCTTCCTGTTCGAACAATTCGCGTTCGCGGGCGGCCTGTTCGGCTTCCTTCTTTTGCATCCAGCGCAGGAAGAGAACGCTCATAATCACGATGTAGGCGATATTGCCGGGTATCCACATAATCAGGCCGCCAAGTTGCTGATCGACCGCAGGCGAGATGCCCCAGGCGCGAGGAGCCGAGATATAGGGAGTATAGAGCGGCGGGAAAAAGGTTAATCCTGCTCCAAGCAGCACAGTGGGCATACCACTGAGGAACAGGTACAACACCTGACCACCGATAGAGAGGCGCGGCAGAGTCTTTGAGGGGCTGAAGATCGGCCACCAGTTGAGGATACCAAAGATAATAAAGGTCAGATGCTCCAGGATATGTATGCCCGAATTCTCCAGTGTGGCGTCATATAACACTGGAGCGTGCCAGAGCCAGAAATCAGCATTATAAAGGAAAAAGGCCACCGCCGGATAGGTCAAAGCCCGCGCAATTACATAGACCGTTTTATTGCGCAGTACCGGCTCGACAAACCACTCGGGCGTTCCAATCAACAACAGAGGCGGCCCCACAATCGTCAGGCAAAGATGCTGAACCATGTGCGCGCTAAATAAATAGGAATCGCCTAATTCATCGAGCGGCGAGACTAGCGCCAGAAACATGATGCACAGGCCCAATAAAAAGGCAAAGACCTGTCCGCGCCGCGCTGGCTCAAAACCATGCCGCCGCCGGAACGGCCCAATTGCATATAAATACAGGCCTACGATCAGCGCTGTGCCTATAACAATAGAAGGCTCCCAGTTCCACTGCGTAAGCCAGAAATCGAGTCCCAGATTTGCCATAGGGCGACCTTTCCGTATGAACTACCCACTATACTATAGCAATTGTTGATCTAGAGGACAAGATGTACAAAACGACCAGTTCGTAGTATAGTAGGGACGATGCTGCTCCATTCAGGTAACTGTAAGGCAAGCATGTTTACCTGCAAGGAAGGTATCAGGCAGCTTAGCAAAAATACGAGAGGTATTTCTCGCTTTCTTTATTTCTGGCAAAAGGATAACCCTGACCTATGAAATTACTACGTCGTATTGCGTGGATAGCGGTTGGATTCACCTATTTTCTGATCGCGCTTGGCGGAACTGTGCGCGTCTCAGATTCCGGCCTGAGCTGCCCGGACTGGCCGTTATGTCATGGCAGACTCTTCGTTGCACTCGATATACACGTTCTGTTGGAACAATTCCATCGCTATACCGCCTCGATTGTCAGTGTGCTGGTGATTGCTCTGGCAGTCCTGGCCCTGATCTATGCGCGTAAAGAGCGACAGGTATTGATTCCCGCGTTGATTGCGCCATTTTTCCTGGTGATTCAGATCGTGCTTGGTGGTCTGACAGTACTCTGGAAGCTGCCTCCCACCATCATCACGGCCCACCTGGGAACGGCGCTGGTCATCTTCGCTATGGTGATTACGGCAGCGGTGATGGCAGGAAAGGCTAAACCAGGTCGCGAACTTCCGGCCAAAACTCGCAAATTTGCCCGATTGGCAATAACAAACGCCCTGCTCGTCTATGGGCTGATGCTCAGTGGTTCCTACGTGACCAATAGCAGCGCCTCGCTGGCCTGCCCCAGTTGGCCGCTCTGCGGAGACGCGCTTCCCGGAATGGTGCAGGCCCACCTGACAGACATTAACATGTTCCATCGCTTCGTCGCTACCTTTGTGGGACTGGTGTTGATCTGGACGCTGATATCGGCATGGCGGCGGCGCAGTGTGGCTCCTGGACAGGCCTGGGTCGCGATCGCGGCAGGGGTATTGTTCGTCGCGCAGGCATCGGTGGGGGCGCTGGTCGTTCTCCTGCATAAGCCGGAATTTGTGGCGGGACTGCACCTGGCCCTGGCTACCGCCGTGTGGGGTCTGCTGGTCATCCTGGCGGCGCTGGCAATGCGCCAGTTGCGCGCCGCGCCACAGGGAGAGGCACTTGAGCGCATCGAGGCTGAAGAGGCGAAAAAAGTGGTCAGCCCGCTCCAGCAAACTATTTCCAGTTATATCGACCTGATGAAGCCACATGTCACCATCCTGCTGCTCGGCACAACACTTGCCGCTATGGCTATCGCAAAACAGGGGCTGCCTCCTCTTGGATTGACGCTTGCTACGTTACTCGGCGGCGCGATGGCGGCGGGCAGCGCCAACTGCATTAACTGCTACATCGACCGCGATATCGATCAGATCATGGGCCGCACCAGCCGCCGTTCGCTGCCTGCGGGTCGGGTAGAGCCGAATCACGCGCTGACCTTCGGCATTCTGCTTGGCGTCGGCTCGTTCGTCATCCTGACGACCTTTGTCAACTTTCTGAGCGCGGCCCTGGCGCTTTCGGCCAACCTGTTCTATGTCTTCGTCTACACCATGTGGCTGAAGCGTTCAACCGCGCAGAACATCGTGATTGGCGGCGCGGCTGGCGCGGTTCCGGTGCTGGTTGGCTGGGCGGCTGTCACTAATACTATTACATTGCCCGCTATCTGGCTGTTCGCCATCATCTTTTACTGGACGCCGCCGCATTTCTGGGCACTCTCGCTGCTCATCCAGAAAGACTATGAGAAGGCCAGTATTCCCATGATGCCGGTGGTGATGGGTGAGCATGAGACGCGCAAGCAGATTTTCCTGTACTCGCTGCTGTTGCTGGCTGTCACCCTGATTCTCTTCGCCATGCGGGCAATGGGCTACTTCTATCTCGTATGCGCGGTCGTGCTTGGCGGCATCCTGGTGTACATGTCGATACGCCTCTTGCGAGACAGTACAAAAAAATGGGCGCGCACGCTCTTCTGGTACTCTAACTGCTACCTGGCGCTTATTTTCGCCGTCATGGTACTTGATAGAGTCGTACATTAAGATTTCCCGCGCTGTCCTGTTTTTCTAGCAGCCGGGCCAGTAAAGGGATACATATGACAATGAGCTGGCGGCTGGCTTCCCGCCTTTCGGTGGTGACATTAGCGCTGCTGGTGGTACTGGTAGTGGCTATCCTGAGCCTGCGCAACAGCACAGGCGAGACAGCTACTCCCACGCCGAGCGCCAATCAGTCAGGTTTGCAGGGCACTGATCTTGGCAGTGTTCCCGCGCCTGATTTCCACCTGAAAGATCAATTCGGAAAACCAGTTTCACTTTCACAATTTATTGGTAAACCCGTCGTGGTGACGTTTCTCTACACACATTGCCCAGATGTGTGTCCTTTGATTGCCGAGAAACTGCACGCAGCCAGGCTCGCTCTCGGGTCTGATGCTTCCCGCGTGGTGATGCTTGCCATCAGCGTTGATCCAAAAGGTGATACGCAGACCACCGCGCTCAACTTTTCTCAGACGCATAAGATGGCCGATTACTGGCACTACCTGATTGGCACCCGCGAACAACTCGCCCCGGTCTGGTCGGCGTATGCTATCGATGCGCAGACTTACACAGCCACAACCAGCACCCATACCTCTGCGGTCTACGTCATTGATAAGCAGGGGCGCGAGCGAGTGCTGCTCGACCAGGATTTTACGACCACCCAACTGGTGAACAACCTTAAAATTTTGCTCAAGGAATAAACAAAAACGGACGCACACCCGTTGCGTGGGACAACCGGAAGACACCCACCGGAGGAACCAGATGCACACCCGTCGCGTGGGGCAGCCGGAAGACACCCGCAAGGGGTGCCTCTACAAGCCATTTCAATTGTAGAGGCACCCCTTGCGGGTGTCTTCCGGTTCCTATTCCTAATCACGGGTAGGCGTCCGTTCTTGCTTATTCTCTAGTATTCTTCTTCTTTAATATTCTTCCTCGTTCTCCTCTTCGTCTACCTCAAGTAAATAGGAGACAGCTTCATCAAGCGTTGCGGCGAGGCTCATTTGAATGATCAGTTCTCGTAATATTGCCGAATCATCGATGTTGACCGTCTGTTTTTTCGCCAGTTTTAGCGCGTTGGGAAAACGGAGACGAACTATTTTTAACAATATCTGTCGTAATTCTTGTACCATTTCCTTGTGTGCCTGCTGCATTCCCTGCAAAAAGGCATGCTGGAAACGCGAGGGAAGTTCTTCTTCCTGCCCTTCCTGGGGTAGCGAGGGGTACGCCCAGGTCTCACGTAGTACATCACGGAGCATGTGTTTTCTCTTTCTGGTCAGCACTCTATACACTATTTCGGGCAACTGCATTATATCTTAGAACATACGTTCATGTCAATAAGTTCTTTTTTGCTGCCGGGATTGTGGAAATGGTGAACCTTTCTATGGCCGTGTTGCCTCACGTAAAAATCTTACTCTCGCGCATTCGTTGCCTCATCTAATCATCCAACTGTGGGGAGCGAGCCGCCGCGCGGCGGCTCGCTCCCCACAGTTGCCGCCCGCCAGAGCGGGCGGCA
>Ga0209810_1002549_pt1 | contig 21528 bp, 17 predicted proteins | sample Coa_R1_7_FD_187159 | JGI IMG/M metagenome (GOLD analysis project Ga0209810, IMG submission 187159) | Surface soil microbial communities from Centralia Pennsylvania, which are recovering from an underground coalmine fire - Coalmine... | ecosystem: Environmental > Terrestrial > Soil > Unclassified... | reverse complement strand
GAGGGGCATTGACCCGCCGCGGTGGGCGACCGCGCTGAGCCTCACCGCCGCGGCCCCCAGGGGCCGTCCTCGTCGCCGAGCCTGATCGGCGGTTCGCTCGGCAGGAACGGTTTGCCCTCGCTCTGCGCCCTGCCCGTCTCCCAGGGGCCTGAACCCGGCGCCTGCCGGTCGCCCCACGGACCGGAGGCTGGCGCCTCGAGGCCGGCGGTCTCTTGCGGCCCTTCAAGCGCGAGCGGCCCCGGGTCCCGGCCGCCCGCGTATTTCACCAGCGCTTCGATGCGGGCTTCGATCGGCGGGTGCGTATCGAACAGGTTGGCGAAGTCCTCGCGCGGGTTGTCGATGCACATCTCCATCACCGCGGAATTGGCGTGCGCGAGCTCGCTGCGGTTCTCGATTTTCCGCAGCGCCGAGATCATGGCGTCGGGATTCTTGGTCAATTCGACCGACCCTGCGTCGGCGAGAAATTCGCGCCGGCGCGACAGCGCAAAGCGGATGACCACCGAGAGCAGCCACGCCACCACGATCAGCACGACCGCAATCACGATTGCCGCGCCCGCGCCGCCCCGGCTTCCGCTCTCACGCCGCCGGCCCCCGAAGCCGCCATAGTAGCTCGCCTGGAAGAACAGGCGGAAGATCATCTCGCCGAAGAAGGAGATGACGCCGGCGATCACCACCGCAATCACCATCATGCGCACGTCGCCATTGCGGATATGCGTGAGCTCGTGGCCGAGCACGGCTTCGAGCTCCTGATCGTTCAGCGCGTTCAACAATCCGCGCGTCACGGTGATCGAATACTGCTTGCGGTTCATGCCGGTGGCGAAGGCATTGAGCGCCTCGTCCTCGGCCACGCGCAATGTCGGCATGGGGATGCCGCGCGAGATGCAGAGATTTTCCAGGATGTTATAGAGTCGCGGCTCCTGCTCGCGGGTCACGGGCGCGGCGCCCGTCACCGCGTCGATCATGGCTTGGTGAAATTGATAGGCAATGAAAATCCACAGGACGGCGCCGACGGTGGCCCAAGGCAGCGCCTTGAAGAAATCATACTCGGCCGCACGCAAGAGATATTCGAGCGGCGCGTTGACGGTCAGCGCCTCGGCGAGAAGTGCGCCGGCATAGACCATCAGGTAGACGAGCACGAATAATCCGATCAGCAGCGCGACCGAGCGACGCTTGTTCGACTGGATGTGCGTGTAGAGACCGTAGGCGGCCATGATGGCTGTCCGTCACGACGAATCGCGCCGACGCCGCGCGGCAAGACGCCGGAGCAGATTCGGATCGAAGTCAATGGACATGGTCATCGCGAGAGTCCCGCAAGGGGCAACGGCGCAATCCAGGGCGAGTGTGCTCCATTCCGGATGGCTTCGCTGCGCGCACAATGACGGGCCGATGTCACCGAAGTCCGGTCTAAAATTTCACGCTCGGCGCCTGCTCGAGAGCTGCACGGTTCTCGCCGAGGTCGAAGAACGGCCGCGGACGAAAGCCGAGGGTCCCGGCAAAGATCGCTGCCGGGAACTGCTGGATACCCGTATTGTATTCCTGCACCGCGTTGTTGAAAAAGCGGCGGGCGGCCGCGAGCTTGTTCTCGATATCGGCAAGGTCGTTCTGCAATTGCTGAAAATTGGCATTGGCCTTGAGGTTCGGATAGTTCTCCGAAAGCGCGAACAACTGCCGCAGGGCCCCCGTCAACGCGTTCTCGGCGGCGACCCTTTGTTCGACTCCGGGCGCCGCAAGGGCGGTATTGCGCGCCTGGATCACGGCTTCGAGAGTTCCGCGCTCGTGCGCGGCGTAACCTTTGACGGTTTCGACCAGATTCGGAACGAGATCGTGGCGCTGTCGGAGCTGCACGTCGATGTCGGCGAAGGCCTGATCGCAGCGCTGTCGCAAGGCGACCAGGCCGTTGTAGACGGTGATCGCCCAGATCACGATCACGACGATGATTCCGATGACGATCCAGGCGGTTGTGGACATGCGCGAGCAACTCCGGGCTGGGACGAGGCGTGATTTGCCGCAAGCCTACCCAATCGGGGGTTCCCCCGCCAACCGCACCGCGTCGGAAAAAACGGCGGTCGGGTCCTGTGCGGGAAACCGAATCCCCAAAAATCGCCGCCGCGCCGCCCGCCCGTGGACGGGAACCGGGCGCAAACCCTCCTGCGGCACGCCGACGGGAGGAACGACTTTCCGCGCCGGTCGGTCACGCGCAGCCCGCCCTCGAACCGGCGCCAAGCGGTTGACGGGACGATAAAAAAAGACCCCAAGCAGAGCTCGGGGTCTTTTCGCCAGACGGCTATTCGGGGGGTAAGGGGGGAGCCGCCCGACTGAAATGCGAGCGGATAACGCGACATTCGGCGCTTCGTTCCGTGGCCCGGCAAAAATTATTTGCGCCGCGCCCGCCTGCGCCGGCGATGGAACCGCGAGGCCTCAGCTTGCCTCGCGTAGCCTCACCGCGGCCTCGAGATCGACCGACACGAGCTGCGAGACGCCGCGCTCGGCCATCGTGACCCCGTAGAGGCGGTTCATGCGGGCCATGGTGATCGGGTTGTGGGTGATGATGAGGAAGCGGGTGTCGGTCGCTTTGGCCATTTCGTCGAGCAGATCGCAGAAGCGCTCGACATTGTGATCGTCGAGGGCGGCTTCCGCCTCGTCGAGAACGCAGATCGGCGCCGGGTTGGTGAGGAACACCGCGAAGATCAGGGCGAGCGCCGCGAGCGCCTGCTCGCCGCCCGACAGAAGCGAAAGCGTCGAATGTTTCTTGCCGGGCGGCTTGGCGATGATCTCCAGCCCGGCTTCGAGCGGGTCCTCGCTTTCCAGGAGCTGCAATTCGGCGGTGCCGCCGCCGAACAGCTTGGTGAACAGGCTCTGGAAATGCCTGTTCACCTGATCGAAGGACGACAGCAGCCTTTCGCGCGCCTCGCGGTTGAGACTTTGAATTCCCAGGCGCAGCTTCTTGATGGCCTCGACCAGATCGTCGCGCTCGCTGGTCAACGAGCCATGCTGTGCCTCGACCTCGCGCAATTCCTCCTCCGCCCGCAGGTTCACGGCGCCGAGGCGCTCGCGTTCGCGCCGCAGCCGCTCAAGCCTCTCCTCGACCTCGGCGAGCGGCGGCAGCGTGTCGGTCGCCCCCACCTCGGCAAGCCCGGCAAGCGCCGGCGGCTCCACCTCGAGCATGTCGTGGATCTCGCGCGCGACGTCGGCGAGCCGGCGCTTGGCGCCCTCGAAACGCTCCTCGGCGCGTGCGAGCTCCTCGCGCGCGGCGCTCGCGGCCTCCAGCGCTGCGCGCGCGTCGCGGTCGGCTGCGGCAAGCGCGCTCTCGCCCTCCTGCAGACGGTCGGCGCAGGCACGCCGTTCGGCCTCCGCTTTCTCGATCTCGTTGATGAGCGCGGCACGTTTTTCGGCGAAGATCTGCGGTGCGTCGAGGAGGGCGGCACGCTCGCGCTCGGTCTCGGCGATCCGTTGCTCGAGCGTCGCGATCTGGTTGCGTGCGCCTTCCAGACGGTTCACGGCCGCGCCCCGGTCGCCCGCGAGCGCCGCCAACCGGCGATCGGCTGTTTCCGCTTCCCGCAGGACTGCCTGCTGTTCGGTGCGGGCTTCGGTGAGCCGCGCGCGCCGCTCCGCGATGTCCTCGCGCACGCGCGCGAGCTTTTCCTCAAGCTCGGCCGCCGGCGCGAGGCCCGCCAGCGCGCGTTCGGCATCGGCCTTCGCGGCGGTTGCCTCATCACGGCCGGCCGCGAGGCGCGTGCGGGCCTCGACAAGCGCGGACAGCCGCGCGGTACGGCGGTTGAGCTCACGCTCGCGCGCGCGCATCTCCGCCTCCGCGGCGGATGCAGCCTCGAAGGCGGCCTGCGCCGACTCCAGCACCTTGCGTTTGGCTTCGACCTCCGCGCGCGCACGCGCGGCCTCCTCCTCGATCTCGGCGAAACGGGCGCGCTGGGCGAGCCGTCGTGCGGCGCCGGTCGGGGCATGTGCGGCGGCGACGAAACCATCCCAGCGCCACAGATCACCGTCGCGCGAAACGAGCCGCTGGCCGGTCTTCAGCGACGGAGCCAGTCGCGCTCCCGCCTCGCGCTCCACCACGCCGATCTGTGCCAGGCGGCGGGCAAGTTGCGGGGGGGCGACGACGAAGCGGGCAAGCGGCACCACGCCGTCCGGCAGGGCCGGGTCCGTGCCGTCGGAGCGGAGTTCGCGCCAATGCATCGGCGCGGAGGTGTCCGCCGGCGCGTCGAGATCGTCGCCGAGAGCGGCACCGAGGGCCTTTTCGTAACCCTTTTCAACCGTCACCTGGTCGATCACCGGCGGCCAGAGGCTGCGGGTCTCCGGCGACAGCATCCTGGCGAGGGTCTTGGCCTCGGTCTCGAGACGCTGCACGCGTTTTTCGCATTCGGCGAGCGCGGCCCGCGCGGCTTCAACCTCGCCGCGGGCCGCATGGTGCGCCCTTTCGGCTGCGACCGCCGCGGCTTCCGCCTCGGCGAGAGCAGCCTGCGCGCGCTCAACCACCGCGCTCGGGGAGCCTCCGGCGTCCCCGTGCAGCGCGGTCAGCTCATGCTCGATCGCGGCGATCTCGTCGGCAAGGCGGGCGAGACGTTCGTCCTGCTCGCGCAGCGCATTCTCGAACCGCTGCCGTTGCGCGGTGCGGTCGGCAAGCGCCGCCGTCAGATCCGCGAACACCTTCTCCGCCGCATGAAGGGACGCATCGGCCTCCGCCACCTTGGCGTCGATCCCGCTGCGCCGCGCCGCCTGTTCGTGCGCGTGGCGCCGAATGGCCTCCTCCTCGGCGGCGATCCGGGCCAGGGCCGCTTCTGCGTCGGCGGCGAGCGTCCGTTCCCGTTCCAGGTCGGCCGCAAACTGTCGACGCCGCAGGTCGAGCTCGACGAGGCGATCCTTGGCGCGCTGTTCCTCGCGGTCGAGGTCCTGCCGTGCGAGGTTCAGCCGATGGAGCGCAGCGCCGACGCGGGCCTCGGCCTCGCGCAATTCGGGCAGGCTTGCCGCGATGAGCGCCTGGCGTTTGGAAGCCTCCGCTTCGGTGGCGGTGCGCTCCGCCACCGTGCGGACGCCGTCCTCCTTGGCGCGTTCCGCCTCCGCCGCCTCGCGGTTCGCGGCCGTCCACCGCAGATGATAGAGCATCGCCTCCTGCTTGCGCACCTGCGCCGAGACGGCGCGATAGCGGATCGCCTGCTTGGCCTGTTTCCTGAGGCTGTCCATCTGCTGGGCGAGCTGGCCGATCACGTCCTCAAGCCGCAGCAAATTGGCTTCGGCGGCCTTCAGTCGCAGCTCGGCCTCGTGCCGCCGCGCATGCAGCCCAGAGATGCCCGCAGCCTCCTCGAGGACGCGGCGGCGCTGGTCGGGCTTGGCCTGGATGATCTCGGTGACGCGGCCTTGATGCACCAGCGCCGGCGAGCGCGCGCCGGTCGAAGCGTCGGCGAACAGAATCTGCACGTCGCGCGCGCGCACTTCGCGGCCGTTGATGTAGTAGGTCGAGCCTCCCTCGCGCTCGATGCGGCGCACGATGTCGAGCTGCTCCTCGCCGTTGAACGCCGCCGGCGCCGAGCGATCGGAATTGTCGATGAGAATCGCCACCTCGGCATGGTTGCGGGCCGGCCGATGCGTCGAGCCGGAGAAAATGACGTCGTCCATCGACGATGCGCGCATCGACTTGAAGGACGATTCGCCCATCACCCATTTGATCGCTTCGACCAGGTTCGATTTTCCGCAGCCGTTCGGACCGACGACGCCGGTCAAGCCCGGTTCGATCAGGAAGTCGGTCGGTTCGACGAAGGATTTGAACCCGAGCAGCCGCAGCCGTGTCAGTTTCATGCGTCAGAGGTCCATGCCAGCGCCCTCGCGCCCGGCCTTGTTTCGAGTCTCGCGCGCGGCGCCCGACGAACGCGCACTGTTCCGCTCGCTTGGCATGGAACAGAGTCGCTGGCGTTTCCGAGACTTAAAGCCCGGAGGAACGCATCGTGCCGCATCGCGCCGCAGAATGAATCGCTCGGCGCGCGGGGGCAACAGGGGGGCGCGGCAGGCGCGCGGTTTTCCAGACCTTTCGCCCGGCGGGCCGGTTCGCACGGCGCGGGTCGGGCTCGCCGAGCGGAACAAAAAACCCTTATCCGCCCTTGAGATAGGGGTCAATGATCTTGGCCATTTCGTCGATCGACATGGCCCCTTCGTGAACGGTACCGTTGATGAAAAAGGTGGGCGTGGAGTGCACTTTGAAGGCGTCAATGGCGCGCTGGCGCACCTTCTCGATCCCGTCGAGGATCTGCTGATTCGCCAGGCAGGCCTTGAAACTCTCCTCGGTAAACCCGGCCTGTTTGGCGATCGCCATCAAAGGCGGGATCGGTTTTTGCACCGCCCATTGGTTCTGCTGGCGGAAGAGCGTATCGACAAGCGCGAAATACTTGTTCGGGTCGTCCTTGCCCGCGCATCGGGCCAACATGAAGGCCGCGGCGGCCAGGCTGTCGAGGGGAAACTCGCGCAGGATGAAGCGCACCTTGCCGGTGTCGATGTAGCGCTTTTTCAGTTCGGGGAACGTGACCTCGTCGAAATGCGCGCAGTGCGGACAGGTCATGGACGCATATTCGATGATGGTGACGGGCGCCTTGGCATCGCCGAGACTCATGTCCGGCAGCGCCTCCGGTTTCATCAATTCGCTGTCGGGAATGGAATCGGCGCGCGCCTGTGCGAGCGGCGTCAGCGCGGAAGTTCCGAACGCCACGGCAACGAGCGCCCCTGCGGCGCCGGCCCGGCAGAATTCGCGACGATTGATCGGCAACGTCCACTCCATGATCTGCGCCCGCCCTCGGTTCGCGGCCCCGGCACAGCGCTAGCGCAAGGCGATGATTGTGGCAACGGCCCCGCCCGCCTGCCAACCGGGCTCGCCGGTCACTTTCGCTTGACGGCCGCACCGAGCCGGCCGAGCGCGCGCCGCAAGGCATCGTCATCGATCGGGATGGCGGCGGCGATCCGTTCGGCCTCGGCCGGATCGGGCGGGGGCCGATCGGGCGGACGCGCGCGCCGCCGCAGCGGTGCCTGTCGCAGCGCGATCCGACCGATGGCGGACCAGCCGAAGAATCGGTTGACCCGTTCGATGATGACCGGCGCCTGATGTTGGATGTCGAGCGCGGCCGGCCCTTCGACGCGCAGCACGAGCGTGGCAGCGTCGGTCGCTTCGTCCTGCTCCGCGCTGCCCTCGCGCAGGCGCGGCCAGCTGATCTTGATCGGCTGGCTGAGGGCTGCGATCTCCACGCCGGCGATCTCGGCCCAACGTGCGATGAGCTCGCTCGAGGCAAAGCCGCGGCGACGCAGCACGTCGCTCAAGGTTGCGCCCGTCAGTTCGGCCAGGGCCCGTGGATAACCGCGCGGGGGCTTGCTCATAGCGACTCTTGTGTCAAGGTCGTGCCATGACCGTAGCAGCCCGTGTCTTGCCGCGGAAGCAGAGCGCGCCGGAGGCGGCGAAGCTCCTGGCCTGGTATGACCGTCATGCGCGCGTCCTGCCCTGGCGCGCGCCGCGCGGCGAGCGGCCCGATCCTTACCGCGTCTGGCTCTCGGAAATCATGCTGCAGCAGACCGCGGTCAAGACCGTCGTTCCCTATTATGCACGCTTTCTCGCACGCTGGCCGACGGTCGAGGCGCTGGCGGCCGCCAGCCGCGAGGACGTGCTCCGCGCCTGGGCGGGTCTCGGCTATTATGCGCGGGCGCGCAATCTGCACGCCTGCGCCAGAGCGGTCGTGGCCGCGCACGGCGGCCGTTTCCCCGATGACCTCGACGCTCTGCGCGCGCTCCCGGGCATCGGCGAATATACGGCGGCCGCGATCGCGGCCATCGCCTTTGACCGGCCGGTCGTCCCCGTCGACGGCAATGTCGAGCGCGTGGTGACGCGCGTGTTCGCGCTCGAGGACGAACGGCCGAGGGCCAGGCGGCGCGTCCGCGCGCTCGCCCGTTCCTTGATGCCCGCGCGCCGCGCCGGCGATTTCGCCCAGGCATTGATGGATCTCGGTGCCACGCTCTGCTCGCCCAGGAAACCCGCGTGCGACCTTTGTCCCTGGAGCGACCGGTGCGCGGCGCGGGCGCGCGGTTTGCAGGAGAGCCTGCCGCGCAAGGCGGCACGACCGGCAGGCGCGCCGCGGCGGGGTGCAGCGTTCGTGGCGCTGCGCGGCGACGGGGCGGTCCTGCTGCGCCGCCGTCCTGCCGCGGGCCTGCTCGCGGCGATGACCGAGGTGCCGGGAAGTGCCTGGCGCCCGGACCTCTCCTTGACCGAGGCGTTGCGCAGCGCCCCGCGTTTCGCGCGACCGGTGCGCTGGCGGGCGCTTCCGGGTCGCGTCAAACACGTCTTCACGCATTTTCCGCTCGAGCTCGTCGTGCTCGTTGCTCACGTCCCGCGCGCCACGCGGGCTCCGCGCGGCATGCGCTGGGTGAGCCTCGATGCGGCCCGCGACGAAGCGTTGCCCAAGGTCATGCGCAAGGTGCTGAGCCACGCGCTCGATGGCGTGAAGGAGGCAGGTCCATGACCGACGAATGGTCGCCCAATCTGCGCTATCCGGATCCGAGGGTGAAATCGCTCGATCGGCGCTTCGACAAATATCGGCTGGCGAGCGCGAGCGTCGAGCGGCTGTTCACCGGTGCCCGCTGGAGCGAAGGCCCGGTCTGGTTCGGGGACGGCCGCTATCTTCTGTGGAGCGACGTTCCGGGCGACTGCATCCGTCGCTGGGACGAGGCGACCGGCAGCGTCGGCATCTTCCGCCGACCGTCGAACCACGCCAACGGCAATACGCGCGATCGGCAGGGGAGGCTTGTGACCTGCGAGCACCTCACGCGTCGCGTCGTGCGCACCGAATATGACGGCGCGACGACCGTCATCTGCGACCGGTTCGACGGCAAGCGACTCAACTCGCCCAACGACGTGGTCGTGAAGTCGGACGGCTCGATCTGGTTCACCGATCCGTGCTTCGGCATCCTCGGCTTCTACGAGGGAGAGCCTGCCGAATCCGAGCTGCCGATGAATGTCTATCGGGTGGACGGACAGACCGGCGCCGTGACGGTGGTGGCGGACGGCATCAATGCGCCGAACGGCCTCGCTTTTTCGCCGGACGAGAAGAGACTCTATATCGTCGAATCGCGCAGCGTGCCGCGCCGGATTCTTGTCTATGACGTGACCGGCGGGGGAACAAGGCTTGCGAACGGCAAGGTGCTGATCGACGCCGGGCCCGACGGCACGCCCGACGGCTTGCGCTGCGACGTCGACGGCAATCTGTGGTGCGGTTGGGGGATGACGGCCGAGCTCGACGGCGTGCGCGTGTTCACGCCTGCAGGCGAGCCGATCGGCCATATTGCGCTGCCGGAACGGTGCGCGAACCTGTGCTTTGGCGGGCGCCACCGCAACCGCCTGTTCATGGCGGCGAGCCATTCGCTTTATGCGCTCTACGTCAACACGCAAGGCGCCGCCGGCGGCTAGCGCGAGCCGGCACGGACGAGGAGACCGGAGGCCATTCCATGAGCATCGAACGAAGAGAAGTCGGACCGCGCATGAGCCAGATCGTGGTGCACGGCGAGACGGTCTATCTCGCCGGCATCGTTGCGCATGCCGCCAAGGGCCGGGGCGTCGCCGAACAGACGAAGGAGGTGCTGGCCACCATCGACCGGTATCTGGCACAGGCGGGATCCGACAAGACGAGGCTGCTCAGCGCCAATATCTGGCTCGCCGACATGCGCGACTTTGCCGAGATGAACGCGGTTTGGGACGCCTGGGTCGCGCCCGGCCACACGCCGGCCCGCGCTACCGTCGAGGCAAAGCTCGCCGCACCGGAGTACAAGGTGGAGATCATGGTCACGGCGGCCCGCTGAGGGGCGGCGCGCCCTAACGCGCTGCGCCGGGATCGAACCGTCGGGCTCGCCCGGCATTGTGCTGGCGCATGTCCTCGTGATTTCCGCAACCCGGTTCCCGCTTTGCGGAAGCACGCGTGCGTGTCGGACGCGAAGGAGGGGGCTTCGAAGCCGGCGCCGCTGTCGCGCGTGCACGGACTATTCGACCATCTCCGCCCGTACCTGCGTACGGAACTCGTCGATCGGCCGCAATCCGTTCTCCGTCTCGACATGCCAGAAGGTCCAGCCGTTGCAGGCCTCGAGACCCTGTGCCAGCGCGCCGATGCGGTGAATCGAGCCGACATTTCCGCCGAGCGAAACCGCCCCGTCGGCGCGCACCAGCGCCTTGTGGCGTTTCTTGGCGTCGGTGAGGATCGCGCCCGGCGTCACCAGCCCGCGCTCGACCAGCGCCGAAAACGGCACGCGCGGCGCTTCGCGGGCGGTGACGAAGGGGGCAAGCGTTGGTGCTTCGAGCGCCCTTGTCGTCGCGATGCGCGCCTGCGCGGCCCTGGCGTAGTCGGGATCACGTTCGATGCCGATGAAGCGGCGCGACAGGCGCTTGCACACCGCGCCAGTGGTGCCGGTGCCGCAGAAGGGATCGAGCACCAGATCGTCAAGCCGCGAGCTCGCCAGAATCACCCGCGCGAGCAGCGCCTCCGGTTTTTGCGTGGGGTGCAGCTTCTTTCCGTCGGGGCCCTTGAGCCGCTCTTCTCCGGTACAGAGCGGCAATGTCCAGTCAGATCTGACCTGGACGTCGTCGTTTCCGGCCTTGAGGGCTTCATAGTTGAAGGTATAGCCCTTCGCATTCGGTTCGCGCGCGGCCCAGATCAGCGTCTCGTGTGCATTGGTAAAACGCCGCCCGCGGAAATTCGGCATCGGATTGGACTTGCGCCAGATCACGTCGTTGAGGATCCAGAAACCGAGATCCTGCATGATCGCGCCGACACGGAAGATGTTGTGATAGGAGCCGATGACCCAGATGGTCGCAGTCGGCTTCATCAATTGCCGGCATGCTGCGAGCCAGGCGCGCGTGAATGCGTCGTAGGCGGAGAAGCTCGCGAACTTGTCCCATTCATCGTCGACCGCATCCACACGCGAATCGTCCGGACGCTTGAGGTCGCCGCGAAGCTGGAGATTGTAGGGAGGATCGGCGAAGACGAGGTCGACGCTCGCTGCGGGGAGCTTCACCATTTCGGCGATGCAGTCTCCCGTGATCACCCGATGCGGTGACTCGGAAAATCCACGGGGCGCCCGAAGGGGCGCCCCGCGACGCGATGCTACCATGACTCAGATACTCTGACTCAAGGATGACGCGGTCGGCGACGCGGGACCTACAACCGACTGAACGCATCATGAGCGTGCAAAGTGAAAAATCGGTTTATGGGCGCGCGTGGTTCCGCGGGCGCACGAGATTCGTTTTCCTCGAAGTGAAGGAACAGGGCCGCATGCTGCGACAATCGATCCATGATGGCGGCTGCTAGGCAATTTCTGCCTACGGCCCTATGTCGTCCGTCGGCGGAAGTTGCGTTTGGCCTTCGACCTCGCGGTCGTCGTCGCCCGGAGCGGGTGGATTTTGCTCGCCGCATGGATGATGATTGCGGGGAACGGAAGCGGGGATGACCGATGCGGTGGGATGACTTTCGCCGCAGCGACAATATCGAGGACGACCGCGACGGCGGTGGCATCGGCCTGCCCGGCGGCGTCGGCCTGCCCGCGGGTCCGGTCGGCATCGGCACCGTCCTCGTGCTCGGGCTCCTCGGATGGGCGCTCGGCATCGATCCGGGCGTTCTCATCGGCGGGGCCGAGATTTTGAGCGGCGGGCCGGCTTCCTATCACCAGCCCTACCGACCGGTGCCGCGCACGGGGGTTCCCCGGGACCCCACCGGCCAGTTCGTCGCCGCCGTTCTCGGCAACACCGAGGATGTCTGGGCGCAGATTTTCCAGGAGGCCGGCCGTGTCTATCGGCCGCCGCGTCTGCGGCTCTACGCCGGATCCGAGCCCGGAGGGTGCGGCTTCGCCAATGCGGCCATGGGTCCGTTCTACTGTCCGCGCGACCGGCGCATCTATCTCGACACCTCCTTCTTCCGCGATCTGCAGATCAGGTTCCGCGGCTGCAGCGGCAAGGCCTGCGAGTTCGCGCAAGCCTATGTCATCGCCCATGAGGTGGGTCATCACGTGCAGAATCTTCTCGGGGTGCTGGCCAAGGTCGAAGCGGCCCAGCACGCGGCCGCAAGCAGAGCGGCGGCCAACCGCCTGCAGGTGAGGGTCGAGCTGCAGGCCGACTGCTTCGCCGGCATCTGGGCGCATCATTCGGATGCCCGTTGGCGGTCGATCGAACCGGGCGACGTCGCCGCTGCCCTGCAGACCGCCGCGGCGATCGGCGACGACAGACTGCAGCGGCGCACGCAGGGCTATGTGGTGCCCGATGCCTTCACCCACGGAACATCCGAGCAGCGCCAGCGCTGGTTCAGCATCGGCTTGCGACAGGGTACAGTCGCGGCGTGCGATACCCTGTCCGCTGCATCGCTATGAGGAACGGCCGGTAGCGGGTTCAGCAGGACATGGCGTGAAATACGCATTTGCCTGAGAGCCGTTGACGCAAGGGGAAGATGCCCGGAATCGATGAAACCCGTCCGTTCGTGCCGCTGCGGATCGCCGTGTTGACCGTCTCGGACACGCGCGAGCGCGCGGACGACAAGTCGGGCGCACTGCTCGCGGAACGCATCCGTGCCGCCGGCCATACGCTTGCCGAGCGCGCGATCGTCAAGGACGATGTCAAGGCGATCCGCCAGCGCGTGAAGGACTGGATTGCCGACAAGTTCATCGACGTGGTGATCACCACCGGCGGTACCGGCTTCACCGGCCGCGACGTTACGCCGGAAGCGGTCGAGCCGCTGTTCGAAAAAAAGATGGACGGCTTCTCGATCATGTTCCTGATGGTCAGCGAGAAGAAGATCGGCACCTCGGCGATCCAGACGCGTGCCACGGCCGGGGTCGCCAATGCCACCTATATTTTTTGCCTGCCGGGTTCCCCGAATGCCTGCCGGGACGCCTGGGACGAGATTCTGGCCTATCAGCTCGACTATCGGTATCGGCCCTGCAATTTCGTGGAGATCCTGCCGCGGCTCGACGAGCATCTGCGGCGTCCGAAAGCGCAGACGCCATCAAGCTGAGCAGTCGCCCGGGCCGGCGCAGGCGGCTGGCGGCGTGCCCGCAGGCTGCCGGCAGCGGCCGCGCGGATTTCGCGTCTCGTCGAGCGGGCCGCCGCCGGCAGATGCTCCGTCGTCGTGGGACGGCGAGGATCGGACCTCACAAGGTCAGATCCCAAAACTCCGCCACCACGTCCTGCCCCCAGCAATGCCGTTTCTCGCTTGCCGTCAGCGTGAAGCCGGCCTTCTCGTAGATATGGCGCGCCGCGGCGAGGACGCTGTGGGTCCACAGCGTGATTTTCCCGTAGCCGGCTTTGCGCGCAAAGCCGATGCATTCCTCGACCAGCCTCGTGCCGAGCCCGAGGCCGCGCGCCTTCGGATCGACCAGCAGGAGCCGCAGCCGCGCGACATCGGCGGAATCCTTCACCAGCATCACGCAGCCGACGGGTTCCCCTTCCATCTCGGCGATCCAACACCGCTCACGCTTCTCGTCGTAGTTGTTGACGAAATCGGCGACGATCTGCGCGCACAAGCCCTCGAACGGATCACCCCAGCCATATTCCTGCGCATAAAGCTCGGCATGGCGCGCGACGATCCAGCCGAAATCGCCGTGGCGCGGCGCGCGCAGGACGTAGGAGCGGGGCGGGGGCGGTTCGCTCTTGCGGAGCAGCGACTCGATCGTCGCCATGGACTCCACCAGCCGGCACTGTTCGTCGGCGGTGAGTTTGTCGAGCAGGCTGCGGACACCGTCCTGCGACCGTTTTTCGAAGGGAGCGAACACCTCGTGCCCGCGCGCGGTCAGTTTGACGTCGCTTTGGCGGGCATCGTGCTCGGATTGTCTGCGCACGATCAGGCCCCGCTTCTCGAATTTGCGCAGCACGCGCGACAGATAACCTGCGTCGAGGTCGAGCGCGCGTGCGATGTCGGTCGCCGTGCGCGCGCCGCCGTGCGCGAGCTCGTACAGCACCCGCATTTCCCCGAGCGAATAGGGGCTGCCGAGATAGGTTTTGCGCAACAGGCCGAGCTGCCGCGTGTAGAATCGGTTGAAATGACGCACCGCGGCAATGCGTCCTTCCAGGCGGGCCACGGGTCTCATCGCTGCGAGCCTCGAGCAATTAGTTGACAATGTCAAGTAAATGATCGCCGGGGTTGCGAAAGCACCACGAGCCGTCCGGCGCGGAGCCGGACCGCGCTTCCTCCCGGCATCTGCCTGCACCCGACCGGTCTGCGACAAAATAACGTGAAATCAATAATTTATACTCGAAACGCGGGATCCGGGGCAGGCCTGCGAAAAATGTTCTTGTTATGTTCACAATCGATCGCTACGTTCCGGCCCATGGCTCGGTCAAACGCAGCCTTGAGGAGCTCGCCGGTGCCCGCGCTGCCCCGGGCGCCGGCGGGCGGCTTCCTCGACGATGGGACGGCGCTGCTCGATGTCCCGGTCGGGCGGGAGCGCAGGCGCGGACGCGGGGCGCTGTCGAACGCGTCGGGTCGCTACGAACCGCTTGCGCGAGTGGCCTTCGACGATGGCTGGAGCGCGCTCGAGGAATTGCCGCCATTCAAGACCACGGTGTCCGTCGATTCCACGCGCAGGATCATCACCCGCAACCACTCGCCCGACATCGGCTTCGACCGTTCCATCAACCCCTATCGCGGCTGCGAGCACGGCTGCATCTATTGCTACGCGCGGCCCACGCACGCCTATCTTGGTCTGTCACCCGGGCTTGACTTCGAGTCGAAGCTGCTGGTGAAACCCGAGGCGGCAAGCCTGCTCGAGAAGGAGCTCGCTTCCGCGGGATATGAACCGCGCGTCATCGCCATCGGCACCAATACCGACCCTTATCAGCCGATCGAGCGCAAATATCAGGTGATGCGGCGGATCCTCGAAGCGCTGGACCGTGCCGGCCATCCGGTCGGCATCGTGACCAAGTCGGCGCTGGTGCTGCGCGATCTCGATATCCTCGCGCGCATGGCCGCGCGCGACCTCGTCAAGGTCGCGCTGTCGGTGACGACGCTCGATGCCGCGCTCGCGCGCAGGATGGAGCCGCGCGCGGCGACGCCGATGCGGCGGCTCGAGGCGCTGCGGCGGCTCGCGGCGGCGGGCGTTCCCACGACGGTCATGGTCGCGCCCATCATCCCCTCGCTCAACGACATGGAGATCGAACGCATTCTCGAAGCCGCGAGCGCCGCGGGCGCGAGAGAGGCCGGCTACGTGTTGCTGCGGTTGCCGCTCGAGGTGCGCGATCTTTTCCGCGAATGGCTGCGCGAGAACTATCCGGACCGCGTCGACCACGTGTTCAAGCTGGTGCGCGAGATGCGCGGCGGAAAGGATTACGATTCGCGGTGGTTCGAACGACAGCGCGGTCGCGGGCCCTATGCCTACCTGATCGGCCGCAGGTTCGAGCTCGCCTGCCGCAAGCTCGGTCTCAACCGGACGCGGATGCACCTCACCACCAGGCATTTCCGCCCACCCAAAGTCGAAACGGCGCAATTGAATCTTTTCGATCAGTGAATCGCCCGCGCGACCGCCGGCGGGACGGTCTCGGATGCGCCCGATCGCCGCCGCGGCGGCGCATTCGCGGGAAAACGCGCGATCGGGCGGCCCCGCGCGGCCCACCCTGCCCAAGCGCGAAGCCGTGCACAACGGGGCTGATCGGCGTTGACTTGCGCGACGCGGTGGGCCCAGGTCGTGGCCCATGCTGGGCCGAGTCCGAGCAAACCCGCGTTTGCCCCTCAGGCAACCGCCCGTGCGTCCGAGCTTCCGCCGCGAACGGCGTCTGCTCGCCGAAGGGGTCTGGCCGGTCGCCGGCTGCGACGAGGCGGGGCGGGGGCCGCTCGCCGGCCCCGTGGTGGCAGCCGCGGTGGTGCTCGATCCCGCCTGCATTCCGCGCGGCCTCAACGATTCCAAGAAGCTCGACGCCGCGGCGCGCGAGGAGCTTTACGAGGCGATCTGCGCGACCGCCCAGGTGGCGGTCGCCTTCGGGACGGTCGCACGCATCGATCGCGACAATATTCTGCGCGCCTCGCTTTGGGCCCTGGTCCGCGCGGTCAAGGCCCTGCCGGTCCGGCCCCGGCTCGTCCTTGTCGACGGCAACATCAGGATCGACTGCGGCTGCGCGTGCGAGGCGGTGGTCGGCGGGGATGCACTCGTCGCCTCGATCGCGGCGGCCTCCATCGTCGCCAAGGTCACGCGCGATCGCCATATGCGGCAGCTCGGTCGCGCCTTCCCCGGTTATGGTTTCGAGCGCCACATGGGCTACGGTGTGCCGGAGCACGTGGAGGCCCTGGCCCGCCTCGGCCCGACGGCACATCATCGCCGCTCCTTCGCGCCCGTCGCCGCGAGCCTCACGTCGGCGGACGCCGCCGACGGTGTCGCGGTGGACGTGTTGCCTCTTTGACCTGCTTTCTTTATTCCCCTCCTTCGTCCTGCCGTCCGCGGCGGACGAGAGGCGGGGATGTCGTTCGCGTGCGCAGCCGGAGTCCGTTTCCGCCCGCCATTGCCGCATGGCTGCCGACGATCCTTTTCCTGCGCGCGAAGGATCAACACCGCACGGACCGATGCATTACGTCTCCCTGATCGTCGAATTCCTGCGCGGCCGGCCGCTGCTCGTGTTCTGGTGCGCGGCGTTGACGCAGGCGGCGCTATGGACGCTGACGCCGGCGCTTTTCTACAGCGCGCCGCCGGGAGACGTGCCGATCCTGCTTGCGATTGGCCGCGAATTCGTTCTCGGCAGCTACCTGGGGCCGCCGCTCGCGTTTTGGCTGGCCGAGATCGCCTTCCGCCTCGGAGGTTTGTTCGGACTTTACCTGCTGGCGCAGGCGTGCATCGTCGTCACCTATTGGGCCGTCTTCACGCTCGGCCGCGCTGTCGTCGGCACGCGGCATGCCGTCCTGGCGGTGCTGCTCATGGTCGGCATTGCCGCCTTCACCGTGCCGAGTCCGGATTTCGGGCCCGGCGTGCTGGCGGCGCCGTTGTGGGCGCTCGCGCTGATGCATTACTGGCGCGCGCTCGGTGAGGATCGGCGCGGCGCCTGGTTCCTGCTGGCGATCGATCTCGGCCTGCTGCTGCTTGCGAGCTATGTCGGCGCGATCCTGGTCCTTCTGCTCGTCGCATTCACGCCGCTCAGCCGCCGCGGCCGCGCGGCGCTGCGCTTTCCGGAACCCTGGCTGGCGTTGGTCCTGCTCGCGATCATCCTGTTGCCGCATGTCTGGTGGCTCGTCGCGGCGCGCGATCTTGTGCTCGCCGGGATCGGGGAAAGCGTCGCTGCGGGAAAACTTGCGCCCGGACTGCGGCTCTTGGCGGCGTTGATCGGAGCGCATCTCGGCCTGCTGCTGCTCATTGCGCTCGCAAGCGGCTGGCCGCGCCGGAAGGGCGAGCGCGCGCCTGAGATCAACCGCGCGCCGGTCAACCCGCTGGCGCGCCGCTATGTCTATGCATTCGCGTTCATGCCGGCCGTTGCGGCGCTTGCGGTTGCCGTCGTCGGCCATCGCGTCGTTGCGTTCGACCGTATCGCCCCGCTCGTCGTGCTGTCGGGCCTTGCGGCCATCCTCGCCGCGGGCGATCGCGCGTTGCTCTATCGCGAACGGGCAACCTCGTCCGCCTGGCTCGGTCTGTTATTTGCGCCGCCGGCGATGGTGGTGCTCGCGCTCGCCCTGCTGCCCTGGATCGGCGGCGTCGACCCGCGCGTCGCCCAGCCGGCCGCGGACGAAGGGGCATTCTTCGCCGACAGTTACCAGCGTCGCACCGGCAGGCCACTCCTCTATGTCACCGGCGATCCGCGCGTTGCCCCGCTGGTTGCCCTCGGCGCTCGGGGCCGGCCGCATGTGTATTTCGCCTGGGCGCCCGAGCGAAGTCCGTGGGCGAGCGCCGAGGACGTGCGCGAGCAGGGCGGCGTCGTGGTCTGGCGGATCGACGACAACGCGACGGCGCCGCCGCCCGCGCTCAAGGCACTGTTCCCCGAAATGGTGCCGGAAGTGCCCCGCTTCTTCGCGCGGCCCGTGCAGGGCACGCTGCCGCTGATCCGCATCGGCTGGGCGGTGATCAGGCCGCGCGAGGCAGGCGCGGCACCACCCGTTCAGTGATAGCTCTCACCTTCCCGCACCTTGCCGCGGAACAGCCAGTAGATGAAGACGACGTAGCCGAGGATCATCGGCAGCAGGAACAGCGTGCCGAGCAGCATGAAGACCTGGCTCGCCGCGGCGGCGGCGGTGTCCCAGACCGTGAGCGAGGGCGGCACAAGATAGGGGAAGTTGGAAATCACGAGACCGAGATAGCCGAGCAGGAACAGGCCGATCGCGGCGAGGAACGGCGTGACCTCGCGCCCCGCCTCCAGTCCGCGCCAGAGCGCATAGGCGACGAGCGCGGTCACGACCGGTACCGGCCAGAGAAAGAGGAAGTTGGGCAGCGCGAACCAGCGTTCGGCGATGCGCGGCTCGGAAAGAGGTGTCCAGATGCTGACCACCGCCATGAAGCAGAGCACCGCGCCGAGCAGCACGCGGGCCTGCCGGCGCGCGCGGGCGGCAACGGCTCCTTCCGTTTTCATCACGAGCCAGCAGGCACCGAGCAAGCCGTAGCCCGCGATCATGGCGAGCCCGCAGAGCACGGCGAAGGGCGTCGCCCAGACCAGCGCGCCGCCGGCGAAAGATCCGTCTTTCACGGGGATTCCCTGGATCAATCCGCCAAGGATCACCCCTTGAGCGAATGCGGCCAGCGCGGAGCCGACGCTGAAGGCGACATTGAGCCATGTCTTGCTGCGCGAGACGGTGCGGAATTCGAACGCCACGCCGCGAAATACCAGTGCGAGCAGCATGACGATGATCGGAATGTAAAGCGCAGGCATGATCACCGCATAGGCTCCCGGAAAGGCCACCCAAAGACCTCCGCCGCCGAGCACGAGCCAGGTCTCGTTGCCGTCCCAGAACGGCGCGACCGAGCGCATCATCTGGTCGCGCTCGCGCTCCGTGCGCGCAAACGGGAACAAGATGCCGATGCCGAGGTCGAATCCATCGAGAATGACATAAAGGGCGACTGCGGTACCGATGAGTCCGGCCCAGATCACGGGGAGATACCACTCCATGACGGCTGTCCCTAGTCGCGCTGCGCCGCCGCGATCGGGCTGGCGCTGCCGAGCGGCTCGATGGCCTTCGCCGCCGCATCGCCGAGCCCTCGCGCGATGAGGCGATTGATGTAGTAGATCCCGAAGGAGAACACGACGGCATAGGCGATGAGGAACAGCGCCAGCGTGAACGCGACGCTGCCGCCCGCAACGGGCGAGCTCGCGTCGGCGGTGCGCATGAGGCCTTGCACGATCCAAGGCTGACGGCCGCTCTCGGTCGTCACCCAGCCGGCGATCACGGCGACAAAACCGACCCACCAGCCATGCGCCACGACGCGTAGATACCAGCGCGTCTCGAACAGCGTGCCGCGCCACCACAGATAGGCGCCGCAGAGCGCGGCCGCGATCATGAACAGGCCCGCGGCGAGCATGATGCGGAAGGCGAAGAAGACGATGGCAACCGGCGGCCGGTCGCTCGCCGGCACGCTGGTCAATCCGGGAAACAGGCCGTCCGGATCGTGCCTGAGGATGAGCGAGGCGCCGCGCGGAATCGAAATCTCGAGGTCGTTCCGCTCGCCATCCTGCTCCGGCCAGGCGAAGACGTGAAAATCGCCCGGCTTGGAGCCGTCCCAATGGGCTTCGATCGCCGCGATCTTGATCGGCTGGTGCTCGAGCGTGTTGAGACCATGCCGGTCGCCGATCAGAAGTTGCAGCGGGGCGAGAATGGCGGTGAGCCCGATCGCCATTCGCAACATCGTGCGGGCTTCCTCCGCGTGGCGGCCCGCGAGCAAGAAGCGCGCGCCCACGGCCAGCACCACGAAGCCGGTCGTGAGATAGGCGGCGTTGACCATGTGAGCGAAGCGGTAAGGGAAGCTCGGATTGAAGATCACCGCCAGCCAGTCGGCGGGATAGGCCACCCCATCCTTGAGCACATAGCCGGCCGGGGTCTGCATCCAGCTATTGGCCGAAAGAATCCAGAACGCCGACATGGCGGTTCCGAGCGCGACGATGGCCGCCGAAAGCACGGAAAGCCAGGGCGGCACGCGACCGAAGCCGAACAGCAACACGCCGAGGAAGGTCGCTTCGAGAAAGAAGGCCGTCAGCACCTCGTAGCCGATCAGCGGCCCCACCACGTTGCCCACCGCCGTCGAGAAACGGCTCCAATTGGTGCCGAACTCGTAGGACATGACGATGCCCGATACCACGCCCATGGCAAAAGAGACCGCGAAGATCCTGGTCCAGAACCGCATCAGCCGCTGATAGCGTTCCTCACCCGTGCGCAGCCACAACGCGCCGAGCGTCGCGATGTAGGCCGACAGACCGATGGTGAAGGTCGGAAAGATGATGTGGAAGGTGATGGTGAAGGCGAACTGCAGACGCGAGAGAAACAGGGGATCGAAATCCATCATCAACTCCCCGCGTGCTCAAGGCACGTGCAACTCGGCGGCGCGCGGCGACAGCCGCCGTCCTCCGTGAAAAGGGCGGACCGGCCGCTTCCGTACGCAACACGCCGCAGATGGCCGTGGCGCGGCGTGGCGCCGCGATCCGCGCCTGCGACCGGGCGGTGTCCCCGGTCGGGCGAAGGTGAGCTCGCGCGAGGCCCGGTCATGCATCGAGAGCCTTCTTGATCGCCAGGAAATCCCGCCAAGCAAAGCGTTTCTGCAGCGGGCTGCGGAGGAGAAACGCGGGATGGAAGGTCGGCATCGCGCGGATCTCGCGTTTGCCCGTGTGATAGGAGAACCATCGTCCCCGCGCCTTGGAAATCGGATCGTTGATCTGGAGCAGCGTCTGCATCGACGGCTTGCCGAGGCAGACCAGGATGTCGGGGTCGCAGAGTTCGATCTGCCTGCGGATGAACGGCAGGCAGATCGCGGTTTCGTGCGGGCTCGGGTCGCGGTTGCCGGGCGGCCGCCACGGCACCACGTTGGCGATATAGACGCAGCTGCGGTCGAGCCCGATCGCGGCAAGCATCCGGTCGAGCAGCTTGCCCGAGCGGCCGACGAAAGGGCGGCCTTCGATGTCCTCGTCGCGTCCCGGCGCCTCGCCGACGAGCATGAGCCGTGCCGCCGGATTGCCGTCGGCGAATACGAGCTGGGTCGCCGTGGCCTTCAGCCCGCAGCCCTCGAAGCGGTCCAGGATCGCGCGCAGTTCATCAAGCGTCGCCGCGCTTTTGGCCGCCTCGCGCGCCGCCATCACGGCCTCGTCAGGGGCGGGCAGGGCAGGGGAATTTCCGGAATGGTGCGAGGGGTCGTGGCCGGCGCGCGCCGAGAGGCGGCCGGCCGGCGGCGCGGCGTGCGCGGTTTCCTGGGCGGAACCCGGTACGCGGATTGGGCGCGAAGCATCTTCCCCCGCCGCGGACGGGACCGTCGCGGCGGCGAATCGCATCACCGGGGTCTCGCCCACGAGCGTCTCCACCCCCGAGCTCAGGTAGAAGTCCAAGAGTTCGCGCGCGTGTCGCGGATCGACGGACG
>Ga0209810_1002548_pt1 | contig 21531 bp, 23 predicted proteins | sample Coa_R1_7_FD_187159 | JGI IMG/M metagenome (GOLD analysis project Ga0209810, IMG submission 187159) | Surface soil microbial communities from Centralia Pennsylvania, which are recovering from an underground coalmine fire - Coalmine... | ecosystem: Environmental > Terrestrial > Soil > Unclassified... | reverse complement strand
GGCGTTCGGCGCATTCGCTGCACGGCGTTTTCGAGCGGATATCCCCGAGGAGCGGGTTTTCGTAGTTCCGGACGTGATGAGCGGCATCGCGCAAGCGATTCGCTTGTTTACGAGGCCGGGCAGCAGCGTCGTCATCAACCCTCCAGTGTATCCGCCCTATTTCGAGGTGATTCCCTATGCGGGCCGCGCGATCGTGGAAGTTCCGTTGGCGAAATCCGACGACGATTCCAGCTACCATCTGAATTTCGATGCGCTCGAGCGCGCATTTGCGAGCGGTGCGCAAGCGTATCTGCTGTGCACGCCCCATAACCCGGTCGGGCGCGTGTGGAGCGGCGACGAACTACGCCGGCTCGTTGCGTTGGTTCGCCGCTATAACGTCGGATTGATCTGCGACGAGATCTTCGGGCCGCTGGTAATGCCGGACGCGGAATTTAGTTCGATTTTCGCGCTGGGTGAGGTTTCGCGTTGCTGCGCGATCGCGTCCGCGTCGAAGGCATGGAACATCGCGGGACTCAAGTGCGCAGTGGTGGCGGCGAGCGCCGACGTCGCCGGCGACCTGCGGACGCACTTAAAAAGCATTCCGACGGAAATCGACTCGCGTGTGGGGCATCTCGGCGTCATCGCCACGATCGCAGCCTTTCGCGAGTGCGACGCTTGGCTCGACGAACTGCTCGCGTACCTCGCCGGCAATCGCGAAATCTTCCGCGATTTGCTGCGCGAGCGCTTACCGATGCTGCGTTACACTCCGGCGCAAGCGACGTATCTGGCATGGGTTGATTGCCGCGCGCTCGGTGTGGAGAACCCGGCGAAGCACTTTTTAACGAACGGAGATGTTGCGGTCGAGCGCGGAACGCGCTTCGGCACCGGCGGCAATGGCTACGTTCGCGTCAACATCGGCACGTCACGCGCGATTCTCGAAGAGATCGTTCGCCGCATGTCGAGCGCCCTCGTCCACGCCTAGCTGCTACGAGTCGAAGTGATGGCAGGCGCAATCACCGCATGGTTCGTTATTGCCGCGACGGTTCACGCGCGGGTGAGCAAGCGAACCTTGAAACAAATACTCAAATCAGCGCGGACTGACTGATAGATCGCATGCTAGTAATCCACGAAGGCAGCATCACTGCGTTTCAAGTTCAAAGTGCCTACCGGCTCGATCCTATGCTGCATCTGCCGTCGATAGTTGAAAAACAGGCCGGAAAATCGTTTCGATCTTCCGACCTGTATTGGTTGCGGGGGCGAGATTTGAACTCGCGACCTTCGGGTTATGAGCCCGACGAGCTACCGGACTGCTCCACCCCGCGTCGTGGCGAACCGTCATATACGTGATCGCAGAGGCCGAATTCCTGCGTGGCATGCCGAAGGTGCAGCTCCACTGCCACCTCGAGGGGACGCTACGGCCGGCCACCTTTATAGAGTTGGCTCGCCGGCATGGGGTTGCGCTCGTTTACCGTCCGGGGGATTCCGCCTCGCCGCCGGACGACGGCCACGCGGACCCCGAACGGGTGTACCGCTTCGAGACCTTCGAGCAGTTCCTGCTGACCTTCGCGGCCGTCAGCCGGGCACTCGCGGAGCCTGCCGACTACGGGCGGCTGGCGCGCGAATACGTCGAGGACGCGATCGCGCAAAACGTCGCGCTTGCGGAAGTCTTCATCTCGCCCTCGGTATGGCAGTTCTTTCATCCGGCGATAGACGTGCGCGCGTGCGTTCAAGCGATGCGCGATGCTTTCGACGCGGCGCGTGAACGCATCGAGGCGACCTTTATCGTGGACGTGACGCGCAACTTCGGCGTGGAAAGCGCGATGAAGACGGCGCAACTCGCGGTCGAGATGCGCGATCTCGGCGTCATCGGCATCGGCCTCGGCGGCGACGAGGCGAACTATCCCGCGGAACTGTTCGAAGGCGTGTTTGCGTTTGCGCGTACAGCCGGTCTGCACACCGTCGCGCACGCCGGTGAAGCGGGGGGAGCGCAGAGCGTTCGTGCCGCCGTAGAAGTTCTGGGCGCGCAGCGTATCGGACACGGGATTCGCGCGTTGGAAGATCCGAGCGTCCTTGGCATGCTCGCGCGCGAACGCATTCCGCTCGAGATTTGCCCCACTTCCAACGTTCGCACCGGAGTCGTCGCGATCGAAGCGCGTCATCCGCTCGTAGAACTCGATGCCGCAGGCTGCATCGTAACCATCGACGCGGACGACCCGGCGCTCTTTGAAACGACGGTCACCGATGAATACGCGTACGCGACGCGGGTCGCAGGGTTGGATGCCGCAATCCGCTTTGCCGAAAACGCGGTCGATGCGAGCTTTGCGTCGTCGCAGCGGAAGGCCGCGCTGCACCGCGGGCTCGAACGTTACCGCGAGCATGTCGGGCCATAGTCATTTTGCCGAGTCGACCGAGGAGTATCTCGAGGCCGTTTATCGCTTGGAGCGGGAGGGCCCCGGCGTAACGACGTCCGGGCTCGCGTCGGAATTGGGCGTGGCGCCCGCTTCGGTATCGGGCATGCTGAAGAAGCTCGCCGCGGACGGCTACTTGGAACACGTTGCTCGCGGTGAAGTGAAGCTGACGCGTCGCGGGCTCGAAGTTGCGGTACGCGTGCTGCGACGTCATCGATTGGCTGAACGCTTGCTTACGGACGTACTGGGCATGCCGTGGGATCAAGTGCAGCAAGAGGCGTGCATGCTCGAGCATGCGATTTCGGAAAACGTCGAACAGCGTTTGGTTGCGATTTTGGGCGATCCGAAAGAGTGTCCGCACGGTTTGCCGATTCCGCCGAAAGACCTGAGCGATCCGCAACGCAGCGGCATTCCGCTCGCGCAGCTCGACGTCGGCAGCGATGCCGTCGTGCAGGGAGTGACGCAAGAAGTCCCCGAGATGCTGCGCTACCTCGGCGAGGTTGGATTGCGCCCGGGTGCGCAAGTCCGCGTCCACGCGAAAGCGCCGCTAGGGGGACCCATGACCGTTGAAGTGGACCAGCGGCGGCATGCAATATCGCTTGAGCTGGCGCGCATAGTATTGGTGAACGAGCCCGTGCCCGCGGCGAACGTGTAATTTTGGTCACCCGCATTCTCATAACGCTCAACATCCTCGCGTTTCTCTTCGAACTTTACACGGGCGCGCTGCATAGCGAAGCGGCATTGGTGCGAGACGGCGTGCTGATTCCGATTTTCGTGACGCAGTACGGGCAGTGGTGGCGAATCTTTACGGCGGCGTTTTTGCATGCCGGCGTATGGCACATCGCGGTGAACATGCTCTCGCTGTTTTGGCTCGGACGCTTTATCGAGGTAGTGCTACGGCCGTTTCGCATGGCGCTCGTCTATTTCGTTTCGCTCGTAGCGTCCGGCGCGAGCATCGTGCTCTTTTCAGCGCCCAACGTGCCGACGCTCGGAGCGAGCGGCGCAATTTTTGGTTTGATCGGAGCGCTCTTTGCAATCGGACTCAGGCTGGGCGAACGCGGGCGAGACCTCGTGCAATCAAACGTCCCTATTCTCGTGCTGAATCTGCTGTGGACGTTCTTGATGCCGGGAATTTCCTGGCAGGCGCACATCGGCGGACTTATCGCCGGGTTTGTGGTGACGTACATCATCTACTCGCCGCCGCGTCCGGTCATGACGCGCGCGTACGATCAGGCAACCGGCGCGGTGTACGAGTCGAACGTCGAGATGCCGTATGATCGCGATTGACGACGTATTCGCGCGGGGCGGCCCAATCGAACGCGCGCTGGAAGGCTTTGAAGCGCGGCCTGGGCAGGTGCAGATGGCGCAGCTCATCGAGCGCGGGTTTCTCGAAGGCGTACACACGATCGTAGAAGCCGGCACCGGCGTAGGGAAGTCGCTTGCGTACCTCGTCCCGGCTTTGCGCAGCGGGAAAAAGGTGGTGCTCTCCACCGGGACGATCGCGCTGCAGGAGCAGCTCTTCCAAAAGGATATCCCGCTCGTCACCAAAGCGTTGAATATTCCGGCACGCGTATCGCTGCTCAAAGGGCGCAATCATTATCTTTGCAAGCAGAAACTCGAGCGCATGCGATCGGAACGGCTGATCGCCTCCTCGCGCACGATGCAGCAAATTTGGAGCTGGGGCGAACGCACGCAGACCGGCGACCGCGCGGAATTGCCGTTCACACCGCCGGCGGACGAATGGGAGCAGCTCGACGCGGACGCGGACGACTGCGTCGGCGAGTTTTGCGAGCACTTTCGCGATTGCTTCTTTTTTCGCAAGCGCGATGAAGCCAAGTACGCCGACCTCGTGGTCGTCAACCATGCGCTCTTCTTTCTCGATCTCGCGATGGGCGGCGGCTTGCTGCCGCCGTACGACTTCGCGGTGCTCGACGAGGCGCATCAGTGCGAGCGGTGGGCGACCGCCGCGCTTACGGCAACGCTTTCCCGCGCCAGCATCGGACGCATGCTGCGCAAACTCCACCGTTCGTATGCCTTACCGGGACATTTCGACGCCGATTTCGAGAGTGGAATGCGAGGTTTGGAATCGGCGCTCGCGCGCGTGCCCGGCGACCGGTATCCGCTGCACGCCAACGAAGAGGCATGGCCGGCGCTGGAAGCGGTACGCGAAACGCTCTACAAGCTCGAGAACTGGCTCTACGCGAACTGGCACGATGCGCTCAAGAAGCGGCCGCAGAACGATGCGGAAGCCGAGCGCCGCCGCGACCTCGCGCTACGCGCGATTTTGGCGCACCAAGCAACGATCGATCGGGCGCAGCAGCCGACCGATACGGCGATTGCATGGGTCGAACGCGGTGAAAGCGACGCGCGGTATCAACTCAACAGCGCGCCGTTCGACGTCGCGAATTTCTTGCAGGCCGCCCTGTTCTCGCGCACCGGCAGCGTCGTGCTGACGAGCGCAACGATAGCAAACGCCCCGTCGGTGCAAGCCGGAGCATTCGATTTTCTGAAGCGCTCGCTCGGGGTGACGGAGGCGCAGGAATTCATCGCGCCCTCGCCGTTCGATTACCCGGCGCAGGCACGTCTCTACGTCGCGCCGCCGCAGCTCAATCCGAAATCGTCAGATTTCGCGCGCCGCGCGGCGCCGCTTGTGGAAGAATGTTTGGACCGCAGCCGCGGGCGCGCTTTCGTGCTCTTCACCTCATACGCACGGCTGCGCGAAGTCTACGCATTGGTGCGCGAGCGCGTGCCGTTTCCGATTCGGCTGCAGGGCGAACTCCCGCGCACGCATCTGCTCGAATGGTTTCGCACCACGCCAAACGCGGTGCTCTTTGCGACCGGCACGTTTTGGGAAGGCATCGACGTGGTCGGCGAGCAGCTCTCGTGCGTGATCATCGACCGGCTGCCGTTCCCTTCGCCCGGCGATCCGCTCGTGCAAGCGCGCCTCGAAGCGCTCGAAGCACGAGGACAGAACGGCTTCGAACACTACATGATCCCATCGGCGATCGTGCGCTTGAAGCAGGGCTTCGGACGGCTCATTCGGAGCAAAAGCGATCGCGGCTTGGTCGCGCTGCTGGACGGCCGCGCGGCGTCATCGCGCTACGGGGGGATCATCCTTCGCGCGTTGCCGCCCGCAAAACGCATCGCGCACTTGGACGACCTCACCGGGTTTTTCGAGGCCTCGGCGTGAGCTAGTCTTCGCTCGTAACCTCGACCCTTGCGCGCTCCTTGATCTCCTCGACCACGCTGGAATCCGCGAGCGTCGTGGTGTCTCCCAATTGCCGTCCTTCGGCAACGTCGCGCAACAGGCGGCGCATGATTTTACCGCTACGCGTTTTAGGCAGCTCCTGCGTGAACGTGACGTACTTGGGTTTGGTGAACTTGCCGAGTTTGTTTCCCACGTGTTCGCGCAGCTCGTCCGCTAGTTCCCGGCTGCCGATTTCACCGCCGCGCAGCGAAACGAACGCGTAGATCGCCTGGCCCGTCATGTCGTCGAGTTTTCCGCAGACTGCAGCTTCCGCTACCCGTGTATGCTCCACCAGCGCGCTCTCGACTTCCGTTGTGGAGATGCGATGGCCGCTCACGTTCATGACGTCGTCGATGCGCCCCATGAACCAGTAGTTGCCGTCCGTGTCACGACGGCAGCCGTCGCCGGCGAGATACTTGTGCGGAAAGCGCGACCAATACGTTTGCTTGTACCGTTCGTCGTCGCCCCAAATGCCGCGCAACATGCCCGGCCACGGCCGCGTGAGGACGACGTATCCGCCCCCGCCCAGCGGCACCGATTCGCCTCGATCGTTGACGATGTCGGCTTGAATGCCCGGCAGCGGATACGTCGCGCTTCCGGGCGGGGTGGACGTGATTCCCGGAAGCGGAGAGATCATGATGCCGCCCGTTTCCGTTTGCCACCACGTGTCGACGACCGGGCAGCGGTTGCCGCCGATATGCTCGCGATACCACATCCACGCTTCCGGATTGATGGGCTCGCCTACGGATCCCAGCAATCGCAGCGTGGAGAGATCGTGTTTGCGCGGGTACTGCTCGCCCCACTTCATGAACGTGCGGATCGCCGTGGGCGCGGTGTAGAGGATCGTAACCTTATAGCGCTCGACGATCGACCAGAGGCGATCCTTGTCGGGATAGTCCGGCGTGCCTTCGTAGATGACGCTCGTCGCGCCGTTCGCGAGCGGACCATACACGATATACGAATGACCCGTGACCCAGCCGATGTCGGCGGCGCACCAGTAGACGTCGGCGTCTTCCTTTAAATCGAAGACGAGTTTGTGCGTCATCGTGACGTGCGTCAAATACCCGCCGGTGGTGTGCTTGATCCCTTTCGGTTTCGCCGTCGTGCCGCTGGTGTACAGCAGGTAGAGCAGATCCTCGGCATTCATCGCTTCCGGCTCGCATTGTACGGGTTGACCCGCGATGACGTCATCCCACCAAAGGTCGCGTCCTTCGCGCATCTGCACTTCGTCGCCGGTCCGTTCGGCCACGATGCAGTGCTTGATGGACGGCGTTTGCTCCATCGCGGCATCGCAGTTGCGCTTGAGGGGTACTTTGTTGCCGCGTCGCCACCCACTGTCCGCCGTGATCAGCGCAACGCATTGCGCGTCGTTGACGCGATCGATGATGGAATCCGGAGAAAACCCGCCGAAAATCACCGAGTGAGGCGCGCCGATGCGCGCGCAGGCGAGCATCGCGACGGGGAGCTGCGGAATCATCGGCATGTAAATGGCGACGCGGTCGCCTTTTTTGATGCCGAGTTTGCGCAAGCCGTTGGCGAACCGGCAGACGTCCTCGAGCAGCTCCGCGTAGCTGATCGTCCGGCGATCGCCCGGCTCGCCTTCATAATAATACGCGATCTTCCCGCCCATGCCCGCGCGCACGTGACGATCGAGGCAGTTCACCGACACGTTGAGTTCGCCGTCGGCGAACCAGCGCGCGAACGGTTCGTTCCATTCGAGGATCTGCGTGAAGGGTTTGCTCCATTCCAACTTGCGCGCCCACGATGCCCAAAACGCGAGATAATCGCGTTCGGCCTCCTCGTAAATGCCGGGTTGCGCGTTGGCCTTCGCCGCGAACTCCGGCGGAGGGGCAAACCGGCGGCTCTCTTGCGAGAGCGCCTCGATCGATTCGGCGGTGTTCATGGGGGAAGAGTAGAAAAAGGCGGCGTGAAACTCCTCGCCGCGTTGCTGCTGTCGGCCATATCGGGTACCGGTCTGCCGGCGATTCACTACGGCGCGCCGCCGCCCGACTTTTCCGTTCGCACGCCGAAGGGAAGCGAGCCGCTTTCCGCCCTGCGGGGAAAGCCGATCGTCATTAATTTTTGGGCGTCGTGGTGTCCGCCGTGCACGGACGAGCTGCCCTATTTCGCGCGTTTGGCGCAAACCTACGGCGATCGCGTCCTCGTGGTGACGGTCGATTGGAACGAGGATCCGGCCGTTGCCGACGGCTACCTCCGGCGGCACGATCTGCATTTGCCTCTCGTGACCGACCAGCAGAGCAGCATTTACAAGGCGTACACGCTTTCCGAGGTGCCGGATACCGTCGTGCTCGACGCTCGGGGCAACGTCACCTACGTGTCGGTCGGCGAGCTGTCTTGGCCGGAATTGGAGGCCGCGGTACAGCGCGTGCTGCCGCCTGCCCCCTAAAGCCTTGGCACTCCGGTGCCGAGATTGCTAAGATAGGCCTATGACGCTGGACAAGCGCAAAGCGTACATCCTGGCTACCGTGGTGTACGAGTACATTGCCACGGCCGAGCCCGTCGCATCGCAGGCGCTCACGCAAAAGTACAATTTGGGCGTGAGCAGCGCGACCGTGCGCAACGAGATGGCGGAGCTCGAGGCGGGCGGTTACCTCGTTCAGCCGCACACGTCCGCGGGGCGCGTGCCTTCGGACGCCGGGTACCGCACGTACGTCGACCAGCTGATGCATCCCGAGCATCTCGCGCCCGACGATCGCAAACGGATTCGGGACGAATTACGCGACGCAAGCCGGGAACTGGATGAAATCATCGAGGGAACCACACGTCTGCTCGCGCGTCTTTCGAACAACCTCGCGTTCGTAACCAAGCCTGTTAACGACACCACGACGTTCAAGCATATCCAGCTGATTTGGTTGAGCGCGCGCACCGGCGTTGCAATCGTGGTAACCTTAATGGGCGTTTCGGCGCAGCATGTCTTCGAACTCGTCAACGATGTGTCGCCGGACGATCTCACGCGGCTCTCCAATGCTTTGAATGCCCGCTTGGGCAACCGGCATTTGCGCGACATCGGCGAACGAGACGTTGCCGCGGCGGTTCACGAACTGGGCCTGCACGACGATTTGAAAACTGCCGTGTTTGCGGCCGTGCGCGGCGCGTCGTCATCGGATTCGGCGTCGCTCAGCGCTTCGGGCGCGCAGAACCTGCTCGACCAGCCCGAATTCCACGACCTGCGCAAACTGCGCTCGATTTTGCGCATCGTCGAAGAGCAGAAAACGCTGTATGATTTGGTCGCCGATTCGATGAACGTGGAATCGCCCGCGGTGAAGATCGGCCACGAACTCGGCGTGGAGGAGATGACGGATTTCAGTATCGTAACGGTGCCCTACCGTTTCGGACAGCACGCCATCGGCATGCTTTCGATTCTTGGCCCGCGCCGCATGCCGTACGGGCGTTTGATGGCGCTGGCTTCCGGTACGGCGGAAACCCTTTCGGAACGATTGTCGGACGTCGAAATCAAATAACGCGCCAGCATGCCGACCAAAGATTTCTACGAAGTGCTCGGGGTCAGCCGTACCGCGAGCGCCGACGAAATAAAACGCGCCTATCGCGCGCTCGCCCGCAAGCATCATCCCGACGTCGCGCACAACAAGACGGAAGCGGAGCATCGCTTCAAAGAGATCAACGAAGCTTACGAAGTCCTTTCCGATCCGCAAAAGCGCGCGCAGTACGATCGGTACGGATCCGTGAGCAATGGGGGTGCCGGCGGCTTCGGCGATTTCGGTTTCGGTCAGGGGTTCGGCGGCGGTTTCGGAGACATCTTCGATATTTTCTTCGGCGATCGCATGGGCGGGCAGCAGACGCAGGCGCGGCGCAGCGGACCTTCGCGTGGTTCCGACTTGCGCTACGATCTCGAAATCACGCTCGAAGAGGCCTTCGGCGGCACCACGAAAGAGATTCAATTCAATCATTTGGCCCAATGCGAAACGTGCCGCGGAAGCGGAGCGGCGCCGGGAACGCTCGTCGTCGCATGCGATCGCTGCGGCGGCAGCGGCGTACAGCGGATGGTCCGCCAAACACCGCTGGGTCAATTCGTTACGCAATCGACGTGCACGCGCTGCGATGGGGAGGGGCAAGTGTTCCAGCAACCTTGCGCAGCGTGCGGTGGGCGCGGGCGCCGGGAAGTGGAGCGCCATTTAACCGTAAAGGTTCCCGCGGGCGTGGACGACGGCAGCCGCATCCGCATCAGCGGTAACGGCGAAGCCGGCATCCGCGGCGGGCCGGCGGGAGATCTCTACGTGTACTTGACGATCGCGCCGCATCCGCTCTTCAAACGCGACGGATTGGATACGTGTGTCGACGTGCCGGTGTCGTTTCCGCAAGCAGCGCTCGGCGGCCAAATCACCGTACCGTCCCTGGAAGGCGACGTTCCGCTGAACATCCACGCCGGCACGCAAACCGGAACGACGTTCCGCATGCGCGGCCTCGGCATGCCCTCGGTGCGCGGAAATCAGCGCGGCGATCACGTCGTCACGGTGCACGTGCTCGTGCCTGCGAAGCTGAGCAAACGGCAACGCGAGCTGCTCGAAGAGTACGCACGCGCCGGCGGCGACACCGTCGACGAGCGTTCGTTCTTCGATAAAGTCAAGGACGCTTTCAAACCTGAATAAGCCGTTGCCGCGATTCTTCGTTTCCGGCCGGCACGAGATAGGCGATACGGTGTCGCTGGACGGAAGCGACGCGCACAAGATCGTGAACGTACTGCGCATGCGTGAAGGAGACGCAATCGAAGTCACGGATTCGGCGGCTCAGCGCTTTGCGGCCTCGCTGATAATCGACGCGCGCGGCATTCGCGCAACCTTATTGGAGCGCAAGCCTTCCTCGGAGCGGCAAGCGCTGCAGATAACCGTGGCGCAGGGCGTTCCGAAGGGACAGAAGATGGATTTCGTCGTCGAGAAACTCACCGAGCTGGGCGTTTCGCGAATTACCCCGCTTCGCTCCGAGCGCACGATCGTTACGGACGTGGGCGTCCAAAAGTTGGAGCGATGGCGGCGGCTTGCAAAAACCGCCGCGCAGCAGTGCGGCCGCGACCGCATGCTGCAAGTCGACGAGCCGCAGAGCCTGGAAGCGCTTTGCGCGCGTTTTTCCGATTACGACGCCGTGCTGCTGCCGTGGGAACTGGCGGAGCAGATGCCGCTGCGCGAAACGCTGCCTTTACTCGTGCAGGGTGCGCAGAGCGTGCTCGTCGTCATCGGGCCCGAAGGTGGATTCTCCCATGCGGAGGCGGAGCGTTCGGTGCGCGCCGGAGGACACGCGCTTTGGCTTGGGCCGCGCATCCTGCGCACCGAAACTGCCGCAATGGTGCTGGTATCGATACTGAATTATCTGGCCGGATAAGCGGGAACAAGGACAGCTCTATGCCGAGATTATTGGAAGATTTGACGCCGGGGACGCCCGTGCGCGACAGCACCGGTGCGCTCGTGGGCGAAATCCGTGCCGTCTATGGTTCCGGTCAAGCGCGCGCGGCTGAATTCTTGCTGATTTATTGGACGGACCGGAATGAAGAAGCGCTGCTGCCCGCGGATGAAGCAATGCACATCGACGATGACGGCGTAACCTTGCGGCAGTCCGCGCTCGCCTACGAAGACCGTCCCGCTTTCGAACCATCGGCGAATCCGCTGCTGCACCGGCTATAACGAACGCGGAACCTTGGCCGCCGGCGTCGTATATGGTCGAATCGCATGGGTCTGAAGTTTTCCATCGTCATCCCGACCTATAACGAAGCCGGCGGCATCGAACGGCTGCTGCGCGCGTTGAACGACGTGTTCGTGCGTCACTTCCTCGACGGCGAGGTCGTAGTGGTCGACGACAATTCTCCGGACGGCACGGGCGCGATCGTGGACCGGCTATCTTCGGAGTTGCCCGTGCGCTGTCTGCACCGGCCGGGAAAACTCGGACTTTCCAGCGGCGTAATCGACGGCTGGAAATTCGCACGCGCGGAATCGGACGCGCTCGGTGCGATGGATGCGGACTTCAGCCACGACGTCGACATTTTGCCGAAGATGGTCCAGGCGCTCGAAAACGGGTATGGCCTGGCGGTGGGAAGCCGTTACGTCGCCGGCGGCGGCATAACGAATTGGCCCAAGCGCCGAATCATCACTTCCAAAGTGGCGTGCATGCTGGCGCAGCCGCTCACGCACATCAAAGACATCACGAGCGGCTATTTTCTGGTTCGGCGGGAAGCGCTCGAAGGCGTGGAGCTCGATCCCATCGGTTTCAAGATTGGGCTCGAAGTGATTGCGAAGGCGCATTACGGCAAGGCGATCGAGGTGCCGTACGTCTTCACCGACCGCGTCGTCGGACAGTCCAAGATGAGCCAAAAAGAGATTTTCAACTACCTCAAGCAGCTTCGCAAATTGTACGCCTCGCGCATCCTTCCGAAGGCTCCGGTGTAGCGATGCCGATGCCGGATTGGCTGCGGCACCGCCGCAGCAAACCGCAAGAGGCCGAAGAGGCCGCGCTGTGGACGAAATGCCCGAAATGCTCGGAGCTGGTGTATCGCCGCGATCTCGCCGCGAATTTGTGGGTGTGTCCGCGTTGCGCGCATCATTTTCGCATGACGGCGTTCGACCGCATCAACACGCTCGTGGACAGCGACTTTACGGAAATCGGCACCGATATTTTGCCCGGCGACCCGCTGCAATGGACCGACAAAAAGAGCTATCCCGCGAAACTCGCCGCCGACCGTGAAAAATCGCAGCTTACCGAAGGGGTCATCTGCGGGTTCGGCAATGTCGGCGGCTTCGACGCGGCGCTCGGGGTTATGGATTTTCATTTTCGCGGGGGCACGATGGGGACCGTCGTCGGCGAACGAATCACCATGTTGCTCGAAGGCGCGCGCGAACGCAAGGTCCCGTGCATCATCTTTACCGCCAGCGGAGGCGCGCGCATGGAAGAAGGCATGCTCGCGTTGATGCAGATGGCCAAGACGACCGCCGCGGTCGCGCGCTTCATGGAGGAAGGGAACTTTTTCATCACCGTGCTGACGGATCCGACTACGGGCGGCGTTTCCGCCTCATTCGCATTTCAAGCCGACGTCATCGTCGCCGAACCCAAGGCGATGATCGGATTTGCCGGACGGCGCGTGATCGAGCAAACGATCCGCCAGAAGTTGCCGGAGCAGTTTCAGACGGCGGAATTTTTGCTCGAAAAGGGACACATCGACATGGTCGTCGATCGCCACGACATGAAAGCCACGCTCGTGCGCATGCTCGACTACGCGTCCCGCGGGGCCAAGCGTACTCGCGCGAATCTCAGTGGAGCGCCCGCGCCGACGTGATGAATCTCATCGTGGAACGCGAGAAGGGCTTGCTGGAATTGGAACGGCGCATCGAAGAGCTGCGCCAAGCCAACGCGCAGCAGCCCGTCGACATGTCCTCGGAGATTCGCGCGCTCGAAGAAAAATACGCGCAAATTCAGCGCGAAATCTTCGGATCGATGACGCCGTGGGAGAAAGTTCACATGGCGCGTCATCCGAATCGGCCGACGGCCGCGGATTACATCTCGCAATTCCCTACTTTCGACGAGTTGCACGGCGACCGCCATTTTCGCGACGATCATGCGATTATCGGCGGCCTTGCCAGGCTCGGAGAGCGCGCGGTAATGCTCGTCGGCGAGCAGCGCGGACGCGACACGAAAGAAAACCTGAAGCGAAACTTCGGCATGCCCTCGCCCGAGGGATATCGCAAGGTGCAGCGGTTGGCCAAACTTGCCGGCCGCATGGGCGTGCCCGTAGTCACGTTCGTCGACACGAAAGGCGCGGATCCGGGCATCGGCTCGGAAGAGCGATCGCAATCGGAAGCGATTGCCGCTTGCTTGTACGAGTTCAGCATCGCTCCCGTGCCGATTGTTGCCACCGTGATCGGCGAAGGCGGCAGCGGCGGCGCGCTGGCCCTTTCAATCGCGGATCGCATCATCATGTTGGAGCACAGCTATTACTCCGTCGCGAGTCCTGAAGGGTGCGCGGCGATTTTGTGGAGCGATGCCGGAAAGGCCGATGAGGCCGCCGCGCATCTCAAATTGACGGCGCAGGATCTGAAACGATTCGGAATCGTCGACGAGATCGTTCCGGAACCGCTCGGCGGCGCGCATCGCGATCCGGGGGGAACGATCGCGCGCGTGATGAAAGCGATAGAGTCGGCGCTGGATGATCTCGAGACGTTGCCCGCCGACCGTCTGCGAGAGGCTCGTTATTTGAAGTACCGGCAAATGGGGAACCTCGCTCAACAATGACCCGGCGCAGAGGAGCAGCCGCGAGAGTCCGTCTCTTCAGCCGCCTCATCTTCGGCGCCGTCGTCGTGGTCGTTTTCACCCTGGTTTCCATTCAGTTTGCCCGAATCGTGAACGAGAACATCGCGATGGCGCAGTCGTTGTCCGCGGTCCGGCAAGATGTGGCGATGTTGCGGCGGCACAAACGCGCGCAGGAACGCGAACTTCGCCGGCTGCTCGACCCGGAGGGCGCCGTTCCGGACATCCACGATCGCCTGCGGCTGGTTCGCCCCGGCGAAGAGATCATTTACGTAAAACAAGCTCCGCAAAAGCCGCATGAGTGACACGCAGCGCGGCGTCGTCATCAACGTGAACGCCTTCGGCGCCACCGTTCGTTTGGAAGACGGACGCTTAGCTGTCGTGCCTGCCGCGGACGTAGAAAAGCATCGGGGCCACTACGATAAGGCGGTTCTCGGCCGGAAATCCGCGGAATTTCTCGTGCAGGACGGCGGCCGCCATCCGATCGCGCTGCTCGCGCCGCAGCTTCGGGACGAAGAGTTCGAGGCGCAAATCGCAAGCTATCTCAAATCCACCCAAGAGTGGGAGAACCCGGAGCTTCCTCCGGCGCACGAACGGCATTTTTTGCGAAAGAAACGGCGCGCCGCGATCTTTGAATCGCGTCACGCCGGCGATCGTTGAGCGTTCGCGGCCTTATCTCAATCGGCACGAATTCCACCCGCGTTCTCGCCGCCGGCTTCGATGGTTCGGATGCGACCACGTTGTTGCAGCGATCGATAGGCACGCGCATCGGCGAAGGGCTTCGCGAACGCGGACACCTTGAAGAAACGGCGATGCAACGCACGCTCGATGCCGTTGCGGAGCACCTGCAGGCGCTGCGCGACTACACCGATGATGTCGGCGTCATCGCAACGAGCGCGCTCAGGCGCGCGGACAACGAACGTGATTTCGCGGCGCGAGTGCGCCAGCTCACGGGTGCGGACATGGACGTGATTAGCGGTGAGGAAGAGGCGGCATGTTCCTTTGCGGGCGCCGTGAGCGGATTGCGTCTTGCCGGCGAGGAGCGCGTGGGAGTGCTCGATGTAGGCGGCGGAAGTTCGGAGTACGCCGTCGGCGGCACGAAAGGTGCTTCGCATGCCGTGTCGTGCGAAATCGGAGCGGTTCGCCTGACGGAAGCTTTCCCGGCGCTTGCAGGGGCGAGCGGACGCGTGAGCGCCGAGGTGCTCGAGCAAGCGGCGGACGCCGCGACAATCGCGCTGCATCCCGTCCGTAGCTTCGAACGGGTGAGCCGCCTCGTGCTCGTTGGGGGAACGTGCACGACGACCGTCGGCTTGATGCGCGCCGCGCGCGACAGCTTTCAGTATGCCGGACTAACGCGCAACGACGTCGACCAGTGGATTGCGCGATTGTCCAACTTGCCGCTTGATGAACGCAAGCAGTTGCCCGGCATGAATCCGCAGCGCGCCGACATTCTTTTAGGTGGTCTGCTGATCGTGCGTTCGTTTCTTGCCATCCGCGAAGCAAGCGCCGCTACGGTGTCGACGAGCGACGTGCTCCTGGGGTATCTTTTGCGCCATCCGCCGGCGTAGCTCAAGCGCGAAGAAGCGTGCTTCGACATGGGCATTAGCGGGTAGAATTCAAGCGCAGAGCAGCGAGTCGATACATGGCGAGCATCGAACTCCGCAACTTTGCAAGGAAACGCAAGCCCTCGTGCGATGCCGCGTCCAATAACCTCCCCGTTGTGCGCGCGGCATCGCATGTTTGGGTTGCCGGGCGTAGAAGGAACGGCGGATGGAAGATGACGTGTATCGCGCCGTTCTAGACGCACGCCGGGCCTGGAACGATTATCTCGACGCGACGGACGCAGACGAAGACGAAGTGTACGAGGCGTATCTCGAAGCCGCCTCGGGAGCCGTGCCGCTCGTGGGGGGACTCATCGAACTGTGCGTCGAGGCGAACCTGATCGCCATTTCCGCTCGAGATCGCGAGGAGCGCTACGTCGATCTTGCCGGCACCAATGCACGAGTCCACGCGGATGCGATCATCGAAATCGTCGGCGATATCGTGCTGGGACATTCCGAAGAATTACCGGCGTTCGAGCGCCGCGGTCCTGGAGACGACGACGAGACGCGATTCAATCGCGCGCGCGAGATGTTTCGCGAAATGAACCGCCCGAACGTGAGCAGGGCGGTCGAAGAGTTGCGCCAGATGCGCGAAGAAATGCTGCGCAGCGGGCACGAAACCTATGCCTCGCGCCTTTCACACGTTCTCAATCTGCTGCAAATCTCGCCGCCGTAGTCAACATACGTTTGAAGGCGTCCTTTGAGCAGATGCGGCCTTCAACTCGCACCTCGTTTCCACGCTGTTCCGAGTAGGTGGTCAAGAAATGTTCCAGCTGCGAGAGCAGCGGATCGGGAAGATCTTCGAGCGTCTCGTATCCGTCGGTGCTTAGGGAAATCTCCTTGCTTGGCAAAAGGCATGCGACGTAGCGGTCGTTGTTGGTCCCGTTCTTCGATACCTCGAACGCTCCGATGATGCGAACCTGCAGAACGCATCCCGGAAATGCCGGTTCGTCCATCAGCACCAGCACGTCGAGCGGATCGCCGTCGCCGCCTTTGGTCCGCGGTATGAACCCGTAGTCGTAAGGCCAAACCAAGCCGCTTCCGAGCGTGGCGCGATGTTCGAAAGCGCCGATGCTTTCGTTCCAAGCGTATTTGTGACGGCTTCCGCGCGGCGTTTCCACGACGACGCGCAGCGTACGATGCGTTTCGTCGAACTGGGGGTCGATGTCGTGCACGATCCTATCCGCGAGGAATGCCGGTCCCCGGTTCGCCGGGAATAGGCTGCTCCTGCGTCAGCTCTTCGATAGGTAAACCGGCGCGCCGGTAGTGCTCGAATCCGCCCTCGAGCACCGCTGCTTGCGAATAGCCCTCTTCGCGGAGCCGCGCCGCAACGCGCTCCGCGTCTTCTTCCGTGTCGCCGTAGATCGCTATCGGCCGCTCGTGCGGCAGCGGCAGCGTTAGCCGCTCTTCGTTGAGGAGCGCGCGTTCGTCGTACCGCAAGGCTCCGCGGATTTGTTCTTTTCCCGGATGACGGCGAACGTCTAGAATCGTCGTCGTCGCACTGTCGATGTCGGCGGCGCGCATGCGCATCGAATCCTCCCTTTCTGCCGGCTGCCGTGTTGTGATACCCATGGTGGGTATACGCGAACACGGAGGGAGAACCGTGGAAGCTCTAAACTTTTTGAAGAAGCAGCACCGCGAAGTCGAAGCGCTTTTCAAAAAAGCGATTGAAGCGCGGGAGCCGACCGAGCGCTTGAACCTTTTCAAGCAAATCGCGCGCAATTTGCGCCTTCACGCGGCGATCGAAGAAGCGATGTTCTACCCCGAACTTCGCGCCCGCGTCGAAAAGGACGCCGAGCGTCTCGAGGTTGCGGAAGCGTACGAAGAACATGCGCTGGTGAAGATCACCATTGAAGGATTGGAGCAGCTCGACCCCGCCGACGAACGCTTTGAAGCGAAACTCGTCGTGCTCAACGACCTCGTGCAGCATCACGTCGACGAAGAAGAAGGGACGATCTTCAAACTCGCGCACCACGCATTCGACAAACCGGAACTGGAGCAGCTCGGCACGCGCCTGGAGGAGGCCGCGGAACAGGCGACGACACCCGCGGCCTAAAACCGCGAAATCGCAAAAGGGCTCCGGTTTTACCGGAGCCCTTTTTCAACTGCGTTTGCGGCTCGAAGATTTGCGCGACCTCGGAACTTTCGCACCGCTGCGCCGCGCCTCCGAAAGACCGATCGCGATGGCTTGTTTGCGGCTCGTAACTTTCTTGCCGCTACGCCCGGACTTGAGTTCGCCGCGTTTCATTTCGTGCATCGCCCGCTCGACTTTGCGTCCGGCCTTCGGTCCATATTTGCGGCCCGACCGTTTCTTGCGGCCGCCGGTGCTCTTCTTGCGCCCGCCGGTGCTCTTCTTGCGCCCGCCGGTGCTCTTCTTGCGCCCGCCGGTGCTCTTCTTGCGCCCGCCGGTGCTTTTCTTGCGCCCGCCGGTGCTTTTCTTGCGCCCGCCGGTGCTCTTCTTGCGCCCGCCGCTGCTCTTCTTGCGGCCGCCCGTGCTCTTCTTGCGTCCGCCGCTGCTCTTGCGCGAACTGCTTTTGCGGGAGCTTTTGCGGCGTCCATTGCGCGAGGCAGAACCCCCGCGCGTTTCACGCGCCTCGACGAACTTCACCATATGTCCGCGTGGATCGTACAGAAACGCGACGTTGCTGCGGTCGAAGATGTCGAAAAACCGGTTCCATTCAACGTGCTCCAGACGTTCGTCCGGCTCGCCGAAATCGATGCGAAGCATGCCGCGGGTTCCCTGGACTATAGCGGGGTGTCCGCCGCGGCTCTCGACCCAGCGCCGGATCTCTTCGTGATCGGTAGTGCGCTGTGCTGTTGCCACTCGTAACCTCCAATCTCTAGTGTCGGTTACCCGCAGGGCGGGTGGAAAAAACCCGCTTGCGGCCACCGGCACGGCGCCGGCGGCGGGACCTTTTCCTCAACCGCGCGGGACGATGCCCTCTGAGCCCGCGCGTGCGCGGGCGCTTACCATTAGGTAAAGAGCTCGAGAATGTAGACGGAGCGGATAAGAGCACGTGTGCGGTATAGCCGGAGTCGTCGATCCCGCGGCGGCGATGAGCCGGCCGCAGGTTCAGCGCATGCTTGGGGCCCTTGCGAAACGGGGTCCTGACGGCCACGGCATTTACGCGTGGGACAACGCCGTTTTCGGTCATCGGCGGCTCGCGATCTTCGATCTCAGCGAAGCGGGACGGCAGCCGATGCTTTCGCCGGACGGCCGCATCGGCGTCACGTTCAACGGCGCGATCTACAATTTCACGGCGCTGCGCAGCGAACTGAGCGCGCGCGGCTACCGGTTCGGCAGCCGCAGCGACACGGAAGTATTGGTTCACGGATACGACGCGTGGGGCATCGACGGTCTGGTCGAACGCCTCCACGGCATGTTCGCGTTCGCGCTTTGGGACGATCGTTCGCAAACCTTGCATTTGGTGCGCGACCGGCTGGGCGTCAAGCCGCTGCTGTTCTTCGTCTCCGGGTCGCTCCTCGCGTTCGCTTCAACGGCTTCCGCTTTAGCCGCGGGCGGATTCGCCGGCGAACTGGATCCCCACGCCATCGCGGAATTCTTGGAATTCGGATTCGTCACGGACGAGCGCTGCATCTATCAAGGCGTGAGCAAACTCGGTGCGGCGTGCATTGCGACTTGGCGCGACGGCGCGTTGACCGTTCGACGCTATTGGTCGGCGGGCCCGCAGCAACGCGAACGCGTGCCGTTTCGCGAAGCCGTCGAAACCACGGAGAAACTTTTACTGCGCGCGGTCGAGCTGCGGCTGCAGGCCGATGTTCCGGTCGCGGCGCTGCTCAGCGGCGGCATCGATTCGGCGTTGGTATGCTGGGCAATCAGGGAGCTCGGCGCCGACGTCACCGCGTACACGGTCGCGACGCCGGGCGATCCTTGGGACGAAAGCGCGGATGCCGTACGCACTGCGACCGAACTGCGCGTTCCGCATCGCGTCTTGCCGCTGACCGCGCAGAGCGCGCCGACGATAGACGACTTGATTGCGGCTTACGGCGAACCGTTCGCGTGCGGTTCCGCGCTCGGCATGCTCGCCATTTCCAGTGCGGTGCGGCAGCACGCCAAAGTGCTTCTCACCGGTGACGGCGGAGACGACGCCTTCTTGGGCTATCCTCGCAACTTGCAATATTTGCTGGCTCAGCGCTTGGCTCGCACGCTTCCGTCGGGAAGCACTTCCGCTTGGAGAGCGATGCGCGGTTTGGTCCCACGCGTCGGGCCGCTGCGACGGGCGGTGCACTTCGTCGATTACGCGACCGGCGGCTATCCCGCCGTCATCAACGTGCGCGACGGTTTTCCGTTTTACGAGCAGCACGGCATGCTCGGCGAGCGGCTGCAAAGCAGCATGCTGCCGTTCCGGTCGCTGCACCCGTCTTTGAGCGCGGCGCGTCGCATCATGGACGATCATTTGGATTTTGAAATGAAAACCTATTTCTTCTCCGAGTTCATGACGAAAGTCGACGGCGCGACCATGTCCCACGGTTTAGAGGCTCGCGCGCCGATGCTGGACCAGCGGCTTTGGGAGTACGTTGCATCGCTGCCTTACGATCTGCGGCTGCACGATCTGCGGCTGAAGGCGATCCTGCGAGACATCGCGCGCCGCCGCGTCAGCGCGCGCGTCGCAAAGGGAGCAAAGCGCGGTTTCGGCGTTCCCGTGCAGCGCTGGCTTACCGGACGCTGGCGCAAGTCGTTCGAGCAAGTGTTTGGCGATTCGGCGCTCGAGGCGGGCGGATGGATTCATGCGCAGCCGGTGCTGCGTTCCATCGCAGCGCTGCCGGATGGCGAGACCGCTCCCGATCAGCTTTGGTATCTGTATGTGCTGGAACATTGGGTGCGCAAACGCTGCGCATCGCAGCCGGCGAGTTTTATCCCCGAAACGGTACGCACGGCATGAAGGCGCTCAACCTCGCGCGGCGCTTTCCCGTCGACTGGAAGATGGTGCGCCGGTTCCGCGTTCCAGCCGGAAAGTTGGGCGAGCCGTTCCCGATCGTGTTCGATCCGGGCGGCGGCATCTTCGGAGAACGATGGAATGCATTCGACGAAAACGGCGTGCTATACAAAGGGCTCTACAACCCCGTCAGCATCGCGCAGTACGGGCTGCACTGCCACGCGAGCGTTTGCGACGGCGACGAAAGCGCGCGAGATGCGTTTTTGATCCAAGCGCGTTATTTGCGCGACGCACAGCGTGCCGACGGGACGTACGGCTACACCTTTCCGCTTCCGGATTACGGCCTCGGTCCGGGTTGGATCTCCGGCCTGGCGCAAGGCGAAGCGGCGTCCTTGCTGTTTCGCGCGTACGCCGCCACGTCGGATCGCTCGTTTTTAGATGCGGCGCTGAGCGCATTGCGTTCGTACGAAATCGACATTTCTAACGGCGGGATCTCCTATCTACGCGGCAACGACGTCTTCTTTGAGGAAGTGCCGGCTTGCCCCACGCACATTCTTCCGGGACATATCATATCGGCTTTCGCGCTCTGGGAGGCGGAGCGTTACGGGTTTGCTTCGGCGCGCTTGCGCGAACTGCATGAAGCTGCGGTAGCGACCCTCCTTCGCTGGCTTCCGCTCTATGATGCCGGCGGCTGGTCGTACTACCAGTTGGGTCTTCGCAACGGCAAGCGGTACTACGCCGCCATCACGTACCATCAAATGCATATCAATCTCTTACGCATTTACGCCGTCATGACCGGCCGCGAAGAATTTGCCGGCATGTCGGAACGCTGGCGCGAGGGCTTGCAGCGCTGGGACGTGCGCGCACGCGTGTGGCGCGACAGCGGTGCATGGATCGTCGAGCGTATCGCAGACACGCTGCGCGGCGCGGGCACGCAGCCGGTGCAGCCGATGCCGCTTGCCGTTTTCGACGGCGGAACGCAGTAACTGTGCTGCGCGTGTTGATGGTGGTCACGGGTTTTCCGTGTGCCGGCGACGCCGTAACGGGTGTGTTCAATCTGCGTGCTGCGCGCGCGTTGAGCGATTACGCTCGCGTGAGCGTCGTCCACTTGCGCAGCTGGCGTCCGGGGAGGG
>Ga0209810_1002547_pt1 | contig 21536 bp, 24 predicted proteins | sample Coa_R1_7_FD_187159 | JGI IMG/M metagenome (GOLD analysis project Ga0209810, IMG submission 187159) | Surface soil microbial communities from Centralia Pennsylvania, which are recovering from an underground coalmine fire - Coalmine... | ecosystem: Environmental > Terrestrial > Soil > Unclassified... | reverse complement strand
GAGCAACGCGGGTCCGGTCGAAGGCGGGTGTCGTGAGGTTCCGGACGTCAGCGCGAACGCCGACGAGTTCACGGGTGGGATCACGTTCTACGCCGCCGAGTTCGACGGCTGGAACACGATCGGAGGCACGTCGTCGGCGGCGCCGCAATGGGCGGCCATGCTCGCGGACGTGAACGCCTCGCCGACGTGCAAGAACAACGCGGTCACGCAGAACGGCGTCGGGTTCGTGAGCCCCCTTCTCTACTCCGTCGCGTCGAGCCCGCCGGCGTACGCCGCGTCCTTCAACGACATCACGGCGGGGAACAACGATCCGTACGGCGACTCGCAGCTGTACCAGGCCACGCCCGGCTACGACATGGCTTCCGGTCTGGGCACGCCGCAGCTGACTCAGCCGAACGGAGGCGCGGGGCTGGCGTACTACCTCTGCAGCCAGGCGGCGGCCGCCACGCGTCCCACGGTCACGAATCTCGCGCCGGGCATCGGCTTCACGTCCGCCGGCAGCACGGTCGTGACGATCACCGGCACGAACTTCGAGCAGAACGGCACGCCGGATGTGGGCGGAATCCAGGTCGGCAGCTACCAGGTGCCGACCTCCGACTTCACCGTGACGAGCCCGACCACGATCACCGCCACGTTCCCGGCCGCCAGTCTCGTGATCCCGCCGAAGGACCAGACCGACGGGGCGGGCCGGGTGCAGGTGACGGTGACGCTCACCGACGGTGAGACGAGCGCGCTCAACGTGAACAGCGGCTTCATCTACGTCGACAACAACGGCTTGTCACAGCCGCTTCCGACCGTGACGAGCATCGACACGTTCACCGGGTCCGAGGCCGGCGGCAACACGGTCAACATCTACGGCGCCGGCTTCACGGGAGCGACGGCCGTCACCTTCGGCGGCGTAGCCGCATCGACCGTCACCGTCGTCCACGACTGGCTGATCCAGGCCAAGGTCCCGGCCTTCCAGAGCGGGACGACTGTCTGCGACCAGGACGGCTCCTCGCTCAATCCGAGCGAGAACGCCACGAACGACATCTGCCAGACGCAGGTCCGGGTGACCACGCCCAACGGCACGAGCACCACGTCGACCATCAAGCCCCTCTACGAGGGCGCGGTCTCCTTCGACGAACACGGTCTGCTTCCGGTGCCTTCGAGCGACGAGGCGGGGCCTGCGAGGACGGAGTACGACTACGTGCCGACGCCGACGATCACGTCGATCTCGACGAGCGGGGGCGCGAAGTCGCTCGCGAGCGAGGAGGGAGGGTCCGTCGTCACGATCCACGGCAAGGGCTTCAACCTCGCCGCCCTCGACTGGGTCAACTTCGGCGACCCGACGCAGGCCGCGTCACAGCAGTTCTTCAACCTAGTCACCGACACCGGCACCGAGATCCAGATCTCGGCACCGAACCTCCCGGCAACCACGATCGACACGACGAGCCTCCCCGTCACCGTCATGACGGCGGCCGGCCTGTCGAACGCGATCAACGCAATCTACGCGGGCGTCCCCACGGTCTCCGGCGTCGTGGCGACGGCGGGGCCGACCTCCGGCGAGCCTGCCGGCCCGGACACGGGCGGCACGCCGATCGACATCAGGGGCCAGGGATTCGCCAACCAGGCCGTCGTCCTGTTGTTCGACGACATCGCGACGCCCTTCTCGCTCGGCACGCAGTACAACTTCGCCGCATCGAGCGACACCGACCTCACGACGAAGACGGTCTCGCAGAACCCGGCAGTCGTCGACACGCAGGTGTGCACGGCCACTGACTGCTCGCCGCCCAGCTCGGCGGCCAACGACTCGTCGGACCTGTTCTTCCTCTTCCCGCCCGGTGATCCGAAGATCGACTCGATCACGCCGAGCTCCGGCCCCGCGACCGGCGGGACTGTGGTGACGATCACCGGTCAGAACCTCGGCTGCGTGACCGACATCGCCTTCGGGACGGTGGAGGCGGCGACGTTCACCAACGCCCAGGCGCTCCTCGACTGCGGCTCGACGAGCACCGTGACCGTGGCCGCGCCGCCGAGCGACATCGGCACGGTGCAGGTCAAGCTCGCGACGGTCGAGAGCGTCGCGAGCGGCGTACCGCCCGCGACCGCGTCGTTCACCTACACCCAGCCTCCCCCTCAGGATCTGAGGATCCGGAGGTCGGGACCGGGCTCGGGCAAGGTCACGAGCTCGCCCAAGGGAATCAGCTGCCCGAAGACGTGCACGCACAAGTTCACCTTCGGGCGCTCGGTGACCCTGAAGGCGAAGGCCTCCAAGGGCTCGTCGTTCGCCGGCTGGATCGGCGCCTGCACCGGCCGCAGAGCGGCATGCAAGGTGACCGCGAGGCAGTCGCTCTCGGCTACGGCGAAGTTCACGCTCAAGGACTGCGTCGTGCCGAACGTCCAGGGCAAGACCCTGGCCGGTGCAAAGCGCACGCTGAAGGAGCACTTCTGCCGGGCCGGCAGGGTCAGGCACGTCTTCTCCGGCAAGGTGCAGAAGGGTCACGTGATCTCGCAGAAGCCGAAACGGGGCAATCGCCTCAAGCACGGCGGCAAGGTCAGACTCGACGTCAGCAAGGGGCCGAAGCCCTAGCGGCACGGGACTCTCGGCAGTCGGCCCGAGTCAACGGAGGCTCGGGCCGATGCCGTGCCCGATATTGCCCTCGTCGCGGTAGAGCGCTTCGACGTTGTTCCCGTCCGGGTCGAGGAGGTAGGCCGCGTAGTATCCGGGCGCGTATTCGCGGTAGCCCGGAGCGCCGTTCGAGCGGAAGCCCGCGGCGACGCCGGCGCGGTGGAAGGCGTCGACCAGCTCCCGCGAGCGCGCGTAGAAGCAGACGTGGAGACCCGTGGTCGGCGGCGGCCGGTCGGAGACGTCGAGGTTCGGGAAAGCGGCCCAGTCCGAGCCCTCGGCCACCTTCGGAATCCCGAGCGCTGCGAGCACGGTCTCGTAGAAGCGCACGCTCTCGGGGAAGTCGCTCGCGTGCACGTCGACGTGGTCGAAGATCCGCGTCGACCAGTCCCAGCTCTCCACGTCCACGCCGGAGAGGATCCCATGGCGCGACCTCGTTCGCCCTCCGCACGTTTACCGGGAGTGAAACGGAAGGACGGCTTCGCACCAATCGGCGCGTACGCAGCCATCGGCGACGGCCGGACGGTGGCCCTCGTCGCGGCGGACGGCTCGATCGACTTCATGTCGCTGCCGAACCTCCACTCGCCGACGACGTTCGCGGCGATTCTCGACCCGGAGCAGGGCGGGCGCTTCGTCCTAGCCCCGAAGGGCAAGTACGAGGCGTCTCGGCGTTATGTCCCTCGCACGAACGTCCTCGAGACGACCTACCGGAACGGCGACGGTGCAGTGCGCCTGACCGAGGCTCTGACGCTCCAGGACGGCGGCCTGCTCCCGTGGGTCGAGGTCGCCCGGAGCATCGAGGGACTCGAGGGATCGCTGCAGCTCGAGTGGCGGCTCGAGCCTCGCTTCGACTGGGGACGCGAGTCGCCCCAGATCGTCCGGCGGGGGGACCTTCTCGTGGCCGAGGGAGCCAACCTGCAGCTCGCGGTCCACTCCTGGGATGCCGGCGACGTCGAGGCTACGGAGGACGCGCTCGCCGGCTCATTCGAGCTCGCGGCCGGCGAAACCGCGCTGCTCGCCCTCGTCGCGGCTTTCGAGCAGCCGCTCCATGCGCCGAGCCGCGACCACGTCGAGGCCCGGCTCGAGGCAGCAAGCCGCGTCTGGGAGCGCTGGTTGGGGATGTGGGCCTACGAGGGCCCGTGGGAGGAGGAGGTCGCACGGAGCGCGCTGGCGCTCAAGCTTCTCGTCTATGCCCCGAGCGGCAGCATCGCGGCGGCGCCCACCACGTCGCTGCCCGAGGTGGTCGGCGGGGACAAGAACTACGACTACCGCTACGCCTGGGTGCGCGACTCCGCGTTCACCCTCGACGCCCTGATGCGCCTCGGCCTGCCGGAGCAGGTACAGCAGTCGTTCGCCTGGCTGCTGGGCGCGGTGCGGGAGACGGCCCCCGACCTGCGCCCCTTCTACGACCTCGACGGCGGCGTGCCCACGCGGCGCGAGACGCTCGAACACCTGCGCGGCTATCGCGACTCGCAGCCCGTGCGCTACGGCAACGCCGCCTCCACGCAGCTCCAGCTCGGCTCGTGGGGCGACCTGCTCGAGACCGCTTCACTCTATGTCTCGGAGGGGAACGTGCTCGACACGGAGACGGGGGAGATGCTCGCGAGCTGCATCGACCGCGTGGCGACCCTCTGGCAGGACGAGGACTCTGGGATGTGGGAGCTCGACGAGCATCGCCACTACACGAGCTCGAAGGTCGCGGTCTGGATGGCGTTCAACCGGGCTATCCAGCTCGCCGAGGAGGGCCAGCTACCCGACCGGCACCTCGGGCAGTGGCGCGAGCAGCACGACCGCCTCCACTCCTGGATCGAGGGCAGGTGCTGGTCGGACGAGCTCGGCGCGTACTGCGGCTGGACGGAGGAGGAGTCGCTGGACGCGGGCGTCCTGCGAGCGGTCAGGATGGACTATCCCGAGCGCGAGCGGCTCAGTCGCACGGTCGACACGATCCGGGAGCGACTCGCGGCGGCTCCGGGCCTCATCTACCGCACGACCGAGCACGTCGGACAGGAGGGGGCATTCGTCGCGTGCTCGTTCTGGGTGGTCGAGGCTCTCGCGCGGCTCGGCCGGGTGGACGAGGCCTGCGAGACGATGGAGCACATCCTCCCGTACGCGAACGACCTCGGGCTCTTCTCGGAGCAGATCGACCCGGCGAGCGGCGAGCTGCTGGGCAACTTCCCCCAGGGGTTGAGCCACCTCGCCCTCGTCAACGCGGCCGGCGCGATCGGCGACGCGCTCAGTGGCGGCTCGCGTGCCGGCGATGCATCGGCGAAGGCAGGTGCGGCGCGAGGTTGAAGGCCGTGTTCACGAGCGCGAGGTGCGTGAACGCCTGCGGGAAGTTCCCGAGCAGGCGATCGGCCTTCGGGTCGTATTCCTCGGCGTAGAGCCCGAGATCGTTGCCGAGGTCGACGAGCCGTCCGAAGAGCTCGTGGGCCTCCTCGTGGCGGCCGAGCAGCTCGTAGCAGTCGCAGAGCCAGAACGAGCAGGGAAGAAACACGCCTTCGCCCGGCGGCAGGCCGTCGGCGGCGGTCTCGCTCGTCCGGTAGCGGAGCACGAACCCGTCGTGGAAGAGCTCTCGCTCGACCGCCTCGATCGTGCCCCGGATTCGCGGGTCCGTCGCGGGCAGGAAGCCGACGAGCGGGAGGACGAGAAGGCTCGCGTCGAGCTCCTTCGAGCCGTACGACTGCGTGAAGGAGCCGAGCTCGGCGTCGAATCCGCGGGCGCACACGTCGCGGTGGATCTCGTCGCGGATTGCGCGCCAGCGGTCGACGGGCCCCTCGAACCCCTGCTCCTCGACGGTCCGCACCGCCCGGTCGAAGGCGACCCAGGCCATCGCCTTCGAATGGACGAAGTGGCGGCGACCGCCGCGGATCTCCCAGATGCCGTCGTCCGGCTCGCGCCAGGCGTCCTCGAGATGCTCGAGCAGGCCGAGCTGGATCGCCCACCCCTGTGGGTCCACCGGAAGACCGTGCACGCGGGCCTGGTAGAAGCAGTCGAGCACCTCTCCGTAGACGTCGAGCTGCAGCTGCCCGCTCGCCGCATTGCCCACCCGCACCGGGCGCGAGCCCTCGTAGCCGTCGAGCCACGGCAGCTCGAACTCGGTCAGGCGCCGCTCGCCGGCGACGCCGTACATGATCTGCAGGTCCGCCGGGTCGCCGGCGATCGCCCGGATGAGCCAGCGCCGCCAGTGGCCCGCCTCGTCGGCGTGATTGCAGTGGAGCAGGGCGAGCAGCGTGAGCGTCGCATCGCGCAGCCAGCAGTACCGGTAGTCCCAGTTGCGCACGGAGCCAATCCACTCGGGCAGAGAGGTCGTCGGCGCGGCCACGATCCCGCCCGTGGGGTCGTACGTGAGCGCCTTGAGCACGATGAGCGAGCGCCGTACGAGAGGGTCCCAGTCTCCTGACAGCTCGAGCGGACACGCCTCGCTCCACTCCCGCCAGAACCCCTCGGTGTCGACGAGCGCTTGCTCGGGATCGATCGCGGGCGGGACGTCCTCGTGCGACCGGAACCAGGTGAGGACGAACGGGACGCGCTCGCCCTCGTCGACCGAGAGCTCGGAGATCGTGCGCATGCCCTCGCCCCGCGTCGCCGCATGCGTGCGGAAGCAGAGGGCGTCCGGGCCGGCGATGGCAACCCGCGTGTCCTCCTCGTGCGTGCGCTTGCGCACCCACGGGACGATGCGCCCGTAGTCGAAGCGGATCGTGAGCTCGGAGCGGAAGCGGACGCGACCCTTCACGCCCTCGACGATCCGCACGATGTCCGGAGCCTGGCCGCGCGGCGGCATGAAGTCGAGGACGCGCGCGACCGAGCCGTCCTCCGTCTTCCACGTCGTCTCGAGGACGAGCGTGTCGTGGAGGTAGCGGCGACTGCTCGTCGCCTCCGTCGAAGGCTCGAGGAGCCAGCGACCGCACTCCGGGCCGCCGAGCAACGCGGCGAAGCATGCGCCCGAATCGAAGCGGGGGAAGCAGAGCCAGTCGATCGAGCCGCCGCGCTCGACGAGCGCCGCGGTCTGCAGGTCGCCCAGGAGGGCGTAGTCCTCGATCCTGGCCATCAGCGGTTCTCGATCTCGAGCCCGAGCTCCGGCCAGCGCTTCCGGACGGCGCGGTTGAAGGATTCCTCGTACGTCTCGGTGCCGTCCTCGTCGAGGGTGCGAGCGAAGCGGTCGCGCATGTCCGCGAGAGCCTCCGTCGCCGTCTCGACCGCGTCACTGAAGTCGCCGTAGGCCTCCTCCCGGTCCTCGCGGTCTGCCGTGTTGTAGGCCCGAAACTTCTCCCGGCACTCCTCGAGGAGATCGGCCGCGTCCTCGACGAAGAGGTCGAGCTGGCGCGAGATCACGTCGCCGAACGGGTCGCGGCGGAGCCTCATGACCGCTCCAGGGCGAGCAGGACATGACGCCGGCCGTCGATCGAGACGGTCTCGACAGGGCGCATGCCGAGTCGCTCCGCAAGCCGGAGGGACCGCTCGTTCTCGGGCTCCACCTTCGCGACGATGCGGGCGGGGGAGAGATGCACGAACGCGGCATCCACGCAAGCACGGGCGGCCTCGAACCCGTAGCCGCGTCCCCAGAAAGCCGCCGCGAGGGCGTAACCGAGCTCCGGCTCGCCGGTCGGCCCGTAGACGCCGAAGCCGGTGTCGCCGACGACCGTCCCGGATCCCTTCTCGACGACGGCCCACGTGGAGGACCCGCGCTCGGACTGCGCGCTCCGGTACCCCTCGAGCAGTGCAGCCGTTCGCTCGCGGTCGAGGACTCCGAGACTCACGTGCCGCATCACCTCGGGGTCTCCGTAGATCTGCGCCATCGCTTCCGCGTCGGGCGCGTCGAACGGCCGGATGAGCAGGCGCCCGGTCTCGATCGGCAGCGGAATCGTCACGCGATCTCCTCGTAGAGCGCGATGTGCGCTGCGGCGGCCGCATCCCAGGTGAGCTCCTCGCGCGCCCGGCGCGCGCCCTCGCGTGCCTGCTCGAGCGCAGCGTGGTCGGAGAGAAGCTCGTGCACCGCCGCCGCAAGACCGGCAACGTCGCCCGCGGTCACGACACGGCCGGCCCCGAATTGCCGCACCGGCTCCGCGATGCCGCCGACGTCGTACGCGACCGCCGGAACGCCGGCACCGAGCGCGCGCAGCAGGGCTCCGCTCTGGTCGAGCTCGGGCCGGTAGGGGAAGACGGCGACGGTGGCTTCTCCGAGGGAGCGGTCGATCTCCGTCTGGGAGAGGTAGCCGAGCCGCCACTCCACCTCGAGCCCGTTCGCGGCGGCGCGGTACGGCTCGACCGGCTCGAGCGGATCTCCGGCCACCACGAGCCGGGCGTCGCCGGCGCGCCGCACGGCCTCGATTGCGTCGCCGAGCCCCTTGTAGGGCCGGATCATCCCGAAGGCGAGCACCGTGCGTCCGTCGTCGCGGCGCTCCGGCGCGCTCGGGAAGACCGGATGAGGGATGACCCGGAGCCGGTCCCGCTCGACACCCAGCGCGGCGAGAGTCTCGCGGCCGTTCTCGCTGTGGACGACGATCCGGTCGAAGCGCGCGAAGAGCCGGCGCCACAGGTCGGTGCGGTGTGCGGTGCGGCGGGGGAGGAGGTCGTGCGCCGTGAAGACCGACGGCAGGTGAGGGCGGAAGAGGAACGCGTCGAGCTCGGGCGCAGGCAGCCACTGCATGTGGAGGACATCTGCGTGGAAACGGCGGAGCGCGGCGAGCCCGAGCGGATGCTCTGCGACCTTCACCGGCAGGCGCAGGGGCGATCTCCGGAAGAAGCGCGACGAAACGGGATAGAAGAGCTCCCGGCGCCGGTAGCCGTCGGGCTCCGGCGCGGCGCCGAACCGGAAGCGAGAGGTGACGAGCTCGACGTCCGCTCCGGCCCGGGCAAGCGCCGCGGCGAGCTCGTGGTCGTACGGCGGAGTGAAGGCCGGCGGATCGGCGAGCAGGACGCGCACGGCCTCGTACGCTACGTCGTGGCCATGCTCGTGCGGACTTGGAACCTCTTCCACGGGAACGCCTCTCCGCCCGAGCGCCGGGCCTTCCTTCGCCGGATGATCGAGCTCGTTACGCAGGACCGCCCGGACGTCGTCTGCCTCCAGGAGCTGCCCGTCTGGTCGCTCCGACACCTCGAGCGCTGGAGCGGCATGCATGCGAGCGGCGCGGTCGCGCGGCGCCCGCTGCTTCCTTTCGGCGCTCGCGCCCTGACGGGGCTTCACCACGGGCTGCTGCGCTCGGCATTCACCGGCGAGGCGGACGCGATCCTCACGCGGGATCCGGCGCGCGAGCTGGACGTCCGCGTGGTGGGCGAGAAAGGGCTGCGTCGGATCGCCCACTCCGTCGACCTCGACGGCCTGACGGTGGTGAACTTCCACATCGACGGCGACCGCGAGCAGTTCGACCGCGTCGTCGCGCTCGCGCGGGAGCTGTCGATCGTGGCGGGGGACGCGAACCTCGTCTCGGCGGGAGCAGAGGGGTTCTCGCCGCCTCTCGCAGGCAGCATCGACCAGATCCTCGTTCGCGGGCTCGCGGTCCGCGACGGGCCGTCCGCCTGGCCGCTCGAGCGGCGGAGCGTCGACGGCCGTGTGCTGTCGGATCACGCTCCCGTCGAGGCGATCGTCGAGTGACGTTCGAGGAGGCTCGCGCGCAGTTTCCGGTGCTCGACCGGCTCGCGTACCTGAACGCCGGCTCGGCCGGCCCGCTGCCACGGGCAGCGATAGAGGCCGCGAAGACGAGGCTCGAGCGCGACCTCGCCGCCGGCCGAAGCGGCAAGGAGTACATCGCCGAGCTCCTCGACCTGCGGGAGCGCATTCGGCAGGGGATCGCCGCCGTGCTGGACACGTCGTCCGAGCTCGTCGCGCTCACCGACTCGACAACCCGCGGCTGCCAAATCGTCGTCGTAGGGCTCGGGCTCGGCCCGGACGACGAGATCGTGACGAGCGACCAGGAGCATTTCGGCCTCACCGGACAGCTACACGGGAGCGGCGCGCGCGTCGTCGTGGCGGACGCCGACGAGGATGCGCTGCTCGCTGCGGTGACGCCGCGCACCCGCCTGATCGCCGTCTCGCACGTCCTCTGGACGACGGGCCGCGGGCTCGACCTCGCTCGGCTGCGGCAGCCGGAGGGCCCTCCGCTGCTCGTGGACGGTGCCCAGTCGGCGGGAGCGATCCCAGTGGACCTCGGGAGCGCCGACTTCTACACCGTCTCGGCGCAGAAGTGGCTCTGCGCGCCGGAGCCGACGGGCGCGCTCTACATCCGCGATCCGGAGGGTCTGCGCGTGGCGCTGCCGGGGTTCCTCGCGGCGCAGAGCTACGAGGCCGACGGCTCGTTCGCCCCTCGTGACGGCGCGCAGCGCTTCGACTCCGGCTGGATCGGCGCCGCCACACTCGCGGGCCTCGAGGCGGCGCTTGCGGCGCATCCGGAGTGGCGGTACGAGGCCGCCGCGAGAGCCGCCGCGCTCTGCCGGGAGCTGCTCGCGCCCCACGTGGAGGTCGTCACGCCGCCGGGGCACTCGAGCCTCGTCTCCTTCCGCCCGCCGGGCGAGCCGACGGAGCTCGTCGCGAAGCTCGCCGAGCAGGGAGTGATCGTCCGCGAGCTGCCCGGCCGCAACCTCGTCCGCGCCTCGTGCGGATGGTGGACGAGCGAGGACGACCTTCGTCGCCTTGCGGACGGGATCGCCGGCGCCTAGGACGGCAGCCCTAGCTCCGACGAGATCGGCTGCAGCGCCTCCACGATGGTGCGGATGTGGTCGTCGAGCTCGACGCCGAGCTCCTCCGCGCCCCTGTAGACCTCGTCACGGTGGACGCCGGCGGCGAACGACGGCTGCTTGAGCTTCTTCTTGACCGACTTCGGCTCGAGCCCCTGCAGTCCAGTGGGACGCACGAGCGCGCACGCGTGGACGAAGCCGCTGAGCTCGTCGCAGGCGAAGAGCGCCTTCTTCAGCGGCGTGTCGCGCGGCAGGCCGAGGTGCTCGGCATGCGAGAGCACGGTCTCGACGACCTCCTCGGGATAGCCCTCCTCGCGCAGGATCGGCGCGCCGTCCTGCGGATGCTTGTCGAGCGTCGGATGCATCTCGTAGTCGAAGTCGTGGAGGAGCGCGGCCACGCGCCAGAGCTCCTCGTTTTCGCCGAAGCGCCTCGCATACGCGGCCGTCGAGGCCTCGACGGCAAGGGCGTGCCGCAGCAGCGACTCGCTCTTCGTATAGCGCGTGAGGGTCTCCCAGGCGCGTTCGCGGGTCGGCTCCAAGGCCTGGCTATCCTAGCCCGGCATGTCCGTCGCGACGGCGCCGCAGGCCCTCGTCATCGAGGGCGGAAACCCGCTCCAGGGCCGCATCCGGGCCTCGGGTAACAAGAACGGCGCCCTGCCGATTCTTGCGGCGTGCCTGCTTGCGGAAGACCCGGTCACGCTCTCGAACGTCCCGCGCATCCGCGACGTCGAGACGATGCTCGAGCTCCTCTGCGCGACGGGCGCGAGCGCGGAATGGACCGGGCCGAACGAGGTGCGCGTCGATCCGCAGGGACTCTCGTCGTACGAGGTGGACGCCGTGCTCGCCGAGCGGATCAGGGCCTCGTTCCTGCTCGCGGGCCCACTGCTCTCGCGGCTCGGCCGAGCGAGCGTGCCTCCGCCCGGTGGAGACGTGATCGGGCGGCGCCGCCTCGACCCGCACATCCATGCGCTCGAGCGGCTCGGCACGCGCATCGAGATCGAGAGCCGCTACGAGATGTCGACCGACGGCCTCCGCGGTGCCGAGATCTTCCTCGACGAGGCGAGCGTGATGGCCACCGAGAACGCGGTGATGGCAGCCGTGCTCACGCCTGGCGAGACCACGATCGGCAATGCGGCGTGCGAGCCGCACGTCCAGGATCTCTGCCGCTTCCTCGTCTCGCTCGGCGCCGAGATCGACGGCATCGAGTCGAACGTGCTCCGGATTCGCGGCGTCGAGAGGCTAAGGGGAGGGGAGTGGGCGATCGGGCCCGAGCACATCGAGGTCGGGAGCTTCATCGGGCTCGCGGCCGTCACGAACAGCGACCTCACGATCGACGCCGTCAAGCCGCGCGACATGGTCACGATCCTCACCGCCTTCAACCGGCTCGGGATCGAGGTCGAGCCCGGAGACGACTGGCTGCGCGTGCCGCCGCACCAGGAGCTCGTGATCCAGAACGACCTCGGCGACCAGGTGCCGAAAATCGAGGACGGCCCGTGGCCAGCGTTCCCGGCGGATCTCACGTCGATCGCGGTCGCGGTGGCGACGCAGGCGTGGGGGACGATCCTCGTGTTCGAGAAGATGTTCGAGAACCGGCTCTTTTTCGTGGACAAGCTCGTCTCGATGGGAGCGCGGATCATCGTCTGCGATCCGCACCGGGTCGTCGTGAGCGGGCCCTCCCGGCTCTACGGGCAGCGTCTGACCAGTCCCGACATCAGGGCCGGAATGGCGATGCTCATCGCCGCGCTGTGCGCGAACGGCCGCTCCGTGATCGGCAACGTCGCCGAGATCGACCGCGGCTACGAGCGGATCGACGACCGGCTCCGCGCTGTCGGCGCACAGATCGAGCGCGTCGAGGCGTAGAGCGGCCGTCGGGGAGCTACGCTCCGCGAGGATGAGCGAGCAGGCCGCGGCGGGCGTCCGCGTCAACGTCTACGGGCACGGCGAGGCAACGGTCGAGACGGGATTGCCCGTCCTGAACCGGCTGCTCTCGCGCCTCGCGGAGACCGCGCGGTTCGACCTCGTGCTCGACATCGAACCGGGCGACACGCAGGCGGAGGTCGAGGCGGCCGCAGCGGCGCTCGGGCACGCGCTCGCAGGCCCGCTCCGGGCGGAGGACGCGTGCGGCCACGGCTCCGGGGTGATGACGTCGGCGGAAGCGCTCGCGTCCGTCGTGCTCGAGCGGAGCGACGAGCCGCTCTTCGTCACGAACGTCGATCTGACCCAGGCCCGGATCGGCGGGCTCGGTACCGACGTCGTGCGGCGCTTCCTCGAGGTGCTCGCCGAGAATGCAGGGCTCGTCCTTCACGTCAGGCTCCTCAACGGGACCGACAGCGCGCATGTGCTCGATGCGATCTTCAAGGGCCTCGGCGCGGCGCTCGCCGAGGCGTGCGAGAGACAGGAGGCACGTGAATGAGCGACAAGCGCGTCGTCCGCACGGAGACCGCCCCGGCGCCGTTCCAGGGAGCGCCGTACTCACAGGCGATCGCCGCTGGCGGTTTCGTGTTCGTCTCCGGCCAGCTCGGCCTGAAGCCCGGAGACACCGCGATCTCGGGAGGGATCGCAGAGCAGACCGAGCAGGTCTTCGCGAACCTGAAGGCGATCCTCGAAGAGGCGGGGACGGGGCTCGACCGGCTGGTGAAGACGACGGTCTTCCTCCAGGGCCTCGACGACTTCCAGGCGATGAACGAGGTCTACGCGAAGCACGTCGGCGGAGAGCCTCCGGCGCGCGCGACGGTGGAGGTCGCGCAGCTCCCTTCGGGCGCACTGGTGGAAATCGAGGCGATAGCACTTCTCTAGGTCGGTTCGGCGGTCGGCCAGAATGGCCGGGTGCGGGAGGAGATAGAGAGCTACGTGCGCTCGCTCGGGCTCGATGCGTACCTCGTCGGGGGAGCCGTCCGCGACGAGCTGCTCGGGCTCGACTCGAAGGACGCCGACTTTCTCGTCCCCGGCGTGGACACCGAAGGACTACGGGCAGCGCTCACGCCGCACGGCCGGGTCGAGGATCTCGTGGTCGCCGACCGGCTCGTCGGCGTACGGCTCCATCCGCAGGAGGGGCGCATCCGCAAGTTGACGCCGGCCGGAATCGAGTTCGCGCCGCCGCGCAAGGAGGTCTCCACCGGGCCCGGCCGGCACGACTTCGAGATCGTCGCCGACGCGTCGCTGTCGGTCGAGGACGACATGCGCCGTCGGGACTTCACCGTCAACGCGATGGCGCGCCGCCTCGAGACGGGCGAGCTCGTCGACCCGCTCGGCGGCCGCGCCGACCTCGAGGCGCGGCGCCTGCGCACCGTCTCGCCGCAGAGCTTCCGCGAGGACCCGCTGCGGCTCGTCCGCGCTCTGCGCTTCGTGTCGCAGCTCGGCTTCGAGCCGGACGAGGCGCTGCTCGCCCAGATGCGCGAGGAGGCGCCGGCGGTGAAGCTCGTCTCGGGCGAGCGGGTCGGCGGGGGCCTCGGAGCCGACGGGATGGGGGAGCTCTCGAAGCTGCTGCTCGGCGCCGAGCCTGCGCGTGCGCTGCGGCTGGCGCGCGACACCGGCGTCCTCGTCGAGCTCCTGCCGGAGTTCGGCCCGGCGATCGGGTTCGACCAGGAGAGCCGCTACCACGACCTCACCGTCGACGAGCACACGTTCGCCGTCGTCCAGGCCGCCGCGGACCAGGGGTTCTCGCTCGCCGTCCGGCTCGCGGCGCTCTTTCACGATCTCGGCAAGCCGCGCGTCGCGTGGCGCGGCCGCGACGGACGCCTCCACTACTACGCGAAGCCGGGCGTCGCCGCGCACGGCCACGACCAGGTCGGAGCGGAGCTCGCGGCCGAGGCGTTGCTTCGTCTCAGATATCCGAACGCGCTCCGGCAACGGATCGTCCGCATCGTCCGCCGTCACATGTTCCAGCCCGGCAGGGGAGACGCCCGCCGCGCCCGTCGCTTCCTCCGGCGCAACGGCGACGAGCTCGCGTTCGAGCTCATCGACCACAAGCAAGCCGACCTGCTGGGCAAGCGAGGGACGGAGGGCGAGCCGCCGCCGCTCGACGAGATCGAGGCGCTCGTGCGCTTCCGCGACGTGGTGGAGCAGGAGCGCTCCAGCACGCATCGCCTGCGCGACCTCGCAATCGACGGCAACGACCTGATCGCGCTCGGGGCCCGGCCTGGACCGCGGCTCGGCCGCATCCTCAACGAGCTCCTCGACGCCGTCGTCGACGAGCCCGCCCTCAATACCCGTGACCAGCTGCTCGCGCGGGCGAAGGAGCGGATTTGATCCACTGGCACCTCGACGGCTACGAGGTCGCGTTCACGACGCGTCGGGGTGGCGTGAGCGAGGGGCCGTACGCCTCCCTCAACCTCGGTCGCAAGAGCGGCGACATCGTCGAGCGCGTGGACGAGAACCGCCGCATCGTGTGCGCGGCCGTGGGCGCCGACCTGGAGAAGCTCGCGCTCAACTACCAGGTGCACTCGGACCGGGTCGTGCGCGCAGTCGCCGGACAACGCGGCGAGCACGCGGACGGGCTCTGGACGGACGAGGCGCGCCTGCCGATCCTCGCCATGTCCGCCGACTGCCTGCCGATCGTCGTGGCCAGGACCGACTCGGCGGAGCCCGCGGTCGCCGTCCTCCACGTAGGCTGGCGGGGCCTGCTCGCCGGCATCGTCTGGGCCGGAGCGCGTGCGCTCGGCGGAGACGGAGTCGCAGCCGCGATCGGGCCCGGCATCGGCCCGTGCTGCTACGAGGTGGGGGAGGAGGTCGCGACGCCGTTCCGCGATCGCTTCGGCCACGACGTCCTGCGCGAGAACCGCGTCGACCTCTGGACGAGCGCGGAGTGGGCGCTTCGGGCCGCGGGAGTCGAGCGTGTCGATCGGTTCGACCGCTGCACCGCCTGCGAGCCGGAGACGTTCTTCTCACACCGGCGGGACGGGGGCAACACCGGTCGCCAGGGGGTGATCGCGTATGTCACCGGCTGAGCTCCGCGAGCGCTACGAGCGCATCCGAGAGGAGGTCGGCCCGACCGTCACGGTCGTCGCGGCCACGAAGTACGTGTCCCTCGAGGACCTGGCCGCGCTCGCGGAGGCCGGCGTCGAGGTGATCGGCGAGAACCGCGCGCAGGAACTTCGCGCGAAGCACGAGGTCTACGGCGACGCCTTCCGCTGGCACTTCATCGGCCACCTGCAGAGCCGCAAGGCGCCGCTCGTGAGCGAGCTCTGCGAACTCTGTCACTCGCTCGCCTCGGAGTCGGCCGCGAGGAAGCTCACCATCCCGGCGCTCGTCGAGGTGAACCTCTCCGGCGAGCAGACCAAGTCCGGTGTGGCACCCGAGGAGCTGCCGGCGCTGCTCGAGGCCTATCACGACGTCCGCGGGCTGATGACTATGCCTCCCGAGACCGGCGACCCGGAGGAGTCGCGGCCCTACTTCCGCCGCTTGCGCGAGCTCGCCGAGCAGCACGGGCTGCGCGAGCTCTCCATGGGAACGAGCCAGGACTACCGGATCGCGGCGGAGGAGGGAGCGACCTACATCCGGGTCGGCGCAGTCCTATGGCGGCGCTAACATCGGCGCAGCCATGGGCCTTTCCGACGTCTGGGCACGCACGCTCGTCTACTTCGGCATCGCCGAGGAGGAGGACTGGGACGAGGACGGCTACCTCACCGAGGACGAGCTCGCCGAGGAGTACGAGCGCCCGAACGTGCGGCGCCTGCCGGCGCGCCGGTCGCGCCATGCTTATGACGACGACTGGACCGATCCGGAGCCCGAGGACGCGCAGCGGACGAGCATCCTGCGCCCGCGCGGGGAGACCCGGCGCGTGCGCAACCTCGAGGCGGTGCGTGGCCCCGCGACCTCACGGGTGCACCTCATCCTGCCGCGGAGCTTCAACGACGCCCAGCAGCTAGCGGACCGGTTCAAGGGCGGCGGCCCCGTGATCCTCAACCTCCAGTCGACGGACTCCGAGCTCTCGAAGCGGCTGATCGACTTCGCGAGCGGGCTCACCTACGCGCTCGACGGCGGGATGCAGCGGATCGCCGACAAGGTCTTTCTCCTCACGCCACACGACGTCGAGCTGTCGGCGGAAGATCGGGCGCGGATGCTCGAGCGCGGCTTCTTCAACCAGGCGTAGCTACAGGAGAAGCGCAGACCGAGGCGAAGCACGGGCGAATGGGCGTCTCGGCCAGTCCGACCCTGCCGGTGGGCGACGCCGTCTCGAGCGTCACCACCTTCATCTGGGCATTCACGCTCGTCTACTCGCTCGCGATCATCGCGTACATCCTGACGAGCTGGGTGCGGCTGCCGTACTCGCCCACGCTGAACCGGATCCAGCGCTTTCTCTACGACGTCTGCGAGCCGTACCTGCGCCTCTTCCGCCGTTTTCTGCCCTCGTTCGGAGGGCTCGACCTCTCGCCGATCGTCGCCTTGATCGTGCTCGGGATCGTCTCGTCGATCCTGATCCGGCTCATCGACACCTACGCCTGAGGAGAGACGACATGGCACTCACACCCGTCGAGATCAGACACCTGACGCCGCAGCGCACGATCTTCCGCAGCTATCGCGCGGCGGCCACCGACAAGCTGCTCGAGGAGATCGCGGCGAGCTTCGAGGACGTGTGGCGCGAGCGAGCGGACCTCGCCGACAAGGTCGAGCAGCTCGAAGGAGACCTCGTGCGTTTCCGTCAGCTCGAGAGCCTGCTGCGCACGACGCTCGTCTCCGCCGAGCAGGCGTCCGCTCAGATGCGCGACCAGGCCCGGCGCGAGGCGGAGCTCATCCTCAGCGAGGCCCACGCCGAGGCGCGGGAGATCCAGCGGCGCTCGCTCGCCGAGAACGAACGGCTGGAGCACGAGTCGCGCCGGCTGCGCGCCCAGCTGCGCGACGCGCTCTCCGCGCTCGGCGAGCCGGACGCGGCCGCGGACGAAGAGCCCGCGACGGCCGTCGAGCAGGACGAGGAAGCGGTCGAAGGACGCAGCTGGTACGGAAACGCGGCCTGACGCGGCGTCGCCCGACGTAGACTGAGCGGGTGACCGCGGAGACGACGCGACTGCGCGTGCGCGTCAGCCCCGGAGCGGGGCGGACAGCCCTCGTGGGGCGGCACGGCGACGCATGGAAGGTGCGCGTCACCGAGGCTCCCGAGCGCGGACGGGCGAACGAGGCCGTCCTCCGCCTCCTCGCCGAGACGCTCGCGCTGCCTCGCACGTCCCTGACGCTCGTTTCGGGTCACGGGGGCCGGGAGAAGATCGTCGAGCTGACAGGGGTCGGGCCTGCGCTGATCGAGAGGCGTCTCGCGTCGGCCACAGGCGAGGACCGAGGCAGAAAGGAGAGGCGGTGACGAGCATCGACACCGAGCACTTCCGCGCTGCGCTGCTCGAGGAGCGCCAGCGGGTCGAGCACGCTCTCGCGACCCTCCGCGACGAGCATCCCGGCTCGCTCGACGACGAGGTCGAGGAGGTCGCGGCGACGAGCGACAACCACCTCGCCGAGACCGCCAGCGCCACCCTCGGCCGCGAGATCGACTACACCCTCGGCGACAACGCGGAGCAGGTCCTCTCCGAGATCGACGCGGCGCTCCGGCGGATCGACGACCGTACGTACGGCATCTGCTTCAACTGTGCGAACGAGATCCCGCGCGAACGCCTCGAGGCGAATCCCTGGGCGTCGCTCTGCATCGACTGCAAACGACGATCCGAGCGAGGGTGAACGAACCACTGCGGCAAGTCGAAGCTCGAATCGGCTCTGCGACGGACGCGTTGACGCCGCTCTCGCGCGCGAGTCGTTCGTTCGCAGCGACACCGGTTCAGTGGCTGGCGCTCGCGGCGATCGCGTCCTCGGCGGTCGTGGCGGATCAAGTGACGAAGCACGTCGTCGCCGCCAGCCTCCGCACGGGCGAGGGAATCCACGTCGTCGGCCCGTTCGCGATCAGGCATGTCCAGAACTCCGGCATCGCCTTCGGGCTCTTCTCGAACGCAACCGCCGCGGTCATCGTCGTCACCGCCATCGCGATCGGGTGGATGCTGGCCTACTTCGCCCGCTCGGGCGCCCGCCACCCGGTGCTCCCCGTCGCGCTCGGGCTCGTGATCGGCGGCAGTGTCTCGAACCTCGCCGACCGCGTGCGGCTCGGCTTCGTCACGGACTTCCTCGACTTCCGCTACTGGCCGGCGTTCAACCTCGCGGACAGCTTCATCGTGATCGGGGTCGGGATCCTGCTCGCGGCGCTCGTGCTGGCCGAGCGAGAGCCGGCGCCCAGGCGCTGAAGCGGCTCGTCGTCCCGGCGGAGGCCGCGGGAGAGCGGCTCGACCGCCACCTGGCGCGGCTGCCGGAAGTGGGATCGAGGCCCGCGGCAGAGCGGCTCCTGGCAGCCGGCGCCGTGCTCGTCGACGGGCGGCTGCGCGGGAAGAGCCACAAGCTCGCTGGCGGAGAGGCGATCGAGATCGAGGCGCCGGCTCCTGTTCCCGCGGAGGCAGCCGGTGCGCCTCCCGAGCTCACCGTCGCCTACGCCGACGAGCACCTCCTCGTCGTGGACAAGCCCGCGGGCGTCGTCGTGCATCCGGCGCCCGGCCACACAGGCGGGACGCTCGCGCAGGCGCTGGCCGCAGCGGGAGCCGTGGGCGGGGACGAGGACCGGCCGGGGATCGTCCATCGCCTCGACCGGGACACGTCGGGGTTGCTCGTCGTCGCGCGCTCAAACGAGACGTACGAACGGCTGCAGCGGCTCGTGCGGCGCCGCGCACTGACCCGGGAGTACCTCGCGCTCGTCGTGGGCCGGCCGCGGTCGCGGCGAGGGACGATCGACGCGCCCATCGGCCGCGACCGGCACGACCGAGTCCGCCACTCGCTCGACACCGACTCGCCGCGAGCCGCCGTGACGCATTTCGAGCTGGAAGAGCTCCTGCCGCGGCACGCGCTCCTGCGTGTCCGGCTCGAAACTGGCCGCACCCACCAGATCCGTGTGCACCTGGCCGCGATCGACCTGCCCGTCGCCGGCGACCCGACGTACGGCATTTCGAGAGACCTCGGCCTCGAACGGCAGTTCCTGCACGCGGCCCGGCTCGCGTTCACCCACCCCGTCACCGGCGGGCCCGTCGACGTCTCCTCACCGCTGCCTCCGGACCTCGCAGCGGCGCTCGAGGCGGCCCGCAGCTAACCTTCCGGCGTTCCGCAAACCCACTCCCCGGCGGCTCAGCCGCGGCGCGCGTGCCTCCAATGTCGCTGAACAGCGTGCGGGAGGTGCGCCTCGACTCCCGCCGGCGCACGTACGAAAACGAATCCGGAAGGAGCTATCGATGTCCGTCTCTACTGAGCCGGCCTCGGGGAGCGCAGTCAGCATGCGCGACCTGCTGGAGGCCGGAGTCCACTTCGGCCACCAGACACGGCGCTGGAACCCGAAGATGCGCCGCTTCATCTTTGCCGAGCGCGGCGGCATCTACATCATCGACCTCACGCAGACAGCGGAGCGTCTCGACGAGGCCCAGCAGTTCCTGCGCAACGTCGCGGAACGCGGCGGCACCGTCCTCTTCGTCGGCACGAAGAAGCAGGCGCAGGACGCCGTCGAGCAGGAAGCGAAGCGGGTCGGCATGCCCTACGTCAACCATCGCTGGCTCGGCGGCTTGCTCACGAACTGGCGGACGATGGCCGACCGCATCGACCGGCTGCACGAGATGCGGCGCCTGCGGGACGAGGGCCAGCTCGAGCTCCTGCCCGCGAAGGAGCGCATCGCCATGGGCGGTGAGCTCGAGAAGCTCGAGGCGAACCTCGGCGGTGTGGCCGACCTGCGGCGCCAGCCCGACGCCGTCGTCATTGTCGACCTCAAGAAGGAAGCGCTCGCCGTGCGGGAGGCCCGCCGGCTCGGCATCCCGGTCGTCGCGCTCGTCGACACGAACTGCGACCCCGACGAGGCCGACTACGTCATTCCCGGCAACGACGACGCGATCCGCTCGTGCAACCTCGTCGTCCACGCGCTCGCCGAGGCCGTGAACGACGGCAAGCAGAAGGTCTCGGCGCAGGAGCTCCAGCAGCGGGCCGAGGAGGCGCCCGTGGTCGAGAGCGTTCCCGAAGGAGACGTCGAGCAGGTCGAGCCCGGCGCCGCGGTCGAGCCCGCCACGGAGGGCGAGTCCGTTCCGGTTCCCACCGGCGAGGACCCGGCCAAGGAATGCGCCGCGGTCACGAATGCGTCCGAGGCCGCGCTGGGAGACCCGACGCGTGGCCAGGAGGAGGCGTGATGGCGGCGGAGATCTCGGCCCAGCTCGTCCGCGAGCTCCGCGAGCGCACCGGTGCGGGGATGATGGACTGCAAGCGCGCGCTGCAGGACACGAACGGCGACATGGAGGCCGCGGTCGTCCTCCTGCGCGAAAAGGGCATGGCGAACGCAGCGAAGCGCGCGGACCGCTCGACGAACGAGGGGCTGGTGGGCTACCGGGTGGCGGACGACCGCTCCCGCGGCACGATGGTCGCGATCGGCTGCGAGACCGAGCCCGTCTCGAAGAACGAAGAGTTCGAGGCCTTCGGCAAGAAGGTGCTCGAGCTCGTCGAAGCAGAAGGCATCGACGCCGTCTCGCAGCTCGACGAGGAGCGAGCCGAGCTCTCCGGCAAGCTCGGCGAGAACATCGCAATCGCCGGAGCCGCGCGCTTCGAGGCCGTGGACGGCGGGCGGATCGGCGCGTACGCCCATCCGCCGGCGAACAAGCTGGGCGTTCTCCTGCATCTCCGCGGCGGAGACGACGACCTCGCGCGGAAGCTCGCGATGCACGTCGCAGCGTCGAGCCCGCAATGGATCGGCCGCGACGACGTCCCTGCGGAGGCTCTCGCCGCCGAGCGCGAGATCTTCGCGAACTCCGACGAGGTGCAGTCGAAGCCCGAGCAGGCCCGTGAGAAGATCGTCGAAGGGATGCTGAACAAGCGTTTCTTCCAGGCCCAGGTGCTGACCGAGCAGGAGTGGATCCACGACGGCTCGCTGACGGTCGGCAAGGTGCTGGCGGATGCCGGAGCCGAGGTGCTCGAGTTCGAGCGGTTCTCGCTGGCGGGATGACCGCACAGACCGAGACCGAGCCCGAGCCCGGCAGGACCGCCCGTACTCCGGCGTTCCATCGCGTCCTTCTCAAACTCTCGGGCGAGGCGCTGATGGGCGAGCGGGAGTACGGCATCGACCCGGGTGTGACGCAGGCGCTCGCGAAGGAGGTCGCCGGCATCCGCAGCGAGGGCGTCGACGTCGCGGTGGTCGTCGGGGGCGGAAACTTCTATCGCGGCCTCGCGGCGGCGGCCGAGAGCGGCATGGACCGGGCGACCGCCGACTACGCGGGCA
>Ga0209810_1002542_pt1 | contig 21554 bp, 19 predicted proteins | sample Coa_R1_7_FD_187159 | JGI IMG/M metagenome (GOLD analysis project Ga0209810, IMG submission 187159) | Surface soil microbial communities from Centralia Pennsylvania, which are recovering from an underground coalmine fire - Coalmine... | ecosystem: Environmental > Terrestrial > Soil > Unclassified... | reverse complement strand
CATCATCACGACGAAGAGGAACAGCACCGCCACCGCGCCGACATAGACGATGACCAGGATCATCGCCAGGAACTCCGCCCCCATCAGCACGAACAGGCCGGCCGCGTTGAAGAAGGCGAGGATCAGAAACAGCACCGAATGCACCGGGTTGCGCGCCGACACGACCATCACGCCGGACGCCACCGCGACCGCCGCGAACAGGTAGAACATGACGGTCTGGAGGATCATCGGTACGGCGCCGCCAGCGCCAGCGATTGCGCGATCTCCGCCTCCCAGCGGTCGCCGTTGGCGAGCAGCTTCTCCTTGTCGTAGAACAGTTCCTCGCGGGTCTCGGTGGCGAACTCGAAGTTCGGCCCTTCGACGATGGCGTCGACCGGGCAGGCCTCCTGGCAATAGCCGCAATAGATGCACTTGGTCATGTCGATGTCGTAGCGCGTCGTGCGGCGGCTGCCGTCCTCGCGCGGCTCGGCCTCGATGGTGATCGCCAGCGCCGGGCAGATCGCCTCGCACAGCTTGCAGGCGATGCAGCGCTCCTCGCCGTTGGGATAGCGGCGCAGCGCGTGCTCGCCGCGGAAGCGCGGGCTCAGCGGGCCTTTCTCATAAGGGTAGTTGACCGTGACCGAGGGCCGGAACATGTAGCGCAGGGTCAGCGCCATGCCCGACAGAAGCTCGCTCAACAAGAGGCTGCGCGCGCCCAGTCTCACCGCCGCCTCCTCCGCCCGTTGCCGCAATCCGGCGCCACGATAGACCCCCGCCCCCGCAAGTCAACGCGCCCAGCCGGTCGCCGTCAGCACCCCGGCGGTCAGCACCAGCCAGAGCAGCGAAAACGGCAGAAACACCTTCCAGCCGAGGCGCATCAGCTGGTCGTAGCGGAAGCGCGGAAAGGTCGCGCGCACCCACAGGAAACAGAAGCAGACGAAGGCGACCTTGAGCGCCAGCCACACCGGCCCCGGCACCCAGGTGAACGGCGCGACGCCGAACGGGGGCAGCCAGCCGCCGAGGAACAGGATCGCGGTCATCGCGCTGACCAGGATCATGTTGCCGTACTCGCCGAGGAAGAACAGCGCGAAGCTCATCGACGAGTATTCGACGAAATAGCCGGCGACCAGCTCCGATTCGCCTTCGGGCAGGTCGAACGGCAGCCGGTTGGTCTCCGCCAGCCCGGAGATGAAGAAGATGACGAACATCGGCAGCAGCGGGATCGCGAACCAGACGTGCCGCTGGGCCATCACGATGTCGGTCAGGTTGAGCGAGCCGGCGCAGAGCAGCACGGTGACGAGGACGAAGCCGATCGAAACCTCGTAGGACACCATCTGCGCGGCAGAACGAAGCGCGCCGAGAAAGGCGTAGCGCGAGTTCGAGGCCCAGCCGGCCATGATGATGCCGTAGACCGACAGCGAGCTGATCGCGAACAGGTAGAGGATGCCGACATTGATGTTGGAGACGACGACGCCGTAATCGAACGGGATCACCGCCCAGGCGACGAGGCTCAGCGTGAAGGTGACCATCGGCGCGGCGACGAAGACGATGCGGTTCGCGCCGCTCGGGATCACCGTCTCCTTGATCAGCAGCTTCAGCCCGTCGGCGAAGGGCTGCAGCAGGCCGAACGGGCCGACGACGTTGGGGCCCTTGCGCAGTTGCGACAGGGCGATGACCTTGCGCTCGAAATAGGTGAAATAGGCGATCGCGATCAGCAGCGGCACCACCACCGCCAGGACCTCGAGCACGGTGACGATCGTCGGCAGCGCATAGCCGGACCAGAACTCAGCCATGCGTGCCGGTCCGCTTCGCATCGGCGGGGGCGAAGGCCTCGCTGCACGCCGCCATCGTCGGGCTGGCGCGGCTGATCGGGTCGGTGCGGTAGAAGTCCGCGACCGGATAGACGAATTCGTCCGGCGCGATCGGGCCGGGGGCGCCGAACTCTCCCCACGCCGCCGGCACCGGCACGTCCGGCTCGGCCAGCACCGGCGCCGCCTCGTGCATATGGGCGCGCAATTCGGCGAGAGAGTCGAACGGCAGCACGCGGCCGAGCGCGGCGGAAACGGCGCGCAGGATCGCCCAGTCCTCGCGCGCCTCGCCGGGCGGGAACACGGCGCGGCGGGCGAGCTGGACCCGGCCTTCGGTGTTGACGTAGGTGCCGTCCTTCTCGGTATAGGCGGCGCCGGGCAGGACTACGTCGGCGCGCGCCGCGCCGCGGTCGCCGTGATGGCCCTGATAGACGACGAAGGCGGCGCCGGTATCGCCCAGCTCGATCTCGTCGGCGCCGAGCAGGTAGAGCACCTCGATCGCGCCGTCGCGGCAGCCGGCGAGCATGCCGGCGACGTCGCGCCCGCCGGGTCCCGGCACAAAGCCGAGATCGAGCCCGCCGACCCGCGCGGCGGCGCGATGCAGCACGTTGAACCCGTTCCACCCCGGACGCACCAGGGCGCAGCGTTCGGCGAGCGAGCGCGCTGCGGCCAGGATCGCGGCACCGTCGGGCCGCGCCAGGGCACCCTGGCCGACGACGATCATCCCCGCCGCCGCGCCGTCGAGGAAATCCGCCGCCCGGGCGAGCGCGTCGCCGCCGGCGCCGAGCGTCTCGACCGGATAGGTCAGGTCGAGGGCCGGGCCGATCGCCCCGACCTTGAAGCCGCCGCGCAGATAGCGCTTTCGCAGCCGGGCATTGACCAGGGCGGCCTCGGTGCGCGGATTGGTGCCGACGAGCAGGCAGGCATCGGCCTCCTCGATCCCGGCGATCGTCGTGTTGAAGAGATAGCCGGCGCGGCACGAGGCGTCGAGCCTGGCGCCGTCCTGCCGGCAATCGAGGCTGGTCGCGCCGAGCCCGCCGAGCAGCAATTTCAGCGCGTACATCGCCTCGGCGTCGCACAGATCGCCGGCGATCGCGCCGATGCGCTCGCCCGGCACGCTCTTCAGCTTCTCCGCGACCAGCTCGATCGCCTCGCGCCACTCGGCTTCGACCAGGCGGCCGCCGCGGCGGATATAGGGCCGGTCGAGCCGGCGCCGCACCAGCCCGTCGACGGCAAAGCGGGTCTTGTCGGAAATCCACTCCTCGTTGACCGCCTCGTGGAGCCGCGGCAGCACGCGCAGAATCTGGCTGCCGCGGGAATCGATGCGGATATTGCTGCCGACCGCATCGAGCACGTCGATCGACTCGGTCTTGCGCAGCTCCCACGACCGGGCGACAAACGCGTAGGGCTTCGAGGTGAGCGCGCCGACCGGGCACAAGTCGATGATGTTGCCGGACAATTCCGAATCGAGCGCGCGCTCGATATAGGTGCCGATCTCCATGTTCTCGCCGCGCCCGGTGGCGCCCAGCTCGGCCACCCCGGCGACGTCGGTAAGAAAGCGGATGCAGCGCGTGCAATGGATGCAGCGCGTCATCGCGGTGGCGATAAGCGGCCCGAAATTCTTCTCGCTGACCGCCCGCTTCGGTTCGCGGTAGCGGCTGCGGTCGAAGCCGTAGGCCATCGCCTGGTCCTGCAGATCGCACTCTCCGCCCTGGTCGCAGATCGGGCAGTCGAGCGGATGGTTGATCAGCAGCATCTCCATGACCCCGTGGCGCGCCTTCTTGGCCTTCTCCGACTGGGTCAGGATGACGTTGCCGTCGGCCACCGGCATCGCGCAGGAGGCGACCGGCTTCGGCGAGCGTTCGACCTCGACCAGGCACATCCGGCAATTGCCGGCGATGGCCAGGCGCTCGTGGTAGCAGAAATGCGGAATCTCGATCCCCGCCTGCTGGCAGGCCTGCAGGATCGTCGTGCCGTTCGGCACTTCGAGTTCGCGGCCGTCGATCGTCACCTTCGGCATCTGCGCCTCACTCCGCCGCGCGGCGCCGGGCCGCGGCGCGGTATTCCTCGATGCGCCGGACCATCTCCGGGCGGAAATGCCGGATCAGGCCCTGCACCGGCCAGGCGGCGCCGTCGGCGAGGGCGCAGATCGTGTGGCCTTCGATCTCCCGCGTCACCTCCTCCAGCGTGTCGATCTCCTCGACGCTGGCGTCGCCTTTGACCATGCGCTCCATCACCCGCCACACCCAGCCGAGCCCCTCGCGGCAGGGCGTGCACTGGCCGCAGCTTTCGTGCTTGTAAAAGGCGGAGAGCCGGGCGATGGCGCGGACGATGTCGGTCGACTTGTCCATGACGATCAGCGCCGCGGTGCCGAGGCCGCTCTTCTCGGCGACCAGCGCGTCGAAATCCATCAGCACGGTGTCGCATACCGAGCGCGGCAGCACCGGGGTGGACGAGCCGCCGGGGATCACCGCCAGCAGATTGTCCCAGCCGCCGCGCACCCCGCCGGCATGGCGCTCGATCAGCTCCTTCATCGGGATCGACATCGCCTCTTCGACATTGCACGGCTGGTTCACGTGGCCGGAAATGCAGAAGATTTTCGTGCCGGTGTTGCGCGGCCGGCCGATCGAGGAGAACCACGCCGCGCCGCGCTTGAGGATCGCCGGCGAGACGGCGATGGTCTCGACGTTGTTGACCGTCGACGGGCAGCCGTAGAGCCCGACCTGGGCCGGGAACGGCGGCTTCAGCCGCGGCTGGCCCTTGCGCCCCTCGAGGCTTTCGAGCAGGCCGGTCTCCTCGCCGCAGATATAGGCGCCGGCGCCGCGATGGAGGTAGAGCTCCATGTCGTAGCCCGAGCCGCAGGCGTTCTTGCCGAGCAGCCCCGCCTCGTAGGCCTCGTCGATCGCGGTCTGCAGGTGCCGGGCCTCGTTGTAGAACTCGCCGCGGATATAGATGTAGCAGGCGGTGGCCCCCATGCCGGCGCCGGCCAGCAGGCAGCCTTCGAGCAGCTTGTGCGGCTCCCAGCGCAGGATGTCGCGGTCCTTGCAGGTGCCGGGCTCGCTTTCGTCGGCGTTGACCACGAGATAGGTCGGCCGGTCGCTCTCCTTCGGCATGAACGACCATTTGAGCCCGGTCGGAAACCCGGCGCCGCCCCGCCCGCGCAGCCCGGACTCCTTGATCTCGTTGACGATCCAGTCGCGGCCCTTGGCGATGATCTCCCTGGTTCCCTCCCAGTCCCCGCGCGCCCGCGCCCCGGCGAGGTGCCAGTCGTGCTCGCCGTAGAGGTTGGTGAAGACGCGGTCCCGGTCAGCCAGCATCCTTGTCCTCTCCCCGCAATGTCGTCTTGCCGCCTGCCGGCGCCGAGCCGCGGCGGCCCTTGACCGAGCCGGGCGGCGGCGCGGTCCCGGCCTTGAGCGCGTCGAGCAGCGCCTCGGTCGCCGGGCCGTCGAGGTCCTCGTAGTAATCGTCGTTGACCTGGAGGATCGGGGCGTTGACGCAGGCGCCCAGGCACTCGACCTCGACCAGGGTGAACAGCCCGTCCGCCGTGCTTTCGCCGACGCCGATGCCGAGCTTTCGCGTACAGGCGGCGACGATATCGTCCGAGCCGCGCAGCCAGCACGGCGTCGTGGTGCAGGCCTGCAGCAGATAGCGGCCGACCGGGCGCAGGTTGAACATCGTGTAGAAGGTGGCGACCTCGTAGACCCGGATCGGCGCCATGCCGAGAATCTGCGCCACCGCGTCCATCGCCGCCCGCGGCAGCCAGCCGCCCGACTGCCGCTGCGCCAGGTCGAGCAGCGGCAACACCGCGCTGGCCTGGCGGCCCGGCGGATATTTGGCGATATGCGCCCGCGCCTTCGCCATGTTCTCCTCGGTGAAGGCGAAGCTTTCCGGCTGCTCGACGGGAAGACCGCGGCCGATCATCGGTCGATCTCGCCGAAGACGATGTCCATCGAGCCGATGATCGCCACCACGTCGGCGAGCATGTGGCCGCGCGACATGAAGTCGGTCGCCTGCAGGAAGGCGAAGCCGGGGGCGCGGATCTTGCAGCGGTAGGGCCGGTTGGTGCCGTCGGCGACGAGGTAGACGCCGAACTCGCCCTTCGGCGCCTCGACCGCGGTGTAGGTCTCGCCGGCGGGCACGTGGTAGCCCTCGGTGTAGAGCTTGAAATGGTGGATCAGCGCCTCCATCGACTGCTTCATCACCGCGCGCGGCGGCGGCGCCACCTTCTGGTCGTCGACCTTGACCGGCCCTTGCGGCATCTGCGCCAGGGCCTGGCGGATGATGCGCAGGCTCTGCCGCATCTCCTCGACGCGGACGAGATAGCGGTCGTAGCAGTCGCCGTTCTTGCCGATCGGCACGTCGAAATCCATCTCGGCATAGACATCGTAGGGCTGCGCCCGGCGCAAATCCCAGGCGACGCCGGAACCGCGCAGCATCGGCCCGGAAAACGCCCAGTCCTGCGCGTCCTTGGCGCTGACCACGCCGATATTGACGGTGCGCTGCTTGAAGATGCGGTTGCCGGTCAGCAGCCGCTCGATGTCGTCGATCGTCTTCGGAAAGGTGTCGCAGAAGGCGAGGATGTCTTCGGCAAGGCCGGCCGGCAGGTCCATGTGGACCCCGCCGGGACGGAAATAGTTGGCGTGCAGCCGCGCCCCCGAGGCGCGCTCGTAGAACTCCATCAGCCGCTCGCGTTCCTCGAACCCCCACAGGAACGGGGTAATCGCCCCGACATCGAGCCCGAACGCGCAGATGTTGAGAAGATGGTTGAGGATGCGGGTGATCTCGGCAAACACGACGCGGATATACTGGGCCCGCGGCGGCGGCGTGATCCCCATCAGCTTCTCGACCGCCAGCGCGAAGGCGTGCTCCTGGCACATCGGCGAAACGTAATCGAGCCGGTCGAAATACGGGATCGCCTGCAGGTAGGTCTTGTATTCGATCAGCTTTTCAGTGCCGCGGTGGAGCAGGCCGATATGCGGGTCGGCGCGCTCGACGGTCTCGCCGTCCATTTCCAGCACCAGCCGCATGACGCCGTGCGCCGCCGGGTGCTGCGGCCCGAAATTCATCGTGAAGTTGCGGATCACCGGGGCGCCGGCGAGCTCGTCGGCGGCCGCGGCCGGCGTCGGGTGGCGCGGATCGCTCATGCTTCGCCCTTCGGCGCGGGACTGTCGGGCGCCGGCCCGGCCTTTTCGTCGCCGGGCAGAATCTTGTTCATCCCTTCCCACGGCGACAGGAAGTCGAAGCTGCGGAACTCCTGCGCCAGCTTGACCTTGTCGTAGACCACCCGCTTCTGCTCCTCGTCGTAGCGCACCTCGACATAGCCGGTCAGCGGGAAGTCCTTGCGCAGCGGATGCCCGTCAAAGCCGTAATCGGTCAGGATGCGGCGCAGATCGGGATGGTCGCTGAAATAGATGCCGTAGAGGTCGAAGGTCTCGCGCTCCCACCATCCGGCCGAGCTGAACACCCCGACCGCCGAGGGCACCGGCTCGTTCTCGTCGGTGGCGACCTTGATCCGGATGCGCTGGTTGAGCGCAATGCTCAACAGGTTGTAGACGACCTCGAACCGCTCCGGCCGGTCGGGGTAGTCGACGCCGCAGACGTCGCACAGCACGGTGAACCGGCATTTCGCGTCGTCGCGCAGAAAGCGCAGGACCTCCGGCAGCGCCTCGCGCGCCACCCGGCAGCACAGTTCGCCGTGGCGGACCTGGCTGTCGAGCACGGCGCCCGGCAACGCGGCGGCGAGATGTTCGGCGAGTGCGTCCAACCGATCGGCCATCACGGCGCCTCAGCGGGCGAAATTGCGCGTGCGGCGGATCTTTTTCTGCAACAGCAGCACCCCGTACAGCAGCGCCTCGGCGGTCGGCGGGCAACCCGGCACGTAGACGTCGACCGGCACAATCCGATCGCAGCCGCGCACCACCGAGTAGGAATAGTGGTAGTAGCCGCCGCCGTTGGCGCACGAGCCCATCGAGATCACCCAGCGCGGCTCGGCCATCTGGTCGTAGACCTTGCGCAATGCCGGCGCCATTTTGTTGCACAGCGTGCCGGCGACGATCATCACGTCGGATTGCCGCGGGCTCGGCCGAAAGACAACGCCGAAGCGGTCGAGGTCGTAGCGGCTGGCGCCGGTGTGCATCATCTCGACCGCGCAGCAGGCAAGGCCGAAGGTCATCGGCCACAGCGAGCCGCTGCGCGCCCAGTTCAGCAGCCCGTCGAGCCGGGCGGTGATGAAGCCGCGATCCTGCAGCTCGTCGGTCGCGGCCTCGAGCAGCCGGGTCGCGTCGCTCACTCCCATTCGAGCGCCCCTTTCATCCACTCGTAGGCAAAGCCGACCGTCAGGATGGCGAGGAACACCACCATCGACCAGAACCCGAAGGCGCCGATATCGCCGAGCGCGACCGCCCAGGGAAACAGGAAGGCGACTTCGAGATCGAAGATGATGAACAGGATCGCGACCAAGTAGTAGCGCACGTCGAAACGTACCCGGGCGTCGTCGAACGGCTCGAAGCCGCACTCGTAGGGCGACAGCTTCTCCGAATCCGGCCGCTGCCGGGCAACCACGAACGACGCGCCGACCATCGCCGCCGCCAGCCCCCCGGCGATCGCAAGAAACACCAGAATCGGGAAGTATTCTCGCAACAAATCCTTCATCGCCAGCCCTCGGTCCCGTCTCCAGATATAGGTCGGATCGGCCCGGCACGAAACCACCGCCGCCGCCGGAGTTCCGGGGCCGCACGGACCGCAATCGACTGGCGGGAGCGACGGGACTCGAACCCGCGGCCTCCGGCGTGACAGGCCGGCGCTCTAACCAACTGAGCTACGCCCCCGAAAGCGTCGATCGGGGCGGCCACTCGTACCCTTGCCCCTGGCGGGGTGTCAAGCCGGGGTGTCGGACCCGGCCGGTCTGCGTTCCGGCCCCGGCGAACCGGGCGTTCGGGCGCAGCCGTGGTGGGCGATGAGGGATTCGAACCCCCGACCCCCTCGGTGTAAACGAGATGCTCTGCCAGCTGAGCTAATCGCCCCCGCCTGCGGCGCCGGCGATGCCCCAGACGGTCGCAAGCCGGCCCCTTGCGGGAGAGGCCGGCTCCGCCGGTCCTGCTAGTTCAGCGTGTCGCGCAACCGCTTGCCGGGCTTGAACTTGGCCTGGTTCGACGCGGCGATCTTGATCTTCGCTCCGGTTCGCGGGTTGCGCCCCTCCGACGCCGCCCGCCGCGACACGGAGAACGTCCCGAACCCGACGAGCCGAACCTCGCCGCCTCCCTTCAGCGCAGCGGTGATCGAATCGAACACCGCCTCGACGGCTTTGCTCGCAGCCGATTTCGACAAATCGACCTTACCGGCAACAGCATCGACGAGCTCGTTTCTGTTCACGTGTTGCCCCCTAAGCCAGTAAACGGAATTGCTTGCTTCGGGGCGGAGTTTAGAGCGCGCCCCGTTGCGGGTCAATGACGGTTCGTCGCCTAAAACCGAGCCTTTTTTAAGCGTTACCGGCCGTTGTCGCGTGGGGACATGAAGTTGTCCGCCGCGCGGCAACGACCGATGATGCGGATCAATGCGTTACCAGTCCCGAGCGCTCTTCGCTCGCGGCGGGAAGCACCGGCGCGGGCTCGCTTTCCTCGGCCCAATCGATCGGCGTCAGGGTCCCCGCCAGGGCGTAGGAGAGCACTTCGTCGACCGTTTTGGCCGGAATGATCTTGAGACCGCGCTTGACGTTGTCGGGGATCTCGGCGAGGTCCTTCTCGTTCTCGGCCGGGATCAGCACGGTCTTCAGCCCGCCGCGCAACGCCGCCAGCAGCTTCTCCTTGAGGCCGCCGATCGGCAGCACGCGGCCGCGCAGGGTGATCTCGCCGGTCATCGCGATGTCGCGCTTGACCGGGATGCCGGTCAGCACCGAGACGATCGAGGTGACCATCGCGACGCCGGCCGACGGCCCATCCTTCGGGGTGGCGCCCTCGGGCACGTGGACATGGATGTCGCGCTTTTCGAACAGCGACGGCTTGATCCCGAAGCTGTGGCTGCGCGACTTGACGAAGCTTTCGGCCGCCTGGACCGACTCCTTCATCACGTCGCCGAGCTTGCCGGTCGCCGTCACCCGCCCCTTGCCGGGCAAGGTGACCGCCTCGATCGTCAGCAATTCGCCGCCGACCTCGGTCCAGGCCAGCCCGGTCGTCACCCCGACCATGTCCTCGCTTTCCGCCTCGCCGAAGCGGAAGCGCCTGACGCCGGCGTATTTCTCGAGGTTGCGCCGGGTGATCGCGACCTTGTCGGTCTTTTTCATCAGGATGTCTTTGATCGCCTTGCGCGTCAGATTGGCGATCTCGCGCTCGAGGTTCCTGACCCCGGCTTCGCGCGTGTAGTAGCGGCACAGGTCGCGCAGCGCGTCGTCGCTGATGCTCCACTCGTGCTTCTTGAGCCCGTGCTGCTTGATCTGCTTCGGGATCAGGTGGCGCTTGGCGATCTCGATCTTCTCATCCTCGGTGTAGCCGGGCAGGCGGATGATCTCCATGCGGTCCATCAGCGGCTGCGGCATGCGCAGCGTGTTGGCCGTAGTGACGAACATCACGTCCGACAGGTCGTAATCGACCTCGAGGTAATGATCGTTAAAGGTCGAATTCTGCTCGGGATCGAGCACTTCGAGCAGCGCCGAGGAGGGGTCGCCGCGCCAGTCGGCGCCGAGCTTGTCGACCTCGTCGAGCAGGAACAAGGGGTTGGAGGACTTGGCCTTTTTCATCCCTTGCAGAATCTTGCCCGGCATCGAGCCGATATAGGTGCGGCGGTGGCCGCGGATCTCGGCCTCGTCGCGCACCCCGCCCAGCGACATGCGCACGAAGTTGCGCCCGGTGGCGCGCGCCACCGACTTGCCGAGCGAGGTCTTGCCGACCCCCGGCGGGCCGACCAGACAGAGGATCGGCCCCTTCATCTTCTTCATGCGCTGTTGCACGGCAAGGTATTCGAGGATGCGCTCCTTGACCTTCTCCAGACCGAAATGGTCGGCGTTGAGCACCCGCTCGGCGGCGGCGATGTCGCGCTTGATCTTGGTGCGCTGCTGCCACGGGATCGACAGCATCCAGTCGAGGTAGTTGCGCACCACCGTGGCCTCGGCCGACATCGGGCTCATGCTGCGCAGCTTCTTCAATTCGGCGACGGCCTTGTCGCGCGCCTCCTTCGAGAACTTGGTCTTGCTGATCTTGTCCTCGAGTTCGGCCATCTCGTCCTTGCCGTCCTCGCCCTCGCCCAGCTCCTTCTGGATCGCCTTAAGCTGCTCGTTGAGGTAGTACTCGCGCTGGGTCTTCTCCATCTGGCGCTTGACCCGGTTGCGAATGCGCTTCTCGACCTGGAGGACGCCGATCTCGCCCTCCATGTAGCCGAACACTTTTTCCAGCCGCTCGGAGACGGTTTCCGTCTCCAGCAGCTCCTGCTTCTCGGGAATCTTCAGGCTGAGATGCGAGGCGACCGTGTCGGCGAGCTTGCTCGGCTCGTCGATCTGGTTGATCGAGACCAGCACCTCGGGCGGGATCTTCTTGTTCAGCTTGATGTATTGCTCGAACTGGGCGACCACGGTGCGCGCCAGCGCGTCGATCTCGGGATGGCCGCCCGGCTGGTCCTCGATCGGCTCGGCATAGGCCTGGAAGAACAGATCGTTGTCGGCATAGCGGCGGATGCGCGCGCGCTGGCCGCCCTCGACCAGGACCTTGACCGTGCCGTCGGGCAGCTTGAGCAGCTGCAGCACCGTGCCGAGGGTGCCGACGGTATAGATGTCGGCGGTGGACGGGTCGTCCTGCGCCGCGTTCTTCTGGGTGACGAGCAGGATCTGCTTGTCGTCCTTCTTGACGTCCTCGAGCGCGCGAACCGACTTCTCGCGGCCGACGAACAGCGGCACGATCATGTGGGGGAAGACCACGATGTCGCGGAGCGGCAGGACCGGATAGAGAGCGACGCGTGAGGTGTCTGACATGGGGCCTCTTCGATCAACGACCGGTGCCGCAGGGCCGGCACCCGGTGCCTCAAGCCGTGATTAGGTTGGCCTCCTTGTGCCGACAGTCAAGCCGGCTTGTCGGAAGCCGCGTCGCCGGGCCGCACCGGGCCGGCGGCGGCGTCAATCGCCGGTGCCGATCTCGCCGCGGCGGTCGGAATAAATGTGCAGGGGAATCGCCCGCCCCTCGACCACCTCGCGGTTGATGACGATCTCGCTGACCCCGACCAGGCTCGGCAGTTCGAACATCGATTCGAGCAGAATCGCTTCCATGATGGAGCGCAGCCCGCGCGCCCCGGTCTTGCGCGCGATCGCCTTCTGGGCGATCCCGCGCAACGCCTCGTCGGTCAGTTCGAGGCGCACATCCTCCATCTCGAATAGGCGCTGGTACTGCTTGACCAGCGCGTTCTTCGGCTTGGTCAGGATGTCGACAAGCGCGTCCTCGTCGAGGTCGTCGAGCGTCGCCACCACCGGCAGCCGGCCGACGAACTCGGGGATCAGCCCGAACTTGAGCAGGTCTTCGGGTTCGAGGTCGCGCAGAATCTCGCCGGTCTTGCGCTCGTCGGGGCCGCGCACCGTCGCGCCGAAGCCGATCGAGCTGCCCTGGCGGCGCTGGGCGATGATCTTTTCCAGGCCCGAGAACGCGCCGCCGCAGACGAACAGGATGTTGGTGGTGTCGACCTGGAGGAATTCCTGCTGCGGGTGCTTGCGGCCGCCCTGGGGCGGGACCGAGGCGATGGTCCCCTCCATGATCTTGAGCAGGGCCTGCTGCACCCCCTCGCCCGAAACGTCGCGGGTGATCGACGGGTTGTCGGATTTGCGCGAGATCTTGTCGACCTCGTCGATATAGACGATGCCGCGCTGCGCCCGCTCGACATTGTAGTCGGCCGCCTGGAGCAGCTTGAGGATGATGTTCTCGACATCCTCGCCGACATAGCCGGCCTCGGTCAGCGTCGTCGCGTCGGCCATCGTGAACGGCACGTCGATGATCCGCGCGAGGGTCTGGGCCAGCAGGGTCTTGCCCGAGCCGGTCGGCCCGACCAGCAGGATGTTCGACTTGGCCAGCTCCACGTCGTTGTTCTTGGCGCCGTGAGCCAGCCGCTTGTAGTGGTTGTGGACCGCCACCGACAGCACGCGCTTGGCGTGGTCCTGGCCGATCACATAGTCGTCGAGCACGCGGCAGATGTCGCGCGGCCCGGGCACCCCGTCGCGCGACTTGACCAGCGTGGTCTTGTGCTCTTCACGGATGATGTCCATGCAGAGCTCGACGCATTCGTCGCAGATAAACACGGTCGGCCCGGCGATCAGCTTCCTGACCTCGTGCTGGCTCTTGCCGCAGAAGGAACAGTACAGCGTGTTCTTCGAGTCGCCGCTGCTGGACTTGGTCATCGCCACTCCGTCACCGGCCCCGCATCGCGCAGCCGCCGGCCTGTCGGCCAAGGCACCGTGCCCGATGCCGAGCTATTCGAGTATATGTGCTCCCGACGGATCAACAACTAGTTAAATGCCGATGCTCCCGAAGGGTGCGGCAAACCCTACGCCCGCGCCTTCTCTTCTGTGCTTGCGGGACGGCTCTCGACCACCTCGTCGATCAGGCCGAAATCCATCGCCTCGGTCGGCGACAGGAACTTGTCGCGCTCCAGCGCCGCCTGGATCGCCTCCAGCGGCTGGCCGGTGTGCTTGACGTAGATTTCGTTGAGCCGGGCCCGCAAGGCAAGGATTTCCCTCGCCTGAATCTCGATGTCGGTGGCCTGGCCCTGGGCCCCGCCGGAGGGCTGGTGGATCATGATGCGCGAGTTCGGCAGCGAGAAGCGCTTGCCCTTGGCGCCCGCCGCCAGCAGCAGCGAGCCGGCCGAGGCGGCCTGGCCGATGCACACGGTCGAGACCGGCGAGCGGATGTACTGCATCGTGTCGTAGATCGCCAGGCTCGAGGTAACCACCCCGCCCGGCGAGTTGATGTAGAACGCGATGTCCTTGTTCGGGTTAACCGATTCGAGAAACAAGAGCTGCGCGCATATGAGGCTTGCCACCGCATCATGGATCGGCCCGACGAGAAAGACGATGCGCTCCGCCAACAGCCGCGAATAGATGTCGTAGGCGCGCTCGCCGCGGTTGGTCTGCTCGACCACCATCGGGACGAGGGTGTTCATGTACTGTTCGAAATAGTCGCTCATGTCGCCTCTCCTCTGGCGCGGCGCGGGCTGGCGCGCCGCGTGCGCTTTGGCTTTTCCTCGGTCGCCGCCTCTTCGCCTGCCGCGGCCGCCGCGGGGTCGAGCAGGCCCAGCAGCTCTTGCGGCGAAACCCGCCGCTCCGAGGCCTTGGCCAGTTCGAGGACGAAATCGACGACCTTCTCCTCGAAGATCGGCGCGCGCAGATTGCCCAGCGCCTCGGGGTTGCGGCGGTAGTAGTCGATCACCTGGCGCTCGTAGCCGGGATGGCGCTGCGCCTCGCGGATCAGCGCCTGGTTGATCTCCTCCTGGCTGACCGTGATGTTGTTGTTGCGGCCGATCTCCGCCAGGAGCAGGCCGAGGCGGACGCGGCGCTCGGCGAGCCGGCGGAACTCGGCCTTGTCCTCGTCGCCGGGTTCCGCGGCCGCGGCGGGCGCCTCCCCCGCCTCCGCCTCGCCGCCGGGCGCGGCCTCGGCCGACCCGGCCGTCTCGGCCCGGTACTGCTGCAGGATCGAATTGTACTCGATCTCGACCATTCCCGGCGGTACGGCGAATTCGTATCGCTCGGCCAATTTGTCAAGCAGGTCGCGCTTCAGCCGCTGGCGGGCGAGGCCGTCATAGTCGCGGCGCATCCGCTGCTCGATCTCGTCGCGCAGCTCCTGGGCGGTTTCGAGCCCGACCTCCTTGGCCAGCTCGTCGCCCTCGGGCGCCGGCTGGCGCTCGCGCACCTCCTTGACCGCGACCTCGAATTGGGCCTCCTTGCCGGCCAGCTCGGGGTTGAAGTAGTCGGCCGGGAAGGTCACCGTCACGGTGCGGGTCTCGCCCGCGGCGACGCCGGGGAGCTGCTCGGCGAAGCCGGGCAGCATGCCTTCGGCGCCGAGCTGGATCTGGCGGCCCTCGGCGCGGGTTCCCGGGATCTCGTCGTCGCCGATGCGGCCGACGATGTCGGCGACGACGATGTCGCCGAGCGCCGCCGGCCGCTCGACGGGCGCGGATTTGCGCTGCTGCTCGGCGATCCGCGCCACCGCGCGGTCGATATCCTCGGCGGGAATGTCGGCGACCAGCCGCTCCAGCCCGAGCCCGGCGAAATCCGGCTGCGGCATCTCCGGCAGCAGCTCGACCGACATCGTGTATTCGAGGTCGGCGCCCTCGGCGGCCGAGACGATCTCGACCCGCGGCGGCAGGGCCGGGCGCAGGTTGCGCTGCTGCATCGCCTCGGCGGTCGAGGCCTGGACGCTGTTCTCCAGTACTTCGCCGCGCACCGCCGGACCGTAGCGCTTGCGCAGCAGCGGCAGCGGCACCTTGCCGGGGCGGAACCCGGGGAGCCGGATGGTCCGGCTCAGCTCGCCGAGGCGGCGGGAAATCTCGCCTTCGAGCTCGTCGGCGGGAACGACGATGCGAAACTCGCGCTTCAGCCCGTCGGTGTTGGTTTCGGTCACTTGCATCGTCAGGCGCTCAGTCTCCGATCTTCCGCGCTGCGCTGGTGCGGGCGGGGGGATTCGAACCCCCACGATTCACATCGCTGGATCCTAAGTCCAGTGCGTCTACCAGTTTCGCCACGCCCGCCGCGCCTCTTCCGCCCGGCCTGCGCCGGCGGGTTCTAACACAGCGGCGGCGGCGAACATAGCCGCGCTCAGGCGGCGCGCGCCAGGCTGCGCACCGCAGACGAGGCGGCGACCTGGCTTTCGCCGCGGTACGCCTCGTGATTCGCCTCGATCTCGTCCTGGCGGTAGAGGTAGTTGACCATGATCCCGGCGGACTGGGCCAGGCCTTTCGGCGAGGTGTCGCCGAGCCAGTTGAGCTGCTCGATGCGCGCGCCGTTGGTCAGGTGGAAATGCGCCACCGGGTCGCGGGCCCGCCCCGCCCGGCCGCGCTCGTTGACCAGATAGCGCGCGCACAGCCGCAGCAGCGGCTCGCGCAACGCCGCGGCGAGCCGCGGCTCGCCCGGCCAGTTCGGGTGGTCGAGCAGGGCGAGCAGCGCCTTCTCCGGCGCCGCCTCGTCCCATTCCGGAGCGACCGGCTGCAGCGCCCGCACCTCGCTGCGCAACAGCAGGCCGCCGGCGGCGGCGGCCTCGCTGAGCCAGGCGCGGAACCCGGGAACCGGCGACAGGGTGGCGAAATTCTTCAGCCGCGGCAGCTCGGCGGCGAGCGCATCGACCACCCGCTTGATCAGGAAATCGCCGAAGCTGATCCCGATGAGCCCCTTCTGGCAGTTGGAGATCGAATAGAAGATCGCGGTATCCGCCGCCTGCGGGTCGCCGATCGGCGCCTCTTCGTCGAGCAGCGCGTGGATGTTGCCGGCGATGCCGCCGACCAGGGCGACCTCGACGAAGATCAGCGGCTCGTCGGGCATGCGGGGGTGGAAAAAGGCGAAGCAGCGGCGATCCGCCTCGACCCGGTTCTTCAGGTCGCTCCACCCGCGGATCTCGTGCACCGCCTCGTAGGCCATCAGCTTTTCGAGCAGCGCCGCCGGCGCCTCCCAGGTGATCCGGCGCAGTTCGAGAAAGCCGATGTCGAACCAGTTGGCGAGCAGCTCGCGCAAGTCTTCGTCGAGCGCGCGCAGCTGCGGGTCGCGCGCGCCGAAATCGGCGAGCTCGGCGCGGCGGTCGACGAGAAACTTGACCCCCTCGGGCAGGGCGTTGAACTGGCGCAGCAGCGTCATCCGCGGCGGCAGCAGCGCGGCGCGCAATTCGCGCTCGGCGGCCATCCGCTCTTCCGCCGGGACGGCGCCGGCGAGCCTGGCGCATTGCCGGGCGACCGCCTCGTGGTCGGTATCGAACTCGCTCGCCAGCAGGCGCATGAAGCGCTCGCGCCCGGCCGGGCTCAGCGCCAGATAGGTGCGGCCGAGCTCGGCGGTGCGGGCCCGCGCGGTGACCTCGCCGGCGCGCGGATCGAGGCAGCTCTGCATCTGCAGGCGCAGGCGGGCGACATCGTCGTCGGGCAGGTCGGGGCGCAGCGCGGCGCTCAGCACGCCGCGCGCCGAACCGGCGATTTCGCGCCAGGCGCGGCGCAGATTGGCAAACGTGCGGTCGAAGACGCCGTCGAAGAAGCCGCCAGGGGCGCGATCGCTCATGGTCTGTCCGGATCGTGGAACGAGCTGGTATTAGGCCCCTCCAGGAGCGGCGCCAAGACCGCCGGCAGGGCCTCGCACAAATCCTCGGCGACGAGGCCGGGACCGAACCGGCGCGCCGCCGCGCCGTGCAGCCACACCGCCGCGGCCGCCGCCTCGAAGCCCGGCATGCCCTGGGCGAGGAGGCCGACGACGAGGCCGGCGAGCACGTCGCCCGAGCCCGCGGTCGCCAGCTCGGGCGGCGCGTTATCGTTGATCGCCGCGCGCCCGTCGGGGGCGGCGACGACCGTGTCGGCGCCTTTGAGCAGCATCACCGCTCCGCTCGCCCGGGCGGCGCGGCGGGCGCGGTCGAGCTTGTTGCCGGACGGGTCGAACAGGCGCGCGAATTCCCCCTCATGCGGAGTCAACACGCAATCGGAGGTTATGGCGCCGAACAGCGCGGCCGGGTCGGGGGCGAACACGGTGAGGGCGTCGGCGTCGATCACCGTCCGCCGCCGGGCGGCGAGGATCGCGAGCGCATGGTCGCGGGTGTCCCGCCCGGTGCCGGCGCCGGGGCCGATCAGGACCGCGTTGCGGCGGCGATCGGCGAGCAGGTCGGCGAGCGGCTCCGCCCGCACGATCGTGCCGGGCGCGCCGGCGGCGTAGACGGCAAAGGCGGCGGGCGGCGCCGCGATCGTCACCAGCCCGGCGCCGATCCGCGCGGCGGCCCGGGCGGCCAGCCGCGCCGCCCCGGTCATCACCGCGCCGCCGGCGATCAGCACGTGGCCGCGGGCGTATTTGTGGCCGCCCGGCGCCGGCCGCGGCAGCAGGGCGCGCCACCAGCGCGGATGATTGGCCGCGGTCGGCGCGGCAACGGCGTCGTCGGGGATGCCGATCGGGGCGACCACGACCTCGCCGCAGAGCAGCCGGCCGGGCAGCAGCAGATGCCCGGGCTTGCGGCGGCAGAAGGTGACGGTCAGCGCGGCCTGCGGGGCAAACCCGCGGATGTCGCCGCTGCCGCCATCGATCCCGCTCGGCACGTCGACCGCGACGAGCGGCGCCCGCACCGCCGCCAGCGCCGCCTTGGCGACGCCGTCGAGCGGGCGCGACAGGCCGGCGCCGAACACCGCATCGACGACGAGGCCGGCGCCGTCCGCCGCATCCGGCGCCAGCGCCTCGACCGGTCCCGGCCAGCGCGAGGCGGCGAGCGCGGCGTCGCCTTTCAGCGCCGCGCGCTCGCCGAGCAGCGCCAGGCGCACCGGCCAGCCCCGCTCGGCGAGGATGCGGGCGGCGACGAAGCCGTCGCCGCCGTTGTTGCCGGGACCGCACAGCACGGCCACCGGGCGCCGGCTCCAGCGGCGGCTGATTGCGTCGGCCACCGCCCGCCCGGCCGCCTCCATCAGCGCGATGCCGGGCGTGCCGGCCGCGATGGTGCGGCGGTCGGCCTCCGCCATCTCGGCCGGCGTCAACAGCGCCTCGCGGTTCCAACCCTCGGGAGATGCACTCATGCGGCGCTAAAGTAGGCTCCCTCGGCGGCGGGCGAAACCCCGGCCGGCTTGATTTTAGCCCGGCAATTCGCTACCTCCAGCCGGTGCGGCGGGTGTAGCTCAGCTGGTTAGAGCGCCAGATTGTGGATCTGGATGTCGTCGGTTCGAATCCGATCACTCGCCCCAATCCTGCGTGACAAGCGGGTGCCCGGCCGATGACCGAATTCGCCCGGCGGCAGATCGGCCGCACCGGCCTTTACGTCACCGAGCTGGGGCTCGGCTGCGCGACGCTCGGCGGCAGCCGGATCGCGGTCGCGCGCCAGACCGCCGAGGCGATCGTCGCCGCCGCCTGGGACGCCGGCGTGCGCTACGTCGACACCGCGCCGTTCTACGGGGTGGGCCAGGCCGAGCGCGCGGTCGGCGACGCGCTGCGCGAGCGCCGGCGCGACGACTGGGTCCTGTCGACCAAGGTCGGCCGGCTGCTGCGCCCGAACCCGAGCGGCACCTTTGCCGACGGCCGGCATCATCCGCTGCCGTTCGACCCGGTCTACGACTACTCCTATGACGGCATCATGCGTTCGTTCGAGGACAGTCTTCAGCGCCTCGGCCTGGCGCGGATCGACATCCTCTACGTCCATGACATCGGCGCCTACCAGCACGGCGCCGAGGCGCATCCCGCGCTGATGCGCACGCTGCGCGACAGCGGCTACCGCGCGCTCGAAAGCCTGCGCGGCTCCGGCGCGGTAAAGGCGATCGGCATCGGCGTCAACGAGCGCGAGGTTCTGCTCGAGGCGATGGAATGGGGCCAATGGGACGCCTTCCTGCTGGCCGGCCGCTACACCCTTCTGGAACAGGCGCCGCTCGACGACCTGTTGCCGAAATGCCTCGCCGCCGGCACCTCGATCGTCGTCGGCGGGCCGCTCAACTCCGGCATCCTCGCCGGCCGCGACACCTGGAACTACGCCCCCGCCCCGCCGGAAGTGGTAGCCCGGGTGAAGGCGATCGCCGCGGTCTGCGACCGCCATTCGGTGCCGCTCGCCGCCGCCGCCTTGCAGTTCCCGCTCGCCCACCCCGCGGTCGCGGCGATCATTCCGGGGCCGCGCAACGCCGAGGAGTTCGCCGCCAATCTCGGCCTGCTGCGGCACCCGATCCCGGCCGCGCTGTGGGCCGATCTGCGCCAGGCGGGCCTGCTGCATCCGGCCGCGCCGGTGCCGAGCTAGGAGAACCGCCGATGCGGCTGCAGGGCAAGATCGCGATCGTCGTCGGCGCCGGCCAGAGCCCCGGCGAGGGCATCGGCAACGGGCGCGCCACGGTGTTGCGCTTTGTCCAGGAGGGCGCCACCGTCCTCGCCGTCGACCGCGACCTCGCCTCGGCGCAGGAGACCGCCGCGATGGCCCAGGGCACCTGCGTGCCCTTCGCGGCGGACGTCACCGACGCGGCGAGCCTCGAGGCCGCCGTCGCCGAGGCGGTGCGGCGCTGGGGCCGCCTCGACATCCTGCACAACAATGTCGGGGTCAGCGTTGCCGGCGGCGACAAGCCGCTCGACGAGATCACCGAGGCGGCGCTCGACCGCATCTGGGCGATCAACCTGCGCGGCACGGTGATGGCGTGCAAGGCGGCGGTGCCGGTGATGCGGCGCCAGCGCAGCGGCGCGATCGTCAACATCTCCTCGGTGGCGGCGCGCGAAAACACCTACCCGCTGGTTGCCTACAAGGCGACGAAAGCGGCGATGATCGCCTTCACCGAGCAGCTGGCGCTGCACAACGCGCCCTACGGCATCCGCGCCAACTGCATCCTGCCGGGGCTGATGGACACGCCGATGGCGGTCGATACGCGAGCGCGCGCCACCAACCGCAGCCGCGCCGAGGTGGCCGCCGAGCGCGACGCGCGGGTGCCGCTGCGCGGCAAGATGGGAACCGCCTGGGACGTCGCCAACGCGGCGCTGTTCCTCGCCTCCGACGAGGCCAATTTCATCACCGGCGTGGCGCTCCCGGTGGACGGCGGCGCGCTGGTCAAGATCGGCTGAGGCGTCTCAGCCGCCGACCGGACACGCCATCGCGGCGAGCTGCGACAGCTCGCGGCGGCAGCTCGGGCGATGCGAAACCGCCACGGCAAGGCGCTGCTGATCGTGGATGGCGTGCACCACCCGCGCCCACATGTCGCGGCTCTGGCAGTCGCCGGCGTCGATCATCTCGTTGACATGATCGACGGCGGCCCGCGCCGCGCCGGCGCCGTGCTGGGCGATCAGGGCGCGGGCGATGAAGTCGATTTCGGCGTCGAAGACCGGCGAATGCGCGACGTGGTACATGGTCCTACCCTCGGTTCGTTTTCGCGGCGCTCGTCTCAAGCCGCGTGCCAGCCGGGGTGGAGCAGCAGAATCAACAAGCTGGAGCCCAGCGACGGGAGCGGAACCCGGGGCTTGTTGCAAATTGCAATGCAGCGCGCGGCGAAACCGGCCATTGTCGTCGCGGACTGCGGGAGGGGGCGATGAGCGACTGCAAGACCGGGGCGGACCATCTGCGCTCGCTGCGCGACGGGCGGGAGATCTGGATCGACGGCGAGCGGGTCGCCGATGTCACCGCCCATCCGGCGTTCAGGAACGCCTGCGCCGCCGCCGCGTCGCTCTACGACTTCCAGGCGCAGCCGGAGAACCTCGAGTGGATGACCTTTTCCTCGGAAGGGGGCCGCCGGATCAACCGCGCCTGGCAAATCCCGAAGAGCTACGACGAGCTGGTCGCCCGGCGCCGCGCCCTGACGGCATGGGCCGAGCTTTCCGCCGGGTTTCTCGGCCGCGCCCCCGACCATGTCGCGTCCAGCCTGGTCGGCCAGGTCGTCGGCATCGACGTGTTCCGCCGCCACGCTGCGGCGCGGGCGACCGCCCTCCTCGACTATTTCGCCGAAGCCAGCCGCCACGACCATTATCTCAGCTACGTCATCATCAACCCCCAGGCCAACCGGGCGAAGGCCTGGGGCGAGCAGGACCAGGACCTCGTCGCCCGCATCGTCGACGAGGATGCCGGCGGGATCACGGTACGCGGCGCCAAGATGCTCGGCACCGCGGCGATCATGGCCAACGAGCTGCTCGTCGCC
>Ga0209810_1002541_pt1 | contig 21558 bp, 20 predicted proteins | sample Coa_R1_7_FD_187159 | JGI IMG/M metagenome (GOLD analysis project Ga0209810, IMG submission 187159) | Surface soil microbial communities from Centralia Pennsylvania, which are recovering from an underground coalmine fire - Coalmine... | ecosystem: Environmental > Terrestrial > Soil > Unclassified... | reverse complement strand
TGCGGGCACCCTCGTGTGCACGCAGCTCTTAACCGGCGCAAAGGAAGACGTCGCGCTGTTTCTCATTTGGTTCGGCGCGGCAGCCGCGGTTTGGTTCGATCGCCGTGCCGGCACGGCGATTGCGATACTGGCATCGGTCAACGTCGCCGCGTACGCGTTGGCGCAGCATTTCACCGGCGCGTCGGTAGTGCACCCCGCGTACGCCTTGCGCGATCCGAACGTGCTCAAGCAGCTGGCGTTCTTTGCCGAAATCCTCGCCCCGTTCGCGTTTGCGCCGCTGGCGCTGGGGGCGCGCATCCTGCTCGCGGCTCCGCTCGCTGCCGAACTCATGCTCGCGCAGCGATGGCCCTTTCCGTTGTATCAAGCGGGCGCGTACTACACGATTCCCTTGGTGACGCTCGTTGCGCTAAGCGCTGCGTACGTGGCCGCGCGCGTCCCGCGATGGGCCGCCTTTATGCCGGCTGCGGCCGCGGTGATGGCGCTTGGTTTCAATACGACGGTGCTCCATTTCGGGCGGCATCCGTTCGCACGGGATCCGCAGTACGGCGTTGCGGCCGCGTGGGCGCGCTCGGGCGAACCGGTGGTTTTTCCGTGCGAGGATCAGGGCGCGTGGGTTGTCGCCAGCCCCGACGTGCGCGCGAAACTCTCGGGATGCTCGCCGGAATCGCCGCTTGCGCGCACGCGACCGGCTTGGAGCGACGCCCCGCTCAATTCGTCCGCGCCTTGGACTCGCGGACCACGCGTTTGAACAACTGCACGTGCTCGGTCGCGCTTGCGTTCCAGTCGTAGCGACGCGCCTGCTCCAGACCTTTGCTGCGAAGTTGCGCGCGCAATTGCGGCAATGATGCGATCTGCTTGAGCGCGCCGCTCCAGCTTTGCGCGTCGTGCGGCTCGGCGTAAAGCGCCGCATGTCCGCCGATTTCCGGCAGACACGAAGCGGCGCAGGCGACCACCGGCGTTCCGCACGCCATCGCTTCGATCATCGGCATGCCGAACGTCTCGTGGTACGACGGAACGCACAGGGCCAGCGCCCCGCAGTAAAAGTCGCGCAAGAATTCGTCGCCGGCCCCGCTTGCATCGCCGCGCGCCTCACCCGCATAGCGCACGCCGTCCAAGTGGGGATCGTTCGGCCCTACGACCACCAGCGGCGGCCCCTCTTCGTCGAACGCGCGACGATGCGCCGCGTAAAGCAGCGGAAAATTCTTTCGCGGTTCGAGGCCGCTCGTATCGCCGACGAAGAGGAAGTAGGGTTGCGCACGCAGATCATCCGGCACGTGCGTGAGCGTCGCTCCCGGAGAAAACGTTGGATCGACGCCGTGGTAGACGACCGCGACTCGGCTCGCATCGAGGGAGAAAACTTGCGCGAGTTCGTCGCGCGCAAAATTGGAAACCGTGATGAAGTAAGACGCGCGTCGTACGGAACGCAGAAAAGGCGCTTGTTCGCGATCCCGGTGTTTTGGTTCCACGTGCGGAAATCGAAAGGGCACCGCGTCGTGAATCGTTACGACGCTGGGTGCGTGACCGTTGAAAAACATGCCGTTCGCCGGATGCCAAAGCAGCGAACATCCGCCGGCGCTCGACGCGACGCGGAAGCGATCGCTGCGCAACGCGGCTCGCATCTTCGCGCGGTGACGCGCGGGAAACAGGCCGTGGGCAAGCAGCGTGAGTTCGACGTCCGGTCGATCGACGAGGCGCCGCAGGATTGCGCGCGCGTAACGGCCGATACCGCGCGTGTCCGTCGGCAAATCGCGCGCGTCCACGGCGAGCCGGAGGACCTCGTCGTTCATCAGAGGTGATATTGTCGAGCCGATTGGAGCAGTCCCGCGCGCGGGCGCGCGTCGCCGCACACCTCATCGTGGGGCCGCGAGAGGAGCCTTTTCTGCGCGCGCTTTGCAAGTCGCTCGAAGGCGTTTGCGACGTGTTGATCGTGAACGACAACGCACCGGACCCGTCGCCCCATCGCGAGGCGCTGCAAGAGTCCGCGTTCGCGCGCGCCGGTACGCTGCTGTTGGACCGAACGCCGTTCAAGGACTTTGCCGCCGCGCGCAACATTTGTCTTCGGTTGCACGCGGAGCATGACGCGGGCGAATGGGTTGCATTCGTCGATGCGGACGAAGTACATGGCTTTCAGGCCGCGCGCATCGCAGCAAACCTCCACCGCGTTCCGCCCGGCGTCGATTTCGTCGACGGCTATACGGTGCATTTCTTTCAATCCTTCGACTGGTACATGTCTATCGATCGCCGCTCGTCGTTTTTCCGCTTTCGCCCCGGCATTCGCTGGGAACGCAGCGTCCACGAGAAACTCTGCGGGCTGCAAGGTGCGCGCGTCGCGCTGCCTTACGTTTACGCGCATTATGGATGGGTGGTGCCGGCGCGTCTGCACGCCCAAAAAGGGCGCCAGTATTTGAGTTTGGGCGCCCCCGGACGCGTGGTGGAAGAACCGCAGCTCGCATCGCTGAGCGCGGAAACCTACTTCGAATTCGAGCATCGCTGGACGAGCGCGCTGCGCTATCGCGGCGAGCATCCTGCGGCCGCGCGCGAAACTATCGCGGTGATTCGCGAGCAGCGCGCGTCTGAATTCGAACGCATCGATCGCATCATTCGGCAGCGGCAAACGCCGCGGGTTCGCTTTCGGAACTTTTTCCGGCGCTTGAATTACGCGCAGCGCTGGCGCGCCCGCGCGTTCAACCCGCTGGCGCGCCGACTACTTGCCGAATGAGCTGCGCGAAGTCGTCCACGTCTTGCGGCGTCGTGGCGTGGTGCGTCATCCAGCGCACCTCCGGCAGCGACTCGTCGAATACGTAGAAAAAGTATCGCTCCGCAATGCGCGGGATGGCTTGGCGGTCCAATGTGGCAAAAACGGCGTTGCACTGAATCGGACGCGTGATGCGCAGGCTGGGAATACCCGCAACCCGTTCCGCGAGACGCTTTGCCATAGCGTTCGCGTGCGAAGCGTACGCCAGCCAGCGATCGTCTTGCAGCAGGGCGCTGAACTGCGCGGCGACGTACCGCATCTTCGAAGCCAGCTGCATCGCCTGCTTGCGCGCGAACGGCGCGATGCCGCGATGCAGGGCGGCGTCGAAAAATACGATGGCCTCGCCGAGCATCAGCCCGTTTTTGGTGCCGCCGAAACTCAGGACGTCGACGCCCACGTCGCGCGTGCACTCGCGCAGACCCACGCCCAGGGCAGCCGCGGCATTCGCGATCCGCGCTCCATCCAGGTGCACGAGCCAGCCTTGTGCGTGCGCGAACGAACAAAGTTCGCGCAGTTCGTCCAATTCGTACAGCGTCCCGTATTCGGTGGACTGGGAAACGGAGACGACGCGCGGACGTACGTGATGCTCGTCGCGCTCGCCGAAGGAATACGCTTTGAGATCGGATACGCGCAGCTTGCCGTCGGGAGAGGGCACCGGCAGAATTTTACATCCGGTAAAGCGTTCGAATGCGCCGCACTCGTCGGTCTGCAGGTGCGCCGACGCAGGGCACATGACCGCCTCATGCCGCTGGACGAGGCAACTCAGCGCGACGACGTTCGCGCCCGTCCCGTTGAACACGAAGAGCGCATCCGAATCTGCCCCGAAGATGGCCCGCAGCTTTTCGATGGCGCGCGCGGTAGTCGCGTCGTGCCCGTACGAAACGGCGTCCCCGCTATTTACCTCAACGATCGCTTGCAGAATTTCGGGCGCGATGGGCGCGCTGTTGTCGCTGGCAAAGGTCCGCTGCATCCGCGCCGCTTCGCCGAGCGCTCGGCCATGCCTGGCCGGCGCAACGCTTATTCGAGAGGTTCAAGCGCGTCAGCAACATTGGTACGCGCAAAATCTTCTCCCTTGAACAGCAGCGGTTCATTTTTCGTCATAGCCGTCGCAAAGCTCAGGCAATCTCCGAAGTTTAAAGCTGCTTTGTGCCGACCTTTGCCGAACTGCCGGTACGCGTAGCCGGCGTATTCCGCTTCTAGTTGCCCGAACGGTTCAATCTGCACCTCGAGCATGGTCAGAAAGCTCTTGAGATCCTCAGCGCCTTCTTCCCCTAGGACGGCGCGAGCCACGATGTCGCATTCCACCAAGGTCGGCGCTCCGATCCGCAACCGGTCTGCACACTCGATCGCTTGCCGATAGCGGTGAGCGTCCGGCTCGTTGCACAAGATCGCGATTACCGCCGAGGTGTCCAAAACCATCAGCGTGGAGCGCCGAACTCGTCGTAGCCGATAATCTCCTCGTGGGAGCGCGTGTCCAGTACGCGTCGCGCGCGAGCTGCATCTTGGATCCAGTCGAGGGCGGCGCTGCGATTGCGCCGCCGACGGAGGCTGGCGAGCCGTTCCCGTAGCGCCTCGGTTACCGCCGTCGTAATACTCTCGCCCGTCTCGGCGGCAAGCTCCCGCGCAAGACGATTCGCTTCGTCACCCTTTATGCTTAAAGCCATGGAACCATTCTAGCATAAAAGGCAGCCTTATACCAATCTTCCTATTCCGCGGGTACCGGCACGGCGCCGCTACGCCGCGACGGCCGCATGAAAATCACGAGCGGCGCGCAGACGAAGAAAATGATGGCGGATACTCGGAAGAGGTAATCGTAACTGATCACTTGCGCCGCCACGCCGACGAGCTGGTTGAGCACGGCCAGCGGGTATCCGTGCGTGCGGGTCACGCCTGATGCCAGGGAGTTTTGCGCAACGGCGGCTTCGCGCGCCAGCAGCGTCGTCAGGACGGCGATGCCGAAACTTCCGCCGAGCTGTCGAAGCAACGCGGAAACGCCGCTCGCGCCGGCGAGCTCTTCCTTCGGAACGGCGCCGAGCGTCACCGTGGAGAGCGGCACGAACAAGAATCCCAGACCGAAACCCTGCACCACTCTGGGCCAAAACACGTCCCAATATCCCGCGTACTCGTTCAACGCGCCCATCCACCACGTCGAAATCCCGAACACGATCATGCCGAAGCCCACGAGCGCGCGAGAGTCGAGCACGCCCGTGAGGCGGCCAACGACGAGCATGCTGACTGCCGTCGCGATCGCGCCGGGCAGAAGCGCCATGCCGGTTTTGAATGCGGTAAAACCGAGTACCGTTTGAAAGAAGAGCGGGAGCACGAGACTCGTCCCGAAAAGCCCGAAGCCGCTGATGGCGCCGATGATGTTCCCGATGGTGAACGTGCGATAGCGGAACACGTTCAAGTCGACAAGCGGATGACGGTCGCGCAGCGCCTTGACGATGAAAAGCGTAAGACCCACCACCGCGACGATCGTCAGGATCCAAATGGTGTTCGATTGGTACCAATCGTCGTGCTGCCCGCGTTCGAGCACGTACTGCAGCGATGCCAGTCCCGCGGAAAGCAGCACCAGACCGCTCCAGTCGATGCCGCCTTTCGGCTTTTGCATGAAATGCGGATTGGGGATGAACGCGAGCGTCATCAAGAACGCGACGATGCCGATCGGGATGTTGATGTAGAAGATCAGCGGCCACGAGTAGTTGTCGACGATGTAGCCGCCGAGCGTGGGTCCGACGGCGGGTCCGACCATCGCGCCCAGTCCGAAGATCGCCATTGCCGCGCCGCGCTTCGCGGGCGGATACGTTTCGAAAAGGATCGCCTGGGCCGTCGGCTGCAGCGCGCCTCCGCCGAAACCCTGAAGGACCCGGTAAAACACGAGCTGCCAGATGCTGTGCGCGGTGCCGCACAAAAACGAGGCGGCCGTGAAGAGCGCAAGGCATCCGGCGTAAAAGTTCTTGCGGCCCAGATACGCCGTAAGCCATCCATTCAGCGGCATGGTGATGACGCTCGCGAGGATGTACCCGGTCGCGACCCACGAGACTTCGTCGATCGACGCGCCGAGATTTCCCGCGATGTCGTTGAGGGCAACGTTGACGATGGTCGCGTCGATGATCGCCATAATGAGCCCAAGCATCACGGTGATCGTGATGAGCCCGATGGCACCCTCGCGACGCGCGCGGGCGGCGTCGGCTATTGGCGCCGCCTCATCGCCGTCGTGACCGCGGCCGCGCCCGCAAGACCGATTCCTGCCAGGAGCCACTGCCTGTGCATGATCAGTTCGGTTTCCCAGCTGCGGCGTTTCGCCTTTTCGTCGAACTCGCCGTGCGCCCCGAAATCCTTCGATCTATCCGCCGGCTCGTATAAATTATCTGGACGGTTCGCCGAAATCGGCTCCGCGGTCTGCTGCGATTGATATCCGGTCATCGCGAGCCAAAGGTCGGCGATGCGCGGTGCGAACTTCTGCACGAGAATGGCGATGACGGTCGACATGCCGACCCACATTTCGCGCGGCGTGTTGTAAGCGGCCCAGTAGACCGCGCGTCCCGCGATCTCCGGCTGGAAAATCGGCGGAAGCGGCTGCGGATGCTTCAACCCGCTTTTGACCCGGTTCCACGTGAATTGCGGCGTGTTGACCGCAGGCATTTGCACCATCGTCAGTTTGATGTTGCTGCGGTTGTGGATGAGCTCGCACCGGAGCGAGTCGGTGAACCCGCGAATCGCCGACTTGGCGCCGCAATACGGCGATTGCAGCGGAATGCTTCGGTAGCACAGCGCCGAGCCGACCTGCACGATCGTGCCGCGATTGCGCGGACGCATGCGTTTCATGGCGACCATCGTGCCCCAAACGTATCCCAAGTACGTCACGTCCGTGAGGCGCCGCCACTCCTCCGGCGTAACGTCCCAAAATTCCGAGAAAACGTTCGTGAATGCGACGTTGACCCAAATGTCGATCGGACCGAGTTGCTCCTCGACGCGCTGCGCCGCCGCTTCCACTTCATCGAAGTTCGCGACGTCGGTCGGAATGGCGATTGCCTTCGCGCCCAGTTCCGCCGCCTCGCGACGCGCGGCTTCCAAGCCCTCCTCGCCGCGCGCCAGCAGCGCGAGACGGGCACCGTGCCGCGCGAACTCGCGCGCCGCCGCGCGTCCGATTCCCCCGGATGCGCCGGTAATGACTACAACCTGTGATGGTCTTCCGTTCGTGTTCATAGCTTTTGCCCTATTCCCGCTTTGCCCGGAGGCGATTAGCCCAGGCTGCGGAACAGTTAGGCGTGCCGAAATCACTTGTTCGCCTTGCCTACGTTTTTGCCGTCCTCACCCTGTTGACCGGGACGGGCGCGGCCGCGGATACGGACGAAACGACCGCGGGCGTCAATCCTGCCGCCGTGGGCTTGCAGCCGCTCACGGGGCCCATCCCCATGGCCACGCCGCTTCCGGGCGAGTCGCGTCTGGTGCGGCGGCCCGACGGGACCTTCGCGGCGGTCGCGCAGGTCAGCGGGCGCACGCGCACTTTTCACCTGGTCGAGCGCGACGCGCCCTGGACGCTTCAGCCGGGCCTCACCGTCATGGCAAAAACGTACGACGGCGTGGTTCCCGGACCGACGCTCGTCGTCCACCAGGGCGATCGCGTGGTCATCGATTATCGGAACGCGCAAAGCATACCGGACACGGTGCATTTGCACGGCGTTCACGGCATTCCGGTCACCATGGACGGCGTTGCGGGGATCTCTCAGCCGCCCGTTATGAACGGCGGTCGCTTTCGCTACGAATTTACGGCGAATCAGCCGGGAACGTTCATCTACCACTCGCACGATAACGAAGAGATGGTGAACAGCGGGCTCTACGGCGCGATCGTCGTGCTGCCCGCGCACGCGCCGGCAGCGGAAGCGGCCAATCGCGACTACGTCGAGATGATCTCGTCGTGGACGATTCAAAGCTTGAGCGAAAATCACTTCACGCTGAACGGCAAGGAATACCCGGCCACCACTCCCATCACGGTTCGCAAAGGTGAACGCGTGCGCATTCGCTGGATCAACATGTCGGGCGAAAGTTTTCACACGATGCACACCCACGGCCACGATCAGCGCATCATCGCGCGCGACGCATCGCCGGTCGCGCAACCGGACACCGAGGATACGGTGATGCTCGGTCCGGGGCAGCGCGTCGACGTCGTCGTGGACGCGAATCAGCAGCCCGGCAACTGGCTCGTGCATTGCCACGTCATCGATCACACGGAAGACTCGCAAGGCATGCCCGACGGGCTGGTGACGACGATTCACTACGAAGGCACACCCAATCGCGCCGCAGCAATGAACCGCGCGATGCGTTCGATGCTTCCGAGTTTCGGCACCGCGGGGCGCGCGCCGTTGCCGTTCGGCATGACGATCCTCCTCGGGGCCATCGCGGGGCTCACGATCTTGCTGGGCTTGCCGATTGCGCGCATGCGGAACGTCTCCCCCGATACGATCGCCATACTCAACGCGATCGCGATCGGCATTCTCGTCTATCTGGTGGTGGAGATCGCCGGCAACGCGACCACACCGCTGGTTCGAGCGGTGCAGCAATGGCACGCGGGCGGCGGTTCGGCGGCGGACGTCGCATCTTTGTCCGCCGCGTACGTGGGCGGATTGTTCTTGGGGCTCGTCGGTTTGGGCGCGCTGGCGCTGCGCATGTCCAAGCGCGCGGCCGCGCAAGTTCACGATCCGTACGTGCTTGCAGCGATCATTGCCGTCGGAATAGGCGCGCACAATTTCGCCGAAGGGCTGGCCATCGGTGCCTCCGCGGCGGCCGGAGCCACGGCAATTGCGGTGGGATTGATCATCGGATTCGGTTTGCACAACGCGACCGAAGGCTTCGGAATCGCGGCACCGCTCGCCGGTCGCGTCGTGCCTCGCTGGAGACTCTTGGGCCTGGCAGGGCTGATCGCGGGCGGCCCCACGTTCTTCGGAACGGTCATCGGGTATGCGTTCCACTCGCCCGTGCTCTCGGTGTTGTTTCTCGCGACCGCGATCGGCGCGCTGGTGTTCGTTATCGGTGAATTGTGGAGTTTGCTGCGGCGTCGCGGCCTCAGCGCGATGATGACCTCCGCGCTGGCTTGCGGGTTCGTGATCGCGCTCGCGACCGAGGTCCTCTTGGACCTGAACGGCGGCTGATATCGCTGCCGCCCGGCTGGGAAGAATGCGCTCATGAATATCGGCATCGTCGGTTCCGGAGACATCGGCTCAACGCTCGGCCGGTTGTGGGCGCGAAAGGGCCACCGCATTTTGTTCAGCTTTTCCCACGATCGCAGCAAGCTCGAGCGGCTCGCAAGCGAATGCGGAAACGGTTCGAGAGCAGTCACGCCGTACGAAGCGGTGTCGCTTTCCGAGGTCGTCTTGTTTTCGCCGCCCTGGACGCAGGTAGACGAAGCCGTCAAGCAGATCGGCCGGTTCGACGGTGAGACCGTGATCGACACCACGAACCCGTTCATCGACGAAGAGATGAACGTGCAGCGCTTCGACGAGAACACGTCGTCCAGCGAGGAAATCGCCCGCAAACTCGAAGGCGCCAAAGTGATCAAGGCGTTCAATACGCTGCGCGACGAGACGCTGCGCGAGCGAACCGGCCAAGGATTGGTCGTCTTTTATGCCGGCGACTATCCCCTGATGAAAGGCAAAGTGGCGCAACTGATCGAGGATGCGGGCTTCGTTCCGTTCGACGTCGGGCCGCTCCGCGAGGGGAAGAAGCAAGAACCGGGCACGGATCGCTTCCTGAAGGAATTGACGCTCGAACAGGCGCGCGCACTCGTCGGCGAAGGCGAGGGGGTTCGCGGCGAAGTAGAAGCGCCGCAGTGGCAAGAGCGCAGTTCCCCGACGAACAGGTAGAGAGCCGCTTTCAACGTCAGGAAGACGCATTCAGACGCTGGATACGCGCCGACGGCAGCGGCGACTTTCCGGTTGAAGCGGGCCGCTATCATCTCTATGTCTCGTTAGCCTGCCCGTGGGCGAGCCGCACGGTGATCGTCCGCAAGCTCAAACGCTTGGAGAACGCGGTCGGCATGACGGTCGTGGATCCGGTCCGAGACGAGCGCGGCTGGGCATTCCGCGAAGGGCCGGGATATTCGCGCGATCCGCTCAACGGCTGGGCGTTTCTAAGCGAAGCCTACTTTGCGACCGATCCGGGGTACCGCGGACGCGTTACCGTGCCCGTGCTTTGGGACACCGTTTCGAGAAGCATCGTGAGCAACTCCGACGACGACATCATGCGCATGCTCGAAAAGGAGTTCGATGCTTTCGGCGACGCTTCTGTGGATTTGTATCCGCGGCAGCATCGCGACGAAATCGATGCGCTGAACGAGTGGATTTACGACACGCTCAATAACGGCGTCTACAAAGCCGGGTTCGCGACCGCGCAAAAGGTGTACGAACGGGCGGCTTACGAGGTGTTCGAAACGCTGGACCGGCTCGAGGAGCGCCTTTCGAAGCGCCGCTATTTGGTCGCAGCATGGCCGGTGGAAACGGACTGGCGCACGTTCGTCACGCTGATACGCTTCGATGCCGTCTATTTCGGCCATTTCAAGTGCAATCTGCGGCGCATCGTGGACTATCCGAATCTGTGGGGATACGTGCGCGATTTGTATCAATACCCCGGCGTGGCGGAAACGGTGAACTTCGATCACATCAAGCGCCACTATTATTACACCCACCACGAGATCAATCCGACGCGCATCGTTCCTATCGGGCCGCTGCTGGACTTGACCGAAGCGCACGGACGCGAACGGCTGCCGTAGTCTTGGACGTCAAGTTTGCGCTGACGGCGTTCGCTACGGCTTTCACGATCATCGATCCGATCGGCATGGTGCCGCTCACGCTGGCTGCAACCGTCGCTTTGCCGCCGGAGCGTCGCGCGAAAATCGTGGATCAAGCGGTGCTGGTTGCCGCCGCCGTGATGCTCGTCATGGGCATCATCGGACGGCCGCTGCTGAACTACCTCGGAATCACGCTCGCGGCGTTTTTGATCGCAGGCGGCATTTTGCTGTTCCTCATCGCCATCGACATGCTGTTTGCCCGGCCGACCGGCGCAAAACGCACGGAACAAGAGGAGCGCGAAGCCGCGCTAACCGATAACCCCGCCGTGTTTCCCCTTGCGATCCCGATGATAGCGGGCCCGGGAACGATCGCAACGGTCATGCTGCTCGTGAATTTAGCGCACGGTGACGGCGTGCGCTTGGCTACGGTCGTTCTCGCCTGCGCGGTCGCCCTGCTCATTACGTGGCTGTTCATGCGCGGCGCGGCGAAATACCAAGGTGTGATCGGCACCACGGGCATTCACGTCATCACTCGCGTGCTCGGAATCATCCTTGCCGCACTTGCCGTGCAGTTCGTGCTCAACGGCGTGGGTCAGACGCACGTCTTCAAACCGTAGCGATGGAGGCGCGCATCGAGCCGGTGGTCACCGAGCGAGGCTTTCGCGCGCTTCACGAACTTCTAGTGGAGTACGAGCGCAGTCTTCCGAGCGACCTGCGTCATGGAGAGGAGCCGCGCTATGAAGATGTCCGGCAGACCTATCAATCGCCCGGCGGCGCCTTTCTGGCAACGTTCGACGGCGCGTATGCCGGCTGTGTGGGCGTGAGGATGCTCGATCCGAAGACGGCAATTCTCCAACGCCTGTACGTTCGAGCGGCGCATCGCGGAAAGGGTGCAGCGCGTGCCCTCTGCCGGGCGGCGATTACGCTGGCTCGCGGTTCGGCGTGCGAGCGAATCGTTCTCGACACGGACGCGACGCAGCTGCGTGCCGCGGCGGCCCTCTATCGATCGCTTGGCTTCACCGAGTGCGCGCCGTACTGGCCGGTCGATTATAAGTGCGCGACGTTCATGGAGTTGCGTTTAACCGAGCCGGCATGACGCTCGAGGAGCAGCTTTTTACGCACGGCTACGCGCGAATGCGCGATGCATTAACGAAGGCTGAATGCCGCGCGCTGCGCGGCTTGTACGACGAGGACGGCTTGTTCCGTTCGCGCGTCGTGATGGCGCGGCACAATTTCGGAAGCGGTGAGTACAAGTATTTCGCTTATCCGCTGCCCGAGATCGTCGCAAGCCTGCGCGAGGCGCTGTATCGCGATCTCGTGCAAGCGGCGAATCGCTGGAACGAGCTGCTGCGGCTCGAGCAGCGCTACCCTCCTACGCTGAAGGAGTATTTACGCGAATGCGCTCTGCACGGCCAAACGCGCCCCACGCCGCTCTTGCTGCATTATCGCGCGGGCGATTACAACTGCCTGCATCAAGACACGTACGGCGAACTGGCCTTTCCGTTCCAAGCGACGTACTTCTTGAGCGAGCGCAGCGAGTACGAAGGCGGCGAATTCGTGCTCGTGGAGCAGCGCCCGCGCGCGCAGAGCCGACCTATCGTGTTTGCGCCGGAACGCGGCGAGTGCATCGTGATTCCCAACCGGTATCGCCCGATCCGCGGTAAAACGCGCGTATACCGGAGCGTTTTCCGGCACGGCGTCAGCGAAATTCGCAGCGGCGAACGCTACGCGCTCGGCGTGATTCTACACGATGCAGTCTGAACCGAGACGGTTATCGGAACCAAGTTCAGATAGGTGTCTGGGCCTCCAGATTTTAGGGACTGGAAAGTCGGATTGGGAAGCCGCTTGGGAGTAACGAGAAACCAAATCATGCGAGTACTGCGTGCCAGCGGTTCTTTCACGATTCTTGCGTTGGCTACGGTGGCTGCATGCGGTGGCGGGAATTCGATTTCAACGGTTAGCTGCGGCTCGCCGCCGCCTTCCCCGCACCGCAATTGTGGCTTGTCTATCCAATACCAAGCGCAACGCAGGTACCTGCTTCAATCGGCGCACTCATCTTCGCTGACGTGGGCGGTTTAACTGCGCAAGATTCGATATCCGTTTTGTCGGCAAGCGCACAAGTGCCGGTGGGCGCCTTCACGTCAGCTCCGTCGCCTCTTCCAAGCCCGCGTGTAACGCCGGGTGCCGATTTCGGTCCAAATGTACCGTACGTAGCTGTGCCCGTACCGACCTTGTCGCCGTCAACGAGTTATACGGTAAATTACACGTTTGAGGATTGGGCGGATAATCCGCCCTCGTGCGTGATTACGCAGACGCAAATATTGGGGACGCTCACGACGCAGTAATGCGTGTCCATGAGTGCGTATGCCACATCGGCGCGCATGCTCAGCGTGGAATCAGCAGCAGCAGAGAAAGCGCAAATACCACGAATGCCACGGCGAAGCTGACGACCGTGAACGCCATCACGCGTCGAAGCCCAACGCCGGCGATCGCCAGCACGGGCAGCGCCCAGAACGGCTGAATCATGTTGGCGACTTCCTCGCCGATTGCAACGCCCATTGCGGTGGCCGCCATGGAGGCGTGAAGTTTTAACGCGGCCGGAACCGCAAAGGGGCCTTGAACGGCCCAATGGCCGCCGCCGCTGGGCACGAACAAACTGATGATGACGGAGCTGAGATAGCTCCAAAACGGCAGCGTGCGCGCGGATGAAAATGCGACGAACCACTGCGCGATCACTCCCGCAAGGCCGGTAGCCGTCATGATGCCCATGATGCCGAAATAGATCGGGTACTGAATGATGAGCGGTCCGGTGATCCGGGCGGCCCCGTTGATAGCCTGGACGTATCGAATCGGCGTCCAGTGCAGCAGCAAGCCGGCGCAGAAGAAGATGAAGATGACGGCATTGATGTCGAGATAAAATCCGGCGCGCAGCCAAGTCCAAACGATGTACCCGAGTCCTGCAACCGCCAAGATCGCATTGAAGATCCAGGCGTTTTCCAGCGCGCCGGCGAGCGTGCCGCGGGCGATTGCGCGGTCCATCGATTCCACGGCGCTCGTTGCATCGGCACCCCTCAGTCCTGAAACGTCGCCCGTCACGACCTCGGCAGGTTCGAGGGAACGAAAGACGAGCGGCAACACGAGCAGCAGTACGGCGCACGGAATCAAATTGAAGGCCGTGAAAATCGTCGCCGAAATCGGTACGCTGTGCCCGGTAAACTGCTGAACGATGTTGAGTTTGTTGCCGGGAGTGGCTTGCGCGAGCGCTATCGAACTCGAGATACCGCTGGCCCAAATCAAAAAGCCGCTGTACGCCGCTGCGACCAACCACCCGAAATCGATCCGCATGCGCTGCGCGATGCTTCGTGCCAGCAAACCCGCAACTACGAGGCCGAAACCCCAATTCAGCCAGCAGGCGAGGGCGCTGACGAGAAACGTCAGCGTGACCGCATCTTTGGGCGTACGGGGACGAGCCGCCAACCACCGCAGACCGCGCGCGATCGGCTCGCTGCTTGCAAGCGCGTAGCCCGTAACCAAGATGAGGATCATCTGCAGAGCGAAACCTAAATTGCCGGGCTCGAAGATGCCCTTGTACCAAGCGGCAAGCACGTCGGCTACGCCGCGATGCGGCGCGAAGACGAACGCGAGCAGCGCGGTGACGAGTGTAAGTCCGACCGCAAAAATGTACGGGTCGGGAACGGCGTACTCGAAGACGCGCACGAAAAAGCCGGCGAGTCGAGACATGCCGGCTTAGGTTAGGCGTCCAGGCGATCCGTTACTGTTCGTATTCGGGTGCGCGCAAAATCACTCGCGGCTTGCCATAGCGCCGGATTGGCGTCGCGTTCATAGGGTAGCGGCACGCGAATGCAGATATGCGTGCCTTGCGCCGTCATTTCTACCGACATCGGAACGCGCGTGCCTTGGAGGATGGCCTGACGAAGTTCGCCGTGCGTCATCGAGACGCTTGGACGCCCTTGTGCGTACAGGTGCACCGAAGGGCCGCCCACGCCGCGTTCCACCGTAATGACCAGAGCGAAATGGCCGCGTTCCATCTCCGCGCCGAGCAATTCGCCTAAGACCGTCTCGAGCGTGAAGAGATCCGCCTCGTTGCCGGTCGCTCGCGCAAGCTCGTCGACGACCGCGCGGCGCACTTTCGCTACGGAGAAGGCGTCGGCGGAATCGATAGACCATTTCATCCGTCCGGGACCCTCCAGGTATCCGCAACCTTATGCCCCCGGCCGAGCGGCCAAAACCCCGGCGCGGGAACTTTACCAAAACTTTGACGTTGTTCGAGGCAGTTTTGTGACGTGAGGGCCGCTGGTCAAGGCGCGCGAGCTATGATACACTACGGCGCAATATGCATAACGGGCACCCCTACGCACTGCAGAGCGCAGCGTTCTACGTTGCGATGATTCCGTTCGTCACGCTTTTTGCGCTGATGAGCGGTGCGCGTTTTTTCGAAAACTTGCGCCGCGCGCGCAAACCAGCCGGACAGCGCCCGGCACTCCTTGCGCTGGCGCCCATTGCGCCCGCCCGCAGGTTGGTTTCCGCAGCCGACTAAGCCGCGGGCCAGATGCATACCGCGCTGCGGGAGCTCCTCGGCATCTCCATTCCGATCCTGAATGCGCCGATGACGCCTCAAGCCGGCGGCGCGCTGGCCCGCGCGGTCAGCTCCGCCGGCGGCCTAGGGATGCTGGGCTTCGACGAGGATGAAACGGAAGCGCAAATCGCGGAGCAGATTCGCCTTCTTCAGCAAACTCCCGCGGTATCGTTCGGGATCGGGCTGGTCGCATGGGTGATAGAGCGTCGCCCGCAACTGCTCGATTTGGCGATTGCCGCCGCACCAAAACTCATCAGCATTTCGTTCGGCGATCCGGCTCCTTACGTCAAGCGCGTCCACGATGCCGGGATTTTGCTTTGCTCGCAAGTTCAGAGCCGCGCGTGGGCACAAAATGCCTTGAACGCGGGCGTCGACATCCTCGTCGCGCAAGGCACGGAAGCCGGCGGACACACCGGTTCCGCGGTAGGGACGCTGCCGCTGCTGCAAATCATTTTGGAAATGAGCGAAAGGCCCGTCGTCGCCGCCGGTGGAATTGCGAGCGGACGCGGCCTGGCGGCGGTGCTTGCCGCCGGCGCGGCCGGCGCCTGGATCGGCACGCCGTTTCTTTTGGCGCATGAGGCACGCAACAGCGAAGCGGCTCGACGGCGTATTGTCTCGAGCGACGAAACGCAAACGATCTACACGCGCGTCTACGATCGGATCGCGAACAAAGCGTGGCCGCACGAATTCGGCGGGCGCGCGCTGCGAACGCCGTTCTTGGAAAAATGGACCGGAAGGGAAGATGCACTGCTCGCTGATGCGCAAGCGCTGGCCCAGTTCGATCCGTCCGAAAAACTCTACGCGGGGCAATCCGTGGGCTTGCTGAATGGCGTCGCTCCGGCGCCGGAGATCGTGAAGACCATCGCCGCACAAGCCGAAGACCTGCTCGCGCGCACTGTTCGCTAGCGCATCCAAACGCGCCGCTGCGGCGTTATGGATGCAGATGGTAACCTCAACTTTCGCCCACCCCTATGTGACCCAAGTCGTCGCCTTATGGCTCTCGTCGCTTCCCGTGTTGGCCATCATGGGAATCATGGTCGGCGCGGCCGTTCGCGGAGATCGCGGCCCGGCCCGCATTCACGTTCGAATGCCGGCTCGCTAGGCCGGCGCCTGAGGGAGGACCCTGAGGGACAGGCCCTGACGGGCCCTGAGGGTTGCGTGCCCGGAACCGCGGTGCTATACTATCTGCCTATGCCCGGAGCCCGTTAAGGCATATATAAAGAAGAACGAGTCCCCTCCAATCGGTGATCTCGCGCCGCGGGCGGGCCGCGAAGACGGTGGGTCACAAGATGCGGAGGAGCCGACGCGTTCTTTTTAGCGTGCGCACGATTCGGCTCCAAACCTTCATTCCTGGGTGAGAGAGAAAGACATAATGGCGAAAACGACGGCTCCCAAGTCCCCCGCGAAGAGCGCCGCGGGTGCCAAGAGCAAGTCGAAACGTGCTACGTCCGGCGCAGTGCAGGGCAACGGCGCAGCAGGCACGGTGCAGCCGAGCACCTTCCCGATGCCGACCGGCGCATTCACGATCGAACAGCCGCCGGATCCCGGTCCGAAGCGCGATCGTTATTCGTTTGCGAAAATTCCGCACGTTCTGGAAGTGCCCAACCTCATCGAGCTACAGAAGGCGAGCTTCGAGTGGTTCAAAACCGAGGGTTTGACGGAAGCATTCGCATCGATCTCGCCGATCAAAGATTTCACCGGCAATCTCGTTCTGGAATTCGGCGAACATAGTTTGGGTGAGCCGAAATATTCCGTGGAAGAGTGCCGCGAACGCGACATGACGTACAGCGCGCCGCTTCGCGTGCGCGTGCGCCTCATCACGGCGGAATCGGGCGAAATCAAAGGCATTCCGGACCAAGAGATCTTCATGGGCGACTTCCCGCTCATGACGCGCAACGGCACGTTCATGATCAACGGCGCGGAGCGCGTGATCGTCAGCCAGCTCGTGCGCTCGCCCGGCGTGTACTACAACCAGGACGTCGACACCAACAACCGGCCGGTTTACAACGCGACGATCATTCCGAATCGCGGCGCGTGGATTGAATTCGAAACCGACAACGGCACCAAAAACGACGAAACCGAAGGCACGATCGGTGTGCGGATCGACAAGAACCGCAAGATTTACGTCTCGACGTTCGTGCGCGCGCTCTCGCGCCCCGATTTGGGCTTCGACTGGGAGAGCGACGAGGCGATCCTCAAACTCTTCGACGAGTCTCCACTGATCCGCAATTCGATCGAAAAAGATCGCGACATCAAAACGCGCGAAGACGCGCTGAAGGAGATCTACAAGAAGCTGCGCCCCGGCGAACCCGAAAACGCGGAGAACGCCGAGAAGCTGCTCGAGTCGCTCTTCTTCGATGACAAACGCTACGATCTCGCGGGCGTCGGCCGCTACAAACTCAACGCGAAGTTCCAGTACCGCATCGAAAACCCCGACGTCGAAGCGCGCGCGGACCGGCCCACGGTCCTCATCGACGAGTACGGCGACGCCGGCTTGGCTATGCCGAGCATCGAGAAGCGCTGCCTGACCCGCGAAGACATGATCGCGGTGATTCGCCGCCTGATCAAAGTTGCCACGGGGGTCATTCCGAAAGACGACATCGACCACTTGGGCAACCGCCGCATTCGCTCGGTCGGCGAGCTGCTGCAGAATCAATTCCGCGTCGGCCTGCTGCGCTTGGAGCGCGTCGTGCGCGAGCGCATGACGGTGCAAGACATCGAAACCGTGACGCCGCAGGCGCTCATCAACATCCGGCCGGTCGTTGCGGCGATCAAAGAGTTTTTCGGTTCCTCGCAGCTCTCGCAGTTCATGGACCAAACCAATTCACTGGCGGAGCTGACGCACAAACGCCGCCTCTCGGCGCTTGGGCCGGGCGGTCTTTCGCGGGAGCGCGCGGGCTTCGAAGTTCGCGACGTTCACCACTCGCACTACGGCCGTATCTGCCCGATCGAAACGCCGGAAGGCCCGAACATCGGTCTCATCGGCTCGCTGGCAACCTACGCGCGCGTCAACAAGTTCGGCTTCATCGAAACGCCGTACCGCGTTGTGCGCGACGGCCGCGTCACCGATGAAATCGTGTACCTGACCGCCGATCGCGAAGACGAATACATCGTGGCCCAAGCCAACACCCCGGTTGACGAAAAGGGACGCATCACCTCCGATTCCGTCGTCTGCCGCTATGCCGAGGAGTACATCGAAGAGCCCGCATCGCGCGTGCAGCTCATGGATGTTTCCCCGAAGCAGATCGTCTCGGTCGCGACGGCGCTCATTCCGTTCCTCGAGCACGACGATGCCAATCGCGCGCTCATGGGAGCGAACATGCAGCGGCAGGCGGTGCCGTTGCTGCAGCCGCAGGCGCCGATCGTCGGCACGGGCATGGAATACCGCGCGGCCAAAGATTCGGGCAGCCTCTCGGTTTCCGATGTACCGGGCGAAGTCGTGCACGTCGACTCGAAGTCGGTGGTGCTCAAACTCGACGACGGTACCGAGAAGACGTTCGACCTGCTCAAGTTCACGCGCAGCAATGCCGGCACGTGCATCAACCAGCGGCCCATCGTGCAGTTGGGCGAGCGCGTCGTGGCGGGACAGATTCTCGCGGACGGCCCGTCCTCGGACGACGGGGAACTGGCGCTCGGGCAGAACGTGCTGGTCGCGTTCATGCCGTGGGAAGGCTACAACTACGAAGACGCGATCCTGATCAGCGAGCGCATGGTCAAGGACGATCGCTTCACCTCGATTCATATCGAGGAATACGAGTGCGAAGCGCGCGACACCAAGCTCGGACCGGAAGAGATCACGCGCGACATCCCCAACGTGGGCGAAGATTCGCTCAAAGATCTCGACGAGCGCGGCATCATTCGCATCGGCGCCGAAGTGCGTCCGGAAGACATTCTCGTCGGCAAAGTCACACCGAAGGGCGAGACGGAACTGACGGCGGAAGAACGTCTGCTGCGCGCGATCTTCGGCGAGAAGTCGCGCGAAGTGCGCGACACCTCGCTCAAAGTGCCGCATGGCGAAAAAGGCAAGATCATCGATGTGAAGGTGTTCTCTCGCGAGAACGGCGACGAGCTCTCGCCCGGAGTCAATCATCTGGTTCGCGTCTACGTCGCTCAGAAGCGCAAGATTCTGCAAGGCGACAAGATGGCGGGCCGGCACGGCAACAAGGGCGTCATCGCGAAGGTGCTGCCGGAAGAGGATATGCCGTACCTGGAGGACGGCACGCCGGTCGATATCGTGCTCAATCCGCTGGGCGTTCCCTCGCGCATGAATCTCGGTCAGATCATGGAGACGCATCTGGGATGGGCGGCGCGCATGCTCGGCATGAACGTTGCGACGCCGGTGTTCGACGGTGCGCACGCAGAGGACATTACCGAGTGGCTGCAAGACGCGGGTTTGCCCGCCGACGGCAAGACGTGGCTGCGCGACGGCCGCACGGGCGATCGTTTCTCGCGTCCGATCACGGTCGGCATGATTTACATGCTGAAACTCGCGCACTTGGTGGACGACAAGATCCACGCGCGTTCGACCGGCCCGTACTCGATGATCACGCAGCAGCCGCTGGGCGGAAAAGCGCAGTTCGGCGGGCAGCGTTTCGGCGAGATGGAAGTCTGGGCGCTCGAAGCGTACGGTGCCGCGTACACACTGCAGGAACTGCTCACCGTGAAATCCGACGACGTCGTCGGGCGCGTGAAGACGTACGAGGCGATCGTCAAGGGCGAAAACGTCATGGAGCCCGGCGTGCCGGAATCGTTCAAGGTGCTGATCAAAGAGCTGCAATCGCTTGCGCTCGACGTCAAAGTCCTGACGGAAAATCGCGAAGAAGTCGAGATCCGCATTCAAGACGACGACATGGGCGAACGCGCGCAAGAGATCGGGTTGCTGATGGGCGATGAAGATCCGCGCATGACGCAAACGGCCGCCGCGCAACGCGAAGCCGAGGCCCAGCGCGCGACGGTGGCGGCGGGAGAAGCCGGCGAGATCGAAGCTCCCGAAGAGGAAGAGGAAGAAGAAATCGACGATACCAAGCCCATCGTCGCGGGCCCGGTCGCCGGTTCGATGGCGACGGCCGACGCCGAGATGCAGGTCGGCGGTGCCGGCATTCGCGCCACACCCGACTTCGAAGAACTCGACGTGGAAGAAGAGCCCGTCGAGGAGGAAGAGGAAGAAGAACAGGGTTACGTGCTCGAGGAGGAAGACGAAGATCTGGCTGAAGAGCCCGCGCCGTATGCGGAAGAGGAGCCGGAGGCCGACGTTTTCCACGAGCCCGAAGAAGAGTTCTAAACAAACCAACCACTTGCCGCGTGACGGCGGCATCGCTTTGCGGAATCCTCCTGGAACACACAGGAGGATTTTCCGTTATGGCAACTCGTGCAGCCGACATCATGACCAAAGACGTGACGGTGATTCGCGAAGAAGAGACGTTACGCGAAGCAGCCGAGCGTCTGGCCAACGACGACATCGGCGTGCTGCCGATCTGCGACGACAATAAGCAAATCAAAGGCGTGCTGACAGACCGCGACATCGTCGTTCACGTCGTGGCGCGCGGCAAAGACCCGGCATCCACGCGAGCGCGGGAGTTGGAACAGGGCGAAGTCATTACGATCCGCCCGGACGATTCCATCGAACACGCGCTCAATTTGATGGCGCAGCACCAAGTTCGGCGGCTGCCGGTCGTGGACGGGGGCCGCGTGGTCGGCATGGTGAGCCAAGCAGACGTGGCCAAGAACGTAGCGCCGGAGCAAGCCGGCCGCATGCTCACCCAAATTTCTAAAGGCTAAAGCGTCAGCGAAAAAGGGGTAGGATGTTACTCCAGTGGCTCACCGTCAGGGGCATCCTCCCCGTTCGCTGCTCGATCCGACGGACTGCGACACATTACGCGGAGCGTTGGAACGTTTGCGCGCCAACGGCCTCTCGCGTGCCGAAGCCGCGGCCGAGCTTCTCCGGCGCAAATTCTACGATTTCGTCGACGCCGAGGTTGACGCCGACACGCAGAGCTGTCCGCGCCTGCGCATCATCAAACGCTAACGGCGGTTAGCGTTTACGCGCGGCGGTGTGACTCGTAAAATCCGCCGAAATAGAAAATTGCGGTAATCAGCACTCCCGCGCCGCACAGTAAGAACACCAACGGATACGTCATCGCATGGAAGATTACGCGCCCGTGCGCGCACGCCTGCTTCCGCGGTGTCTCGAATTTCCTTTCGAAGGCTAGGCGCGCGGGTCGGTCCAGATTCGTACAGCGATGAACTGCACATGTGTGGGCGAAGCAGTCGACGCGGGGATGACCCACCCGTGGAGCACAAGAAGGCATAAATTTTTAATACAGGTAAGCGTGAGCTGAAGGCCGTCTTGACGCGAAATGAATCAGCCTATTTGAGCGCGTTAGGCGGATTCTGAAAGCTGTGGTGTCCTGCCGCTCGAAA
>Ga0209810_1002540_pt1 | contig 21558 bp, 23 predicted proteins | sample Coa_R1_7_FD_187159 | JGI IMG/M metagenome (GOLD analysis project Ga0209810, IMG submission 187159) | Surface soil microbial communities from Centralia Pennsylvania, which are recovering from an underground coalmine fire - Coalmine... | ecosystem: Environmental > Terrestrial > Soil > Unclassified... | reverse complement strand
TCGAAGATGTCCCGGTCGGCGAACCAGCCGGTCTCCGTCGGCGTCAGCTCGGTCGCGAGCCCCGGCCGCGTCCACAGGAACGCGAGCCCGGCCGAGCCGAGCAGGTACTTGAGCACGCCCGCGGCGAGCGCGTCCACGCCGAGCTCGGTCACGTCGAGCGGGTACGAGCCGATCGCCTGGTAGGCGTCGAGCAGGCAGAGCGCGCCGTGCTCGTGCGCGACGCGGGCGATCTCCTCCACCGGCAGGCGCGCGCCGTTCCGGTAGCAGACGCCGGTCACCGAGACGATCGCGGTGCGCTCGTCGATCTCGTCGCTAACCCGCTCCGGCTCGACGACGTGCACCTCCGCCCCGCGCAGCTGCTGCGCGTGCCAGATCTGGCCGATCGTCGGGAACTCGTAGTCGCTGATCACCACCTTCGGGCGCGTCGAGAAGTCGATCGCGGAGGCGAGCGCGCTGACGCCGGCGGAGAGCGACGTCGTGACGGCGACGTCGTCGGGCTGCGCGTTGACGAGACCGGCGAACGAGGCACGCGCCGTCTCGGCGCGCTCGACCCAGTAGTCCCAGGGCGCGCCGCGCTCGTCCCAGCCGTCGAGGTAGTCCACGTAGGCCGCGCGCACCGCGTCCGACAACGCGCCCTGCGAGCAGGAGTTGACGTACACGCGCGACTCGAAGATCGGAAAGCGCGAGCGGCAGGAGGCGACGGAGACGCTAACGGCCAAGGTAGGCCTTCCTGAGGTCGTCGTTCGCACTCAGGTCGTGTGCCGGCCCCTCGAGCACGAGCCGGCCCGTCGACAGCACGTAGCCGCGGTCGGCGATCGAGAGCGAGACGTTCGCGTTCTGCTCCACGACGAGAATCGCGACGCCCGACTCGTGCACCTGGCGGATGATCTCGAAGTTCTGCTCGACGAGGATCGGCGCGAGCCCCATCGACGGTTCGTCCATCAGCAGCAGCTTCGGGCGCGACATCAGCGCGCGCCCCATCGCCACCATCTGCTGCTCGCCGCCCGAGAGCGTGCCCGCGAGCTGGCTGCGCCGCTCGTGCAGACGCGGGAACAGCTCGTAGACGCGCTCGAAGTCCTCCTTCGCGGCGCCGCCGCGGACGTAGGCGCCTATCTCCAGGTTCTCGAGCACCGTCATCGGGGCGAACAGGCGCCGGTTCTCGGGCACGATCGCGAGCCCGCGCGCGATGCGGTAGCTCGTCGGCCGCCGCGTCACGTCCTCGCCGCCGATGCGCACCGCCCCGCGCCGCGGCCGCACGATGCCGAGGATCGTCTTCAGCGTCGTCGACTTGCCCGACGCGTTGCCCCCCAGGAGGCAGACGAGCTCGCCCGCGGCGACGCGCAGCGACAGCCCCTGCAGGATGTGAATCTGCCCGTAGTACGTGTCGACCGCGTCCAGCTCGAGCAGCGGAACCCGCGAACTTAGTTCACTTCGTGAACTAAGTTCGGGAGTTTCGATCGTCACTTGCTCACCGCCGTCTGCAGGCCGAGGTACGCCTCGATCACGTGCGGGTCCGTCGCCACCTGGGCGAACGAGCCCTCGGCGATCTTTACGCCGTGGTCGAGGGCGACGACGCGATCCGAGATCCCCTCGACGACGTGCATGTCGTGCTCGATCACGAGGATGGTGTAGCCGCCCTCGTCGCGGAGACGGCCGATCAGCTCGGCGATCTCGTGGGTCTCGGCCGGGTTCATCCCGGCCGCGGGCTCGTCGAGCAGCAGCAACCGGGCCTTCGTCGCCGTCGCGCGCGCGATCTCGAGGCGGCGCCGGTTCGCGTACGAGAGCGAGAAGGCGGGCTGGTCCCAGCGGTAGCCGACGAGCCGGTCGCCGAAGAAGCGCAGACGCTCCTCGGCGAGCGCTTCGATCTCGCGCTCCTCGCGCCGCATGTGAGGCGTGCGCAGCATCGAGCGGAAGATGCCGGCGCGCGTGTGCCCGTAGGCGGCGGCCATCACGTTCTCCTTCACGCTCATGTTCAGGAAGAGGCGCAGCGTCTGGAAGGTGCGTGCGATCCCGAGCCGCGTGATGCGGTGCGGCGGCAGGCCGACGATGCTCTCGCCGGCGAACAGGATGTCGCCCGAGTCGGGGCGGTAGATGCCGGTGACGAGGTTGAACAGCGTCGTCTTGCCGGCGCCGTTCGGGCCGATCACGCTGACGATCTCCCCCTCGTCGACGTGGAGATCGAGCGAGGAGACGGAGGTGAGGCCGCCGAAGGCGAGCGTCACGCCGCGCAGCTCGAGCAGGCTAGTGCTTCCGGCCATGAGTACCTTCCTGCGCTGCCGAGCGAAAACCGAGCAGCCCAAGGACGCAGGGAGCGGCGATAGTCGAGACTATCGTCGCGACCGAGGACGCCGGGGTGCGACGGTTTGCAGCCGGCAGAGCAGACAAGGGTACTTGTGGCCGGGAGCACTTAGCCATCGTCAGACGATCTCCACGCGCCGCTCGCCGAGCAGGCCGTTCGGCCGGGCGATCATCAGCACGATCAGCAGCAGCCCGAGCATCACGTAGCGCGTCGGGCCTGGGTTCGGGAGCATCACGTTCTCCCACACGAAGGCGGCGAGGTAGAGGGTGGGCGCGAGCACGGCGACCCGTAGCCAGCCGTTGCGCACGAGCGTGAGCCCCAGCACCAGCGCAAGCAGCAGGCCGTACGAGACGGGCGGCAGCCAGCTCGCGAGCCGCACCGGGATGACGACCCAGTCGGAGATTGCGTGCGCGATGCCGCCGTGCGCCCCGTCGACCCACGACCGGTGCAGCGCACCGGCGACTCCTCGCACGAGCGCACCGAACGCGAACGTCGCGACGACCAGCACCGCGAGCCGGCGCGACAGGCGGAACGCGGCGACCACGCCGCCCGCGAGCACGACGTAGAAGAGGACGCGCGCCTGGCCCGGGTTCTGCAGCATCTGCAGCAGCACGTTGACGACGATCGCGCCGAGGACGACGCCGGCCTGGCTGCCCGAGCCGCCGAGGATCACCATCGCGTACACGGTGATCAGCACGACCGGCGAGAAGTTGAGCGGGAACACGCTCGCGCTCAGCGCGGTCGAGATCGTGCCGGTGAGCGCCGCGACGGCGGCGCCGGTCGCGAAGCTCGCGAGCTTCAGCCAGTTCACCGGCATCCCCATCACCTCGGCCGCGAGCGGATCCTCGCGCAGCGAGCGCCAGGCGCGGCCGGTGCGCGAGCGGTTGACGAACCGCAGCGCGACGAACACGACGGCGAAGATCCCCAGCGCGACGTAGTAGTAGGAGACGGCGAAGATCCCGTTGTGCTGCACGGGCAGCGCGTGCCCGAAGAAGCTCAAAGGGTCGACGTTGAGGATGCCGTCGGCGCCGCCGGTGATGTCGTGGCCGAAGATCTGGTCGCCGTTCGTCGCAACCGTCTCGAACAGCTCGAGGAAGAACAGCGTCACGATCGCGAGGTAGTCGCCCGACAGCCGTCGCGACGGCAGGCCGAGGAGCAGCCCGACGAGCGCGCCGAGGAGGGTGATCGCCGGAATCGCGACGATCGTCGGCACGTGGTAGCCGAACTGTCCCGAGTCGAAGATCGCGTACGCGTACGAGCCGATCCCGTAGAACGCGATGTAGCCGAGGTCGAGCAGCCCGCCCCACCCGACGACGACGTTCAGCCCGAGCGCGAGCAGCATGAAGATCACCGTGTCGAAGCCGACCCGGCGCACGTAGCCGCTCGACTCGATCGCGGGCATCGTCGACGCCGCCGCGACGAACAACACGAGCCACGCCCACCAGGGAATGACGCGCAGGCGCCCCTCGATGGCGCCGAGACGGCCACCGCGCGCCAGCCGCCGCTCCGCGTGCCGGGCGACCCATTCGTCCTGGCCGACGGCGGGCGTCGCGGCCGGGACGTCGGAGGAGAACGGCGTGGTGTCAGACACCGTTAGGAAACCGTGAGGTGTCAGACACCGTTAGGAGTTTGCTGGACAGGGTCATCGGCTCATACCTTGCGGATGTCGGCGCGGCCGAGGAGACCCTGCGGCCTGAAGATCATGAACGCGATCAGGATCGAGAACACCACGAGGTCGGACCAGGTCGTCGTCCAGTAGCCGGCGGTGTACGACTCGGCGCCGCCGAGCAGCAGGCCGCCGACCATCGCGCCGGGGATCGAGCCGATCCCGCCGATCACCGCCGCGGTGAACCCTTTGAGCCCGATCGTGAAGCCGAGCGACGCGGCCGTCGGAACGCGCAGCGCGAACATCACGCCGGCCGCTCCGGCAAGCGCCGAGCCGAGCACGAACGTGAACACGATCACGCGGTCGATGTCGATACCCATCATCGCGGCGGCTTCGCGGTCGAACGACGTCGCCCGCATCGCCTTGCCGGTCGCCGTCCGGTTCACGAGGTACCAGAGCACGACCATCATCACCAGCGCCGCGGAGATGGTGATGATCCGCAGCAGCGGCACGTGCACCTGGCCGATGTCGAAGCCGCGGAAGTAGAGCGAGCCGCCGCTCAGGTTGTACGACTGGTAGTCACGCTGCTGCGCGCCGAACAGCAGCTGCATCGAGTTGGCGATGAAGAACGAGGCGCCGAGCGCGCTGATCAGCGGCGCGATGCGAGGAGCGTCGCGCAGCGGCCGGTAGGCGAAACGCTCCAGCACGACGCCGAGCACCGCGCAACCCGCCATCGCGGCGAGCGTCACCAGGACGAGCAGCAGCCACACCGGGACGTCCGGCGACGACGAGCCTCCGAGCGCTTGCAGCGCGCCGTAGCCGATGAACGAGCCGACCATGAACACGTCGCCGTGGGCGAAGTTGAGGAGCTTGAGGACGCCGTAGACGAGCGAGTAGCCGAGCGCGACGAGCGCGTAGACGCTCCCCAGCGTGAGGGCGTCGACGGTGAGCTGCGTGAAGGTGGCCACGTGGGCGTGCGGTGGGCGGCCCGGCGAACGCTACGCCGGACCGCCCACCCGCGCTAGCTCGTTAACCGACGAGCTTGTACGAGCCGTCGGACTGGATCTTGAAGATGTAGAACTTCGCGTTCAGCGGATCGTTGGTCTTCGTCGAGAACCTGAAGCTCCCGCCGAGGATCCAGTTCTTGATCCGCACCTTCTTGACCGCATGGAACACGTCGGCCCGCGACGTGATGCTGCCGTGGCCCTTCGCGCACGCGTTGTGGATCGCCTGCAGCAGGACCTGCGTCGCGCCGTAGGCGGGCGGCCCGAACGAGCCGACCTGCTGGCCCGGGTTCGCCTTCTTCCACGCTGCGATCAGCGACGCGTCGGCCTTGATGCCCGTGATGTCCGGAGCGAAGTTCGAGAGGTACCCGCCCGGCTTGTTGTACTGCGACGGTGCGTCCGAGCCGTCGCTCGAGAACATGATCGCCTTCTTCCCCTGCTCGACGAGCTGCTCCGCGAACGTCTGCGCCTGCGGCGGCTGCTGCGTCGGGAAGAAGACGGCGCTCGCATCGCTCGGCACCTTCGTGACGTATGACGAGAAGTCGGTCGTCGACACCGGCGCCGAGACGCGGATCGTCGTGACGTTGTGCGCCTTCAGGTAGTTGTCGACCGCGGTCGCCAGGCCCTGCGAGTACGGCTCCTGGAAGTCGAAGATCACGACCTTCTTCACGTGCAGCGTCTTCACCATGTACGCCGCGTCGCTGGGACCCTGGACGTTGTCCGCAGGGACGACGCGGAAGAACGCCGGCGTGCCTTCGCGCTTGCCGTTCACGGTGTACGTGAGATCGGTGCGCGTTGCCGACGGCGAGATCTGCGCCATCTTCGCCTGGAAGTACGTCTGCGCCGACGCGGCCACGCCGCCCGACGTCGCCGGGCCGATGATGCCCATCACGGTCGGATCGGAGACGTACTTCTGCGCCAGCGTCTGGGCCGGCGCGATCCCCTGCTCGACGGGCGTGTCGCCCTGCAGCAGCTGGATCTTCAGGCCGAGCGCCGGCGCGAGCTGCTTCACCGCGAGCTTCGTCCAGCTGAGCTGCTCCTGGCCGAGGAACGCTGCGCCGCCGGTGAGCGGCGTGACGATGGCGATCTTCAGCGTCGAGCGGCAGCTGATCTTCTGCGCCGCCGCCGCCGTGCGCGCGCTGCCGCTCGCGGTGCTCGCGACGACCGACGCCGCGAGGGCCGCGAGGGCCAACACGATCCACTTCTTCATGTTCGAGTCCTTTCGGGGGTGCCTGAGGGGCAAGGCGAGTGTCGCCGGTCGGGCAACGTGTGTCAATGATCAAATCCTCCTACGCGTGCGCCGAGCATCTAGATTCCGCGCATGCGCTACGCCCTCGACGCGGCCGACTGCGCCGACGGCCGCCTGTTCGACGCGAGCCGTGGCTGCGATTCGTTCTCGCAGCGGCTGGTGCACCTCGCGGCGGGGCGGTCGGAGCAGCGCGTCGAGCGGGGTGCCGACGAGCTGCTCTACGTGCTCGAGGGCAGCGGTGACCTGACGGTCGAGGCCGAGACGGTGCCGCTCGCTCCGGGCACGGCCGGCTTCGTCGCGCGCGGCCGGCCGTGGCGGCTGTCGGCCGAGCACGACGTGACGCTGCTCTCGGTGCTGGTGCACGAGCCGGAAGAAGCGGCAAAGCCGTTCGCGGTGGTGGACCTGGCCGACGTCGAGGCCGGACAGGCGACGGCGGGGCGCGAGTTCCTGCTCGGCGCGAGCCCGCAGCTCGGTTGCGCCTCGGCGACGCAGTTCGTGGGGCTGATCCCGCCCGGTCGCGCACCGGACCACTTCCATCGCTACGACGAGGTGATCTACGTGCTGGCCGGCGAGGGGCTGCTCGAGATCGGCGGCGAGCAGGCGTCGCTCCGCCCGGGCACCTGCGTGCACCTGCCGCGAACGCTGGTGCACTGCCTGGCGAACACCGGCGAGGACGAGCTGCGCGTGCTCGGCGTGTTCAGGCCGGCCGGCTCGCCCGCCGAGGCGTACTACCCGGACGGCACCCCCGCCCTCGTCGCAGCGGCGGAAACGGCCTAGGTGCTGCTCTGATGCCGAGGATCGAGCGCAGCGCGAGCATCGCCTGGCGCGGCAGCGTCGCAAGAGGCTCGGGCGCGCTCACGGCCGCGAGCGGCGCGTTCGGCGAGCTGCCCGTCACGCTCGCGTCGAGGATCGGCGACCCGGAGGGGAAGACGAGCCCCGAGGAGCTGCTCGCGGCCGCGCATGCCGCGTGCTTCGCGATGTCGCTCGGCTCGGAGCTCGCCCGCGACGGCACGCCGCCGGAGGCGATCGACGTGCGTTGCACCGTGCGCATGGACGAGGTCGAGGGCCAGGGGCACCAGATCGTCGGCTCGCGGCTCGAGGTGCGTGCGCAGTCGGAGGCGTCCCCAGACGCGCTCGCCGCCGCACTCACGCGTGCCGACGAAGGCTGCCCCTTCTCCGCGCTGCTGAAGCGCGCAGGCGCCGACGTGCAGATCAGCAGCGGCTGACGCGTGGCCGAGCCGCCGCTCGCCGGCGTCCGCGTCGTCGACCTCTCGCGCGTCCTCGCCGGGCCGTACTGCACGATGCTGCTCGGCGACCTCGGAGCAGACGTGGTCAAGGTCGAGCTTCCCGGGGCGGGCGACGAGACGCGCACGTGGGGGCCGCCGTTCGTGGCGGGCGAGTCGGCGTACTACCTCGCGGTGAACCGCAACAAGCGCAGCGTCGCGCTCGACCTGCGAGACGAGCGCGCGCACGCGGCGTTCCTGCGGCTCGTCGAGAACGCGGACGTCGTCGTCGAGAACTTCCGCCACGGCGGCGCGGAGGCGCTCGGCGTCGACTACGACCGCGTCCGCACGGTCAACCAGCGGATCGTCTACTGCTCGATCAGCGGCTTCGGCCGCCGAGAGCCGGCCGCCCGTCCCGGCTACGACTTCGTCGTCCAGGCCGAGTCGGGGCTGATGAGCATCAACGGCGACGACGACGGGCCGCCGTTCAAGGTCGGTGTGGCGGTCGTCGACGTGCTGGCCGGACTGAACGCGGCGACCGCGATCCTCGCCGCGCTCCATCGGCGGGAGCGGACGGGCGAGGGCGACCGGGTCGAGGTGTCGCTGCTCGACAGCGCGCTGAGCGCACTCGTCAACGTCGCGCAGAGCACGCTGGTGACGGGCGACGAGGCGCACCGACGAGGCAACGCGCACCCGAGCATCGCCCCGTACCAGCCGCTGCGCGCCGCCGACGGCGAGATCGCCGTCGCCGCCGCCAACGACGGGCTGTTCGCGAAGCTCGCGCAGGCGCTCGGACGCCCGGACCTCGTCGACGACCCACGCTTCACGACGAACGCCGACCGCGTCGCGCACCGGCTCGAGCTCGCCGCCGAGCTCGAGCGGACGCTCTCGACGCGGCCGGTCGACGAGTGGCTCGAGCTGCTCGGCGCGGCCGGCGTCCCCGCCGGGCGCATCCGCGGCGTCCGCGAGGCGCTCGAGGCGGCTGCCGCCGCGGGCGAGCCGCCGACCGTCCTGGTCGAGCACCCCTCCGTCGGCACGGTGCCGCTCGTCCGCACGGCTCCGCGCTTCTCGTCCGCCGGCGAGCAGCAGGCCCTGCCGCCCCCGCTCCTCGGCCAGCACACGCGCGAGGTGCTCGCGGAGGCGGGGCTCGCACCGGCAGCGATCGACGCCATCGCCGGCTGATCAGGAGCCCCTCGCCCGGTCGGGATCGTGCCCGACCTTCGGCCAGAGTCCGGCTGTCCTCCGAGCGGCTGGTGTAGCTTCCCGTCGCAGCAGGCGGCGCCGGATCGCGTCGACTGCAAGGGGCTGCAACGAGAGAGGAGAAGGAATTGAGAAAGCTGCGACTTCTGCTCGGCCTGGGCATCCTGGTCGGGCTCGCGGCCGTCGCGACGACGGCGCTCGCGTCGTCCTCGGCGACGACGACGTGCACGAACGGCGTGATCCGCACCGGCACGTATCAGAACGTCCGCGTAACGGGCAACTGCACGTTCTCGGACGGCACGATCATCATCAACGGCAACCTGTCGGTCGCGCCGGGCGCGATCCTGAACGACCACGCCGGCTCGACGGGAACCGTGCGCGTGAAGGGCAACGCCGAGGTGGGCAAGGGCGGCGTGCTCGGGCTCGGCACCTACGCCAATCCCCCGGCGTCGCACGAGGACGCGGTCGTCGGCGGCAACGTGATCGCCAACGGCGCAGCGTCGCTGTACCTCAGCGGGATGACCGTTCGCGGCAACGTGATGGTGAACGGCGGCGGCGATCCGACACGCAACCTGCCGATCAAGGACGACACGATCGGCGGGAACCTGATCATCCACGGCTGGTCGGGCCTCTGGTTCGGCGTCATCCGCGACATCGTCGGCGGCAACGTGATCGTCGAGCACAACACGGCGTCCAACCCGTCGGAGGACCCGGGCTCCGACTCGAGCGAGATCGTGACGAACACGATCTCCGGCAACCTGATCTGCCACGCCAACGTCCCGGCCGCGCAGTTCGGCGACACCGGCGGCTTGCCGAACACGGTCGGCGGCCAGAAGATCGGAGAGTGCGCGGGCCTCTAGCCCGAGAGCGAGGATCCGGCTCGCGAGAGGGTGTCTGACACCAAGACGGTGTCAGACACCCTCTCCGGGTGACGGTGCCGGTCGAAGGTCGACGTCCTAGTCCCGCGGCGGCAGCTGTTGCACGGCCCAGCGGTTGCCGTCCGGGTCGGCGAAGAAGACGAACGACCCCCAGGGGAAGTGCTGCACCTCGCCCACCTCGACGCCGCGATCGAGCAGCTCCTCGCGCGCCGCCTCCACGTCGTCGACGACGAGCTGCACCTGCGCCGACCCCGGCGGCAGCTCGGTCAGGCCGGTGCCGAGCGCGATCGAGCACGCGGAGCCTGGCGGCGTCAGCTGCACGAACCGCAGACCCTCGCTGACGACGTGGTCGTGGTCGGCGTTGAAGCCGGCCTGCTCCACGTAGAACGCCTTCGCCCGATCGACGTCGGAGACCGGGACGGTCACCAGCTCGAGCTTCCAGTCCATGCGCTCGGCTCCTTCCTCTCGGCAGTTTCGCGGTCGCGCTAGCCCGCGTTCGCGACGGGAACCGCGGTGAGCGACCGGAGCCCGGCGCGCACGAACGCGATGATCGGGTCGATCGCGGCCGCGACCTGGTCACTTCCGCTCGCGGTCTTCGCCTGGCCCTTCTCGTGCAGCACCTCGAAGGCGGCGGTGAGCGACGCGGCCGCGACGTGCGGCCGCAGGTCGTCCGGACCGGTGCCAAGGTCGTCGGCGATCGCGGCGGCGAGCAGCTCCTGAAGCTGCGCGAACCGCGCCCGCTGGTGGCTGTGCAGCGTCTCGTCCGCCGCGATCAGCCGCTCCAGCTTGGCCTGCAGCTCGCCCTTCTGGAGCGCGGCGCCGACGATGAAGTCTCGCAACGTGCCCAGCGCGTCCTTCCCGCCCGGCCGCTCCGCGAGCGCCCGGGCGAGCGCGTCGCGCATCGCCGCGTAGTCGCAGAAGAGGATCTCCTCCTTGTTCGGGAAGTAGGCGAAGATCGTCCTCGTCGAGACGTCCGCCGCCTCGGCGATGTCGGCGAGCGTCGTCTCCTGGTAGCCGCGCTCGGCGAACAGCTCGAGGGCGGCGCGCATGATCGCCTCGCGCGTGCGCTGCTTCTTCCGCTCGCGCAGCCCGGTCGCCTGATCCATCGCCGACAGGCTACCACTTTTAGCTGCACAGCGCGCAAACTTGCACTGACTGCATCATCCTCGGTAGACTGCTTCAGCGAGAGCAAGATTGCAGCGAGTGAAGAGATCGGAGCCGAGCATGCGCAGCCACGCCACCAATCCCTGGGTCGTCCTCGTCCTCATCTGCCTGGCGCAGTTCATGGTCGTCCTGGACGCGACGATCGTGAACGTCGCCCTCCCCTCGATCCAGAAGGACCTCCACCTCTCGGAGGGGAGCCTGCAGTGGATCGTCAACGCCTACACCCTCGTCTTCGGCGGCTTCCTGCTCCTCGGCGGCCGCGCGGGCGACCTGCTCGGCCGCAAGCGGCTGTTCCTGCTCGGGCTCGTCGTGTTCACCGGCGCCTCGCTGCTCGACGGGCTCGCCTCGAGCGAGGGCATGCTCGTCGGCGCGCGCGCGCTGCAGGGTCTCGGCGCCGCTCTCATCTCACCCGCTGCGCTGTCGATCATCGCGACCACGTTCGAGGAAGGCGCCGAGCGTGCGCGGGCGCTCGCGGTCTGGGCTGCGATCGCGATCGGCGGCTCGGCCGTCGGGCTGATCCTGGGCGGGGTGCTCACCCAGTACTTCTCGTGGCCGTGGATCTTCTTCGTCAACGTGCCGGTCGGCGTCGTCGCGTTCCTGCTGTCCCTCCGGCTCGTGCCGGAATCGCGCGACACGCTCGCGCACCGCAGCTACGACCTCGCCGGCGCGGTCACGGTAACGGGCGGGCTGATGGCGCTCGTCTACGCGATCGTCGACGCGCAGTCGGCCGGCTGGGGCTCGACGCGGACGCTCGCGTTCTTCGCGGCCGCAGCGATCCTGCTCGCCGCGTTCGTCGTCGTCGAGCTGCGTGCGAAGGCGCCGCTCGTGCGCCTGTCGATCTTCCGCGTCCGCTCCCTGCTGACCGCGAACGTCGCGATGTTCCTCGCGATGTCCGGGATGTTCGCGATGTTCTTCTTCAACACGCTCTACATTCAGCGCGTGCTCGGCTACGGGCCGCTCGAGGCGGGTCTCGCGTTCCTGCCGTTCACCGCCGGCATCATGGTCTCGGCCTCGATCGCCTCGCAGCTCGCACCGCGCATCGGCGTCCGGCCGGTGGCCGCGGCGGGGTTCCTGCTCACCGCCGCCGGTCTCGTCCTGCTGACGCAGCTGCCGGTGCACGGCGCGTACGCGGCAGACGTGCTGCCGGCGATCGTGCTGTCGTCGCTCGGGATGGGAGCGGTCTTCATGCCGCTCACGCTGATCGCGACGACGGGACTCGCCGACGAGGATCAGGGGCTCGCCTCCGGTCTCTTCAACACGTCGCAGCAGGTCGGCGGCGCGCTCGGACTGGCCGTCCTCTCCACGCTCGCCACCAGCAAGTCGTCCGCCGCCGGCGGCAGCACCGCGCACAGCCTCGTCGTCGGCTTCCACTGGGCGTTCGGCGCCGGCGCGATCGTAATCGTCGCGGCGCTGGCGGTGATGGTGGCGCTCCTGCGCAAGCGGCACGTCGCGCGGATCGAGGCGCAGGCCGCGAGCGGCGAGCCGGCCGTCGCCGTCTGACCTCAGCCTGGATCCAGGTTCAGTCGAAGGTGAGCACGCTGCGGATGCCGTCCTGCGCGTGCATCAGCTCGAAGGCGTGGTTCACCTCGTCGAGTCGTAGCCGGTGCGTCACGAGCGACTCGACGTCGATGTCGCCGGCGAGCGCGCGGTCGACGAGCCCAGGCACCTGGTCGCGGCCGCGCACGCCGCCGAACGACGCGCCCTGCACGCGCCGGCCCTGGATCAGCCAGCGCGGGACGACGTCCAGCGTCTCCCCCTTGCCGGCGACGCCCGCGATCGTGCACAGGCCCCAGCCGAAGCGCGCCGTCTCCACCGCCTGCGCCATCACGGAGACGAGGCCGGTCGCTTCGAAGGTGTAGTCGGCGCCCAAGCCACCGGTCTCCTCGAGCAGCTCCTCGACGATCCCGTCGTGCGCGAGCTTCACCTCGGTCGCGCCATGATGTCTCGCCGTCGCGAGCCGCTCGTCGGAGAGGTCGACGCAGATGATCCGCGAGGCGCCCTGCAGGCGGCAGCCGATCACCGCGCCGAGGCCGACGAGCCCGGCGCCGAAGACGATGCAGGTCGCTCCCGGCTCGACCTGCGCGCGGTACATCGCCGCGCCGAGCCCGGTCGACAGGCCGCAGGCGAAGACGCACGCGTGCTCGAACGGAGCCTCGCGGTCGACGACCGCCAGCGCGATCTCCGGCATCACCGTGTACTCCGCGAAGGTCGACGTGCCCATGAAGTGACGTATCGGCTCGCCGTCCCGCGAGAGTCGCGTGGTTCCGTCGGCCAGGAACCCCTGGTTCTGCTGCTCGCGGATCGCGGTGCAGATGTTCGTCTTCCCGCTGCGGCAGTGCTCGCACTCGCGGCACTGCGGCGAGACGAGCGTCACGACGTGGTCGCCGACCGAGACCGAGGTGACGCCGGCGCCGACCGCCTCGACGACGCCCGCGCCTTCGTGCCCGAGCACCGTCGGCACGTATCCCGAGGGGTCTGCACCCGACGCCGTGTAGAGGTCGGTGTGGCAGACGCCGCATGCCGCGAGTCTGACGAGCACCTCGCCCTGCCTCGGCTCCGCGAGGTCGAGGTCCTGCACTGCGAGCGTGCGTCCGAACTCCTCGAGAACCGCCGCGCGGATCTGCACCGCGTCAACCTAGCGAGCGCGCGAGGGCGCGGGTGGCTCGTCTCGCCGGTCGACGAGACCACCGGCGCCCCTCGGGCTATGACTCCAGCTGCGGCCACTCGGCCGCCCGTGCCTTGCGTGCGTGCGCGACTGCGGGCCGCTCCGGCGGACGCACGACCCGGCGTGCGTTCGCGCGCCGGTAGTCATCGGCGAGCCGCTCGATTCGCTCGACGGCGATCCGGCGGCGACCCTCGAGTTCGTAAACGGTCACTTCGCTCCCTCCTTTCGATTGCGTCGAGGGGGATGAGTGGTTCGGGACGTGCGGGATTGCCGGAGGACGGGACGTCCACCATCGATCTCCTTTCGAGTTGGTGATGCGCTTGGGCCGGACGCTGCGCGTACAGCCGCTCGCCGATGCCGGCGACACCGGTCGCGGATGCCCGCAGCTTCTCTGCGCGCTCGCGCGCTCTACGCGCCGAGAACGCCGACGCCGCAGGCCGCGGCGTCGAAGGTCGCGACGCGGGGCTCGAGCGTCGACGCTGTCGTGATCTGCATCCGCATTCGAGCCTCCTTTCGCGACCGGAGGGCGAGAGCGCCCTCGTGAACGAGCCGGAGATTGAAGCAGCTACGGACGCCGCTGTCAAAGACCGGCACCCGAGGCGTCGCGCGGCGACGCCGTCGAGCGGTTAGGGTGCGGCGTGATGGGCGCGAGCAGGGAGCGGAAAGCGGCGAACGAGGCTGCGTTCCGGGAGGTCAACGAGCGCATCGAGGAGATCCAGCGTTCGTTCTCGCTGGTGACGGACGAGCCGCTGCAGCTGATCTGCGAGTGCGACCGCCTGTCCTGCACCGAGCGGGTGCAGCTCACAGTCGAGGCCTACGAGCGGCTTCGCTCCGATGCCGCCTGCTTCGTGGTCGTCCCGGGCCACGAGGACCGCGACGTCGAGCAGGTGGTCGACACGGGCGCCGGCTACCTGGTCGTGCGCAAGCGGCCGGGGGTCGCGCGCGACCTGGCCGAGTCGACCGACCCGCGCAGCTAGGCTCGCGAGCCGCGTCCCGGCGAGACCCGCTCCGCCACCGACCGGGCGTCCGCCACGGCGCGCTCGTTCAGCGCCTGCAGCTGCTCCTTCAGAGGCCCGCTCGCGAGGTGGGCCGCTTCCGGATGCTCGAGCTTCTCGAGCAGGACGGCGCTGAGGGCCGCGATGTGAACGACTGTCGACGTCGCCTCGGATCCTTCCATGCACCGCCATTGCCCACCTGAACCACTTTCCTACCCAGGACACGCGAGTCGCTCGACCCGCTTTACACCTGCTGACGCGGGGACTGCTATGCCTCGAGCGTGCACGGGCTTCGGTTCGGCGTCGGCGCGGCCCTCGCGGCGGCCCTGGGGCTGGCCGCTCTCTGGTTGGCGTTCTCCGGCGGTACGCGCGCGGGTGCGAGCGGTGTCGAACCGAAGATCGACCCGCTGATCCACAAGATCCGGCACGTGGTCGTGATCATGCAGGAGAACCGGAGCTTCGACTCGTACTTCGGCACGTATCCGGGGGCCGACGGGATCCCGATGCGGGGCGGCGTGCCGACCGTCTGCGTGCCGGACCCCGAGCACGGCGGCTGCCAGCGTCCGTACCACGATTCGAGCGACGTCAACGGCGGCGGCCCCCACGGGCAGACGGACGCGGCTGCGGACGTCGACGGCGGGAAGATGGACGGCTTCGTCGCGGAGGCCGAGAAGGCGCAGAGGAACTGCGTCGACCCGAACGACCCGAACTGCGCCAGGGGCGCACACGTGGACGTGATGGGCTACCACGACGGCCGCGAGATCCCGAACTACTGGGCGTACGCGCGCAACTTCGTCCTCCAGGACCACATGTTCGAGCCGAACGCCTCCTGGAGCCTGCCGGCGCATCTGTTCATGGTCTCGGAGTGGTCGGCGCACTGCACCGTTCACGACGACCCGATGAGCTGCGTCAACGCGCTCCAGAATCCCGGCAACCCGCCGGACTTCCACGCTCGCCGCGGCGGTGCTCCCGGGCCTCCGCCCGACTACGCCTGGACCGACCTCACCTACCTCCTGCACGCGCACCACGTCAGCTGGGGCTACTACGTCTTCCCCGGTACGCAACCCGATTGCGAAGACGACGAGATGACCTGCCGCGCCCTGCCGCAGAACGCGAAGACACCGGGCATCTGGAACCCGCTGCCCTACTTCGACACCGTGCGCGACGACGGGCAGCTTCGCAACGTGCAGCCGATCCACGACTTCTACGCGCAGGCGCGCAGCGGCCATCTTCCCGCCGTCTCCTGGGTCGACCCGGCCGGCGCCGTCAGCGAGCATCCGCCTGCGCGCGTCTCGGTCGGCCAGGACTACGTCACCGGCCTGATCAACACGATCATGCGCGGCCCCGACTGGCCCTCGACCGCGATCTTCCTCGCGTGGGACGACTGGGGCGGCTTCTACGACCACGTCGTGCCGCCGAGGGTCGACGAGAACGGCTACGGACTGCGCGTGCCCGGACTGGTGATCAGCCCCTACGCGCGGCGCGGGTACATCGACCACCAGGTGCTCAGCTTCGACGCCTACGTCAAGTTCATCGAGGACGACTTCCTCGGCGGCCAGCGCATCGATCCCCGCACCGACGGCCGACCCGACCCCAGGCCCGACGTCCGCGAGAACGTCAAGATCCTCGGCAACCTCGTCAGCGACTTCGACTTCCACCAGAGGCCCCGACCGCCGCTCATCCTGCGCCAGTACCCCGTTCCGGCCGCCCACGCCGCTGCGCGCGGCAAGTACGCGGCGGGAACGATCACCTCCCTCGGCCGAGCGTCGCTCACCCTCCAGGTGACGAGCACCGGCCCGCACGACACGCAGCTGAACGGCCGGCTGCTCACCGTCGCCGTCGACGCGGCCACCCAGATCACCCTCGACGGCAAGGACGTCCAGCTCGCCGCGCTCGCAACCGGCGACTCCGCTGCGCTTCGCGTGACGGGCACCTCCGCGACGGGGTTCACCGCGACCAGCATCGCAGCCGAGCACGATTAGGTCGGGGCGATCGTGGCAACTGTCCCGGCATGTCCGATGCGCTGAAGCAGCAGGCGCTCCGCGTCCGGGCCGACGCCGAGATCCTCAAGTCGGTCTCGGGTGAGCTCAGGCTCGTCGTGCGGGAGCAGCTGCGCACCAACCGCGCCACCGTCGTCCGCGCGCTCGCTGCGGCAGCCCGGTCGCGGACGTTCAGCCACTACGGAAGCCCGTGGAGCAGGTTGCGCTGGGGGCCGATCCGTCGCGACGACTTCAGGGGCGTCCTCGAGCTGCTCAGTGCGCCGCCCGACTCGCCGTCTGAACAGGTGCCCGTCGAGACGCGATCGGGCTCCTAGTGCCGCTTCTCCGAATCTTCGACCGGAACCGCCACCTGGAGGAGGTGTCTGACACCGTTGGTGTCAGACACCTCCTGCGGGTCGAATGTCCGCCGGCGTTTCGGGTGCAGGGTTACGAGAAGGCGCACTAGCCGTCACGCGTTCTCGGCCGCAGCTCGTCAGAAGCCGCTCAAGCGGTTGGTCGAGCGGTCGCCGAGGGTGAGGACGAAGCTGGGGGCGGGGATGGTGTGGTCGTCGCTCGTCGGCGTGACGGCGGTGCCGACCGCGAAGTATTCGATCACGTGCGAGTCCCAGCCGTGGCTGCCTTCGTTCAGCTGGACGCCGACGATGCCCTCCGCCTCGAGGGCCTCGGCTTCGCTCTGCATGCGCTCCATCGCGAGCTCGCGCGCGTCGTAGAGCGCCTGCGTGAAGTTCGTCATCTCGGCGTTCCGGCCGACGCGCTTGAACCAGCCGCCGAGGCCCTGGTGCGCGACGTGGTAGACGCACGTGCCCATCACCAGCCCGAGCGGCCGGTAGCCGGCGGAGAGCAGCGTGTAGAAGTCCTGCCCCGTCAGGTCGCTCGTGAACGGGCGTCCGTTCGGGGCGCGGTGGAGGACGCCCTGGCTGTGGCGAACGGCGGTGCCGATCGCGATGAACTCGGCGAGGTCGCCGCCCCACTCGTAGCGGCTGACGTCGAGCCTGACCCCGACGACGCCGTCCGCGCCGAGCTGGTCGGCTTCTTCCTCCATCCTCGTCATCGCCAGCTCGCGCGCGTGGTACATCGCCTGCGTGAGCACGTCCATCTCCTGGTTCGCGCTCCAGTTCCCCATCTGGAAGCCGATGTGGTAGATCGAGCTGCCGACGACCAGTCCGAGCGGCTCGAAGCCGGCCGCCTTCACGAGCAGGAACTCGTTGACCGAGAGGTCGCTGGTGAAGAAGTGCCGCTCGCGCATGCGCGCGAGCCGCTCGCGGCCGTGCTCGGGCACGCCGGCAGTCGAGGTCGGGTCGTACTGCTCCGTCTCCTGCTCGCTCATCCTCGCTCCTCGTTGAGTGGTAGTGCGATGTAGACCGGCTGCTCGTCGTGCTGGGCGAGCTCGACGATCGCAGTGCCGAGAACGTGCATCGTCAGGACCAGATCCGTGTAATGGACGCCGCCGACGTCGCGCTCGTGCTCGTGCTGCTCCTGCGCCAGCTCGACGCCGACGACGCCGTCGGCCTGCAACTCGTGCGCCTGCCGGTTGAGGCGCAGCATCGTCTGCGCGCGCGTGTCGTAGACGCCGCGGCTGAAGTCGGCGAGCTCTTGGTTCTGCCAGCCGGAGAAGAAGCCGCTCACGCGGCTCTGCTGTTGCCAGCCCGTCATCACGTACCCGACGGTCGTCGCGGCTACCAGGCCGGCCGGCCAGAAGCCGTGCGCGAACAGCGCCGCGAACTCCTGCCCCGAGAGGTTCGACAGCACCGGCTCGTCGCCCAGCTGGTAGCGCTCCGACCGGACCGCCGTACCGACCGCGACGAACTCGAGCAGCCCGGCCGCCCAGTCGAACGCGCCTCGTTGCAGCCGCACTCCCACGACCGCGTCCGCACCGACCCGTTTCGCCTCCTCGCTCAGCCGGGTGAGCGCGAGCCGCCGCGCCTCGTTCCACGCCTCCGTCTGCGTCTCGAGCTCGATCGTCTCCCCCTGCGCGTACGTCATCCCCCAGCCGCCGAAGCCCGCGCTGCCCGGCAGCCACTGCCAGCCGACGTTGTAGAAACAGCTCCCCATCACCTGGCTCAAGGGTCGGAAGCCTGCCCGCCGCACCAGCAGGAACTCGTTCGCGCTCAGGTCGGAGGTGAAGAAGCCGCCGCCGCGCGCACGGAGCGCGTCCAGCCGTGCGAGCGCGGCCGCCGGGAGACCGCCCTGCTCCAACGCCTGCACGTCCCGCTCCACGTCGCCCATCAGCTCTCGAGCAGCCGCTGCAGCGCCTGTCGCCCCCGCTCCGTCTCGCCCGCCGTCCGCGCCAGCGCCTCCGAGAGCTCGTCGATCCACTGCTCCAGCGGCAAGGTCACGTTCTTCAACACGATGCCGCGGACGACGTTGCGCCTCCGACAGTTGACCTGCGCGTGTTCCCTCTCCAGCTCGAAGCTGTGTTCGTCGAGCTCGAGCGTCACCCGCTCGACCCGCCTCCGGCCGCCGAGATGCCCGCCTTTGCGCTCGACCCGCACCCGCTCCGGAAACGCCCCCTCGAGCTTCGCGGCCAACGCCTCGACGAACGCCTCGACGTCTCGACTCTCGGCACGCAACGAGGCGGCGAGCAGATCGAACTCGGACCCCTCACCCACCACCGCTCGATCGTACGCCATCACCGCGGCACGACCCGTGAGCTAGACGTCCCGCGGCGGAGCCTCGAGACGCGTGTGGGGGGAGCGGAGCTCCCCCCACACGACCATCGCCTACGCCGCGAGCTGGAGTGCGGACTCGGCCGGCTCCTCGACCGGCTGTGCGAGCTCGTTGCGACGGATCAGCGTCAGCGCCGCTGCGATGCCGAGCGCCGCCACGATCACTCCTGCCGCGAACGCACCGTGGAAGCCGGTCACGAGGGCCGACGGGTGCGAGGCGCCGCCGGCGAGCGCGTGACTCGTGCGCGACGTCGCGATCGTCGACAGCGCCGCGATGCCGAGGGCGCCGCCGATCTGCTGCGAGGTGTTGATCAGACCGGAGGCGAGCCCGGCCTCGGCGGGCCGCACGCCGGCGAGCGCGGCGATCGAGATCGGCACGAACGAGAAGCCGAGCCCGACCGCGATCAGCAGGAAGCCGGGCAGCAGGTCCGCGACGTACGACCCGCCGACCGCGACCTGCGTGAAGTAGGCGAGCCCGGCCGTGAGCGCGACCATGCCGATCGCCAGCACGGGCTTGACGCCGATCCGCGTCACGAGCTGCGCCGCGATCGTGGACATCAGGATCGCGCCGCCCGCCACCGGCAGATAGGCGAGGCCCGTCTTCAGCGGCGAGTAGCCGAGCACCTGCTGCATGTACAGCGTCAGCATCAGGAACATCGAGAACGTCGCCGTGCCCATGATCAACCCGGCGGCGTTCGCGCCGCTGACGGTCTTGCTGCGCAGGATGCCGAGCCGCATCAGCGGCTCCGGATGGCGCGACTCCCAGGCGACGAAGCCGACCAGCAGCACGGCAGCCGCAACGAGGAATGCGACCGTGGTGCCGGCGAGCCAGCCGTGCTGGCCGCCCTGCGTGATCGCGTAGACGAGCGATGACAGACCCGCCGTCACCGACACGGCGCCGACCGCGTCGAACGACCTGACGCGTGCGTCGCGGCTCTCGCGCAGGAGCAGCGGCGCCAGGAAGAAGCCGATCACCCCGACCGGCACGTTGACGAAGAAGATCCACGACCAACTGAGCGCGCTCGTCAGGACGCCGCCCAGCAGCACGCCGGCCGCCGCGCCGAAACCGCCGACCGCGCCCCAGACGCCCAGCGCGATGTTGCGCTCGCGTCCCTCGACGAACGTCGTCGAGAGGATGGACAGCGCCGCCGGTGTGATCGCCGCCGCACCGAGACCCTGCAGGGTGCGGGCCGCGATCAGGGACGTCTCCGACCAGGCCAGCCCGTCGATCAGCGAGGCGATCGTGAACACGGCGATGCCGAGCAGGAAGATCCGCCGCCGACCGAGCAGGTCGGCCGCCCGCCCGCCGAGGAGCAGGAACCCGCCGAAGACGAGCGCGTACGCGCTGATCACCCACTGCAGGTTCGCCTCCGAGAAGTGGAGGTCGACCTGGATCGAGGGCAGCGCCACGTTCACGATCGCGACGTCGAGGACGACCATGAACTGGACGAGGCTCAGCAGGGCCAGCGCGAGCCACTTGCGACGATCGGAAGCCACCACGGCCGCCTTCCTTTCATTCGAGGAGATCAGACTTGCAACCTACCACAATGAACTTCTGTTTTGCAAGTATCTCCTTTTCACCAGCAAGTGGACGCGCTACGATGGGGCGGATGAGCAAGCGTTACGACCAGTACTGCCCCGTCGCCCACGCGCTCGGGCTGGTCGGCGAGCGCTGGTCGCTCCTGATCGTGCGGGAGCTCCTGCACGGGCCGAAGCGCTACACCGACCTGTCCGCCAGCCTGCCTGGAATCGGCTCCAACATCCTCTCCGCGCGCCTGAAGGAGCTCGAGAACGCAGGCCTCGTGACGAAGCGCCGCCTCGAGCCGCCGTACGCCTCCCAGGTCTACGAGCTGACCGAATACGGCCTCGGGCTCAAGACGGTGATGCGCGAGCTCGCACTCTGGGGCCTCCGCACGATCGGGCCGCCCAGCGACGGCGACGAGTTCGCACCCGGCTGGCTCTACGGGGCCGTCGACACCGTCTTCGCCCCCGTCGCACTGCGGGGCTCGCTCGAGTTCCGGATCGCGGGCGAGGTCGCATCTCTCGTCGACGGCGAGCCGCGGCGCGGCCCGATCGACAGCCCCGACGTGGTTGTCGAAGCGGACAAGGTCGAGGCCTTCTACCTGCTGTTCGTCGAGCGTCGTCTCGACGGCATCACGATCGAAGGCGACGCCGACCTGCTCGAGCGACTCCTCGACGCGGCGATACCCGCCCCCGTCGCTCCGGTCGCCGCCTGACGGCGCGAGGCTGATCCGGGTGCTCCGGCGTTTCTCCGGGGCAGGGGATGGCAGAAGGCATGGGTGCGCACGTTGCTTGTGGCGGTCGCCCTTCTCCTCGGTTGCTGCCTTGCCGTGACCCGGGTCGCACGCGCCGGGAGCGGCGCGACCCGCGTGAGCTCGAACTGGTCCGGCTACGTCGCCACGACACCGGCGGATGCGCCGCGACTCGCGTTCACGGATGCGACGGGCAGCTGGACCGTGAAGCGTGTCTTCTGCGGAGGCCGCGGCGGGATGTCCGCCGCCTTCTGGGTGGGGATCGGCGGCGCCAGCCCCAGGTCGACCGCGCTCGAGCAGATCGGCACGGCGGCCGATTGCAGCCCGTCCGGCGCC